>ERZ827186.1196-NODE-1196-length-22826-cov-4.835580_pt1 | contig 22826 bp, 20 predicted proteins | sample MGYA00519918_ERZ827186 | MGnify/ENA primary metagenome ERZ827186 (study PRJEB31778, sample SAMEA3449275) | human gut metagenome | biome: human gut; feature: human-associated habitat; material: faeces | place: United Kingdom | collected 2010/2012 ...
CGCACAGATCAGATCCAGAAAGAATACCGCCTTATACGGGGCATAATACCGGATGAATTTTTTCATTGTATGCATTGTATATTCCCTGCCTTTTCCTATAAACTCAATCCACTATATTATAGGATATCCGGAAGGAATTGGGAACCATTAAACTCATTTATAAGAAATTTTCTCTATCTCACCACACGCCAAGCATTTTCAGAAGCTCTGTATGCGGATGTGCCTGATCCTTCTGATATACGTCCACATAATTGAGTGCTGCTGCGCCATCCATAAATGCCGGGAAAAGAAAGCCGCACTCCGGTTCTCCGGGCTCATAGTCTCCACTCACCGGACAGATAGCGCAGATCAGATATTCGAACATCTCCTCGGATTCCCCCTGGCGGACATGATCTTTGCCCTTTGCCGGAATGTCATACCTGTCATGAAATACATAGACCGCATAATCTCCCATTGCCTGATATTGTTCCCCGACAATCTCATAAAAGGTCTCCATTAATGCATCATTTTTCAGTCCACACACACGCATTCCCATTAAAAGCTTCCACATACTGTCACCTTTCATCTTCTCACTGGAAAATGCATATTCTTTCAGATTCTGATTCGTATCTGCAAATGGGATTACTTTTGCTATCTGTAAATTTTTTTCTTTCTCATCTGGGCTCAATTTTAAAAATCCCGTGTTAAATGTCCCGTCTATATACCCATCCATGTCCAGATATCCTCCGGCGATTCTGGTCATAGATGTTCTCTTAACTGTCATTCTTCTGGTCAGTGCCAGCATGTCTTCTCTGTTAATCATTTTGTTTCTTTTCCTTTTACTTTCCAATTCTTATCGTTGAAACGAATGTATTCCTTTCACTATCTGCTCATAACAGATGCCGAAATGGTCTGATAATAATTTTCAGAAATGCATAGAACCGCTTCTTTTCCGGTGTCAGTACTTTTTTCTTATACAGACTTCCTTCCGTCTCCGTACCATCTGTTTTTACTTCTTTGCTTTTCTCAATATAAACATTTTCTGTATCACGGATTTCCTCATTCAAACGTTTACTTTCGATCACCAGCATCAGTTCCGTGTCCAGATACGTACTCCGCATATCCAGATTGTACGAACCCACAATGGATATATTATCATCTATCAGAACCGTCTTGGTATGTACTGCATGGGCATTCATCAGCTCATATACCGTCGCACCTGTTCCAAGGATATTTTCTTTCTGGTTCAGATAATCCGTACATCCCCATGGATTCGAACCTTTTTCCACTGCATTGAGTACAATCTTAAGATCTGCCTTTTCCGATATCTGCTTCAGTTTCTGATACATATAGGAATTACAGATCACATACGGAGTCTGGATGACCACCTCTTCTCCCTGTCCGGCGATATACCCGATCGCCTGAAGAACTTTCGGACTTTTTCTAGCCGTCTGCGTTCCATTATCGATCAGTGTGATCTTATCTGCTTCATATGTATCGTCTTCCCAGTGCTCATAGTTTTCGATATCCGGATACTTCTCTTTTAATGAACGGTATCGTTCTTTCAACTGATGGTATTCGCTTTTATACTTTTCTTCATAAGATGCAGCATATGTTTTCTTCTTTTTCCTGACCTGTGCTTCATTCCATATGGTATCAAAATATTTCTCGAGTGCCTGCAGCGATTCCCCTTTTCCTTGTGTCTCTTCATATACAAAAATATCCCGGTCTACATTAATTCTGGTCTTTTTATCTCCCAGAAAGATATCATTGGTATTGCGTCCTCCCAGCAGATACATCGATTCATCAATGATCAGGTACTTATCATGCATCCGGTAATTCAGACGCATAAGATTCGTGACTGGATTATAGATTCCAACTTCTATATTCTGATGTGCTGCCAGTGCCTGAAACACCGGACTCTTTTCCAGAAAGAGCTTCTGATAGATCCCGTCGATCAATATCTGTACCTGCACACCCCTTTCTGCCGCCGTATACAATGCCGCAATGATCTTCGTACCACTGTCATCCGGACGCAGATCAAATGTGGATAACACAATACTTTTTTTCGCATTTCCGATCATACGGAGCCGCCACAACAGAGCCTCTTCATTGTCATCAATACATCTGATCCGCTCTGCATTCTTTTTTCCCGCCTGGTTTCCGCCGACATCCTTCATCGTTTCTTCCGTAAATGTAGTCTGTTCCAGTTCTTTCTCATAAGCTGCATCCGGATTTCTTTTTATCAGCGGCAGAATGATATTCACCGCCAGAATCACAATCAGTATGAATCCTGTTATTTTTGCTAATATACCTATGTACTTTTTCATAACATTCCGGCTTTCCATGTTTTTCTTTTTATATGAGTTGCTGCATATTCTTTTTCAATCTCCTGATTCTTTCACTTATTATAACGCAGAATATCCTGTCATAATATAAAAAAAGCATGAATTCTATGCCGGGATCATCTTTCGATATCCTCTGCATTCCTTCATGCTCTTTTTTATCGATCAGTCATTTAATTCTACTCTTATCAGATCCTGATGCGGATTCGTCTTCGCAAGTCCGATCTCTGCCACCGTCACTTCCATCGGCGCAAACAGTTCCTGCATCACCGAAAAGGCTTCCTGCATCTGTTCTTTTGAAAGCTTCTTTCCCAGTGTGATATGCGGAAGCCACTGCATAGGCTGATAATACCGGCTCATTCTGACCTCCGGAATGTGCTTTAACATATCATGTACCTGTTCGATCATATCTTCCAGATACAGATTCAGAACCGGTGCCGCATACAATACATACGGCAATAACACTCCGACCGAGACCAGCTGGATCTGCCCTTTGGTCAGGGACCTCTCCAACTGTTCCATCACCTCTGTCAATTTTTTTCCTCTCTTGCCTCTACAGACATAATTGTCAGATGTGGTGGAACATGATTATCTGTCATAAACGTATTTCCCGTCTTTTGCGCAATTTTATTTATATAATTGGAAATTATTTTATTGCTTTTGTCATCAAAATACACCGATATCAGATACATTTTATCTCCTGCATCTTATCTGCTTCTTACATCCAGCTCTTCAGCCAGCTTTCAATCTCCGCTTTACCTGCTCTGTTTAACAGTTTCTCTGATACGAATTCTACCGATTTATCCACAGAACCTTCCAGTCTGGATACTGTTTTCCCAAATCCGCTTCCACCTGATGTGGCAAAAAGTGCGATCTTCTTTCCAGCGAAGTCATAGCTTTCCAGGAATGTGTTAATAATTGTCGGTGCAACATACCACCAGATTGGAAACTAAAATGTAGCCAGTTCCCCTCATGCGTTGATTTTACTGGGTTTAACTGTATACAAAACTGTGTTTACTGTTACTATCTTTCATTCTTTTCCAAAATAGCTTTGAAGCATAGGCCACATTATTTTCATATATGACACAAAGCTCAGCTCTACTTGTGCTTCATTAAACCATCCAACCATAAAGCTATTTATCTCTTCAAATAATACTTTTGAAAGTTTCTGAATAATAATTGTGTTATCCACTTCTTCAGTATAATCTTTCGCATACATTTTACATATAGAACGCACTCCAAAATAATTATATAGCACACCTACCGTTGTTTTTAATGCTTCAATATCTCTTGGAAAATCTGTTCTATTCATCATATTCACTACTAATTGATGTCTTGAGTTTAGGTAATTCCTAACTGTACTATTACCTATTTCAACATCAACTGTAAATGAAAAATCTTGAGTTTGTATACTATCTGCTCCTAACATTATCATCAATTCAACTTGTGCTGCATGATATTCTGTATAACCAGACAAAGCCATATATTTCCAAGAATCTTGCTTTGCATACATTTCCGTATCTAAAATATGCGTAAATTCATGAAACACAATATACCTTGGTATTTCCGAACTTTTGCATATCCTTAATATATGTTCATCTGTTTTCGTATTATAGTAAGCTTGGGCGGCTGAAGCGAATCCTGCTGCATCGCTTTCCTCAACATTAATTTCAAAAAAATCTATCTTATACTGTGGTAATTTCTCAATTTCCATAAACTCAATATATTCTTTTTCATATTCTTTAATTAAATTTTTAATTTGTATTTCTGTCATATTGTTTTATACCTCATATCAAAGTTAGCATTTCACTTTTAGTATACCATAAAACAATCCCATTCTCATTCTATATATTTTATCCTCAACGATGAAAAGATGTGTCTGCACACATCTCTTCCATCTTATTATTTTCAATGTTATAAGTTCTTAATAAAATTCAAATCCTGTTTCCGTAATGCCTTCTGTAACTTTTCGTTCTTTCTCTTCAGTTCCTTATTTTCTCTGCTCAGAGCTGCCACCTTCTGGTTCAACAGTTCAATCTGTTTTTCCATCGCCATGTTCAGAATTTCTCTTCTTGGATCTATCATTCCGGCCTGTTGCTCTACTGCTTGGTTCAATGTATCCCGGACGGTTGGATTTTTATAAAAGAATCCTCTCGACAATCCAGTTTTCTTCATCAGCTTTGGAACGCTGATACGTTCTTTATTTGCCAGCATATCTTGTATTGCTTGCAATGCCAGTTCAATTTTCTCTTTACTTTTTCTCTGATTTTCCTCAATCATCTTGTCGTATTTGCTCATATTCTTCACCCCATCCTGCCAGACTCATATATATGATGTCACTCATCATCTGTCTTACTTCTCTGGTTTCGTCTGCCATTCTTTGATTGCTCATTTTCCGGTAATGCTGTACATTATTCAGTCTTTTATGCCCCAATAGTCTCGCTATCGTCCAGTCATCCAGATGCATTTCTGTAAGTTTGACGCCATAGTAGTGCCGGAACATGTGCGTTCCAAACCCGAATAATTCGCCATGATCATCTTTCAACTGCTTTTCCTGTATCATGGACATGACTTTTGTTTTTATAGCCATATACTGCATCGGGCGGTCAGGTTCTTTTTCATTAACAAATATGTATTCTGTATCACCGAACTTTTCCTGTGTATATTCAATAGAACTCTGTAACAGTTTTGCAAGTTCTTTACTGATCGGTTTTTTATATCTTTTAGTTTTAACTTGATATATTTCAATCATATCTTGGCCATTTTCTCTCGTCAGACAATCTGGTCTCAGTGTAAGGGTATCTGATATCCTAGTTCCAAGCATCTGATGTATCAGAAGACATCTTGCAATCTGTACATCCATCTGTGTAATTTCCGCATTCAGTCGTTTCATTTCATCATCAGAATACACTCTAAATTCTGCATTTACTTCCGGTGGAATATCCGTATTAATAAATAAATGCTCCAATCTTTCATAGCTGTAAATTTTTCCGATTGTCTCTAACTGTCGTCTTAATGAAATTACATAAGAACTATTCGCACTATGGGAAGTATCTTTTGTTGACAGATGTATCAAAAATTCTTCCAACACTTCTCTGTCTATTTCACTGCAGCTTTTTATTTTGGAATACTCTTTTTGGAGATATTCTGAGAATATCCTCATTATTGTCAATTCTCCCTGTACAGTTCCTATTGCTTCATACTGCAGATTCATATAAACAGCTTTCTTACATTCTTCCCTGATATCTGGCTGATATATTTTTCTGAAATCCAGTGTTTTTACATTATAAATTGGATTGGATCTGATTTTAATATCCAGATTTTTTAGTTCCCAAACATCTTTTTCTATCTCATCCCGTAAATCTTCTGGCCCTAAAAATTTCAGTACGTTTCTGAAATATAATATCGTCACTGCTTCGCCATAGCTTACTGTACCATACACACTCTTCTTTTCTTTTACAATAGTTATTCCCTGTTCTAACATCCAGCCTTTTAAAAGTGATATCCATTTTTCTGGATTTCTATCTCCAAGGCTTTTGATTCTCCGATTTATTCTGCTGTTCAAAAACTTTGCAATATGATTATAAGCTGTTCGATCCTGAATCAATGCTCTAAACGTTCCGTTTTTGCAGCGATACATAATATAACCTCGAAACTCTTCCTTTAATTCTTGCGTTGGAAGCAACGTTAAATCAAATTTTCCATTATCCTTACGTGTCCCTGTTTCTTGTAAATTGGGGAAATCGCTGAAGTATATAATATCATTTTCCATCTTTTTCCTCTTTCTTTAGCCATGATGCTAAACTACTTCCTTGCATTTCAAAGAACTCATCATTTGCTTTTGCAATCCTTTGCGGCATATAATCAATATACTGTCTTGTCATCTCTTCATAAGTATGTCCAAGATAATCCCTGATACTTTGCAGTGATACATGACTGTCATAAAACATAGTTGCTACTGTATGTCGATAATCGTGTGATTGAAATAAATATTCTCCATTTGCAATCTTATTTTCCCGGCACGCTTCTATCATCTGAGTTCGGAATGTACCATATAGACAAGCACCACCTCTGCTGTTTTTAAAAATGAATTCTTCAGGCTGAATTTCATGTTTTTTCAAGTATACTTTCATAATCTGATAAAGTGCCTGTGGGATTGGAATCCTTTTATAATTCTTCATTTTGACCTGATACACCTGAATCCAATAATCCTCGCCCTGCTGATAATAAGCATTTCCTTTCAATGTACACACTTCACTCGCCCGTAATCCTAGACACCACAGATGTAGGAACATACATCGTAATCGCTCTGGAAAAAGATATAATTTTTTCAAAATTTCCATATATACTGTTTCCTCAACGCTACGATCATGATGTACTATTACTTCTTTTTGTTGGAAATATTCAATTCGGAATGGCATTCTTGTAATATACTGTTTAACTTCCATGAATTTATAAAAATGACCGATACCGAAAATTCTTTCATTAAATCCCTTTGCCTGTATTCCCCGTTCTCGCAAGCCGTCTGCATACTTTTTTACTTCTGCGACAGTTGCATGAATCGCCAGTATCTTTTCTTGTTCCAGCAGTTCAATAAAATTTCTAATACATACAAATCTTCGTACAATCGTGCTGACTGCCTGTCCAGTAATTCCCAGTTCATATTTCATGTATGCCTGTAAAATTTCTCGATTCTGTATTTCCTTGACTTCCATAAAAGAAATGCTAATTAAGGATTTACTTTCGTCTATCCGATGTTTTCCAAGATGTAATCGTTCCAGATACCATACATTTGCTTCCCATTGGATCTGTTCCTGCTGCATAAACGCATCTCTTCTGCATTCACCTAAAATACTTCGTTGACTCGTTTCGGGAAAATTCTTTAAAATAGTTTCCACTTGTTCCATTTCCAGCAATCCAATATCCGTAATATTTAACTGAACACAAGAATCATAAAGAAGTTTTAAGGATTTTAACCTGACATTTCTATAAGCCTTAGACATTGAAGTATTGGCAATGATACGACTCAACGTATAAAAAATTTGTTTCTTTAAAACTTCTGAACAATTTTGTGTAAAATCCCACACCAATAGGTTTGTTTTATAAGAAGTTTCAAAGGTCTCAGCTATTTCCTTTTCCGGATAATACTTCAGAAAATAAATTTTATTTTGATATTTCCATTCATATATCCGCTTTCCATTTAGCGTCTGCATTTGTTGATAGATATGTTGTTGTTTTACCGTATCATATATTTTCAAATAGAAAGATACAATTTGTGATCGTATCTGTCCTCTTAAATATTGTTCATACGAATTTCGCAAAGGATAATCCATTTCTTCCAGATGCCAGATTTTTCTATCTGCCAAGAACTTTTTCAATTTGTTAATTCTTGAATCGCTTTTTATTCCAAGTGCATCAATTTCTGAATATAGTTCCTGCTTTTTCTTCTCAATATCTACTTCAGATTCTGTTATGTGTTCTGCCTGTTGCAATAAATATATAGGTATTTCTCACACCTCCCTACTCCAGCAGACGTTCCGCCCCATAAATAGCAGTGTGTTGTGCATAAAACTCATTACTTGCTTCTATCAGTTCATCATCCAGCCAGTCCAGATACTTTATAGTCGTATCCAAATGTTTATGCCCCAATGCCTGACTGATCATTTCCAGTTCCCATCCTGCCTGCTTTCGCATATTTGCAAAATAGTGACGTAACATGTGGGGTGTGATTTTAACTCCGGTTTTCTTTTCCATTCGGTCCAACATATCATATACACTGTCCACTCTTAATGGCTTTCCAATGTTCTCACCCATGATATTCACAAACAGGTAATCCTGATGTTGCAGGATTTTCCGATATTTTGCCAGATAATCCATGAGAAATTCAAACGTATCATTACTTATCTTGGCACTTCTGTATTCCGCATTTTTGGCTCTCGCTTCATTTTCATTATCTTCCCGGAAGCATACCCTTATCATGTGATTCCTATAATCAATATCTTTGACATATTTTACTCCCAGTAGTTCCCCAATTCTGTATCCGGTTTCTGCTAACATAAGTAACAGAAGCTGATCTCTTCGGTTCGTACAGGCCTGTAAAATTGTAATAATCTGATTTTCTTTTGCTGTTCTCCCACGATGTTCCTCTTCCTTCAGATAGGCTTTAAAAGAATGATTCCGCAGTACCTTTTTTACTCCCACCTGATTAACCGCTATAATCTGGTTATACGATAAGGTTTTGAGACTTCCGTACTGTTCATATTCTGCCTCTATAAATAAATAGAACCTGAACACATCTTTTAAGTATGCGTTGCAGGTTCCTTCATTCGGACACTTCTTTTCTCCAGCCGTTTGCTCTGTATGGTTTCCGGCTTTAAGCCAGTATAAAAATTCCACAAAGTGTTCTGTCTGTTTTTCATAATCTAACTGATAGACTTCTGTGAGTTCCATTTCTTTCTCTGCCATATATTTCATATAATAGCAGATTGAAAATGCTGTGCGTTTCACTGTATTTGGTGAACGTTTACATTTAATCTTATGCATTAGATATTTACTTGGCAGTTCTTCAATACTCATTGTTTCCAGATTTCTGATGAAAAAATATTTTTCTGTTCCATCTTTTATCGTTTCCACCTTGTATATCATAAGCTGCCTCCTTTCCTCTAACGCTATACACAGTATACCCACTTCATGCCGAAATAGCTATTCATCAATACCAACAATCCCACCGAAAACGCCCTTGAAATACCACCAAACTTTTCGTGCAAAATCTGCTTTTTCTGTAGCAGAACCACGAACGGTTACAGGTAGTATTCCACGCCTTTCCGGTTTCGAATAAAGTGCTGGACATCCTTGATATCTTTTGCCATCTTGCAGCTCGGAAGCGCACACATTACTTCCTCATGATACCTGCCACCTTCTCCTGCACGCTCGTCTAAAATGGACACGACACAAGTATCTGTCTCGGTGCGGAGAGCACGTCCGAATCCCTGTCTTAGTTTTTTCTGCATGTCTGGAACAATCACTGCCTGAATATAATCTTTCAGGCTGGCATATTCCTTCTTCTGTGCTTCACTGATGGGATCAGGAACAGCAAAGGGCAGTTTTACTATAATCAGCGAAGATACCATATCTCCAGGGAAGTCTACTCCTTCCCAACAGGAGCCGGCTGCAAAAAGGACAGCATTGTCCATCTGTTTAAATCTTGTGATCTCTTCCGGTGAATGTCTCCACACCTCTATCATCGGGAACGGAATTTCATCCCTTAACATCTGGTAAACGTTTCCCATCAAATGATAAGATGTAAACAGCACCAGCGTATGCCCGTAAGTCGAACAGATCAGTGAATGGATATGGCCTGCTATCATCTCTGCCTCTTCCTGACTTTCTCTTCTGCATGTCTTCAAATTCTTTGGCAGATATAACAGACAGTTCTTCTGATATTCAAACGGGGAGTCTGCCACATATTCCCGGACTCTCCGCACTCTCTGTAATCCTGTCATTTTCCGAATGTGGGAAAATCCCTGTCCGGTTTTTAAAGTTCCGCTTGTCAGAATCGCTCCCATTCCTCTGCTCCATAACATCTGGTCCAGATACTGTGGAATCCGTCTGCTGGATGCACACAATATAATCCGGTGGTCATGGTCCTGCTTCAGATGCAGCACATACTTCTTATCCTGATGGAAAAAGCATTCCAGCACACTTTTGGTTTCTTCCAGCTTGTTTCTGATCCACTTTGGAATCTTCTTTTCTAATTTTTCTATGATCTTATTCATGGTCTGTATCCCCTCATATAAATACATTGCACACTCTTCTGTCATGTGGAATTCTTCTTTTATCCCATATCTGGTTCTGTGGTTTTCTCCTATGATGTCCAGCACCATCCGGATCGTCCCGGACAGTTTTCTTATCTCCGGGCCTTGGTACTCATTCCCAAGATAAAAGCAGATTTCTCGGATATCGTCATAACAGAGGCTCTTCCCAAACATCTGCTTTGCCGCATCCGGCAGCTTATGTGCTTCATCGACAATCAATGCTCGGTAGTCTTTTAATAACGGGCGGTAATCCTGCAGCCTGTGATAACCATCAGCCAGCAGATAATTGTGATTACAGATCTGAATGAACATTTCATGATCTCTGGAACGCTCCAGATACTGCTGATACCTGCATGAGCCTCTTTTCGGGCAGTCTCCCGAACAGAACTTCGGTACACTCACCATCCTTCTGTCAAACCCACTTAAGTTGGACACTTCGTCCATATCATAATGTTCTTTCAACGACAGCAGAGCTTCTTTCTGCAACGCATTTTTGTTTTTTTCTTCGATTGCAACGATTCGTTGCTCCAACCTCTCATCGCAGACAAAATGCTCTTTCCCTTTTCGTATCACAGCTTTAATAGGGGCCTGAATCGTCCCGTTCTCCTGAAGAATCCGGGAGAGAAAAGGGATATATTCTGTAAGAATTGCTTTCTGGAGTGCAATGCTGGAAGTGGATATCACGACCGGACGCTGCTCATAAGGGGAACATCCTTCTGCAAGGAGGGAATATTTTCTCATCAGAACACAGGCCACCAGATAGGCATACGTCTTGCCGATACCGACACCCGCGTCACACAGTGCTATGTTTCTTCCCAGCAGGTTATCCAGCATTTTGTGGCATAACATAATCTGTTCTTCCCTTACTGCCATTCCATGTTCCGGGAACAGCACTCGGAAAATAGTATCAATTTCTCGATGCGCTCTATTGAGATATTCTCTTGTGTAATACATAATTTGTTACCTGATATGCGTGCTGATACCACATCAATACGGCTGTAAAGGATTTCTCCCTACAGCCGCATGTATCTGATATCAACGACACATTCTTCCTTGATTTCTTATACTTTTGTTTTTTGGCGTTGTATTTGTCCTCGACTCCCCCATTGCCTTACGGGAACATTACAGGCGGATGCTTGGCATTGCACCGCTCACGGATTTTCTAAAAGTCTTGCTGATTACAACCCAAAGTCCATCCTCTGCTCACTGGCAGTTCCTATGTATCATTATCCCCTCGTAAGTGATCCTCGCAAAAGACCGCCACGGTCCTGTTTCAGTTAAAGGTAATTCGCTCGAAACAAAAACACCAGCAAAGAATTTTTTATATTCTTTCCTGTCATTTTCATCTGTCCTCGCGCCTTCCTGACACGCTTCTACTTACGGGAACGTACCTGTAATGCTGGTATAGGATTGTCAAAGTACACTGGCAAAATTTACCTGCCTATTAAATAGCCGACGAAAAATGCTGTTATTATTCAATTTTCAACAAATTATTTAATTTTTTTCTTAAACGGTTTCTTTTGGTATAAACGGTCTGTTCTGCCATTCCCATAATTTTGGCAATCTCTCTTCCTGAATATCCCCATGTACTAAGCAAAAGTATCTCTAATGTCTGATGTTCTGTGCCCTTTAATAATTCATAAATCCGTCGGTCTCCAATGTTGTCTAAAAGTTCTCGGATGTCCTGTGCAAACCGTCCTCTGTCCCTTTGTTTTATGGAATCCATATCCTGCATCATTTCATCCAGATGTTCCCGGAATCTGCGCTCTTCCAGAAAATCTTCCCTGTCCATCTGGCGCAACTTTTGGATCTTCTCTTCTTCCATTCCCAGTTCACGCAGTTTCTTTTCTTCCTGTTCTTTCCAATAATTCCACTTTCGTTCTTCACTTGTCTTGTTATAAGCCATTTATCTTTCCTCCGATCTGATTTTTGATATAGAAATCAAATCGGAGCATGGCGGTGACCGGATATGTACGTTATAATGTTCGAAAAATGTCGAATAAAAAAATGCTGCAACCTCTTCGATTACAGCACTTCTTTTTCCCTTACTCTTTTGTTTTTTTAAGGACTTCCATTGATGCAAATATAACTCTTCTCCTTGTCATGCCTTACTAAAACACCACAAAAAGAAGTATATAGAAAAAGACTGTCAGAACTGTGTAATGTAACAGTCATCTGCCAGTCACTTTTCGCATAATTCGACATTTTTCTACATTTTGCTCAATGTCTGTCTATATCTAAATAATATCCCACCTTTCGTATACTCTGAATAATCTTTGCAGCTTCCGGTTCTGTCTTTTCCAGTTTTTTGCGGAGTCTGCGTACAAAACACCAGATCATGTTGGCAGAGTCATCTCCATATGGTTCTTTCCATAACTGTTCAAAGATAATCTCATGGGTAACTACCTGTCTGGAGGCATCTGCCAACAGATACAGGAATGCCTTTTCTCGCTCATTTAGGGTTGCAAGCTCATGCTTCCCCCAGTAAACAGTATGATAACGGCAGTCAATTAGAAGTTTTCCTTTCCTTATGATCTCCTGCTTTTCTCTTTTTCTTCCAGTGTTCCATGTGATATCGGAACGTCTGAGTAATGCATACAGGTACGTGTTGATCAAGCTGACCGAAGGATGTGGAAATACTAGGTCTGCACCCCATTCGATATACTTTTTTACCGCCTGAATCCCCGGTATCACTACAATAATCGGAGCCCTGCTGTACTGCCGGACTTCCCAAATCAGCCTGCCCAGCTTTCCGTTATCATTTCTCACAAGCATCAATACTGCGTCATAGACCGCTATGGTATGGAATTTTTCAAACACATCCAGATTAACGGTCGTACATTCCCACTCATTTTTTAACCCTTCACAAAGTTGACTCCACTTATCTACCTCATCCGCAGCAATCAATACTTTTTTCATTTGTATCCCTTTTCTTATGTTACTTCATTTTTAAAGCAGAAAAGACAGTGAAATCTCTCCACCGCCTTTCCTGTTTTTGATTTAATTCGTTAATTTCATTTCTTCGTTTAACGTATTCTCTTCCTTCATCTTCCGTACCAATTCTTGAATCTTTTTATAAGATTCTTCGCTGATTGTATGTTCCATCCGACACGCATCATGATTTGCAGTTTCCGAAGATACTCCTATTCGTCGTAAAAATTCTTCTAAAAGCACATGCCTTGCATAGATTTTTTTTGCAATCTTTCTTCCTTCTTCTGTCAGTTCAATGCTGCCATATCGGTCTTTTATTACATATCCATCTGCCAGCAGTCCACGTACTGCAACTGAAACACTCGCTTTGGAATAGTTCAGATAATCACTAAGCATAGAATTACGAACATATCCTTTCTGACGTTTCAATACATACGCCGCTTCCAGATAATCTTCTTTGGATTCTCCAATTTTCATATACTACTTTATCCCCTTTTGGAAAGTATTTCTTCTGCATTCCTGCTGTTAAGAAATTCTGCCGTTTTCCATTTCATATACCACATCTGCCACGTTCATTGTGGATACTCTGTGGGATACCAGGACAACTGTTTTCTTCTTGGCCGATTCTTTCAATGATTTTAAGATAATTCCCTCATTTAAAGAGTCGAGGTTCGATGTAGGCTCATCGAGTAGAATGAGGGGGCATTCATGGAGAAATGCTCTTGCAATTCCGATTCTCTGTTTTTCACCACCGGACAGCGTATCACCCAGTTCTCCGACTTCTGTATCATATCCTTTCGGAAGTGTCATAATGAAATCATGGATAGATGCTTTCTTTGCGGCTTCCATAATCTCTTCTCTGGATGCTCCCGGCTTTGCGATGGCAATGTTGTTTGCAATGGAATCATGGAACAGGTGTGTTTCCTGCGTAACATAACTTTCCATATCTCTTAAATGCTTGGTTGGAATCTTGCGGACATCTGTACCGTCTACCGATACACTTCCATCCTGCACATCCCAGAACCGCATCAACAGTTTTAAGAGTGTAGATTTTCCGGAACCGCTCGCACCATGAATCCCTGTGATTTTACCCGGCTGTAATTTCAGTGAATAGTTATCTAAAATAACTTCTTCACCATAAGCAAATGTTACGTTCTCTGCCTCTGCTCCTTTAAATTCATATTCCATGCTCTCTACACCGGAAGTTTCCACATCCCCCGGAATTTCTTCCACAAGCGGCGTCTCTTCCAGAAGGGAAAGAACACGTTCACCACTTGCCAATGTCTGGTTCAGGTTGTTGGAAAGGCTTGATAATGCTACTACCGGTCCGAAAGAACCCATCATTGCGATGGTACAGGTTAAGATTCCCTCGAATCCCATCGCACCTTTGTCGTACAGCCAGATTGTCAGTGCCAGCATTCCAAAGGATGCAAGCAGGATAACCATGTTCGTAAATGAACGCTGTGAGCCTTCCATTTTGCTTAATGACTCCTGCATTCCTGCAAGATTTTTGGAACGCTCAGACATCTGCTCTTTTCTCTTTTCACCCTGTCCGTACTGGATGGTCTCGTCCAATCCTCGTAAAGAGTCCAGAACAAAGCTGTTCAGTTCTCCGAAGTTTGTCCGAAATTCCATTCCCTTCTGGCTGCCACGTTTTCCATTCCACATCGGGATGGCTACTCCGACAATCAGATAAGCTGCCAGTGCAAGCACGCCTGCTAACCAGTGATATCTTCCGATAAAAATCACCATAATAATTGAGGTCAGTGTTGCAATCGCAATCGGGGAAATGGTATGTGCATAGAACACTTCCAGTAATTCGATATCGGTTGTAATAATCGAGATCAGATTTCCCTTGTCCCGTCCTTCCAGTTTTGCCGGGCAGAGTTTTCTCAGTGCTGCAAACACTTTATGGCGGATGATTGCCAACAGCTTAAATGCGATAAAATGATTACAATACTGTTCCACATAATGCAGGATTCCACGAAGCACTGCAATTACGATCATGACTGTGATAATCGTTTTTACTGGAGTAAATACCAGCCACATATTGTCCACCGGAACAATCATTCCGGCTACTCCTGTCAGAAGTCCATGCACGATGACCTGTCCTGCCAGTATCGTCAGGAAGATTGCACATAAATAACCCAATGTTCCAAGGATGATTGCTGCCAGCATGATATGGAGCAGGGGTTTTACCAGACCAATCAGACTTCCCATGATCTGGAGGGCACTTCTGCGTTTTGTTGTATTCGTATTTTCACTCATTATGCCACTCCTCCTTTTCCATAGTTTTCCAGTGCCATCTGGCTTTCATACAGATGTCTGTACGCACCATTCCGGCTCATCAGTTCGTCATGCTTTCCGCTTTCTTTGATTTCTCCGTCTTTTAAGAAATAAATCTTGTCAGACTTCACAACATTTGCCAGTCTGTGAGAGATCAGAAGCACCGTCTTTGTCTTTGCCAGTTCGTGAATCACATTCATGATCAGTTCTTCACTTTCTACATCGATATTGGATGCGGCTTCATCAAAAATATAAACCGCACTGTCTGTCCGAAGCAACGCTCTGGCAATCACCAGTCTCTGACACTGACCGCCGGACAGGTTACTTGCTTTTTCCAGCAACTGTGTCTGCAAGCCATCCTGTGTCTGTAAGAACCCTAAGAGATTCACTTTCTGAAGGACAGCTTCCATCTCTTCTTTCGTTGCGTCCGGTTTTGCCATCTTCAGATTTTCTTCTACTGTACCTTTGAACAGGTAGCTGTTATGGCGAACCAGAACAACCCTCTGCATCAGATTGGTTTCATTCACTTCATTAAGCGGTACGCCACCAATGGTGATTTCTCCGTTATATCCCCGGTTCTTTGCTGCAAGGATTCCGGCAATCGTACTCTTACCACATCCGGATTCACCAACCAGTGATACAAAACTTCCTGCCGGAAGATTTAAGTTGATTCCTTTTAAAATCTCTCTGTCCTCTTCATAAGAAAAGTGCACATCTTTTAATGTAACATCTAACGCGACCTCCGGCAGTGTTTTTTCTCCAGCCTGTGGTTCCGGTAAATCTAAAATCTTGAAAATCTTATCACTCGCTGCCATACCATTCATTGCGATATGGAAAAATGAACCAAGCAGTCTGAGCGGCAGGAAAAACTCGCTGGCAAGCAGAACGATACATAACGTTCCTGCCACGCTGATATTTCCTTTTAAGAATTCGGACACCGCGACTGCCATACCGATCGCAGCTCCACCATAGGCAACAATATCCATCATGCTTGTGGAATTGAGCTGCATGGTCAGCACCTTCATCGTAATCTTACGGAAATTCTGGGATTCCACATCTATCTCATCTGCTTTCTGCTGGTCTGCCTGATAAATCTTCAGTGTGGTAAGTCCCTGTAAATTTTCAAGGAACGAATCTCCCAGTCCAGTATAGATGCTCCAATAGTTATTTAATAATCTCTTCGCCACTTTCTGTACCACCACGATAGAAATCGGGATCAGTGGTACACAGATCAGCAGGATCACACTCGCTTTCAGGCTCACTCTGCAAAGAATGATAAATAATGTCAGTGGTGCGATCAGGCTGTAAAATAATTGTGGAAGATATTTTCCAAAGTATGTTTCCAACTGCTCCACACCCTCAGTTGACACCTGTACCACCTCCGAAGAGGATACCTGCTCACTGTAGGAAGCTCCCAGCTTTAACATTTTCTCATAAATCTTTTCACGCAGAATCCGCTTTACATCCACACACGCCAGATAGGAAGACCTTGCTCCCATCCGTTCACAGATAAATCGGATCACCACAACCAGAACTAAAATCAATATTGTCCGCTCAATGATCGGTACGGTTACTGCCCGGTACACTACCCGTTCCAGTAAATCTGCGATAGAAAAGACTGCCAATACCTGCGACAGGAGGGCTGCCCACTGCCACAAAATCGTATACACGATATACTTTTTTGCGTGGGACAACAGCCCCACCAGTCTTGTTTTAATCATAAGTAACTCCTTACTTTTTCTTCTCTTTGTTGCTACACACCAGATGCCAGATAGCAAGCACCGGATGATACAACAGCATCCTTGGTCCTGAAAACCGCATAACCTGCCTGATCTGTTCTCTCACCTCTGGCTTATAGCAATGCACTTTACAGTTTGCGCAAAATGTCTTTTCTTTCATAAAAGGACACTTTTCACTTCGAAGTCTTGCATAATCCAAAAGTTCCTGACAGACAGGACAAATCTGCCCTGCCTGCCTGTCTTCTTTCGGATGTTTTTTCCGGCAATACAGCCGGATCATCTCTTCCACGACATGCTGTTCCTTCTGTCGTTTCTTTTCTACTTTATCCATCATATTATTCCACTTCTGCACCTTCCGGTAATTCTTCTCTCACTTTTAAAGTTTTCACTCGAAGGAAGAAGTATAACAGGTGGCATACCCAAACCACTGCGATACAGATTCTTCCGATTGGTACATTCTTCATGCAGATAAAGCCGATTGCCATGACTACCGTTACCATTCCGATAATCTTGCATTTTGTTCCTATTGTCATGGCTCTTTTCTGAACAAAACTGTCCAGATGTTTCTTATATAAATTTGTTCCTACGAACCAGTCGTGCAGTTTCTTAGAACTCTTTGCAAAGCAAAACAGTGTTGCCATATAAAACGGAACGGTTGGCAGGATAGGAAGTACAATTCCTATCGTACCAAGTCCCAGGCAAAGAAATCCAAGCACGATCCATACTACTTTTAAAGGATTTTTCATCTTCTTACACCGCCAATACAAATTTTCTGCCATCAACCCTTGTCACACCAAGTTCAATGCCATACAGTTCCCGGATGCTCTCTTCCGTAATCACTTCTTCCGGATCACCTTCCACCAGCACTTTTCCATCTTTCATGCCGATGACATTATCTGAATATGCGATTGCCTGATTGATGTCGTGCAGTACCATGATGATGGTTATTCCAAATTCCTGATTGAGTTTTTTCACCAGTTGCAGGATCTCAATCTGATACCGGATATCCAAATAGGTAGTCGGCTCATCGAGGAACAGCGTCTTTGTTCCCTGACAAAGTGCCATTGCAATCCATACACGCTGACGCTGTCCACCGGAAAGTCTTGACACTTCTCTGTCACGATATTCTGTCAGATTGGTTACTTCCAATGCCCACTGGATCATACGCTCATCTTCGGCACTGTCTCCCTGCATCATTTTCTTATGAGGGGTTCTTCCGAATGCCACCAGATTCTCAACGGTGATATCGTCTGATGCACTGTTATACTGCTGAACAATCGCAACCTTTCTGGCAAATTCTTTTAAATTCAGGTTCTGGATATTCTTTCCTTTGAGGAAAATATTTCCTTTTCTCGGATATAAGTTTTTCGTCATCAGGGAAAACAATGTAGATTTTCCACATCCGTTTGCTCCCATAATCGTTGTGATTTTACCTTCTTCAATCTTCAGGGATACGCCCTTTAAGACTTTATTTTTTCCATAGGAAAAGTGCAGATCTCTAACTTCCATCGCAGGCTTGTCTGCCCACTTATCCGCTTTTTTCACTTTCTTTGCTGCTTCATTCTCTGTAGAAGTCAAATCCATATTCTTTTCTTTACTTCGCATACTTCTTAGACCTCCTTAACAGAATGATGAAGAATGGGCCTCCGACCACACTCATAATGATGGATGCGGATACCTCATACGGAGCAGCTATCGTTCTTCCGATGGTATCTGCCAGCAGGAATGTAAACGCTCCGAACAAAGCACTGAATGGCACTAATGCCTTATGGTCACTTCCTACCAGGATTCTTCCGATATGCGGAACAATCAGTCCTAAGAAACTGATTACTCCGGCTACTGCCGTTGAAATACTTGCAAGTAATACAGCAATCAGTGAAATCACGATACGCATTGCATTAACGTTGATTCCAAGGCTTCGTGCTGTCTTATCTTCCAGTGCTAACAGGTTGCACATCTTCGTCATGATCAGTGCCAGAACCAGTCCGATAATTACATACGGAACTAAGGTTTTCACATCATCCCATGTTTTCATTGTGATGTTACCATTTACGATTGCTGCCACGCCGGACATATTTCCGCCGTTCATAGAATTTAACGCACTGGATAATCCGGTAAACATTGCATCGACTGCCACACCGACAAGGATGATTCTCAGAGGACTTAATCCCCCTTTCCATGACAGGCTGTAAACTAAGACAAATGCAATCACACCGCCAAGAAATGCAAATAATGGGGTAAAGAAAAATAAAGTCGGTGCAAATGCGGTAATCAGTACCGCTGCAAAACTTGCTCCACTGGAAATACCGATGATTCCCGGATCGGCAAGTGGATTTTTTAATACCGCCTGAAATAACACACCCGATACCGCTATCGCAGCTCCGGCTAACATGGAGATTACAATTCGTGGGAATCGTAAGTCATAGATTGTTGCCACGTCTTCATTGTACTTTACAAATAATCCTTTCAGTAGTTCCGGGAAGCTGACTTTCAGGCTTCCGATATTCACTGCCGCAAAAAATAATGCAACCAGCAATACGATCATTACAATAAAGGAAATGGCTGCTTTTGCTGTTTTCCGATGCTTTCTTGCTTTATCCTGACCGGAGAGGTTCTGGACTTCCCTTTCGGAAGTCTCAGAAGTATTTTTTAATTCTGTCTCTTTCATCTGTCCTCTCCTTTCTACTTGCTCTGCTGTTCGTTGTATTTTTCAGTTGCGTCAGAATCCTTTGCTTTCTTCTGTGCATTATCACTGGTTTCTTTTGCTTTTGCTGAATCTTCATCACTTTCCGGATAAAGGATTGGCTGTAATTCTTCCAGTGCCTGTGGATACTTAAACGTAGCACTCATACCGAAATATTCATAAGTCAGATCATAAACTCTGCCGTTCTTCACAGCATCGAAATGCTGCCAGATGTCATTCTCCGCAAAATCTTTATTGAACATTTCTACCACCTGATCCGGCAGTGCATGTGCGGCACGTAAGATAATATCCGGCTCTTTGGTTTTCATGTCCTCAGTATTTACAGTCAAAAATTCCTGATCGGTGTCAGAGTATACATTCTCTCCGCCTGCCAGTTCCACCAGACTTCCTACATAGGAATTCGGTGTTGCGATAATATAAGACCCCGGAAGTCCCATCAGGATCATTACCTTCGGATGGTCTTTTCCTTCATTCTTTTTCTTATAATCATCATAGAATTCTGTAAACTCGTCCACCAGTTTCTGTGCCTGATCTTCTCTGTCGAAAATCTCACCCAGTTCCTGAATGGAGCGGTACATACCCGGCACACTTCTAAGATTCAAAAATGCCCAGTCTGTATCGATTGCCTCATATTTCGGCTGCAGATCACTCTGCAATGACACCGGACTTAAAATCCAGTCTGGATTAAGTGAGGATACAATCTCCATATCCGGACTCATGGCTGTTCCGACTGTCTCTACATCTTTGTATCTGTCTGGAATTGTGGATACGGTGCTACTGCAAACACCTACCAAATCCAGTTCCAGCTTGTCACAGATATCTGCGGTTGCCGGAGAAGTCGCTATAATTCTTGGGCTTTCTTTCATAGCCTGTACTTTTTTCTTGGCTGCTTCTACGGCTGCCTTTTCTTCCGGATCATTAATCTCTAAGAGAGACTTGGCATCTTCATTGGAAGAATCCTTGTCCGATTTGCTGTCAGAAGTCTTTTTATCTGCCGTCTTACTGCTGGCTGTCTCATCTGTACTGCTCTCTGTCTGCGTAGCAGAATCACTGCTTTTCTTTCCCTGACTCTGGTCTACACAACCTGCCAGAGAAAAAATCATGGTCATTGCAAGGAGAACGGCCGATGCTTTTTTCAAACGCCTATTCATCATCGTCCTCTGCACCTCCCCAACGTTTCCAGTTCTTACGGAAGAAATAAATCACTCCGGATACTGCTCCAAGCAGAATCAGACCTGTTACTACAACTGCCAATGCAATCTGAAAAATCCGGTTGCCGGAAGAAGTATTTCCGCTATCGGAATCGCTGTCACTTGTTCCATCTTTCGCAGTAGAAAGACTTAATCCTTCTGAAGAATTTACTGGATTTTCTGTATCCAGTGAAGAAGAATCACTGCTCGGTTTTGCAGCTTCTGTAATACTGCTCTCCAGTTTCTTTGATGAGCTGCTGGAAGAACTGCTTTTATCGGATGAGCCGGAACTCTGAAGAGAAGAACTTCCAGAACTTAAACTTCCACTGGAAGTAGAACCTGAATTATCTACCGAACCAGAATTATCACTGGATTCTACTGCTGTTCCATCAGAACTTTCTGTTACCATAGTTGCGTTCATGTCTGTATTGTTTCCTTCACTGTAGTTGCTCGGATACAGATAGAAAATAACATCTCTTCCCATCGGTTCTACATACATGGAACCTCTGACTACACAGTTTTCGCTTGGCACACGCATACACACATCGGCTGTTGTACCGTTGCTGTCTGAACCATTTCCTGTAATACCGATTTCTGATGGTGTAGACCAGCCGGAATCTCCTACATTCTGTACCTGAAAACTATGTCCACTGGTGTAGTCCATCAGACTCATGCGGATGGTCAGATAATAAGCTCCATCGTCTGATACTTCCAAGATACCATTGCTGTATACACAACCTTCTACCATGCCCTGTCCTGTTGCATAAGAACTCTCTCCACCGGAATCTTCGATTACTCCGGTAACCGGGTGTGCGTAACATCTGTTAATTGTACAGCTATACACTGTCCCGCTTGCGGCGTAAGCCTTAACAGCAGGAAAGCCTGCCATTAAAGTAATGGCAAGCACACAAGTCATAATGGCAGACAATATTTTATTTTTTTTCGCTGCTAATTTCATTCCTTATCTCCTGTTAAATGAGTTTGGCAGACTCCCAGTCCCGAAGGAATGGGAGGGTCGTCTGCCAAATCTCTACTTAATTATTTTATGTTTGCTTTTTTCTTTCTGTTGTACTCCATGATTCCTGCCAGTAAAGCGACTCCTCCGAGAAGAAGGATAGCTGCCCACAGGGTATTGTTCTGTACAACATCACCAGTCTTAACGTTGGATGCTGATTTCAGGCTGGAACCTGATCCAAGGCTGGATGTTCCACTCTTTAATGATGAACCACTTCCAAGGCTTGATGTTCCACTCTTCAATGACGAACCACTTCCAAGTGAGGAAGAACCAAGTTTGCTGCTTCCAAGAGAACTGCTTCCAAGGGTATTATTTCCAAGTGAGCTGTTTCCAATAGAAGAATTACTGTTGTTATTTCCGTTGGAATTACTATTATTGTTGTCGTTCTTATCAAAGTCTGGATCATCGGATGTTGTTGCTTTTAATGAGCTCCAATCCAGTTTCAGGTATACTGGCTGTGTTCCTGTACCAGAGCTGATTGCGTCCATAATCGGAACGAATACCTGTAACGGAACATATCCATCATCCAGAGCTTCCGGAATAAGCTCGAATGTTACTTCATCTGGATAGTTTGTTCCGTACTGGTCAGAAACCAGTGAGCCATCGCTGTTCTTCTGATAGCTGTCAACTGTAACATCAGCAAGTGTTCCCTGCGGATTACCATACTTATCAAGTGTATAACCTGTTGTAAAGTATTTGAGCTTGCTTAAATATCCAAGTTTCTGTCCTACTGTCAATCCGTTGAAGTTCAGAGTAATGTAATATTTGCCATTCTTCACTGTCAGTTTAATTGTATGGTTGATTGCTTCATTTGACATAGAAT
>ERZ827186.1197-NODE-1197-length-22819-cov-4.066509_pt1 | contig 22819 bp, 20 predicted proteins | sample MGYA00519918_ERZ827186 | MGnify/ENA primary metagenome ERZ827186 (study PRJEB31778, sample SAMEA3449275) | human gut metagenome | biome: human gut; feature: human-associated habitat; material: faeces | place: United Kingdom | collected 2010/2012 ...
TAACAAGACGGTCGGTTTCAAAGTGGGAGGGAGCGCAGTCGGTCCCCGATATGGATAAGATACTGCAGATGAGCCGTATTTTCAATGTATCTACCGATTATCTTCTCAAGGATGACATCGAAGAACCGGAGATATCGGTAGATACGAGTGAGCCGATGTGTAGGCGCGTGTCGCTTGCTGAGGCTACGGAGTACCTCGCGCGTCGCCGTGCCGCAGCGCCGCGCATAGCACTTGCGACATTACTTTGTATACTTTCGCCGGTCGTGCTTATTTTTCTCGGCGGTATCAGCAGTATGGAGAATGCACGCATAAGCGAAAATGCAGCTGCCGGTATCGGGCTTTGTGTTCTGATATTGTTTGTTGCTGTCGGGACCGCGATATTTATTTACTGCGCCGCAGGCGTAAAGGAATTTGATTTTCTTGAAGATCAGGCATTTGAGACCGAATACGGTGTTACCGGAATGGTGAACGAACGCAAAAAAGCTTTCCGTAAAACGTATACGCGGCTCAATATCGCCGGGACTGTCCTTTGCATATGCTCGGCGCTTCCGCTTTTCTTTTCGGTCTGCTTTGATGCCTCCGATATCGTGTATGTCGGAGCGGTATGCATGCTGCTTATGATCGCAGGTATGGGGTGCGTTATGTTTATACTCGGCGGGACATACGAGGCGGCGCTCGACAGACTGCTTGAAGAAGGCGACTTCACACGCGATGAAAAAAGCCGTAAGGGAATAACCGGCACGGTAAGCGTTGTATATTGGCTTTTGGTCACGGCAGTATTTCTTTGTGTTATGTTTATTCCGGCAATAGGAGTCAAGCAGAAAGATACATGGATCATCTGGGCTGTCGCGGGCGTTCTTTACGGCGCTGTTGCGGCAATCGCCCGCGCGATACGCAGAAAATAATTTTTGTTTGCTTGAGGCAAAACGAATGATTGACTTGTGCGTAAAACAGTGGTATAATTATAACGTACAAACCCTATATTTCTTAGCGCGACATTGCATGGTCGATTGATGAGCTTATCATCGTTCTCCGAATACTTTTGTGTTGCGGAAAGGACGGTCATTATGATAAGAAGAATACGCTCCCGAGTTTCGCTGCTACTCCTTTGGGCGGTGATTTTCACTGTGCTTTCGGGGTGTAGCTTGGGCAGAGGAGATACCGATACCACTACTGCTGGCACGAAGCCGGATGGAACTGTCACGTCTGCAGCGGGACCGAAGACGCCTGATGATAGCACCGCGGCGCCAGATGTGCCGTCAACGGGAGATACTGTGTCCCCGGTCACGTCCGCACCGGAGCCGGAGCGCATATCTTTTTCCACCACTGAGGGGGTCGTGCTTGTAGGCAGAATCGAAAAAGATGACTGTTTTTATTTCGTACCCGATCAGGTGCTCGACATTGAATGCACCGAGCTCCTCATTGATACGGTGCTGAAATTCAGCAATATCACGCGGCTTGATATGTTCGACACCGATATAGACGGCATTGACAAAACGCCGTATATCGGAAAACAGGTGACTGTCGGTGGTATACTGCGGACGATACGCGGCAATTTTGAAAAGCCGTATCTGCACGCCTATTTCATAGAAAACGGCAACACCGCCGGCAAGAGCCATGCCGAGCCTGATATCACTCCGCCCGTGACAGAGCCCGAGACAAAATACGATCCCTCTGTTCCGCTGCCGTCCAAAATGATGCCGCGCACCGAGAACGGGCATTATGTTTACAATCCTTACAGGCTCACAACCGAGGCTCTTGAGTCACTCGGCAACGGATTTGCGGATGTCTACATTGAAGTTGTTGACGCTGTGCTCGGTTACAAGAACTTTGTTGCTTGTGACGATGATTACGCAATGATGCTGCCAACAGTGCTTAATTATGAATTCCCGCTTTACGGCGTAACATTCGAGTGTGAGTATTCCGGCAATGGCGGAGTTTCTCTCAAATATCTTGTCAGCCGTATTGAGCAGGAAAAGTTAGCCGCAGAGCTTTTTGAATGTATAAACGGATACCTTAAGTCGGCAAAGCCGGGGCAGTCCGAGCAAATGAAGGCAGAGATAGTTTATCACGCACTCTGCACGGCAGTGAGCTACGATAAAGTAGCTGCGGAAACCCGTAAAAATATTGAGCCATACTATGCGTATGTAAAGAAAACCGGAATATGCGTGACGTTTGCTGCAGCGTATTCACAGCTGCTGACACAGGTGGAAATAGAGAATACCGAGGCTTCAGGGAGTGTTGGCGACGAAGGTCATGCGTGGAATCTTGTGACTATCAATGGTGAAAAATATTTCTGCGATCCAACTTTTGAGCTTGACTGGAAAAATGGTTCAGCGTTTGTGTATTTCGGTCAGACTTTATCAGATCGAGTGAGTAACGGCATTGTTCCCGAATCATGCTCGGTGGGGAAGTATATGATAACATCCGTGGCAGACGCGGGAGTTTCGGAACACGCCCTTCAGATAATATCGATTCAATAAAATAGCAAAGAAATTGTAAAATGAACGACAGAGACAAGTACATATCACCGTTTTCAACAAGATACGCAAGCCCGGAGATGCAGGCGGTATTTTCGGATAATTTCAAATTCCGCACATGGCGTCGCCTGTGGATCGCCCTTGCACGCGCAGAAAAAGAGCTGGGGCTTGATATAACCGATGAACAGATAGCAGAGCTTGAAGCGCACGCCGACGACATTAATTTTGACGTTGCCGAGGCGCGTGAGCGCGAGGTGCGTCATGATGTCATGAGTCACGTCTACGCCTACGGGAAGCAGTGTCCCAAGGCAGAGCCGATAATTCATCTGGGGGCTACAAGCTGCTATGTCGGTGACAATACCGATGTGATAATACTGCGTGAAGCCTCACGTATAATACTAAAAAAAGCGGCGCAGGTCCTTTCCAACCTTGCCGGATTTGCAAAAAAGTATAAATCGCTGCCGTGCCTTGCGTACACCCATCTTCAGCCGGCACAGCTCACCACGGTGGGGAAGCGTGCCACGCTGTGGATGAATGAGCTGGTAATGGATATTGAAAATCTTGAATTTCAGCTTTCGGGACTTAAGTTGCGCGGTGCAAAGGGAACTACCGGCACACAGGCAAGCTTTATGGAGCTTTTCGGCGGAGATGAGGAAAAGGTAAAACGGCTTGAGGCGCTCATTGCATCCGAAATGGGATTTGACGGATGCATCCCGGTGTCCGGGCAGACATACTCTCGCAAGGTAGATGCGTACTTTCTCTCAGTGATGTCCGGATTTGCACAGAGTGCATACAAATTCTCAAACGATCTGCGTATGCTTCAGTCATTCGAGGAAATGGAGGAGCCGTTCGAATCATCGCAGATAGGGTCGTCGGCTATGCCGTACAAGCGCAATCCCATGCGTTGCGAGCGTATATCGGCGCTGGCGAGATACGTTATCAACGATTCGCTCAATCCCGCGGTCACAGCTTCCACGCAGTGGTTCGAGCGCACGCTTGACGATAGCGCTAACCGCCGTATTTCTGTCGCTGAGGCGTTTTTGGGCGTGGATGCTATACTTAACATATACATCAACGTAACGTCCGGAATGGTGGTCTACGAGCGCGTGATAAAGCGTCGTGTTATGGAGAAGCTCCCCTTTATGGCGACCGAGAATATAATGATGGAGTCGGTGAAGCTGGGAGGCGACCGTCAGGAACTGCATGAGATCATCCGTGTGTATTCACACGAGGCTGCGCGGCGCGTAAAGCTTGAGGGCGGCACGAACGATCTTATCGAACGCATTGCCGCAGATGAGCGTATACCGCTTACAAAAGCGGAAATACTGTCCGAGCTTGATCCGGTAAAATTTATCGGCAGAAGCCCGTCGCAGGTGGATGAATTTATTTCGGATGTAGTCGAACCGATCCTCGATAAGTATCACCACGAAGAAGTAAAAGCAGAGCTGAGCGTGTGATCATATGAGTCTGCGGGTATCTCAAGTAGCAAGATGACCGCAGGCAGGAGTATGATCATCTGACGGATGGAGTAAACAGTAATGAAAAGACGTTTGTGGAGCAAAAGATTCTCTTTTCTCAGCAAATATCAAACATTAGTCCCGGCTGATCAAGACGATATATCCATTTATACAATTTCCGAGCCGTTCGATACGAGACAAAACATAAAAAAATCGATAGAGCAGTCTCCGTTCTGCTTTGTTGACGAAAATTATATGGAAATTTTAGAATTCAACATTAACACACAGACGTATGACCCTCAAATTATCTCAGCGCTAAGCAAATAAAATATAAGAGGTATGATTGCCAATAACCATAAAGCAAGAGAAGGTGGTGCACCCAGTGAAGTTGTTTGAACCGGATTTAAAATCCACCAGTTACAAAATTCCCATTATAAAGCTTGTAACGTCTTTATTGATAATTACGGCTTGTATGTTTCGAGGTTCGATATTTCATGTCGAAAACAAGTTGCTCATATTTATCTTTTCCTTCGCTGCAGTCGCATTGGTGATTAGTTGTATTCTCATTGTCTACATTTCTTGTTGTGAAATATTCGCAACATTTGAAAATACTCATGAAAGTGTTATTGCAAAAGGGACGTATAACTTAATGCACATTGACGATGTGCTGTCACAAATCGAAAGCAATGACATAATAGAATACCAAATCATAGCAGACGATAGAGCGATACTTATTGGAGCAAGCTCAGATAATCGATATGGGTCCGATAAATTTTTTGATAAAAAGTATTATTGCGATAAACAAGAATTTGATACGATAGATGAATTGAGCAATGCTCTTTCAAAATATTTATTTGACGACTGCTTACAAGTCATGGCGATTGACGGAATTAAAGTTAAATGATTTATATGCAAGTTGTTGTTTACTCGCTGTTCCACAGTGAGCGATCAACATAAAACAGCGTAAAGGCGGAAAGTCCTTGGACTTTCCGCCTTTACTGTTGTCTCTCGTTACTGTCGACCCGTTTTGAATTATTCTGACTTCCCGTCAACAGATACGACCGCGATTTCACGTGCGGAGTGCGTCATTTCGGTAAGCACGTCGGCAAAGTGATCGGGATCCGGGTAATCATCATCGTTTATATAATACCGTTTGTCATGATATCCCGCCGCTTTGCTGTAGGAGGTCCGGACTCCGATGTATGCCAGTTTGCCGTCAAGCACGGCGAGCAGTTCAATGTCGCGGCTCTCTTCAAAGCGTTCGAGTATCTCGGTAGTGGCGTGCAGCTTTGTTCTTAGCCCGGCGGGATCCTGCCTGAGTATCGCGTCGCGTTCGCGGTTCTCCGAAACAAAACCCATTTCACCGATAGCAACACAGATTATAAACGCGCATATAAAGGAAACCACAAGTCCTGCAACGGATATCGCCGCTTCTATTCGGCGGTCCTCCGGACGCCAGAAGGAGGTCCAGGTTATCGCGGCGATAATAACCGCAAGCGCCGCCGCGATCTTGATGGCGGGAATAAGATATGATTTGTATTTGCTGTTTACATGAAACGGGTCGTAAGCCCGTTTTCGTCTGTTTGAGTCGTTCATCCTGCCTCCGGTCACTGAAGTATGGCGCCCGCAGACGCAAGTATTTTACGAACGTCCTCGGCGGGGATGCTGCGAGGGCTTGCTTTGCGTTGCGTCGCTTCGGCGGCAAGAACTCCTACCGCCTCTCCGATAGCCATGCACGTTGGCATAACGCGCATGGAGCCGAGTGTTTCGCGGTCCATGGATATGCATCTGCCGCTCATAAGCAGTCCGTCGATATCATTGCATATGCAGGCGGAAAGCGGGATGCCGTAAGGCTCGGGTATCTTCATAAGTATCGTGCCCGCGCCCTTGCCGCTGTGTATGTCTATTTTGTATCCCGAAAGTGCTATTGTGTCATCAGGCTTCTTTCCGACCAGCGCATCATGGTGATCGATGCGTGTGATGCCGTATATACGGCGCGATTCGCGTATTCCGATGGCGGGGCATATTTCGTCAAGCACGCAGTCTTCAAAGCCTGGTACGTAGTCCTTGAGGGTCTTGACGATGCCGGGGATCTGAAGCAGTCCCTGCACCTCGCCGTCGGTAAGACTTTCGAGATCAGAGCCGTCGCATCCGGGCACTCTAACGGTATTGACCCATATCTTTCCCGGTATCGTTGAATTGATATAGATTATATTTTCACGCTTTATCGGACAGTCAGGATATTTCTTGCGTATCTCGTCCAGATACGCTTTCATGCCCACAAATACATAGCTGTCGGTGCTGCGCCAAAGCGTGGTATCGTATCCCGGGTCGATGTGTACCGAATCGAGCTGAGCCATATTTTCGGGGTGTTCGTCGAGGAAGCGCATGAATTCCTCTTTGTGAAATCCCGTAAGAGCAAACATTGTTGTGGGAGGCTGAAGTTCGTCGGATTTTTCATACCTTGCTCCTGCCATAAAGCCGAGGTCGCCGTCTCCGGTGCCGTCGATAAATACATCCGCATCTATGTCCACACGTGTCCCCTTGCCGATGACCGAGACCCGTTTGAGTTTGCCGTTATCGGTAACGGTGTCGCAAAGCTCGCTGTGGAGAAGCAATCTTACGCCTGCGTCAAGACACATTTTCAGCGCCAGAAGTTTGAATTTGTCCGGATGTATCAGTGTTATCGAATTGTGCATCGGGCAGCGCTGATGGCCGAAGGAATCCCCGGACTTTTCAAGCTCGGTTATGAATTCCTGGGCAATACCGCCTATGATCTGTCTGCCGGACTGCGAAAGATACCCGAGAAGCGGAAGACCCATTGCGGCGTTCCCGCCGAGGTGCCCGTTGCGCTCACAGAGTATAACGTCAGCTCCGCGGCGCGCCGCTGCAATTGCGGCGCAAAGACCGCCGGGACCGCCGCCTATTACACATACATCACATTTCATATTTCGTATTTCCATAATAAAAATGCCTTTCATCAGAAATCTGACGGAGTCAAATTTTTCTTACGTATATATTTTACACGTTAAAAATGCCGATGTCAACAATAAAACGTAAAATCGCAGTTCAGTCTCGGGTTTCCATGATGTGATTTGACGATCGACGGCATTGCGATATGACTTTGCAGTCCCGAAATAAACCGATGCGGCATTTATCCGCCGCCTTTTTGCGTCACCATGTGACAATTTTCGCAGATACGACATATACTTGTATTGAATATCGGACGGCGTAAAGCGGTCCGGGAAAGGATACGTCATAAGACGATAATTGAAACGCATGGTGAAAAGAAATATGTATACCGGCGAGGCGCTTCGCAGGATGTCCAGCGGGGCGCGCGAGGATGCAGTCGCGGTAAATTCAGACAGAACACCGCGTGATGCCGGTAACGGCGAAGGATGCGGCAAGCGCAGCAACAGCGTATGGGGGCTTTCGGGCTACCCGCTTGCTATGGTTTATGCTCCGCTCCAGAATTTCAGCGGTCTTTACGAACCGGAAAAGGGTCTTTGCCGCGGTACTATATTTTCCGAGCTCGATCTGCCGCTTCTCAGCGTAGGAAACAAGGGAGGAGGAATGGCGCGCAATGGATAAAAGATATCAGACGGTATGCTCCGCGTGCAGCAGAAACACGGGAATGACAAGGACTAACGGAACAGGCGTAACAAACGTAACGAACGGCGGTACGCCGGGCATGGACGCCGGTACACGGTATAACTGCCTTGCGCTGCTTGAAAAGATAAGACAGCTTGATTTTGCTATTCTCGACGCGACGCTCTATCTTGATGTATATCCGGAGTGCAATGAGGCGATAGAATACATCGCCGCCAAAAATGCCGAGAGAAGCGAGCTTATTGCGCGCTACGAGCCGACGTGCGGTCCGCTGACCATGCACGGAATAACGAGCGGAATTAATACCGCTCCGTGGCCGTGGCAGTACTGCGGTTCATGATCACGACTGGTAAGGAGGCACAGTAAGATATGTTTTTATATGAGAGAAAGCTGCAATATCCGGTCAGAATAAAAAATCCCAACCCGACACTTGCGTCTCTTATCATTTCGCAGGTCGGAGGTCCCGACGGTGAACTGAGCGCTTCGATGAGATATCTGAATCAGCGCTACACTATGCCGTCGAACGAGACCATAGGAGTCCTGACCGACATCGGTACCGAGGAGCTCGGACATATAGAAATGGTTGCGGCGATAGTTTATCAGCTTACGCGGAATCTTTCTCCCGAGCAGATACTTTCGAGTCCGTATGCGGCGTATTTTGTTGACCATACGACGGGAATATACCCGGCATCTGCCGCCGGCGTGCCGAATGATATGAAATATATCGGCGTCAAAGGCGACCCTATCGCAGATCTTAACGAAGACCTGGCGGCGGAGCAAAAGGCGCGTGTGACATACGACAATATCCTGCGGCTGACCGATGACCCGGATGTGCTTGATCCCATCCGCTTCCTGCGCGAGCGCGAGGTGGTGCATTATCAGCGCTTCGGTGATGCATTGCGCACGGTGCAGGATTCACTTGACGGAAAGAATTTCTACGCATTCAACCCGTCCTTCGACACGACCGGCGTCTTCAGGCAGGGGCATTGAATTCAAAAAAGCGGTGTTGAAAAGCTCTGAACGAGCTTTTCAACACCGCCGGGAAAGGCATTTGCCGCCTCCGGCGTGGATGTGACTGCTTGTGGCGGTCAGTTTTCCGCTTCTATTCGCTCAATGAGGTCGGCTATCACGCCGTCCTCATTTGAGCACAGGCACATATCTGCGATATTTTTTACTTCATCAAGCGCGTTTGCGGGACACACGCCGACATCTGCGGCGCGTAGCATGGCGATGTCGTTATCGTAATCGCCGACTGCGTATATTTTCAACGGCTTGGGGTGTGCAGGGGAGAGACATATTTTCCTGAGTTCGGGAATCATTGTTGCCTTTGTGCACCCTTTTTTCTGCAATTCAAAGAATGTGGGACCGGACATGCTGTCCTCAAATACATCGCCCATTTCTTCACGCAGCTGTTCGCGCAGGCGGACGAGCTTTTCGGGCTTATCACGTATAACAACTTTATACCAGCTGTAATTTACCCACTCGCTCACAGGCAGTATATATCGTCTTTCCGGCGGGCAGCTTTCAAGATCTCGCTGCATCATCGGGCATACAGGCGGGCAGGTCATATATCCTTCGGGAACAGACAGACGTATGCTCACGCTCGGGAGCGTGCGGAACATAAATTCAACTGCACGCATTGCAAAGTCTGTTTCAAGAAAGTTTTCACACAACGACTTCGCTTCCTTGAAGTCATACATGTACGTGCCGTTGCAAACGATCACGGGCGCATTTACAAGCTCGTTTACCATTGGTATATGATGTTCAAGGCTCAGATGCATTCTTCCCGTAGCCATTGTAAAGAGTCCTCCTGCCGCTTTGAAGCGCTCTATGGCGTCCATATTCCGCTGAATTATTCTCGACTTTGCGCCGAAAAATGTACCGTCAAGGTCGGTTAAAATTAAAATATTTGAGAGATCTTTCATTAAATTTTTATGAGCTGCCTTTCAGATGTTTTGTGTGTAACGGTCGATGTCGCTGTACGGTTCACTGTATCCCGCAGAAGCACGCAGACAGTTTATAATTGTCATCATATCAGCCGGACACGGAGCGGTGAATGAGAGCAATTCCTTGGTGCGCGGGTGAGTGAGTTCAAGCCTTGCGGCATGGAGGCACTGTCCGTGGATCAGTGTGCGGTATTTTGCGTACACATCACCTGTTTCGCCTCCGTATACCAGATCTCCGAGCACCGGATGACCGGAATATGCCATGTGAACACGTATCTGATGCGTGCGTCCGGTTTCAAGGCGGCATATGACCATTGAAGCGCCGTTATAGCGTTCGCAGATGTTCCAGTGCGTTATCGCTTCACGTGCATGAGCTTCCGGCGCTCTTATAACCGCCATTTTTTTTCGATCAGTCGGGTGACGGCCTATCGGAGCATTCAGTGTTCCGTTATCCTCTGCAGGAACTCCGCAGAGCAGGGCAACGTATGTCCTTATTACATCATGACGCTTGATATCCGCAGCGAGTGCTGTGTGTGCGGCGTCATTTTTTGCCACAACGAGCAGTCCTGAGGTATCTTTATCTATTCTGTGAACAATACCGGGACGTATAACTCCGCCTATTCCGGAGAGACTGCTGCCGCAGTGTGACAGCAATGCATTGACAAGAGTGCCGTTGTAGTTGCCGGCAGCGGGATGTACGACCATGCCGGACGGCTTATTTATAACTATGATGTCGTCATCCTCGAACACTACATCGAGCGGAATTTCCTCGGCGCAGGCTTCGAGCGGAACAGGGCGGGGAATGGCAACGGTTATTTTATCCCCGCACGACAGACGGAGCTTTTTTGCCGCTTTTTTACCGTTTACCGTTACGTCTCCGTTGTCGCAAAGTCTGGCTGCCGCCGAGCGGCTGAGCGATGACGCGGCACCTTCTGCAATAGCTTCCGACGAGACGGAATAAGCATCGGCAAGATATGCATCGAGGCGCGCGCCGTCTCCGTAGGCTGTTACCGTAAGATGAACAACTATGCGGGTCTCCGGCGTCGCGGAAATATCCGTGTCATTGTTGTGTGTCATCATGATTCGACAGTTGATCGGAGGAGTCTGTGCGGGATCTGCCGGGAGCACGGCACGCGGTGCGTTCTTTTGCGCCGTCTGTTGAGTCGCTGTCGGCATTTTTTTCGTCTGCAGCTGCTTTTTTCGATGCCTTGTATTCATCGATGCTGAGCTTTATCACATAGAGTATAAGAAGTGCGACGCCTATGCAGACGCACGAATCGGCTATATTGAAGACATAATTCCATATGGAATAAAAATCGATAAAATCAATAACGTATCCGAGAAATACGCGGTCGATCATATTGCCTATGCCGCCCGCAAGTATCAAAGCAAGCCCCACACGCTCCATCCTGCACTTGGGCTTGGATACGAACATAAATACTATGAGACAGATTATCGTGAGGGAGGACAGTATGAGAAACACCCAGCGGTTATCGGCAAGCATACCGAACGCCGCGCCGCGGTTTTCAACATAAGAAAAACGCAGAAAACCGGGGATGAAATAAAACGGAGCGTTTCCTTCAAGATATATTACAGCGAGCCACTTGGAAAGCTGATCTAAAAAAACAAGTGCAATAACGCAAATAAACCAAATAAGCATTGTAATTCAAAAATCAACGGCTCGGCGGCAACGCGCCGAGCCGTATTGGGGAGGGGAATGCCCTCATTTTTTATTTTAACCTAAGATCTTTTTGCAGCGTTCGCAGATAAAGCCATCTTCGGTCTTTTCACCGTGCGTTGAGTAGCACCAGCAACGGTCGCATTTTTCTCCGTCTGCGGGTTCAACGATAACGCCGATCTGTTTTCCGTCGTCCGGCTTGAAGGCACCCTCGGGCGATTCGCCATTCACAACGTGCGCACCGCTTGTTATGAATACGGTGGCAAGCTCTGCTTCGGTAAATTCTCCGAGCAGCTTCAGGATCTCCTGATCCGAGGTGTAAACGGTAATCTTGGCGTCAAGTGACTTACCGATGCGTTTTTCCGCTCTGGCAAGCTCAAGCGCTTTCATGATATCATCGCGCAGATCAAACAGCTGCTCCCACTTTTCGGCACCGTCAAATTCATACTCAGCGGAGGCCGTGGGAAGATCGTTGAGGTAAACGCTCATCTTGTTGTCAGCCGCGGAGTGAGGCATAGCCTGCCATATTTCCTCAGCGGTGAATGCAAGCATGGGAGCTATGATGCGGTCAAGGGCGCTTATGATGCGATACATGGCGCTCTGTGCCGAGCGACGTGCCGGCGAATCACTCTTTTCAACATAAACGCGGTCCTTGGTTATATCGATATACAGCTTGGACATATCGATCGTGCAGAAGTTATTCACTGCGTGATAGACAAGATGGAACTGATATGTGTCGTAACCGTTCCGTGCAGTCTTGATGAGCGCATTGAGGCGCGAGAGTGCCCAGCGGTCGATGTCAAGAAGCTCGCTTACGGGCATAAGATCGCGGTCAGGCTCAAAATCACCGAGATTTGCCATAATGATACGGGCTGTATTGCGTATCTTGCGGTATGCTTCGGAAAGCTGCTTGAAGATATTATCGGAAGCGCGGACGTCTACCGTGTAGTCACTTGAAGCGACCCAGAGTCGAACGAGATCGGCACCGTATTTCTTTATAACATCATCCGGAGCGACAGTGTTTCCGAGAGATTTGTGCATCTGCTTGCCTTCGCCATCGACGACCCAGCCGTGAGTAAGAACTGCGCGATAGGGCGCCCCCTGTTCTTTGGCGGCAACGGCGGTGAGAAGGGAAGACTGGAACCAGCCGCGGTACTGGTCTGCTCCCTCAAGATAGAGGTCTGCGGGCCATTTGAGCGCAGGATCATCGTCGAGCACCGAAAAATGAGTTGAGCCAGAGTCGAACCAGCCGTCAAGGGTGTTGGTGTCTTTGGTGAAGTGCTGGCAGCCGCAGTGCGGGCATTTGAAGTCTTCGCCGAGAAGCTCGGATGCGTCAAGGTCAAACCACGCGTTTGATCCGCGCTCGGCAAATATCTTTGAAACGCGGTCGATGCTTTCATCGTTGCATATAGGCTTGCCGCACTCTTCGCAGTAGAACACCGGAATGGGAAGTCCCCAATGACGCTGACGGGAAATGCACCAGTCGGCGCGCTCGCGGATCATCTGTACCATGCGCTCTCCGCCCCATGCGGGCATCCATGTAACGTCCGCGCAGGCGGCAACGGCGGCATCCTTGAATGCTTCTACCGAGCAGAACCACTGCGGCGTTGCACGGAAAATGATCGGATTCTTGCATCTCCAGCAGTGCGGGTAGGAGTGAACGACCTCTTCGCTGGCGAACAATGCGCCGCTTTCCTTCATATCGGCAAGGATTGCCTCATTGGATTTTTCGTAATACATACCGGCGTATTTACCGGCATCTGCAGTCTGATATCCGCGGTCATCGACAGGAACTATGATGTCGATGCCGTACTTTTTGCAGGTGTTGAAGTCATCGGCACCAAAGCCCGGCGCTGTGTGTACGCAGCCTGTGCCGCTGTCCATTGTTACATAATCGGCATTGACAATGACGGATTTGCGGTCAAGGAAGGGATGCGCGGCGGTCATGAATTCAAATTCGCGACCGGGAGCTGTATAAACGATCTCGTAGCTTTCGATGCCGCCTTCACGCATAGTACGCTCGGCAAGCGCCTCCGCGGTGATATAGAAGTTTCCGTCGGCGGCACTGATGACAGCATATTTCTCATCGGGATGCAGGGCAATTGCAAGGTTGCCGGGAAGAGTCCAGGTCGTGGTGGTCCAGATTATAAAATATGTGCGTGAAAGATCGCATACACTACCGAGCTTGCCCTTGTCGTCGCTGATCTTGAACTTGACATAGATCGAAGTGCATTTGTCGTCCTTGTATTCGATCTCCGCCTCTGCAAGAGCTGTTTCGTCATGGGGGCACCAGTAGACGGGTTTGAGTCCTTTGTAAATATATCCCTTTTTGAACATCTCGCAGAAAACGCGGACCTCACGGGCTTCAAAGGAAGGAGCCATTGTTGTATAGGGATGCTGCCAGTCGCCGCAGACGCCGAGACGGATGAACTCGCTTCTCTGGCGGTCAATATAGTTCTGCGCAAACTTGTGGCATGCATCGCGGAATTCGGAGATCGACATTTTTTTGCGGTCGAGCTTGTTCTTCTTGATTATAGCACTTTCGATAGGCATACCGTGGTTGTCCCAGCCGGGAATATACGGTGCGTAATAGCCCTCCATCGTTTTGAATTTCACGATGAAGTCCTTGAGTATCTTGTTCATTGCGGTGCCCATGTGGATATCTCCGTTGGAGAAGGGAGGACCGTCATGAAGAACAAATTGCTCATGTCCCTCATTTTTCTTCAGCATGAGGGAGTAGAGATCTATTTCGTCCCAATATTTGAGCATTTCCGGCTCGCGCTGGGGAAGATTGGCGCGCATGGCGAAGGATGTTGAGGGTAGATTGAGTGTGCTTGTGTAATCTTTAGACATTTTTGATATGTGTCCTTTCTTTGCTGTCCGGGGATTTATTTACCGAGTCTGCGACGTATAGCGTCGAGGGAGCTCTTCATGTTGCCGAAGCCTGTCTTTGAGCTTTCCGATGCCTCATCGGTTGTTTCATTTCCGCTCCCGGGGGCGGGCGACTTGTCTTGTTTATCTTCTGCGGGGCTTTCTTCCGAAGTACCGCCGTCGGAATACATTGCCGCAAGCATATTCTTTATATCGTCATCTGTCATCGAGATGGCTTCGGTAGAGCCGTCTGTTTCCGCTTCCGTCTTGGGTTTGCTGATCTCGGTCTTGGGTGCGTGGGCGGCAGCATCGGTAGCTTTCGCCGATCCTATGGCGTTTTTCAATGCATCGAGTATGCTGCTGTCGGCAGTCTGCTCGCTGGCTTGTTCGACATCCTGACTGGGGATCTTGGTGAACAGATTGGGATCCGGCGTATCTTCGCCGAGTTCATCGTCGGGCATTTCCTCAAACACAAGCTCGGGAATCGCCTCCGCGGATCCAGTAGTATCCGCAACCGGAATTTCCTCTTTGTCAGGCTGTGCGGCTTCGCTCGCTACAGATTCCCGGGCTTCCAGTTCGGGAGCGGTATGCTCGTCGCCCGCCGCGCGGCAAAGAGCCTCTGTACGCGCCTCTATCGTGCGGCACATCGCTGCGGAACGATCGTCAAGATCGCCGCAAAGTGTCTCGGCGCGTGCGATTAGAGAGGCAAGTCTGTCATACGCCTCTGCAAACTTTTTGTCGTTGGCGCTCACCGAAACGCCAAGATCCGCGAGTTTTTTGTCAAGACGCTCGGCTTCTGCCGTCAGGCGCTGATTGGAAACTCTCAGTTCATCGGCTTCTTTTTCAAGTTCAATGTTTCTGTTTTTCAGTACATCGCATTCTTCTTCAAGCGCTGCTGCCTTGGATTCGGCATTTGCGGCGCGTATACCCGTCGCTTCGTTATCCGAGTGAAGGCGTGTTATGCAGGCGATAAGGTCCTGTATGGCGCGGTCAGCGTCGCGGGCAGGATATTGATCGCCGTTTAGAGAGTATTTTTTCTTAAGTAATTCCAGTACGGGCATTACAAACCTCCGTAATTAATATAATTAAAAAGTAACTGTCATCCTATCGGGATAAACGAAAGCGCTGTCTGCACGAGCAGTATGAGCATAGCAGAACAGAAGTACGAAACGTCGATAGGCGAGCCGCGGAACCATCTCATGCGCTCGAACAAGGCTCTGAGCGGGAATACAAAAGGTTCGGTGACAGTATAAACTAATAAAAATAAGTTATTGTCTTCATCCATCATGAAAAGCGACATGATCGAACGCACAAGCATTGCGAGGATGACGAAGGACAGAAAGATATCGACAGATTGAACGATCAGATATAAAAACAGTTCCAATATTAAACTCCGGATATTATTCGCTCAACAAACCTACCGCGCCCGAGGACAAAGCCTTCGCGGCGCGGCAGTCAAGGCTTGATCAGCCAGGGAAATTGTCAGCGGTCGCGTTGGCGTCTGCGTCAGCCTTGCGCCCTTCTTCGGAAATTTCCATGTTCTCGGGAGCGAGCATGTATGTGTTGGCGGCAACTCTCTTTATCTGTCCGCCGAGTGCGTATGATACGCCCGTGAGGAAGTAAATGAGGTTGGATGCCGTTTCCTTGTTGGCGGCTTCGAGATTAAGAACTACCGCGCATCTGTTGATAAGAAAATCGGCGATCGCGGGAGCTTCCTTATAGCTTGTGGGCTTTATAAGCTTCATGGCAAAGGCGGAGCCAGATGCCATTGAAGATGTGTAGGAGCCGGTGGCGCTTCTCTTGGGAGTATCCTCAATATTGAGGTCATCCTTCTCGGCGGAGTTGAATGCACTCTCGTCGGGATATGTTGCGTCGCCCTGTGAATAGTAATCGGTGTCGTACGCGTTGTCGTAATCGGAATTATCGGGTTTTACTTTCCGTGAAAAAAAGCTCATGGTGATCCTCCATTTTATTCTGCATGTTTTTTTTTAATATGTGATATTTATAAAGGCTTCAGCGTCCGAAAAGCGCTCTTCCGATGCGGACGCAGTTGGCTCCGCATTTGATAGCCGTCTCGAAGCTGTCGCTCATACCCATCGAAATGACAGGCTCCTTTATATTATGAAGTTTTTCGCGCCAAATGTCAAGAACAAGTTGATAAGTTTCTAAAAAATAATTTGAATAATCATCTTTTTTATCGAATTTCGGCCCCATTGTCATGAATCCGACGTGATCTATGTGCGGAAATTGACGAAGTGACAGACAAAATTCCGCTGCATCACCGGGAAGAACTCCGGTTTTGTTTTCCTCGCCGGCACCGTTGACTTCAACAAGCACACGGGTTACGGTGTCGCGTTTGGCAGACTGTTTTTCAATCTCGCGCGCCAGCTCCTCCGAGTCGAGCGAATGTATCAGCACGGTGCTTCCTATCAGATGTTTGACCTTGTTTGTCTGAAGATGACCTATAAAGTGAAACCGTATTCGGTCACGTTCCTCCGGTGTGAGCAACTCGCGGTGAACTATAAGCTGCTGAACGCGGTTTTCGCCGACATCTGCCACACCGCACTGACGCACAAGATGCAGGAATTCTCCGTCGCTTGCATACTTTGCTGCGGCTATAAGAGTGGGAGCTGATTTGAGTCCCGCCTCACGCGATGCAACGATGATCCTATGCGCTATTTCGTTGACCGACCGATCAATGTAAGCATAATCAGTCATTCGACATTCCTCCTTGCGTTATGCGGCAGAATCCGGATCAGCCGAGCGTTTTGCCGTCATAAAGATTTTTACCGGTAAGAATTATATCCTCAAGTTCGTCAAGATAGTAATAATAATCTTCCTTGGTACCGTACTTCACCGGAGTCCCACCGTTGTCGTAGATATGTCTGTCCCATCCGCGACTTTGAGCGAAGCGATGCAATGAATCATATTCTCCGAGTATGCCGTCCGCGTGGAACCCCAGTACCTTGTAGGTCAGACCACGGTCATCCGAAACGGCTGAATACTCCGATACGATGCAATAATCATCATTCTGATAAAGTATGTCGATCCTTCTGAAGTATACGCGGCCGCCGTGCAGTGTGTATACGCCTACCATGCCGCGATATGAACGCACGGCTCTCATCGGCACACTGTATCCCGTCAGTACGCTTCGTTCAATGTTGACGCTTTGTATACGTTTATAGCTGAATCCCGATACCATGCGATCGGTGGAGAACAGGAGAAGAATACCCCCGGTTTTTTCGTCAGCCACCTTTTTTTCAAGAGTCATGGGGACCGTCGCGCCGCTGTTGTCCTCAAAGCGGACATTGTATATATTGCCTTCAATATAGCTGTTACCGTTTTTTTCGGGAAGCGATGCCGCAATGTACCACTGCGGGGATGATATCAGCTTGCCGACCGTGCCGGTCGCAACGAAGGACTGTGAATCGACAGCAGCATAAAACCCTGCACTTGAAAAGCCGCTTTGCAGCAATTCCGAAAAGCTCTGCTCGTAGCCGTCGCAATATCTGAAGAAGTAGCCCGAGTACGGTGCGCGTATTTTTTCTGTAATATTGCCGCGCAGGGATTCAAGCCGACTCTTTTCGTTGTCGAGCGCCGCAATCCTTGCGGTTATCTCATTCTTCTTGCCGCGATACGCATCATATCTTATAAGAAGCCGGCGCATATCATCCGAAGCCGATGCAGCCGAACCGTAATCGAGCCTTGCGGCTTTGAGCATGAGCGAGGCGTATTCCGCGTTCAGCGCTGAATTCACATCATGAATGTTTTCGGCAACGCCGCTCTCGGTGAGCGCGTATTCAAGAAGGGCTTTTTCGGCGGCGATCTCCTCAAGTCTGCGATTCTTTTCTTCATCGGATGACGGGTATACCAAGATCGCAACTTCACCCGAGGCTACTCTCGCGCCGTCCGGAACAGCGTAAAGCAGTGAGCCTGATGCTCCGGATGTTATTACTTTTTCGTCTCTTATCACATATGCCGTTGCGGCTTCCGATTCGGATTCGCTTGTCAGCGTTGCCGGAGAAGTCGTAACTGTCGGAGTAAGATCACCCACGAGTTGTACGATCATGTAGACGGCAAAGCCGAGAGCCGCGAGTGCAACAAACATATGAGTCAGCGCGGTGAGAAAATAGTGGGTGTCAAAAACGGGTCCGCGCGGCTTTTTTTCGGCTACGTGAACTACCGGGAAGTGTGAGCGCCGTCGTTTGTTTGTCTCTGCCGGTTTGCCGCTTTCGGAGGGTGCAGGTACAGCTCTGTGCTTATTCTGTTCATCCATTGTGCCGCTCCGCGCTCCTTCCGTTCTTATTGCGATTTTTTTAGAAATTCATTAAGCATTTCATATGCCTGCGGCGCGGGATCGTACCCGTCCGACGTTATGTCTATCCATCTGACATACGGCTTTGCACCAAACCATGTCATCTGTCTTTTGGCGTACCTGCAGGTCGCTGTTATGATAGTATCGCGCACGCTTGCGCGGGAAGCTTCGGAAAGCGAAGTGCTTTCCTGCACAGCCGCGAGCATTTCCTTATAGCCGATCGCCTGCGCCGCTGTTGCCGGAGTGCCATCGGGAAGCGGATCGAACACGCCCGACGCCATGAGTCGTCTGACTTCGGCTTCAAGTCCGCACTCCAGCATTTCATCCACCCTGCGTGATATCCGCGCACGGAGAATACTGCGATCCGGGTAGCGTAGTCCGATGACAAGCGCGTCATACTCAGTTTCTCCCGCATTATCGCGCGAACGCCGGTCGAGGACGCTTTTGGGGATCCCGCTCTCGCGGTATATCTCTATCGCACGTATCGTGCGACGAACATTGTTGAGGTGTATATTTTCTGCCGATTCCGGGTCGATATCCGCAAGCATCGCATGCAAAAGCTCTTTTCCGTTCGGCTTGGCGGCGATCGCTTCAAGCTCGGCTCGCACAGCGGTGATTCCCGAGGTCTGCGAGTACGACCGGGGCATTAGAAGACTGTCGAGGTAAAGACCCGTGCCGCCGCAAAAAACGGGCAGGGAACCGGCGGCGGATATTTCGTCTATTGCAGTTCGCGCCGCCGATGCGTAGTCGGCACATGAGTACGAGCTGCGTGGATCCACGATATCAAAGAGCCGGTGCGGCACGGTGCGCATATCTTCAGCCGTGGGCTTTGCGGTGCCTATATCCATCCCGCGGTATATCTGCATAGAGTCACAGCAGACTATTGTTCCGTTGTATTTTGCGGCGATCTTCATTGCCAGTCCGCTCTTTCCCGAGGCGGTCGGACCGACAACGGCAACTATCTGCTTTCTGTCAGACATTTCTTTCGGTGTCGAGCGGGATCAATGCGGCAGGCGTAAAGTCGTCGCGTGTTATCGCTCTGTTGTGTGCGCCGCGTTTGGGGAATGATATCAGTTCCTGCGGAATGATCGGGAGCGCATTTTCATCAAACATTGCAAACCTGTCATTTTTCGAGATGTTTTTTTCGCTTCCGCAGTCGGAGATGAGTGGCATATACGGTTTGCCGACGGCAAATACGTAGCCGGTATTTTTGGGGATCCCCTGCCACCACCACGCAGCGGTGCCGAGCTGTTCGTGCGGTACGATCTGAGCGAAAAATCCGTCAAAAAGTGTCATCATGAATTCAAGCACACGCGTCAGCGCGTATCTCCATTCCGGATACTCCCATACTGACGCGCAGACACTGAGCGCGGCACGGCTTGCCCGGGAACCGTCAGCCGATACCTTTCGTGTGGCATCGCTTATCAGAACATGCGTGACCGGCGCCGTAGCATACCACACGGGGGCTTGTTCGTTTTTTAGGAAATCTATAAGCTGCTGTTTTTTGTTGTCGGAATAAATATATTCGGGAGTTTCGCTTTTTCCGTAAGTTCGGGGAAGTGCAAACGGTAAAAGTTCCGCCAGTCCATCGACGAACCTTTCGGCGTATACCGAAAAAGGCTTGTCCGGCATATAGAAACACGCAACAGTGAGCATTGGTGTATATTCATTGACAGACGGGTAAACATACCCGTGCGTATTTTCGCCGGTTATGACCTCATCGGTCGCTGCGCAGAATGCCACACCCCCGGAAGCACTCACGAGGTTAGCGAGGAATTTCCGAAACGAACGGTAATTTCCGCTCGCCGGTTCTTCGTCGTGCTCAAGAGCCAGATGCATTGCGTGCGTTATGTCGCAGCAGGAAAAGAGAACCTTTGTGGGAATATCAGCCTCTGATACCGGCTCGGCGTCTCCGAGCAGAACACTGTTATCGATAAGATGAGGTGTGTTCAGTGCGCTCTCAAGCGCAGAATCGTCGGCTGCAGCCGCTTTCGGGTCGGTGACGGTATATAGCGTAAACTCACACGTCATGATTGATCCTCCTTACCGAATATATGTAATTTTATTATACCATAAAAACGGCTTTCGCGCAATATCGAAGAGATAAAAATATCAGATAAATGTAAAAAAAGATTGTATGACAGAGGTGAAAAAAGCAAAATATAAATTCGGTAAACGCATATTGCGTTTGAAATGGTTTTATGTTATAATTAATTTCAGTCCGATCAAGGGGCAAGAATGACAAGAAGGAAAGATGCATATGAAAATACTGACTACTATCTCCGCTTTGTTTATAATCGGCGGCAGTGCCGGCTGGCTCATCGAACTGATATTCCGACGCATGGCGCACGGAAAATGGATTAACCCCGGATTTTTGTGCGGACCGTGTCTGCCGCTTTACGGCACGGGCGTGCTTGTGCTGTACGGCTTTTGCAGTGTCGATCTTTCGTTCATACCAGAGATATGGCTGCGCAAGGTCTTTCTTATCATCGCGCTTACCGTTGTTCTCACAGTGATAGAGTATATCACCGGCATAGTTTTCGTTAAATTCTTTCATGTAAAGCTGTGGGATTACAGCTCATGCCGCGGGAACATCCAGGGCGTTATATGCCCCCTTTTCAGTCTTGCATGGGGTGCCATAGGCGCGGGATATGCACTTTTTCTCCATCCATGCTTTGTGGCGCTTACCGATTGGCTCGCGGAAAATCCCATCTACAATTTCTTTTCGGGAATGTACGTGGGAGTGCTTCTTGTGGATGTGTGCTATTCCTTCCATGTGGTTAAGAAGCTGAAGGAATTCGCAGATGAAAAACAACTCGTGATACGTTATGAAAATCTCAAGCTGTCGATAGCGCGGAGAGCCGAAGAGCTTAAACAAAAACGGAATTTTACATTCCCGTTCCATACTCCGTCGAATACCAGCCTGCACGAGGAGGTCGAGCGTTATATCGACGCTCTGAAGGAGAAGGGAGCGTTCAAGCCTTTTTCCGGTAAACGCAAGTAATGATATAATATATAATGATATAATGATATGAGGTATAAATATGAAAATACATAAGGTTTCGATAGCCGTTTCATCATTTGTCTTGTGTGCATTCCTTGTTGGATGCGCTCCCGTCTCGGTTCCCGCGGATACGCATCAACAGTCATCCGATACAGAGGCGTCTCCTGCAGAAACGACAGCTGAATCCGCTCTCACAGAGGGACAGTCGGTATCACATGATATTTCGGTCATGTCTTACAATATAGCCGGTTATTCAAAAACCGATGATGCCCATAAAAAAGCTATTGAAAGCGGCATTCTGAAATTACTACCGGATATCGCCGTGATAAACGAGGGCGATGCCGGGCTTTGCGCCGACAGCGCTCAGCTTTCGGAAATATACGACGCAGTCGTTCCGACATTCAACGGAAACATAACGGAATCCGTGGTGTTGATAAATAAAGACAAGTTTTCAAGACTGTCCGAAGAAACGTACTGCCTTACGGCGACACCGACCGAATATTCCAAGGTTGCGGGAAGCTATCATTATCGTTTCATGACTGCGGTGAAGCTCGAACATAAAGCAACCGGAAAACAGTTTTACGTCATAGCAACGCACCTTGAGAATAATTCAAGCAACCCAGACGCCTTCAAACGCCGTGACAGCGCGCGAAAGCTCCAGGCCAAGTTCCTGCTTGCTTTGATAGATCAGAAGCTCGATGCCTCACTGCCGTTTATTGTTGCCGGCGACCTTAACAGCTCGGATGATACCGCCGATCAATATCGAAAGGGCGGTATCTCGGAGTTGCTTACCAGCGGAAGGGTAGAGAACAGCTCTGCGATCGCCGCAACGGTCAAGTCCGGCGGATATTCGCATGTCAGCGGTATTACGCTTGACCACATATTGCTCAGTAGCGGTAACTTTGCTGTGAAAATGTATGCCGTGGAGCAAAGCGCCACACCTCCGTCCGATCACCACCCCGTTATAGCTGTCGTTGAACTGAAATAAGAAATGCCTCCGAAAATGTTAAATGCGCGTTTTCGGAGGCAAATTCGCTTTGGTTGCAGGATAAATGACGAAGCTTGAAAAAATATTTTATCAAAAGGGCTTTTTTTCGCGAAAAGGACTTGCAAAATTTTCGGCAATATGATATAATAAACAACGTTGAGCGTAAAACGCCCGTCTAATTGAATACGGAGAGGTATCGAAGTGTTCATAACGGGGCTGACTCGAAATCATGTACGCATTTGAGTAGTTGTGCCACCGAAAACCGCCGCAAAGCCTTGATTTTGTTGGATTTTCGTGTGGTTGATGATTTTTCTGACCGGCTTATCTAACGGGTTTTCTAAAAAATTGAATAACGATTGTTTCCCTCGTTTTCGGGGGTGAACATATACGGAGAGGTATCGAAGTGGTCATAACGGGGCTGACTCGAAATCTCCCTCGGCAAACGGAAGCCTGACTTCCGAAAAGCCTTTA
>ERZ827186.1199-NODE-1199-length-22798-cov-4.302159_pt1 | contig 22798 bp, 19 predicted proteins | sample MGYA00519918_ERZ827186 | MGnify/ENA primary metagenome ERZ827186 (study PRJEB31778, sample SAMEA3449275) | human gut metagenome | biome: human gut; feature: human-associated habitat; material: faeces | place: United Kingdom | collected 2010/2012 ...
ACCCCTTTCCATTATACAGATTGTTTTTCTGTCCGGCAAATCGGGTATGGGGGCAAAGAGCTGCTGATGGAACAGCGCCGCCAACTGGCTGCGCGCATCGGCGAGATGCAGGCCGTATTGGACAGGCTGGACAAAAAGATAGAAGGTTACGAGAGCCATCTGCTGAAAGCGGAGCGCAGCCTGAAACGGTGAAGCAATGAAAGAAAGGGAAAGCGGAATCTGCCGCTTTCCCTTTTCTGATGCGTCCTTTTTACTTTTTTCGCCCGGCCAATGCGCTGCATACGGCCATCACCGCCGCAAACAGCACGCCCGCCACAGGCCATATGACCCAGCTTTCCCGCCAGGAATGGCCGGGGAGGCTGCATGCCAGGTACACGGCCGCTGCCACGCACCAGTACACGGTGCTCACCACGCCGGTGATAGAGCTGGTTTTCTTTTTTGTCCGCGTATAATCGCCCTCCTGAAGCAGCTTTTCCATGCTGGCCCAGTTGACGCCGCCCACGATGAAAAAAATCACCCCGAGGCCGATCAGGAGCAGCATGACGGAGAGCATGCCCACAAGAAAAAGCCCGTTTTCCGAGAGGAACGCGCCGCCGAACAAAGGAATGGCAGAAAGGATACACAGGCAGGCGCCCAAAACATTGTACCGCGTGTAGGTGCTGCGGTACTGACGTTGGCGTTCCCGCACCATGCCGGATACACCGTATTCCGTTTCAAACACTTCGGCCTCCAGATAGGCATAAGGGCTCGTCATGCCGCCGCAGGAGATGAACATCGCCACAGCAACTGCGACGAGCAGGAGCATCACGATCATCCCCGCGCCGCCGGCCAGATTTTCACGGATGGGCAGCATGCCCGTCTCGCTGGCGGCAGCCAACAGGAACAGGCAGATGGGGGAGAGGATGCACAAAAAAGTGGCAAAGGCGATGCGTCCGGCCGTAGCCTGCTTCACCTGAAGAAAAGCGTTGGCCTCCTCCATGGAGACGCGGCGCACCGAGGAGGAATCATCGGATTTCGTGTATTCGGCTTCCGCCAGCTCGTCTTTCAGCAGATAGTCTGTGCTGACGCCGAAGATCTGCGCCAGCTGCAAAATCTTTTCAAGGTCGGGAATGGATTGTGCGCCCTCCCATTTGGAGACGGACTGCCGTGTTACATTCAGTTTTTCCGCAAGCTCCTCCTGCGACCAGCCGGCTTTTTTGCGCTGAAAAATAATTTTGTCTGCCAATATCATAGCCAACCTCTCATCCGGGCGGTGTGCGCCCCTGTAATGTCATAATAATACTCCGTTTCACGGTTGCGGGCAAGCAATCGGGCTGTATAATTTGTCACCCGGCGGTTGCATCGCTCACTTTTGAGCTTTTTCAAGGCCTTTTCTCGCAAAACAGCCTGGCAACAAGCACATTGCCGTCCATTTCAGTATCGGCAAGCACAAAGCCGTTCTTTTGATAAAATGCAATATTGTCTTGTTTATCAGCCGGAGTCATCAGGTCTATCTGCCTCCAATCCGGATGTGTATGCTTGAAATGCTCTATCGCCCTGCCGCCGATCCCACGACATTGATATTCCGGAACAACGCAAAGACAGCCGATATGATACGCACCGTTGCCTTTATCTTCTGCCGATATAACACCGACCGGCACATCGCCGCACATGATAAGCTCTTTTGGATAATTCTGTATTGAATACTCCATCCGTTCGACCGTGCGTCCGTAAGCAGGGCATTCGCCATAGCGCAGATAGTCGGAACGGAAAGCGCGGTTATAAATATCGACAAGCAGAGCCGCATCCGAGCATTCTGCATGGCGGTATGTTATATCTTCTGCCTTATAGCGCTCATCACCCCACCACATGGGCATAAGCTCGCCGAGCGTAACGGTGCTGCGCGATTCGTAATCGACCATTATTTCGGTATATCTGTTTTTGGGCGATAACTGCATAAGAAGCTCGCGGCACGCGCCGCACGGCATTCCGCTGCCGCCTCCGAACGGAGCTTTATCGCAAAAAGCGATCATGCGCCTGACGACCAACTGACCGCTATGGTGATACATATCAAGTATCGCTACGCGTTCGGCACATAAGTTCAGCACACCGCTGGCGCCCTCTATACAGAACCCTGTGAATATTTCACCGCTCTCGCTTTCAATTGCGCTGACAACGTGATGCGCCTCAAAAAAAGGAGATATCATCTCCGGATGATATTCGGCTTTTGCGCGTTCATACAGTTCTTCCCATATATCCATTTTTCATTGCTCCTTAAGAAATTCATCAACGGCACGGTTGAAATCCTCCGGATTCACCATTGCGATAAAATGATCTCCTTTGATATATTTCAGACATGCGCCCGTTATGCTGTGCGCGATCAGCTCGGTGTGGCTGCGCTTTATCATATCGTGCGTCCCGGCAATGACCAGCACGGGCATATTTAATTTTTTCAACTCATCCGGACTTATGTGAGGTTCGTTTACCATAAGACCGAGGATCTCGGCATTGAGCCGCGCATCTTCGCTTTTTTCAACAAACTTCGATGCAATACGGAATCCTAACTCTATCGGTATTTGTATACGTCTTTTTACTCCGGAGGGATCGATGTTGGCTCCGTTCAGGATCAGCCTTCCGACCATATCCGGATGTCTCAGCGCAAAGATCAAAGCTATATTTCCCCCGTCCGAAAAGCCGAGTATGTGCGCCTTTTCCATCCCATGCGCTGTCATAAACATATAAAGATCATCCGCAAACCTTGAAAGCGTAAATTCTCCGTCACCGCGCGGAGACCTTCCGTGTCCGCGCGTATCGATAGCTATGACCCGGTATTCGCGGGAAAAATATTCGATCTGATGTTTAAAATACATATGATCTTCGCCGTTTCCGTGCAAAAGTATGAGCGGAAAGCCATATCCGAATTCTTCGTAATACAGATCAGAACTCATATATTTAACTCCTTTTTAACAGGATCCGGGGCCGGCGCACTATGCGTCAGCCCCGGAAAATATATTCCTGTACCTATCAATAGAGCTTTGCTCCGGCAGGAATGTGAGGATCGACCATCAGCAAATGAAGTTTTTCCTCATCACCCTCGTGATGAACAGCCGATATCAGCATTCCGCACGATTCTATTCCCATCATAGGACGCGGCGGAAGGTTTACTATCGCAATACACGTCTTTCCCACCAGCTCTTCCGGCTCGTAGTAAGCATGAATACCGGAAAGGATCGTGCGCTCTTTTCCCGTACCGTCGTCAAGCGTGAATTTGAGCAGCTTCTTGGACTTCGGCACCGCCTCGCATGCAAGCACCTTGACTGCGCGGAAATCAGAACGCGAGAAGGTTTCAAAATCTACGCTGTCGGCAAAAAGCGGTTCGATCTTTACATTGGAAAAGTCGATCTTTTCATCTGCCGCGGGTGCGGCAGCAACGGTCTCCGCAGCTTTCTCCGGCTTCTTTTCACCGCCGACAGATTTAAGCGTCGGGAACAGGAGAACATCTCTTATAGCGGACGAATTAGTCATGAGCATGCACATACGGTCGATACCGAATCCGACACCGCCTGTAGGAGGCATACCTATTTCAAGCGCGTTGAGGAAATCCTCATCGGTGTGGTTCGCTTCTTCATCACCCTGTGCAAGAAGTTCTTCCTGCGCACGGAAGCGCTCACGCTGGTCGATCGGGTCGTTAAGCTCGGAATATGCGTTTGCCATCTCCCAGCCGTTCATAAAGAACTCAAATCTCTCCACATATGCGGGATCTTCGGGCTTCTTCTTTGTGAGCGGAGATATCTCCACGGGATGATCCATTACGAATGTCGGCTGTATCATATGCTCCTCGGCAAACTCTTCAAAGAAAAGATTGAGAATGTCGCCCTTCTTGTGGCGCGCTTCAAATGCAATTCCCTTTTCCTTTGCAACAGCTTTCGCCTCGTCGTCGGAATGTATCTCGTTGAAATCAACGCCGGAATATTTCTTTACGGCATCAAGCATCGTGATCCGCTCAAAAGGCTTGCCCAGATCCATTTCTATTCCGTTATACGTAATAACGGTAGTACCGAGCACTTCTTTTGCCACATGACGGTAAAGCTTTTCGGTCAGATCCATCATACCGTGATAGTCGGTATACGCCTGATAAAGCTCCATGAGTGTGAATTCGGGATTGTGACGCGTATCTATGCCCTCGTTGCGGAACACTCTTCCGATCTCATATACCTTTTCAAGACCGCCGACAATAAGGCGTTTGAGGTACAGCTCAAGCGATATCCTGAGCTTGAGATCCTCATCAAGCGCATTGAAGTGAGTCTCAAACGGACGCGCGGACGCCCCCCCGGCGTTGGAAACGAGCATAGGTGTTTCAACTTCAAGGAAGCCCTCGGAATCAAGGTATCTTCTAACTGCACTGATTATCTTCGAACGCTTGATAAGTGTGTCCTTGGATTCCGGGTTCATGATAAGATCCACATATCTCTGGCGATAGCGCATATCCGTATTGGTAAGACCGTGGAACTTCTCGGGAAGAGTCTGAAGGCTCTTTGAAAGAAGCATGACGTCGGTTGCGTGTATCGATATCTCACCGGTTTTAGTCTTGAAAACGGTGCCCTTTACGCCTACGATATCACCGATATCAAGCTTCTTGAAGCCGCAGTACTCATCCTCACCGACGTTATCACGTGCAACGTATACCTGTATCGTGCCCATGAGATCCTGTACATGGCAGAACGAAGCCTTGCCCATAATACGCTTGGACATGAGTCGTCCTGCTACCGAAACTTCCTTGCCTTCAAGCGAATCGAAATTATCCTTGACATCGGAGGAATGATGCGTGCGGTCATATTTTGTTATTGCAAACGGGTCGTGTCCCTCGGCGCGAAGCTCTTCGAGTTTTTGACGGCGCACGACAACTTCACTGTTTGCGTTCTGATTGTCAGCCATTGTAAATTTCCTTTCAGTAGATCCTGACGATGCTCAGCCGTCAGTCATGCGACTTGGTTCTGGATACTTCGTCGATGCGGAGCTTTATCTCCCCGCCGGGAGTTTCGACGGCGACCGTCTCTCCTGCGCGTTTACCGATCAGTGCCTTACCGATGGGAGCAAGATCGGATATCTTGCCGCTCAATGGATCGGTCTCGTTGGAACCGACAAGGCTGTATTCAAAATCCTCTTCATCGGTAATGTTGTAGCCCTTTACCGTGGAGCCTACGCTTATAACCGAAAAGTCAATCTTGGATTCATCGATAATGACGGCGTTGTTGATCTTACCTTCAAGCTCTTTGATTCTCGCTTCGACCTTCGCCTGCTCGGTCCTTGCTTCATCATACTCGGCGTTTTCGGAAAGGTCTCCGAATGACCGCGCCACCTCTATTTCATGCACGACCTCTGCGCGGCGTACATTTTTCAGATAATCGAGTTCGGCTACCATTTCATTGTAGCCCTGTTGTGTGAATGTGAGCTTCTGTTCCTTGGACATTTTGCTTCTCCTTGTATATGCTGTTTTTAAGACTGAATTTATGCTGCCGGAGTTATGCCGATAGCCGCAAGCGCCGCATTCATCTGATTGTCTTCGGCGTCTGTGATAGCGTAGATGTTTTTATTTTTGAGAGATTCGTCAAGCTCTACCGAAACATCGGGGATTATTCCCACACCGTCATATCCTTCGGAGAGTGGGGGATAATACATGCGCGTCGTCATTTTAAGACCGCCGTCATATCCGAATGCGGAAAGATCATAAATGCTCTGCATAGTTCCCTTTCCGTACGTGACGGTACCTACGACCTTGGCTATTCCGTAATCCTTGAGAGCTGAGGTGAACAGCTCGGCTGCGCTGGCGGTGCTTCCGTTGGCAAGGACCACGCATTTTCCCATTACCTTTGAGCGGTATTTGGCAATATCGCTTTTCGTGACGTTGCATGCCGAATACGCCGATTCCGCCGCATAGTTGACAACGCCGACCTTTGTTGCGTACTTTTTGGTTTCATCGCGTCCTGCGGTGCGGATAACGATATCGCCCTCGTTCAGCATATAGCTGAGGACCGCAGTGATAGAGGCAAGGTCGCCGCCGCCGTTGTAGCGGACATCAAATACAAAATATTCACACCCCGAGCTTATCAGCGAATCAAGCGCATCCGCAAACTGGTGCGGTGTCGTAAGATCAAAGCCTATGATTTTCACCACTCCAACGCGCGGATCGACCGCATTTACATGATGCAGCACAGACAAAGACTCGTACTTGCGGCGCGGTATGCTGAAGTTCATTTCTTCGCCGCCGCGTTTTACCACAAACTCCGCCGTTGTACCTTCCTCGCCCTGCAGACGCTTGAGAGCGCCCTCAAAGCCAAGCTCTGCAACGGAAGTTTTTGCACCGTTCTCAATGACATAAACGATAAGATCGCCCGGCTGAAGTCCCGCATCAAGAGCCGCCGATCCCGGCATGATGCTCGTTATCTCTATCGCATTTTCCACTGAATTTTCAATGACCATAACTCCGATACCGACGCCTTTGCCTTCGTTATCCGAGTTCATGGCTGCAAATTCCTCTGCGGTGTAATAGCGCGCGTACTTATCGCCGGCTTCCTTTACGAACCAATCCATGAGTCCGGAAAAATCCGAATCGTCATCTATCGAAAAAAGTGCGTTTGTTGATAACAGCTCAAGGATCTTTTCAAATTTTGAATCGTTTGCTTTTGAATAATTCTGCTCGATCTCGACAAGCCTTTGCCTGTACATTGCCGAAGAAACGGCATACGCTCCCATAAACGAAAGCAGGATCGCTGCCAGCAGAGCAAAAACAAGAACCGATACGGATATCTTCTTTGACATTTTTCAACCTTTCCAAATTTGAATGATCAACTCTTGGGAATTGATATGTAGTCAAGCGGTTCGACACGTCTGCCGTTCTTGCGGAATTCGATATGGAGATGATAGCCCGTTGTTATTCCGGTAAGACCGACGAGCGCTATCGTCTGTCCTTTTTTCACTATATCGCCTTTTTTGACCAGAAGCTGTGAGGCGTGACCGTAAATAGAAACGATATTATTGCCGTGATCTATCATTACACAGTTTCCGTAGCCGGATACGACGCCGGCAAGTATGACACGTCCGGTCTTCACAGCATATATGGGTGTCTTGTTAGGCGCCGCGATATCCATACCGCCATGCGTATCCTTATATCCGATCTCAATCAGGTTACGGTCCTCATTGAACCACGATGTGATACGGTTGTAATGCGTCGGTAGCGGCCAGATATACTCGGAATTATTGTTTTCGCGCTCCAGTGCATCCTGAAGCTCTTTTTCAGCCTCAAGCTGCTTGCGGCGCTCCTCTTCAAGCTGCTGGCGACGAAGCTCTTCCTCTATCTTACGCTGTCTTTCTTCTTCCTCGGCGATCATTCTCGCCACAAGGTCGTCAAATTCCTTATTGGCTGCCTTCTGCTCTTCCCTGAGCTTATCGGCAGCTGCCTTATCTTCTTTTATACGAGCCTCAAGCTCGACAAGCAGTGCAGCATTTTTTTCGTCCAGCTCTTCAAGCTCCGCTTCCTTGGCATTTACCTTTGCCGCAGCCTCATCGACCTTGGCACGGCTCGCCTCGATCTCCGCCTTTTTTTCGTCCAGCTCAATGCGAGCATCGTCCACGCGCTTCATAAGGCGCGTATTGTAGCCTATCATGCCCGAAACACGCTCTATGCGAGCCAGGAGATCGCCGAGATCCTCTGCACCGAGCAATATGGCGATATAGCTCGCCGAGCCTTCCTCGTAGGTCATACGCAGGAGCCCCCGGAAATTCTCATAACTCTGTTCGTACTCTGCCTCAAGAGACTCCGCCTCCTTGCGGCAGTTTTCCAGCTCCTCCTCAAGAGCGGTCCGCTGCGACATAAGAAGATTGAGCTGTTCGATGTAGATATAATGCATACTGTCATAAAGCTCTTTGCACGCAAGTGCATCCGCTTTTGACTTTTCGGCATCGTTGATTTTGGTCGAAAGCTCGTTGCTCGCCGAGGTAAGCTCATTAAGGCGCTTGAGAAGTAGTTCGCTCTCCGAGTTCTTTACATCATCGTATGTTACATCCTTGGCGGGAACGGCAAACGGCATCGTGACAAGCATTGCCGATGCCGCTACGAGCAGTGCTATCAATCGCCACGCGATACTCTTCGGTGCAATTGCTTCATCTGACTTTTTTGTTTTGAACATTTTTCTGAGACCTTTCTGTTTCTCACCGCACGCCATACAAAGCAATGCGGCATTAAGGCAACGGAATTTTTACTTTTGCAGATTCCGTCTGAGCGACAAAACGCTCGCTGAAATACCTGTCAGAACACCGATGGCGATAAATCCGAGTATCAGAATGAGTCTGATATCTCCGAACGGAACAAATTCGATCATCTGCAGCTTTCCCGCAGCGCTGCCGATAGCATAGCGATATATGCCCTTACTGATAAGATAGCTCGCGACAGCGGAAAAAAGACCGATCATCACGCCTTCGATCAGAAAAGGCGCAACGATAAAGGCTTTTGTACCGCCGATATAACGCATGATATCTATCTCGGCGCGGCGCGAATGCACTGCCAGCTTAACCGTGTTGAATATAACGAAGAGGCTGACCATCAAAAGCAGAATGAAAAACCAAAGGAAAACGAACGATATACCGTTTTTAAGTCCTTCGACCTCATTGGCAAGCTCCAGGCGGTTATTCACCTTTGTCACGCCGTCGATCGAATGAAGTTCAAATTCGAGCGCACTTGCCCCTTCGTTGTCGTTATACGTCACAACGAACGAGTCTGGCAGCGGGTTGTCGCCGTTTTCTTCAAGGCGTTCAAACAGCTCAGGATAATCGGAATATGTTTTTTTCATATCCTCAAGCGCCTCCGCCTTGGATATAAAATCAACGCTTTTTACATTGTCAAGCTCTTTTATACGATTATAAACGCGGTTCACGTCCTCGCCGCTCATGTCGTAGTCAACAAAAACGACCATCTCGTTGAGCATACGCAACCGCGTAAGGTTGAAATTCAGATTTTTGAAAAGCAAGCCGAAGCATCCGAGCAACGTCAGACATGATGTCAGCACCAGCACGGATGCGACCGTCATTATACGGTTACGCCACATGCTCTGAAGCGCAAGCCATATAAAATAGAACGGATTATACACTCCGCGTCCGTCGGCACGCTCGCGTTTTATTGCCTTTGTGGCATCGGCGCCGGACGTTGCGGATATTTTTTTCTCGTCTTTCATTAGATAATTGTAAAACGCCTTTCTTCGTCTTTGACGTTAGTTCAGCAACGGTAAACGTCGAGTCAGCCTTCCGTCACAGGCGATGATGGGTCGGCTGATCTGTCGCCGATAACATGACCGTGTGAAATGTTTATAACACGCTGACCGAGGGTATCGACAAGATTCTGCTCATGAGTAACGACCACGACCGTCTTTCCGAGCTTGCGGTTGATGCGCAGCAACATGTGCATTATATCGAGACTCATTTTGGGGTCAACGTTACCCGTGGGTTCATCGGCAACGATTATATCCGGGTTGTTGGCGATCGCACGCGCAAGAGCTATCCTCTGCTGCTCTCCGCCGGAAAGCTCTCCGGGCAGGTGATTGGATTTTGCATCCATATTCACGATCCTGAGCAACGCCGGAACGCGACGCCGTATCTCGCTTGCCGGCGTACCGACAACATGCATGGCAAACGCCACATTCTCATAGGCGGTCTTGTCCTGGAACAACCGGAAATCCTGAAATACCATTCCGATTTTGCGTCTGTAATACGGTATGGCGCGCTCGGGTAGCTTGGTGATATCTATACCGTCAACAAGTATCTGTCCCGACGTTACCTTCTCCTGACGCAGGAGCACGCGCGTGACCGTGGTCTTTCCCGCGCCGGAATGTCCGACAATAAATACAAACTCACCGTCGTTCACCGTAAAGGATACGCCGCCCAGCGCGGTGACATCGGCGTATTCCTTAACAACATTCTTAAATTCAATCATCTGACTAAAATCAGCTCCGAAAGGCTCCGGATATCAGTATTTTGCGGGTTTGGAGTTGAGATACTGCTTGACCATAAGTGCGACCTTGAAGGTTATCGCATGTTCGAACTCACGAAGGTCAAGCCCCGTGACTTTGCGTATCTTTTCCAGTCTGTAGACCAACGTATTGCGGTGAACAAACAGCTTGCGTGACGTTTCGGAAACATTGAGGTTGTTTTCAAAGAAGCACTGTATCGTCATAAGCGTCTCGCGGTCAAGAAGCTCAAGGCTTCCCTTCTTGAAGACCTCCTGAAGGAACATCTCGCAAAGCGTTGTGGGAAGCTGATATATCAGTCTTCCGATACCGAGATTGTCGTAGCAGATAATATTCTTTTCGGATTCAAAGACTCTTCCGACTTCAATGGCGATCTGCGCTTCCTTGTATGCTCTTGCGAGATCCTTGATGTTATCTACTATCGTGGAGATACCAATGGATACCTTGGAGAAGAACTCGGTGCTGAGCGTATCGGCAATCTTGACTGCGATCTTTTCGACCTCGCGCATCTCGGTATTGGGCTTGACCTCCTTGACGAGAACGATGTCACGCTCGCCAACGCTGATTATATAATCGCGCGGCTTGTCCGGGAACATATTCTGAAGCATTTCAAAGGGCATCATATCGGTTTTTCCGTAGAACTTGATAAGTAGCACTACGCGATACTCCTCGGTATTGAAATGCAACTCCTTGGACTTGATATAGATATCGCTCGGCAGGATATTGTCAAGGATGATATTTTTGATAAACGAACCCTTGTCGTACTTTTCGTCGTACAGCTCCTTGATGTTGGACAGCGACACGGACAGCATTTTTGTGAGCACCTCCGCCATCTTGTCCTCGCCTTCAACAAAGACTGTATATTCCGACTTCATATTGGTGCCTATGGGACGGTAGGTATATCCGCCCTTGCATATCATATCCGACGAGTAAAGCAGATCGTCGCGCAGTCCGGGCATAAATTCTCCTATTCTGACAAGCTCAGAACATGCGATTATGCTGTTCGCCTCGTCTATTACGCCTATCGTGCGGTCTACCGTGTCCTTCATCTGATGAATCACACTTTGAAATAATCTGTTTGACATGGTCTGTTTCCGTTCCTCTCATCTGTTCAATTTGACGATTCGTTTGTGAAATCTAACCTATATTTTATATCATAAATTGTGATTTTTCAATAGGTAAAAATCGATTTTCTCAAAAAAATGCGATTTTTTTTGTGAATATTATCCGAAACGCTTCAATTATTTCCCTTGAACGCCTCATTCATTCTTCAAATGCGAAATATATACATGCCAAAGCGAACCCCGCGGCAGTTTCGGTACGCAGTATACGCGGTCCCAAGCCAGCCATAAGATGCCCTGCCCGAAGCGCACGTTCCGCTTCATCGGTGGTAAATCCGCCCTCCGGTCCCACCACTACCGAGATACCGTCGAAGGTCTCCCGCTTTGCCGCAAGCGCAGAAAGCAGCTCACGCACAGGGCGCGTTCCTTCACCCTCGTAGCAGAACAGCACAGGACCGCGCAAGGCGGCGTCGGATAGCATCGTATCAAAATCAATACACTCGCCTACCGTCGGTATCCGTCCTCTTCCCGACTGCATTGCAGCCGAAGCGGCGATCCTTTCGCGCCTTTCTCTGCGATGCTCTTCACCGTCAGACGGCTTTACGACACAGTTACGGCTGTAAAACGGAACGATGCGGTCAGCGCCGCATTCAACGGATTTCTGCACGACAGTATCGAATTTGTCTCCCTTCACAAGCGCCTGATAAACTGTGATCGCGTACGGAGGCTCTCCGCGGCTCGGCTCGCTGTGCTCAACGCAAAGCGTAACATCGTTTGACGAAAAATTTTCCGTTCGGCACAGATAGTCGGTTCCCATGCCGTCGCACACCGTCAGCTTTTCCCCCGGACGCATTCTGAGAGAGCGCGAAACGTGCAGTGCGTCATCTCCCGTAAGAATTATTCTGTTTCCTTTGACATCATCCGGCGAGATAAAAAATCGCGGCATACTCAGTCTCCTTAAATTCTCAATTTACACCGTGTATATTATACAGGCACAGACGTTTATTGTCAATCGCCGAAGGAGAAAACACACAATGACTTTACAAATTTAATGATATATGATATCATATTTATGTTATAATTTACGTGTAAGACGATAATATATACGTACGGAGGAAGCAACCCATGGAGAAAAATCGCGACCGTCACGATGAAAAGCTGCAGGCGGACGAATTGATACTTGACAGTCCCGCGCTGAAAAAAGCCGATAATTTTTGGTTCTACAACAAGTGGAAAGTACTGATCGGGGCTTTTGCTGCAGTGGTACTCGGCGTTTGCATCTGGCAAAGCTGCTCCAAGGAAAGCTATGACTCCACCCTGATGTACGCGGGACCGTATCAGGAATTCAATCTCAGCGAAAATTTCAACGGCATACAGAGCGCGCTCAACGTAGCGATTCCCTATGATTATGACGGCAACGGCGAGAAGACCTGCGATATTGCGGTACTCATAATATATTCCGGCGAACAGATAAAGCAAATGCGCGAGACCGCCGCTTCGGAGAGCCGCAAGCTGATAGTCAACACCGAGATGAACACACAGGAGCTTCAAAAATACGATCAGCTGATAATCGCAGGTGAATATTCTGTCTGTCTGCTTGATCCCACGCTTTACGAGCGTGTAAAATCTGCCGGCGGCTTCCGTAAGCTCTCCGACGTGCTCGGCAGCGTACCGGAAACAGCCAACGACGAATATTCGATACGCTTTATGGATACCGAATTCGCAAAATATTTCGGAGCCTTTAAGGATATGCCTGCCGACACGCTTCTTTGTCTGCGCACGCAAAGCGTCTTCGGCGGCAAAAAGGCGGATAACAAATATGATGTGTCCGTCAGCTTCTTCAAAAACATCGTCGAATTGAAAACCGCAGATCAATAACCGAACAATGAAAGGACCCTCGACTTTTCCGTCATGAACAAAAAACTACTCGCAAATATCTGCCTGTTTCTAACTGCAATAATTTGGGGCTTCTCGTTTGTAGCGCAGGTGCTCGGAAGCGACTCACTTGACCCATTTTCATTCAATGCAATACGCTTCGGCGTAGGCGCCGTGTCGCTCCTGCCGGTGCTCTTCTTCCTTGAAAAGCGCCCCAAGGCTGCCGCAATGTCGCCGGAGGAAAACGCCTCCGACCGTCGCAAGTTGTGCATGACGCTCATAGCCGCCGCAGTGTGCGGGACAGTGCTGTTCGGCGCTTCTTCGCTCCAGCAGGCGGGCGCTCAGATGACAAAATCTCCCGGAAGAGCGGGCTTTATAACCGATCTTTACATTATCATCACACCGTTTTTCGCGACACTGTTTTTCAAGAAAAAGACCAAGCCGTCTGTATTCGTGGGTGCTGTAATAGCTCTTGTGGGAATATATATGCTTTGCGTAAAACCGGGTGAAGGATTCAGCTTCGGCGTCGGTGAAACACTTATACTTCTCGGCTCGTTTTTCTGGGCTTTTCATATCCTCACGATCGACCGCTTCGGAAACAGTATTTATCCGCTCCGTTTTTCCTGCCTGCAATTCATGATAGTTTCAGCCGAAAGTGCTGTATTTGCCGCAATATTCGAACACACCACACCTGCAATGGTTTGGGAAGCGCGATGGGCAATATTCTTCTGCGGCGTGCTTTCCGTGGGCATTGCATATACGCTCCAGACATACGGTCAGCGCCTTTCCGATCCCAGCTATGCTGCGATAATATTCTCTCTTGAGGCTGTTTTTGGCGCAGTGGGAGGTGTAATGTTCGGTCAGGACACCTTTTCTCTTATCGGACTCGGCGGATGCGTGCTTGTATTTATAGGCATAGTTCTCTCACAGCTTGATTTTGGCGGTAAAAAAGAACCCGCCGCAGACTTAAACAAAAAATAATGCCGTAAAAACGAAAAAACAACCTCAGGTTTATTGACACATGTACAAATTAGTGATATAATCACATCATCGACCGACACGGGCGTCGGTTGAAATTTGGCAAAAGGAGGCGATCGTTTTGATTTATTACGGTAATAAGACCGATAGCGGATGCGCTGTCACTGGCAGTCTCCCGGCAAACTCTCGCCCCGAGGTTGCCCGATGACTTTACTCAGAGTATGATTTGAGCTGCGCATCCATCCCCGGAGACTTAAGCTCCGGTTTTGAGGCACCACGGTCCCCCCTCGCCCGAGCGGGGATCGTGGCTTGCATGAAAAAAGGAGGCGCAAATGCAATTCACCACGGAATTCGGTGACAGACTGGCGTGCTACCGCCGCCGCACCGGGATGACGCAGGACGCTCTTGCCGCAAGGCTCGGCGTTTCGGCTCAGGCGGTATCAAAATGGGAACGCGCTGTTTGCTGTCCCGACATCTCACTTCTGCCCGCTCTTGCGGACACATTCGGCATCAGTATAGACCTCCTGTTCGGAAGGTCGGCCTGAAGCCATAAGCGCTGCTTCGTTCAATTGAACGAAGCAGCGCTTTAAGTATACCCGTGCGTTGCTTTTGAGGGGTCTGTAAAAAGATGTAGCATCCGACACAGACGGGGTGTTAAAAGCTCAGAGTGAGCTTTTAACACCCCGTGATTCTTTATCAATACTTGCCCGTAGGCGTTATTGCCTCACCGGTCATAACACGCGCGGCATCGGCAATGATCTTGTCAACGAACGAGCGTGTAACGTAAAACTCAGTGCTGTCCCCGACCTGTATCAGCGAGCGGCGCTCGGTGTACGCATAGAAGGTGTACTCAAACTTAGGTCTCTTTTCAAATGAAGTAAGGACGGTAAGCTTTGCCTGTGCCTTTGTCGGGTCGGCAGTATACTTTGCGATCTGCTCATCGGTAAGTCCGCTGTCTCCGTCATGGGCATCACCGGCAATAGAAGCGTAAAGCAGCGACTGGAAGAACTTCCGGAAGTTTGCCATGCCGCAACGGAGGTATGTCTTCCCCACTCCGTCCGGAGTCGTTACCGTTATCGTGTTGGCGGAAACCTCGACCTTATTGCCGGTCTTGGCATCCGTAACACTGCCTACAAGCACCACGACCTCTTCGCCGCGGCTGTTAGTCTCATACTTGCCGCCGCGTATACTTGCCTTGTTGCCCTCCGAATCGACCGCCTTAACGGTCTTTTCGTCTATCGTCCATGTAAATCCTTTGGCATCCGTTACAGTAATGCTCGATATTGATTCCATCACAGTCCCGTCGGGCGCCACGGCACGTATCTTCATCTTGTCGGATGTTATGGTGCCTTCCTTCTGCGCCTTTGTTGATGAGTTGGGGTTGGTCACAGAATCACTCTCGGAGTTGTCAAGATAGAAGTGATATGTGCCTGCGGGCGTCTCAAGCATTATCTCGGTCGCCCATGCAAGGTTCATCGAAAAGTAAGACGAATTGACCCAATCGACCAACCGATAATCAAGGAACAAGAGCTGGGTGCGGCTGACCTCGACCACCATGTCATAAAGCGCCGACGTCATGTAATATGTTCCGCGGTCGGTCATTTTGCTGACAAGGATCGTATGCTCTATCGGCTCCTCTGCGTTGCCACTGCTGTCGGTAGGAGTATATTCAAAATAAATAACATACTCGGGGTCGTAAAGTCCCAACTCCTTCATGTCGTCATCGTTAGGACCGAGTTTGGTCACGTTCAGAAAGCTCATACTGTAAAACGCCTGCAGCGCCGCGCCGGCGGAGTCGGCATCAATGTCATACTGATCCGGATAGTTCATTACATATGCGGTGTTGGCATAGAATGTTCCGGTACGTGAATCAAGATCCCAGTACGAAAAGCTGATTATGGGCATAACACTTGAGCTTTCGGGATCATCAACATTTGAAAGCTCATGACCGTTGAATATCGAAAAGTTCTTCACGTTGAAGTAGTTGTTCATAGTCATGGGATAGCAGACCGAGGGAGTCACGAAGGTCTCTATCGGAAGTTCGAAAACGCTGTCAACGCTCTCGGTCAAGGTGGACTGACCGTAAACGCTGATAAGAGAAGCATCGACGCTGTAATTCATTATATACACAGCATCGCGTCCGCTGTAACGCACGTAATAACCTGCGCCGGACGGGATCATGTCCCCGACAAAAACCGTGTGCATATTGTTTGAGGTATCGACAAGACGGTACCATGACGGAGAATAATCATATTCATTGCCGTCGGCATCAGTGCGTTTCTGATCGTCAAGTCCGTACTCGGTGTACTTACCGTTGGCATCCTTTATCGGATCCTTAACCTTTTCCATGGTAAGCGGGTAACCGCAGGAGACAGCCAGCTGGGAAAGGAGCGCCTTGTCATAAGGCGTGCCTTCATATCCTTTTATCTGAAATGCATCATCGGAATCGCGGTAGAAGGTGTAGTCATTGGCGGACGTATGCACCTGAATCGACTGTATGCTGGACTGCTGAGTGTGACGGAACATAAGTATGCGCCTGGATGTTCCGAGATCCTCGCCGTCTTCGGTATCCACAACGGCGATGGTCGTGCATGCTCCGGTTTCCTTGTTGACTTCAACAAGAGTGCCGAGAGTAGTGCTGAAATAGCCGTCTTTAGTAGTCTCAAGCGTATAACCGTCTTTGTCGCAAAGCACATACGATCCTCCCTTTTCCTTGACATAGTATTTCAGTCCGTCAAGGTCGGTGTATATGATCCTGTTGACATAATAGGTCGCAACGCCAAGCCCTACGCCGAGCAATATCACACATACAAGCAGCACAGCGACAAGGCGCTGCTGCGTTTTTAATATCGAACGGCGGCGACGGCCGGTTGCAGGGGAGCTTTTTTCTTCTATTATATTCCGATTCATGCGTATTTTCTCCTGACGAGAACGAAGATACCGATGCCGAACACGATAACGGGAGGCAGCACGGTGAGCAGAACGGTGTAGCGATTGGCCTCGGCGGTCGTCAGACTTTCGATTTTCGTTGAAACAAACATCTTACTTTCAAGTCCCACGGGCACGAACTCCTTGCCCATGGCGCGCATCGCACTGAGCATAACGTCGGAGTTGCCGTATACATTTGACTGAAGCAGGCTCGTACCGAGGAATCCGGTGGAGCCGCATGCAAGCACATAAGAATAGTCTGCATCCGTGTTGTTGACCATACGTGTCTCGCGTGTAACTGTCATCAGCTTGTAAGGATCAGCCTCGGTGGCAGTCCCTATCTCACGTCCGCCCGCCATTGCCTTGGCGCCGCTGTACGAAACAAACACATCGTAGATATCACGTGAAACACCATCGCGGTAAAAGCTACCGTATGTGTACTTTTGGGTTTTGTCATCCTCGTTCACATATTCGGAAAGCAGATAACCGTCGGCATATTTTATCGGCATTGTGTTTTTGAATATAACCTTGGGCGGGTACTGGGTGCGCAGATCCTTGTGAATGGACGCGCCGAGACCATCCGACGTGTATGCGCCGACTATGGTAAGACCGTCGGTGGTGAGTGAATGTCCGTCATCGCGGACAACACAGGATTCGGTCTTACCGAGTGCGTTTTCTGTTCTTATGAACAAAATGCCCCATTCGCCGAGGTACTCCTCAAGGTGCGGCAGTCTCGGTGTCGCGGGATCGATAAACACCGCCAGAGCGTTCGTACCGTCAAGGAAACGGTCGATTTTTTCTATTTCTGACTTATCCGATATTCCCTCTTCCTTCACAAGGAAGTCATCGGTGGGATCATATATGAAGAGCATACGGCAATCCGCGGGTATCTCTTCGTTCGCAAGGTCGATAAGCTGTATCTTGTAACCGGCATCCTCAAGCATGGAGAGCATCGCAGCGCACTTGGTAAGCTCGTCGGAGGTCACAAAAGGCTCGCCGTGGTTATACGGCAGACACACTATGGGTGATTCAGCCTGCGTTACGGCAAGAATACCCGAAACGAGCTTCTTTTCACCGTTGTACGCAACGGGTTTGCTCGTATCGCTCTCCTCGAACATATAGAAGGCTCTCTGTGAATAAAGTCTGAATTCACTCCCGCACGCGACTATGACAGAGTGCGAGTAGATCGATGTTTTGGAGGTCGTTTTGTACTGATTAACAGCCGTGGGATTGCGGAATATATCTATATTCTCGACAGTAACATAATCAACCTTCTGCGCTATCTCAAGTGCGGATTCATAGACCAGACGCTGTGTAAAGTTGGCACGCAGGTTGTCCGGCTCGTCGCAGAATATAATTTTGACATCCTGACCCTTGGTATCTACGTTTTTCAGTATTTCCACCGCGTTGTCAGAAAGCGTGTAGAGGCTCTCTGTGGTCATATCCGTATACCAGCGGAACTTATTCGCAAGAAGCGAGAAGAGCGCGTTGAAAAGAACTACGGCGGCTATAAGCACACATGTAAGTGCTATGGCAATGCCACCGTAACGGAAACGGCGTGAACGCATTATATTATTTGAACCATTCATTATCGTCACACCTCCCCATCATGCCCAACGACGGCGCTCATATACGCGCACGGTCAGGTAAAGGAAAATAAAAGTAAGTGATACATAGTAAATAAGCGCCGACCAGTCAAGAATGCCGTATCCGAAATTTGAGAATCGCGAAAGCACGCTGAACCAGTCAAGAACATATCTCACGGCATAGCTGGTGATAAGACGTGTGCCGTCCTCATCGCTGCCTGCCTGGCTGAGAATATTGAGAACGATCATCGTGAGCAAAACGCCGATAGTGATGACCGCCGCGGAAAGCTGATTCTCGGTAAGCGACGATACAAACAGACCGATCGCTATAAACGCAGCGCCGATAAGAGCCACGCCTATGAGCGAACCCCATATCTGGGCGGTGTTCGGACCTATATGGTCGCCCTTGAGCCAATCCCCCTCAGCCTTTTTTGCGGCAATTTCAGAGGCGGCAGTAGCATAAAGCGGTATAAAATTGATGCACGAAAGCACAAGCGAACCCACAAAGAGGGTCAGCGCGGCGCAGAACTTGCCCATGACCATTCCGAAAATCGTCACGGGAGATGTGAGCAGCATCTGCTCGGTACGCATTTTGCGTTCCTCGGCGAACATCCTCATTGTAAGAAGCGGGATGAGGATGATCATCGCAAATATTATGTACTGAAAATAAGACGATGTGCTGTATGAGTTGGACTGAAGCGTTGTATAGCAGCAAAGCAGTGCGGCAAGTGCAAGAAAAACTCCGACATAGACATATCCCACCGCATTGATGAAATACGAACGCATCTCCTTTTTATATATTGCAAGCATAATAAGACTTTTACCGACCGTTCCGTACGGTCATCCTTTCAGATTTTCTATTATATCTTTTATTGCGTATTACGGCGATTATTTTTTATCTTCGTCGCTATCGCTTCCGGCAAACGTATCGGACTTTATCGTGTAGTCCTCATAATATTTGCTGTCAGCGGCGCCGTCCTCTTCCGTTTCATCGTCGGCATTCTTTTTCTGCTCGGCGGTCTTCTCGATGATCTCACCGGCAAGATCATGCTCGGCGACTGCGCGGCGGCTGCGCTGCTCCTTTTCACCCGGCTTGCGCGTTCCGGTCTTGTCCACAACGGCAATAAAGATATCCTCGATGCTCATACCGAGAGCTTCAAGTCCGATGATCGGCCATTTCTTTTCCGCCATCGTCCAGAAGAGCTTTTTACGGATATCAACGCCGACCTCGCTTTCCACCATATACGTGTAGGCATCGCCGTCGCGTGCGGCAAGCACCTCTGCATATGTCACACCGGGCAGATTGCGCAGCGTTGCCAGAACATCACGCTGAGGACCGGATATCTTGATATTGAACCGACGGTTGTTCTCGACCGCGCGGGAGATATTCTCGGTCAGTTCGTCAGCCACGATCTTGCCCTTATTGATTATGACGATACGGTCGCATACAGCCTGCACCTCCTGAAGGATGTGCGTTGAAAGTATAACGGTATGCTCTTTTCCGAGCGTTCTGATAAGGTTGCGTATCTCAATTATCTGTTTGGGGTCAAGTCCTATCGTAGGCTCGTCAAATATAACGACCGGAGGATTTCCGATCAGCGCCTGGGCTATACCTACACGCTGGCGGTAACCTTTTGAAAGATTCTTTATAAGTCTTTTCCTCACTTCGCCTATCTTTACGACGTCGCAGACCTCGTTGATGTGCTTCTCCTTGTTGAGGGTACATCCCTTGAGATCGTATGCAAAGGAAAGATACTCATCCACGGTCATATCGGGATAAAGCGGAGGCTGCTCCGGCAGATAGCCGATAAGCCTTTTGGCATTTAACGGATCGTCAAGTATATCGACGCCGCCGATGGATACGCTTCCCGATGTCGAGGAGAGATATCCCGTGAGAATGTTCATAGTTGTGCTTTTGCCGGCGCCGTTGGGTCCCAGAAAGCCGACAACTTCACCGCGCTCAACCTCAAAGCTGATATCATCTACGGCACAGAATGAACCGTAATTCTTAACGAGGTGAGATATTTTAATCATAAAAGCGGGTTCCTTTCATTTCGTTTTGTGACACAGTGTAAGTATAACACGGAAATATAACTATTTTATGAACGGCAAACATTTATACAAAAAAAGGTGTCGTCACACGCTGATTTTTTTGTGATATTTGGGTGAGGGACACCACATCGGTCTGCAATATCAAAAATTCGTAAGTGTTTTATCGTTGGATACTTGTAAAATCCGATTTGATATTGTATAATAATAAACAGCAACTTATAAGGAGTGATACCTAATGGCGGATAACACCATGCTTCAATACAAATGTCCGTGCTGCGGCGGCTCGATAGAGTTTGACAGCGGCACGCAAAAGCTCCACTGCCCGTACTGTGACACGGAATTCGATGTCGACACACTGCGCGGCTTTGACGAGGGACTGAAGTCCACTGCCGACAACACCCCGAAATGGGAAAGCTACGGTGAAGACAGCGGCAACGGCAACTGGCGCGAGGGCGAGACCGACAGCATGGTCTCATACATATGCAAGTCCTGCGGCGGCGAGATCATAGGCGACAGCAATACCGCCGCGACCATGTGCCCGTTCTGCGGCAATAACGTGATAATCACTCAGAAGTTCAACGGTCTGCTCCGCCCCGACTACCTGATCCCATTCAAGATCGATAAGGAAGGCGCAAAGACCGCACTCAAAAACTTTATGAAGGGCAAGAAGCTACTCCCCGACCTCTTCACCTCCGAGAACAGGATCGACAGCATACAGGGTATATATGTCCCCTTCTGGCTGTTTGATGCCGATGTGGATGCCCAACTCAGCTTCCGCGCTACAAGAGTTACCTGCTGGTCAGACAGAGGTTATAATTATACAAAAACCGATCATTATCAGCTGCTTCGCAGCGGTAATATCTCATTTGAGCGGGTGCCTGTGGACGGCTCCAAAAAAATGGATGATACATACATAGAGGCGCTTGAGCCGTATAACTACGCGGATCTCAAGGAGTTCGTCACTCCCTACCTTGCCGGATATTTTGCCGACAAGTACGATGTCGATGCCGACGCAAGCACTCCGCGTGCCAACGAACGCATAAAGAACAGCACGGCGTCCATGTTTGCATCTACGGTGACAGGCTATTCCACATGCACACCGACCGGCTCGAACATAAATCTTTCCAACCGCAATATACGCTACGCCCTGCTGCCAGTCTGGCTTCTCAATACCAAATACCATGATGAGACATACACCTTCGCCATGAACGGACAAACAGGAAAATTCATAGGCAAGCTGCCGGTAGACCGCGCGAAGTATTGGAAATACTGGGGCATCGTCTTTGGCGCCGCGGCGCTGATAGGCACACTGCTTTTATTCTTGCTGTTCTGAGGAGGCGATATCGACATGAAGAGTTCAAATAAAACCGCATTCCGAGCCGTCGTGGTCGTATGCATATTTATGATGCTTGCCGCCGCTATCATTCCGACCGGCGCAGTTGAAGCAGCCACGGCGAGCGGTAAATGGTTTACCGATGAGGTAGACGTTCTCGGCGCGGATGCCGAAAAATATATCGAGGAGACCGCCTCGGAGATCAAAACGCTATACGGATACAACGTCTATTTCGCTTCCGTTTACTCATTGGGATCCAAAACGGCAATGGAATACGCCGATGACCTTTACGATGAGCTGTTCCCCATCAATTCGACCGGTATCATTCTGCTCGTAAGTCTTGAAAACCGTGATTACTGGATATCCACCAGCGGCGAGGCAATAGACTTTTTTGACACAGACAGCAGACTGTACAATATCGACCACGAGGTCGTAAGTTGCCTGCGCGACAATGAATTTGAGAACGCCGCAAAAATGTTTGCGACGCTTGTAAAAAGCTGTCTTGAAACCGTCGCGCGCTATAACACGGATAAGGACGAAAACGCGTCGGCATGGCAGAACACATATTGCGAATTCATTTCAGACTACTGGGTAAAGCCCAAAATGCCGGATGAATACAGTTCGTTCTCGATAAAGGGCATTATCAAAGCATTTTCCGAGCGCAGTAACAACTCAACGGGAATGTATGACTACGGAAACGATTATCTTCACGATTGCATCCAAAAATTCATGATAGTGCTCGTTATCTCCGCTGTGATAGCATTTATCTGGGTCGGCGTAATGAAATCCAAGATGAACAACGTGCGGCGAAACAATTTTGCCGCCAACTATGTTCGTCCGGACAGCTTCAAGCTTACGCAAAGCTCGGATATGTTCCTTTACAGTACCGTAAGCAAGGTAACTCGCCCGAGACCTGATTCCTCGTCTGAAGGCGGTGGCGGAGGCGGCTCTCACAGCTCATCCTCCGGAGGCTCGCACGGCGGCACAGGC
>ERZ827186.1212-NODE-1212-length-22561-cov-2.493291_pt1 | contig 22561 bp, 15 predicted proteins | sample MGYA00519918_ERZ827186 | MGnify/ENA primary metagenome ERZ827186 (study PRJEB31778, sample SAMEA3449275) | human gut metagenome | biome: human gut; feature: human-associated habitat; material: faeces | place: United Kingdom | collected 2010/2012 ...
ACGAAAGGCACCGATGCGATTAAGTCGGCGACCGGCGTGAAGACGATGCTGCTGCGTGCTCCCTACGCTGCCTTTGACGAGCAAAACTGGATTGATGCGATGGACCTGGTCTCCGCCGTGGTCTCGTGGAATATCGACTCGGGCGACTGGCTGCTAAACGGTGCCGACGAACAGGTCTCGACGGTGCTCGATTCGGTGACGCCGGGCAATATCGTGCTGCTCACCGATAGAGACGAATGCGCCGAGCAGACACTCGAGGCGCTGCCGCAGATTATCGACGGCCTCATTGCCGACGGCTACAAGATCGTGACGCTCAGCGACCTGGTCAAGACGGACACGTCGCTGAGCAAAAAGCTCACCTCGCTGACGAAGGTCACCATGCCCAAGGACGCCGTGTTCCCCCAACTTGCCGAGGACGACGACACCACAGAGTAGTCATTGGGTAGTCATTTAGGAACGTCCCCAATGACTATGTCACGGATGCGTCAGCGTTTGGTATGCCTGCAATGTGCAGCGCATAAATTCGATGCCGCAGGGCGATGCTGATGCTATAGTTACTGCGGTTAATGAGGGTCAAGAGAAAGGTTACAGGTGAAATCCAAACCTCGACCATACAGTCGATGACCCCATGCAGGTGCTTTTTGCGCATGCACGGGGTGTAAGCGTCGAGCGGCGTGCCGCCCGCGCATGCGTATACATATCCAGAAGCCCCCGGACGTCGCACATGCGGCCGCGTCCGGAGGAATAATGATGGGGAGCACCATTGAATTATCTGAGTGAGATGCTCAAATTGCCGGTCTTGGACGTCGATGGAGAAAAGCTCGGCGTGGTGAACGATTTTGGTATTGCTACCGGCGAAGTTTTTCCGCACGTGACGTCGCTCGCGTTCCGCGGTCCCGGCAAGACGCCGTTTATGATCAGCTGGCGCAAATGGGTCGACCGTATCGACGAGACGGGTGTACACCTTAAGACGTCGGCCACCGAAATCCGTTTTTCGTACCTGCAGCCGACCGAACTCTTGCTTGCCCGCGACGTGCTCAACAAGCAGATTGTCGACACGCAGGGCATGAAAGTCGTGCGCGTAAACGACATCAAGTTTTCCATGTCGGGCGAAAATCAGCTGCGCCTGCTGGGCGCCGAAGTGGGTGCCCGCGGTCTGCTACGCGCCATCAGCCCCGCGCTCGAGCATATCGTCGAAGGCTTTATGAAGCACCTGGGCAAGCCGCTCAGTGAGGACATCATCGCTTGGTCCTACATGGACCTGCTCGACCGCTCGACCAAGAACATTCAACTCTCGGTGTCGCACAAGACGCTCGGCGAGCTGCACCCTGCCGACATCGCCGACATTATCGAGCAGCTCGACCCGCGCCTACGTGCGCAGGTGTTTGCGCAGCTCGATACTGCCCAGGCCGCCGAGGCCATCTCGGAGTTCGATGACGACGAGCTTATGACCGAGATGCTCGAGGGCCTGTCCGACACCGACGCATCGTCGATGCTGGCCATGATGGACCCGGACGATGCAGCCGACCTGATCGACGAGCTCGATTACGAGAAGGCCGAGAAGCTCCTGCGCCTGATGGGCGTCAAGGAGGAGAAGGCGATTCGTAACCTGCTGGGGTATGAGGACAACACCGCCGGCCGCATCATGACCTCGGAGTTTGTCTCCCTGCCCGCCACGGCAACGGTCGGTGACGCCATCGAGGCGATTCGCGAGCTCGACGAGGACTTCGAGAGCGTCTACTACGTCTATACCGAGGATCCGAGCGGCATGCTGACCGGCGTGCTCTCGCTGCGCACGCTGATCGTAGCCGACCGCGACGCCACGCTGCGTCAGCTGGCCTATCGCGACCTGGTCTATGTGTCGCCCGACGAGGACCAGGAAGACGTAACGGACGAGATGACCAAGTACGACCTGGTCGCCATCCCTGTCTGCGACGAGAGCCGTCATATCCTGGGTATCGTAACCTTCGACGACGCCATGGACGTTATCGCCGAGGAGCATCAGGAGGACCTGCAGATCGCCGGTGTCGGCTCGGGCGATAGCGCGTCGGACGACTCGACGAACGTGCTCAGCTGGTTCGTGCATCGCCAGTACTGGGTTGTTGTATGGGGCATTGCGTCGTGCATCATGGCGACCGTGCTGGGAACGGCGCTCGGTTCCGCGCATCTGGTGGTGTTCCCCATGTGCGCCATGCCGCTCGTGCTGCTGGCGGCCTCGCGCATGGTGTCGTTCGTCAAGAACTACTTCCTGGAGTATGACGGTCACGACGACGAGCCCAAGCCGTATCTGGGGTTCTTCTTCCAGAGTACGGGCATGGGCCTGATTCTGTCACTCGTGACCTACCTGTGCGCTCAGCTGGTGCGCACCGCCGCGTTCCCCGATGCGCCCATGTTTGAGGAGCAACTCTTTACCGGGTGCTTTAATATCGCTGCCATCATTTGCCTGGTTGGCAACATGAGTGCCGTGATTTACCTGATGGTGCTGTTCTGGCGTGACGAGCATGACCTCAACACGTCGGGCACCGCCATGAACGTTATTGCCGTCATGATCTCGTGCGTAGCGTACTGCGCCGCTGCGGTGCTGCTCACCATGTCGGTCATGGGTTAGGTGGTCGCGTGCAAAATACCAAGCAAAAGTCGGGCACCAAGCAAAAGTTGACCATCGCGGCCATCTTTGGCGCTATGGGTCCCGGTCTGCTGGCGGCGCTTTCGGGCAATGACGCCGGCGGCATTGCAACGTATTCCAGCGCGGGCGCCAGCTATGGCTACAAGATGCTCTGGATGCTTCCCGTCATGACTGTGCTGCTCATCGTGACGCAGGAGACCGCGGCGCGCTGCGGCTGCGTTACGGGCAAGGGCCTGGCATCGCTCATTCGCGAGCGCTTTGGCGTGCGCAAGAGTGTACTTGCTATGGCGGCGCTGTTGATCGCCAACACGGCTGTGACCATTTCGGAGTTTGCGGGTATCGCCAGCGGCCTTGCTCTCTTTGGCGTTCCGGCGAGCATCTCGGTGCCGTTGGTGGCGCTGCTGGTGTGGATGCTTACCATGTCGGGTAGTTTCCAGCGCATCGAGAAGATTCTGCTGATGGTGAGCTGCGTGTTCGTGACCTATGTTGTCGCCGCGTTTATGGCTGGCCCCAACTGGGGTGAGGTCGCGGTCGACCTGGTCGTGCCTAACATTCAAAATGACCCCAGCTACGTGTCGCTCGTGGTCGCAACGATCGGTACCACCATCGCGCCGTGGATGATTTTCTTGGCGCAGAACAACGTGGTCGATAAGAACGCGGGCGAGGACGATATCGTGCTGCAGCGCATCGATACCGTGAGCGGCTCGCTTGCCGCCGATGTCATTGCCGGCTTTATTATCATCACGACCGGTACGGTGTTGTTCCCGGCGGGTATTCAGATAAGCGATGCTGCCGATGCTGCCCGCGCGCTGGAGCCTATTGCGGGTCAGTGGTCCACGGTGCTGTTTGCCTCGGGCCTGGTCGCAGCGAGCTTTTTGGCTGCCTGCGTGCTGCCGGGCGTTACGTCGAGTGCCATCTGCGAGGCATTTGGCTGGGAGCGCGGCGCCGATCGCAGCTGGGACGAGGCCCCGGTCTATCGCGGCATCATTACGGCCATCATCGGTATCTCTGCCGTGCTGGTGCTTATGCCCGGCGTCGATCTGTTCCAGATTATGATGACCTCGCAGGTCATCAATGGCGTGCTGCTGCCCGTGGTTCTGGTGTTCCAGGTGGTTATCGCCGCCGACCGTCATATTATGGGTGCCAACCGCAACGGCCGCGTGTGGAACGTGCTTACTTGGGCGACTATCGCCGTGATTACGGTGCTCACGGTCGTCATGTTTGTCCTGCAGGCGATGGGCTACAGCGCTTAGCGCCTCTTTTGGACTCCAAACAGGCCGCCGCCATGGGTTGCGGTCTGTTTTTTGCCTGTTATAGGGGGTTAGTAATATGTGTGTGGACAAAAATGCCAAATATGAGTACTGTTGCCTGGCTGATAGCATTTACGACTAAGAAAATAATGAACATATCTAAAAATCCGTTCATTAAAAGCGGAGCTCCAAGTCCTAAGCCGGCCATTCTGGTCAACTGGAAGGGTCACGCGCTACCGCATGGGCGCCATTTTGGGTGGTTTTGCCTGCTACTAAAATGGTAACAGTACTCATATTTACCCCTTTTTGTCCACGACCTCTTGGAGCCGGCTCGAAAAGAGTGATTTTGGGTTGTTTGCTGCGGGTGTGGGCTTGGAAACAACGCTCGGGGTGGCGAGGCGCCCAGAATTCGGTCGCAAGGAGGGCGTTCCTCGGCTGTGTCAGGAGTGTCCCTAGGTGCCGGCACATAAGGAACGTCCCTAACTGCCGGAGGGGGTGTCTGCCGTGGCAGGCACCCCCTCCGGATGTGGGAAGTTTGCGCTGCAGGTTACTTGTCGCCGCCCAGCTTGTGCGGCTTGAGAGCGAGCGCATTGACGAGCGCGTCGGTGGCAGACTTGACGGCTGCTGGCTGCGGATCGTTGACGTGGTCCTCGGGATGCACGGGCAGGTCCTTCTTGACGGCATCGTGGATCAAGTTGAGGTACTCAGTCACGCCAGTGGTCGATAGGTGCGTGCCATCGCCATCGAACAGGTCGTTGCGGTTGGCACTGTATCCGTACCAGTCGATAACGCGTACGTTCTTGTAGCGCGTAGCGACGTTGGCGATGGCCTGGTTGGTAGAGCCAACCCACGGCTGCGGGCTGCGCGTGTTCACAAATACCACAATACGCTTATCTCCTGCATCGGCCATGATGGCGTCGATCTGGTCGTCGGTTACCAAACCGTTGGTGCCCAGGGCAAAGACCACGATCTTGCCGGCAAGGTTCTGTTGGAGATAGCCCTCAAATGTCGCACGGCCCGCATCGAACTGGCGGCCCTTTTCGGCATCGATATGGCTGTGCGGGAACACGCCGTCAAAGGTGTCCACGGCACGCAGCGACACGGAGTCACCGATCATCAACAGGTCGTAGGAGCCATCGGGGAAGCCGTCGTTGTCCTTGTCGGTGTCGTCGGCCGCCTGCTGGTCGGTGGGCGCGGTGTTCTTGGCTTCCTTGTTGAGGACTTCGGCGCCCTCACCGCTCAGTGCGGAGGTCTCCGGCACAAAGATCAGGCCGCCCAGTGCAACGACCAACACGACAGCGCAGGCTGCGCAGGCAGGGACGTGCGCGCGCACCCAGTTGGCGGGCGTGGCGGTGCCATCGCGGAATTCGGCGACGGTGCGCCCAAAGGCGCCCTTTCTAAACGGAGTCTCGATAAAGCGATAGCAGCACTCTGCCACGGCGACCACCACAAGTACCTGCAAGATATACTGCCACCAGGGCGTGTCGTTGATGTTGGCGACCGGGTTCATGAGCAACAGCAGGGGATAGTGCCACAGGTAGATGCTGTACGAGCGCTTGCCAACCCACACGAGCGGCTCGGCGGACAGCGCGCGGGCAACCATTCCCTGGGGCTGCACGCAGGCCGCGATGACCATGAGCGTGAGGATCGAGCACAGCAGTGTGCCTCCGCGATACTGGAAGGCGGTGTAGCCGTTGGTGAGCGCGACCATGGCGGCAAGGCCAACCAGACCCACGACGCCCAACACATCGATGGATGCGGGCGAGGACCAAAAACGCACGAGGGCGCTCGGCTGTGCCGGGGCGGTCTCGGCTGCTTCGTCGGCCTTCTCGCCAGGCTTGCCCTCGGCGTTCTTGCCGTGCTTGGCGGCGCCAGCCAGGCGATTGAGCCCCAAACGATGAACGAGACGCACCGGCGCCAGGTCGCGATCGGGGATAAAGGCCATCCAGGCACCCAGCAGCAGCGAGAACACGCGGGTGTCGGTGCCGTAGTACACGCGGCTGGGGTCGGCGGCAGGGTTGTAAAGCACCATCATGGCAAGGGCGGATACCGCGGCGAGGCCCAGAACCACGCGGCGCGTGTTGGGCTTGCTCACATGCATGGATACCATGGCAAACAACAGTGGCGGCCAAATCAGGTAGAACTGTTCCTCGATGGCAAGCGACCAAAAGTGCGTGAGCGGCGAGGGATCGCCCAGAGCATTGAAGTACGAGACGTTTTGGGCAATCTGCCACCAGTTGTTGAAGAACAGCAGCGACGGCAGGATGTCGGGGCGCATCTTGGTGAGCATCACGTGGTTAAAGATAGTGCACAGCGCGCAGGTTACAAACACTACCGTTACCACGGCGGGGACCAGGCGACGGATGCGGCGAATCCAGAAGCTCTTGAGGTCGATGCGTCCGGTCTTAGCGACTTCGTTGAGCAGCAAACGCGTGATCAGATAGCCCGAAAGCACAAAGAAGATCGTGACGCCGAGCAGGCCGCCCTGAGCCCACGTGAGGTTGAGGTGATAGAGCACCACCGCGACGACGGCGAGCGTACGCAGACCGTCGAGTGCAGGGATGTAGCGGGACTTGGGGCGAGCAGGCGTCTGCTCCGCGGCGGGAGTGTTGGCGCGGCCCGCGTTGTTGGCAGAAGCGCGATGGGGGCTCGCGGTGCGTCGCGGTTCGTTGGCACGGCGTTCGCCCTTCACGCGTTCGTGCGGCGCTGGCTCGTTGCCCGTGCGGCGTCGACCGCGCGAGCCCGATTGCGAGAGTTGTTCCATAAAACATCATCCAATGACGAGAATAATCAGCACGCCTTCATTGTAGCTGCCTGCTCCTGTGAATGCTTGCTGCTGGCGCAAGCTCAAGCACGCGTCCACATCAAAGTGAACTAAAGTTATAGGGGGTGCGAGAGCGCACGATCGACGGCCGACGGTGGGCATAAGGCCCGCAGATGAGGAGGTTTCCATGGCAGATCGCGGCATCGTTGCGGTGTTCGGCAGCATGAACATGGACCTTTCGGTGACGTGCGAGCGCATACCGCGTGCGGGCGAGACCGTCGGCGGCAGCGGGTTTATCACCAACGCCGGCGGCAAGGGCGCCAATCAGGCCGTAGCTGCCGCGCGTATGGGCGCGTGCACGCACATGATCGGCGCGGTCGGTCGCGACGCGTTCGGCGCGTCGCTTGTGGCGGGGCTCCAAGACGCCGGCGTGGACTGTGACTTTGTAGTGCATCGCGATGATGTGGAGACCGGTACCGCGACTATCATTCGCTGTGAGAGCGACAACCGCATCGTGCTGTCGCCGGGCGCCAACCATGCGCTTGCAGGCGCGGACGTTGCCTGCGCGTTGAGGCGTCTGGTGGCCCATGAGCTCGACGGCGACGCCAGCGAGATTGCCCCGGCTGCCGGAAGCGTCTTTATCGCCCAGGGCGAATGTGATCTGATGGCAACGGCCGCGGCGCTCTCTTGCGCTCACGAGCTGGGGTTCTATACGATCTTTAACCCGGCGCCCGCCTGCGACTTGCCGGCAGGAGCGTGGCCTGCGGTCGACCTGGTCTGCCCCAACGAGACCGAGTGCCAGGTTCTGACGGGTATCCTGCCCAAGGACGATGAGAGCTGCGCCGCTGCACTCAACGCCCTGCTTGCTAAGGGCGCCGGGACTGCGGTCATCACGCTGGGCGGCGCCGGCTCGGTTACGCTCGGCGATGACGGTGAGCTGCTGCGCATGCCGGCACTTTCGAGCGCGGTGGTCGATACGACGGCCGCCGACGATACGTTTATCGGTGCGTTGGCGGCGGCTCGCCTAGAAGACTTGCCGCTCTTTGAGTGCATGGTCGCGGGTGCTCGCGCTTCGGCGGTGACGGTGTCGCGCCTGGGCGCTCAGCAATCAATTCCCACGCGTGCGGAAGTCGAGCACAAGTTTGGTTTAGACGGTTTGGATGTAGACGGAGAAGCGGAGTAGAACAATGGCAATCAAGAAGCTGATCCTTGATCTGGATATGGGTGTGGACGATGCGATGGCGCTGGCCTATGCCATCGCGAGCCCCGAGGTGGAGCTCGTGGGCATCACCACGTGCTTTGGCAACGTGCGCGTCGAGCAATCGGCGCACAACTGCCTGGCGGTGCTCGATCTGCTGGGTCGCCCCGAGGTTCCGGTGTACCTGGGTGCCGACCGTCCTCTGCAAGCGACTGAGCCCTATACGCCGCCGGCGTCCACCGCGCTCATTCACGGCAAGAACGGCATCGGCGGCGCGAGCGTGCCCGCGTCGCCCTACGAGCCGGTGGGGGCGACCTCGGCCGACGGTAACGCTGCGGTCGATTATCTGATCGATGCCGCGCGCACCTATGGTCCCGATCTGGTCTACGTAGCGACTGGCCCGCTCTCCAACCTGGCGCTCGCCCTGGAGCGCGATGCGGCGGCGATGATGTCCATCGGCCGCGTGGTCGTGATGGGCGGCGCCCTTACCGTGCCCGGTAACGTGAGCGCGGGCGCCGAGGCCAACATGGCGAGCGACCCCGAGGCAGCCGACGCGGTGCTGCGCTCGGGCCGTAAGCTCACCATGGTGGGTCTGGACGTGACGCATCGCGTGGTGCTCACACGCCGCGACGTTGCCGGCTGGACGGGCTCGGGCACCATGGCGGGCTGCGCATTTGCGAGCATGGTCGAGCACTACATTGGCTCGTACGAGATGAACGCACCCTACCTGGGTGGTTGTGCGCTGCACGATCCGCTGGCCGTTGCCGTGGCGATCGACCCCACGCTCGTAGGTGCGCTCGGCTGCAACCTGCGTGTTGATCTGCTGGGCGAGTACCGCGGTCGCACCATCTGCGATGAGCGCCGCTTGTCCGATCCGGACAAGAGCGCACTCGTGGCGCTGACCGTCGACGCCCCGCGCTTCCTGTCCGAGTTCAAGGCGCGCATGGCCCGCGTCCTGGGCTAAGTTGTCTTTTTGGGACGGGCTTTTTTGACTGGTATGATTGGTGCGACCATTCGAACCAGCTAAAAAAGCCCCGTCCCAATTTGACTATCGAGAGGATCTGCCATGGAGCGCATCGCGAGCTTTTCCGTTGACCATCTGCTGCTTGAGCCCGGCGTGTATGTGAGCCGCATCGACCGCGATCCGGCGACCGGCGCCGCCGTCACCACCTTTGACCTGCGCCTGACCACACCCAATAAGGAGCCGGTCATGAACACGGCCGAGTGCCACACCATCGAGCACCTGGGCGCGACGTTCCTTCGCAATCATGCCGAGTGGTCGAGCCGCATTGTCTACTTTGGCCCCATGGGCTGCCGCACGGGCTTTTACCTGGTTGTCTTTGGCGAGCTGACGAGCGAGAAGATCTTGCCGCTCGTCCGCGAGCTGTTTGAGTTTGTCGCCGACTTTGAGGGCGATGTCCCCGGTGCCGCTCCCGAGGAGTGCGGTAACTACCTGGACCAGAACCTTCCTATGGCTAACTGGCTCGCACGCCGTTACCTCAACCGCGACCTGGCCGATATCGACGAGAAGCACCTGCACTATCAGCAGGCGTAAGAGCTTTATCGCCCAAAACGAGCGCATTGGGCGCCTTCGCTTATGCGGGGGCGCCTTTTTGTTGATTGGTCGGGACGAGCGTTCAAAATCGCTCATGTTTGTTCTAGAATGTTCGTATAGTCACATTTACGAACAGGAGTGAACATGCATATCTACTCTGTCAACGATCCCGAGTTCAAATCCTATGGCAACGTTTGGGATGACGTCCCGTCCGAGCTCACGTCGCCCGTGCTCGAGGCACTCTCTGCCACGCCCATTCCCGAGGGCAGCAAGTACGTTGCAAGCGCGCCGGAGCTCGAGGGCGTCAAGGATGCCGATAAACTGGGCTTTCTCATGTTTGGCGGCCGTCCCTTCCAGCTCGGCTGGTGCAACGGTCACAACACGCGTCTCAACTGCCTGGAGTACCACCGCGCCAGCGAGTTTAACCTGGGCGCCCGCGATTTTATTCTGCTCGTGGCGCATCGCTGGGAGATCGAGGACGGCAAGCTCGACACCGCGTGCGTCAAGGCGTTCCGCGTGCCGGCGGGTACGGTTGTTGAGGTCTTCAACACCACGCTCCACTATACGCCCTGCATGGTCGACGAAGGCGGCTTCCAGGTGATGGTGGCGCTGCCGGCGGGCACCAACGGCCCGCGCCCCGAGGCCGCGGCCGACATGCCCACGGCCGGCGACGCTTACTGCTATTGGAAGGCCGACAAGTGGGTTCTCTGCCATGCCGACAGCCCCAAGGCTGCCGAGGGCGGCTACGTAGGCCTCATCGGCAAGAACCTCGACATCGCCTGCGACTAGAATCTTCCATCTCGATCTGTAACATCTAGCGGGCTAAATCGTCTCTACCTGTTACAGATCGAGACAAACCGGGCCCAAGCCGCCACAAAGGTGCCTGTCCCCTTTGTGGCGGTTTGGGGCGGCGGTATCAGAAAGTGTCAGACGGGGGCGGCTGCCGGGCCGCCGTGTGCGAAAAGAAGTGTCGGCCTGCGTCGCTGTCGTTGGGCGAGGCCCTATTTGCGGGGATACTGAAACCACGACAAGCAGCGTATGAAAGGATCGATGCATGGCTTTTCGTAAAGACTTCCTGTGGGGCGGCGCGACGGCTGCCAACCAGTGCGAGGGCGCCTACGACGTGGACGGCCGCGGCCTTGCCAACGTGGACGTGGCTCCGCACGGCCCCGAGCGCTATGCGGTGGTTTCCGGCCAGCGCAAGATGCTCGACTTTGAGGACGGCTATTACTATCCCGCGCAGACCGGCATCGATTTCTATCACCACTACAAAGAGGACATCGCCCTCTTTGCCGAGATGGGCTTTAAAACCTTCCGTATGAGCCTGGCTTGGACCCGCATTTTCCCCAACGGCGACGAGACCGAGCCCAACGAGGCTGGCCTGGCCTTCTACGAGGACGTATTCCGCGAGTGTCAGGCGCACGGCATCGAGCCGCTCGTGACCATCACGCACTTCGACTGCCCGATTCACCTCATCAAGGAGTACGGCGGCTGGCGCAACCGCAAGCTCATCGACTTCTACAAGAACCTCGCGACCACGATTTTCACCCGCTACAAGGGCCTGGTGAAGTACTGGCTTACCTTCAACGAGATCAATATGATCCTGCACCTGCCGTTTATGGGTGCCGGTCTGGTCTTTGAGGAGGGCGAGAACAAGGAGGCCGTCGAGTACCTGGCCGCTCACAACGAGCTCGTCGCCAGCGCTTGGGCAACCAAGATTGCCCACGAGATCGACCCCGAGGTCAAGATCGGCTGCATGCTCGCCGCAGGTAGCTACTACCCCTACAGCTGCCGTCCGGGCGATGTGCGCCAGGCGCAGCTCGACAACCAGGACAATTACTTCTTCGTCGACGTTCAGAGCCGTGGCTACTACCCGGCCTATGCCGTCAAGAAGCTCGAGCGCCTGGGCATCGATGTGGGCATGACGGACGAGGACCGCGAGATCCTGGCCGCCAACACCGTCGACTTCATTAGCTTTAGCTATTACAGCACCCGTTGCTCCGCCGGTGCCGATAACCCCGATGTCGAGCGCACCCAGGGTAACGCCTTCGCCGGCGCCAAGAACCCCTACCTGCAGGAGAGCCAGTGGGGCTGGGCCATCGATCCACTGGGCTTCCGCATTACGCTCAACGACCTGTACGACCGTTATCAGAAGCCGCTGTTTGTGGTTGAGAACGGCCTGGGCGCCAAGGATGTTGTCGAGGAGGATGGCTCCATCAACGACGACTACCGTATCGACTACCTGCGCCAGCATATCGCCGCGATGCGCGATGCGGTGACCGAGGACGGCGTTGACCTGCTGGGCTACACCACCTGGGGTCCGATCGACCTGGTGTCTGCCGGCACGGGCGAGATGTCCAAGCGCTATGGCTTTATCTATGTGGATCGCGACGATGCGGGCAACGGCACCCTCAAGCGTTCCAAGAAGAAGAGCTTCGACTGGTACAAGAAGGTTATCGCCACCAACGGCGAAGATTTGGCCTAGGCTTTCCCGATAACCGTAGCCTCCTGACCAAGGCGCCCGGCGAGCAGTTAATGCTTGCCGGGCGCCTTGCCGTCTGCGGATTTTGGGACATGCGGCCCGCTTTTTCGACCCATCTGTCGGTACACTAAAAGCACTATGGGTACCCGCGAGCGACATATCGGCCACGCGGCCGCCCGATCCGCTCCCGTGGCGGATCCCAGGGGCGGCAGGCTCTTCGCCATGCCGCGATTCCTTGTTGGCATAACACATCAGGTGTACCGCCACCGCGTCTTTGCTATCGCCGGTGTCATCACCGCGCTGTTCCTCATGCTTTTGGCAGTCTTGCCGGCGCTGTTCGCCTTCGACCCCAAACTTTCTAACGCCGTGCCCGCCTATAGCGAGGTGTCCGAAGAGGTCGTGGATGCGCTCGTCCATTCGAGCTCTCTCCCGCTGCTTGTCGCCGCAATTATATTTTCGATCTGGGGCGTATCGGTCTATCTGCGCTGTTTGGACTATGTGTTGCGCCGCCGCCTTGTTGCCATCGCCTCCATCTGCGCCCTGTGGATGATCGAAGTCATTCTCAAGTACAAGTCGTTCACGCCGTTCTATGCCACCGTGCTGTGGTACCTGTACTACGTGCCCATGACGCTCATTCCGCTGCTCTACCAGTTGTGTGGTCTGCGCCTTGCGGGCCTGGAGCAACACCGCCTGGGTCGCCGCTACTGCGCTGCGCTGTGGATTGTGGCCATCCTGCTTATCGGATTTGTGCTCACCAACGATTTTCACCAGCAGGTCTTCCGCTTTGACCGTACAAGCGACACTTGGAGCAACGATTACACGTACGGCTGGGGTTATTTCGCTGTCCTCGTGTGGACGGCCTTTGACTTCGTGGCCTTTTTTGTCCTGGTTGGTCGGTCCTCGTCCTTTCGCATCCAGCGTTTCTCGGGCACGGCGGCGCTCGTACTGCTGGGTGGCGCATTCTTTGCCATCTCGTATGCGTTGCGCGTGCCCTGGGCATGGAGGCTCAACTTTTCGCTCGTCTATTGCGTCCTATGCGTGGTGGCGATGGAAATCTGTCTCGATTGTGGTGCCATTCCGTCGTATCACGACATCGCCGGCATCTTCGACACCTTGCCGCTCGACCTCAAAGTTCTAACGCGCGACCTGCAGGAGGTCTATGCCACGCCGGTGTCAAAGCCAATGCCGGTAGGCGTGCGCGAGGAGTTGCGGGCCCAGGCGCACGGCCGCGCCCATGCCTTTGCCGTGGCGTCCGATCCCGATGTGATGTACCGTGCCTTTCCACTGCTGGGCGGATCGGCCCTGCTTGCCCAAGACGTGTCGGAGCTCAACGAGCTCAATTGCGAACTGGCACATCGTCGTATGGAACTGCAGCGCCAAAATGAGCTGCTCACGGCCGACTACGACCTTAAGACGCATTTGGCAGATCAAGAGGCCGAGACCTTGCTGGTCCAAGACGTGGACCAGGCGCTTGCCCGCGCGCTCAAAGGGATGTACGACTTGCTGAGCTCGCTGCCGCCGTTGACCGACGAGGCGTCTTCGCACGAGCGTTACCGCATGCTGCAGCGCGCCAAGATGCTCGTCGCCTATTGCAAGCGCAAAGGGTCGCTCACGTTGGCACAGCATGGGGAGAGCGGTTTTGATCGCGACCGCATTCAGCTCATTGCCAACGAGCTCGCAAGCGACCTGCGCACCATCGATGTCGATTGCGCCTCGATTATCGCCATACGGCGCCCGATGCACGCCAGTACGGTAAGCGCCCTGTACGACTGCGTGTATGACTTTGCGTTTTTTGCCTACACCACCGACCATCCGGCGCTTATGTATCACTTGGGCGACCATGACCGATGCAGTGTCGAGCTGCGCGCCACGCTTTTTTCCAACGATGATGAAGATCTTTCGCAGACGCCCGCTGCGCAAGAGCTCGAAAGCGCTCTGCAAAGGCGCAACGTGGCATACCGCCTTGAGGGCGAACCCGGCCAGTTGCGTATGATCGTGTTGATGCCGCGGGCGGGTGAGTGACGATGACGATTTCGCTCATCCTTCCCCAAATCGTTGCGCTCGATGTTGTCTTTGCCCTGGCTGCGTGTCTGCAGACGATCCACGTCCCGCTCATCGCATCGCGCCGCTCGTCCTATAACCGTAAGGCGGTTTGCGCCTACGAGGCGAGCCTCGTGCTTCACCTGATGATTTCGGCGCTCATCTTATTCGCGTCGTCTGGCTCGTATCTGGTGGCGCCGCTTGACGTTTGCGCTAGGGCAATGGGCGGAGTGCTGTGGCTCAATGCCGCGATCTTTGCCTATGGCGTGACGCTTATGGTGCACTATCGTCGCCTCGTCATGCTGCCCGAACTGTTGCTCGTTGCCGCCGTGACACCGCCGGTGGTTTTTGCCATGGGCTCGGCGTGGACCGTTGTCCTTATCGCAGAGGGAGCGTTCTTCCTGTTCCGCTCCATCGCGGCACTCTTGATGGATATCCGCAACCGCCAGGAGGATATCACCGCGTTTTCGACGATCGAAACCATCAACGTGATTCCCGTGGGCATCCTGTATCTGGACTCGAGGGGCCGTCCGCTGCTCATGAACCGCTGCATGCGCAAAAACCTGGTGGAGTTTCATATGCCCACCGACCTAGGCGATATGAGCGGTACATGGAACGACCTGCGCAAACTCAGCATGCAAATGCCCGAAAGCAGCCAGAACCGCGTGCGGATTAATCTGGACCGCTTTGGTGAGGCGCGGGCGGTGGTCGAGGTTTCTCCCGCCGAGATTCGCTTGTTTGTGCACGATGACGTTATGGTTTCGGGCCGCCTCTTTGAGCGCATTGTCGGCCTGGATGTAACAGAGTATGCGCATGCTCATGATCGCCTGGCGCAAGCCAACCACCTGCTTGAGCTTGCGGGCCAAGAGCTCCAAGCCCAGATCGAAGAAGTCAAAAAAGTTGCTGACAATGCGGCCTATCTGCGTATGCGCGCTCGCGTGCACGACGTGATCGGGCAGCGTCTGTCCATCCTCCATCGTTATCTGGAGGAGGGGCGCCTGGATGACGAGTCACTCGAGCAGATCGACCCGCTGCTGCGCTCAATCGCTGCCGATCTGCGCAGCGGGGGCGACACCGAACCGGCAGAGCAACTGGGCGATATCGTCCATGCCTTTGGCCTGGTGAGCGTGCAGATCGATGTTGAGGGGGCGCTGCCTGAGGACGCGCGTGTCGCCGCAGGCTTTCTGCAGATTATCCGCGAGGCCTCGACCAATGCCACCAAGCATGCGCAGGCGCATCGGGTCCACGTGCGTCTGTGGCAGGAGGGGGCGGATGCTGGCGCCGTCGCGCGCATGACGATTTCTAACGACGGGTCTCCGGCCCCCGTATCGTATCGCGAGGGAACGGGTATCCCAGGTATGAGGCATGTCGCACAAGATCTGGGTGGCAGCCTAGAGGTCCACGCCGCCCCGCCCTTTACGCTTGCGGTGTCCATTCCGCTTAACGCCAACGACACGTCCCAAAGGAGAAGCTCATGATCCGCGTCCTTATAGTCGAAGACCAGGCCATTCTGCGCGAGAGCCTGGCACGCTCCGTTGGTGACCAGCCCGATATGACCGTCGTCGCCGCGATTGCCGATGCCTCCGAGGCCTTGGGCGTCGCACTCAGGGAGCGCCCGGACATGATACTGATGGACGTGTGCACCGAACACGATTCAAACGGCATCGTGGCGGCGGCGCGCATCAAGGAGCAGCTGCCCGAGTGTCGCATCATTATCATGACGGGCATGCCCGAGATCACCTTTGTCGATCAGGCTCGCGAGGCGGGCGTCGATAGCTTTGTGTACAAGAACGTCGGTATCGACGAGCTGTTCGCTGTGATGCGCTCCACGCTGGCGGGCTATTGCACGTTTCCCAAGCCGCCCGAGAGCATTTTTTCGGGCACGGCGGCCCTCGACGATGTCGAGCTATCGATTTTGCGCCTTGCCTGCGAGGGCAAAAGTCGTCGCGAGATCGCGGCCGAGCTGTTTATGAGCGAGGGCACCATCAAGCGCCGCATTTCGGAGATCCTGAGCAAGACTGGCTACGACAACATCATGCGTCTTGCCGTGCATGCGGTGACCGAAGGCAGTATCGTCCCCAATATGGAGCGCCCGTAGTCGGTGCGCCACCCGTGCTCCAACGCCAAAGATAGGCCGCCCGCCGTTTCGCATCTAAAAACGGCGGGCGGCCTGCTTGTATGGGCAGTGCTGTCGGCATAAAGCGGCGGGGCCGCAGGATTATCTCCTGCGGTCCCGCCTGACATGTGCGCGGATGTGTCCGCCAATCCGCGGCTATCGGTGTCTGCCGTTACGCGATGGTTGCGCTGTAAGAGGCGACGTCCTCGTAGGAATCGGTCAGGTAGGCGTCGATGCCGATGGTCGTATTGACCAGGTCGTCAAGGCTGTCAAGCTCGCCGTTCGAGAACGTGAATTCCTCGGTGGCGTTGGTGCCGGGCATCAGGTGAGCCGAGAACCAGGGTTCCTTCATGGTGCCGTTGACGTTGGTCTTGCCGGAAGGAGCGTAGAAGGTCAGGTCCTTGTCGCTCTTGTTGGTGATGTTGACAACAAAGCCGATGTCGCCCCAGTCGTCCTTGAACTTCTCGGTGATGGTGATGGTGCACAGATCGTCATCGGCGACGGTGACGGCGGGGGAGATTTCGACGTTCTGGACATCGTCGTCTTCGACGGCCTCATCGATCTCCTCTTCCTTCTCGGCCGCCTCGCGATCCTTCTTCACCGTGCCGGACAGATCCTTGTCGGACTTGGTGAAGATAAGCTTGTCGTCTTCCATTTTAAGGACGAGCTTGCCATCCTCGAGCGTCATATCCTGCGATTCGCCTTCGGCAGTGATGGTTGCGGTTGTGGCATCCTTGGCCTCCCACTTAAGGTCGATGACCTCAAGGAACAGGTCGAGGGCGCCCGTGCCGTCCTCATCGAGGACTAGGATACAGTGGACGCCCCCCTCCTCGAGCATATCCATGTACTCGTCGGTCAGCTCTTCGCCCTCTACGGTTCCACCCGAGAACTTCCAGCTGCCGACGAAGTCGGCCTTGGGGTCCTTGCCGCCGCCGCTGCAGCCTGTCAGGGCAAAGGCGAGCGCCAGGACGCATGTCAGGAATGCGAGTGCGGACTTTTTGAACGTTGTCTTCATGGTGTCCTCCTTTATCGAACGAAACCCATAGAAGCAAATGCGGGGGTGGCGGACCCCCCGCCAATTACCAGATAGAGGGGCTAGGGCCTAGGCGTTCCGCAGTTGCTGCAGAACTTGCCGCCGTTTTCGCTGCCGCAGTTGGGGCAGAACCACTTGGCCGGTGCCGGGGCGGGTGCGGGACTGCCGCACTCGGAGCAGAACTTGCCGGTGTTGGTGGCGCCGCAGCTGCAGGTCCATGCGCCGGCCGCAGGTGCGGCGGTGGGAGCCGGTGCGGGGGCGGGAGCCGGAGCCGGCTGCGGAGCAGCCTGCTGCTGTGCCTGGCCGGCGGCGAACAGCTGGCTGGCGTTCATGCCGCCCATGCCGCCCGCCATGCCCATGCCCATAAAGCCTGCCATCGCGCCGTTGGGGTTGGCGGCTGCCGCGCGCATTGCGTCGCTCTGGGCGCTGGCAATGTTGGCTGCCGCCATGGTGGGATCGCGCATGACCGCGGCCTTCTGCAGGTCCTTGATCATCTGCTCGTCTTCTTGCGAGGCGGCGATGGAGTTGACGCCAAAGCTCACGATCTCGACGCCGCGCAGGTCACGCCAGTCGGCAGAGAGGACCTCGTTGAGCGCGCGGGCGAGCTCGGTGGTGTGGCCGGGGATGGCGCTGTAGCGGATGCCCATCTCCGAGATCTTGGCAAAGGCGGGTTGCAGGGCGGTGAGCAGCTCGGACTTAAGCTGGCTGTCGATCTTGTCTCGCGTGTAGCTATCGGTCACGTTGCCGCATACGTTGGTGTAGAACAGCAGCGGGTTGGTGATGCGGTACGAATACTCGCCGTTGCAGCGCACGGAGATGTCGACGTCCAGGCCAATGTTGTTATCGACCACGCGGAAGGGCACGGGCGAGGCGGTGCCGTACTTGTTGCCGATGATCTCCTTGGTGTTGATGAAGTAGACGCGCTGGTCCTTGCCCGCGTCGCCGCCAAAGGTAAAGCGGCTGCCGATATTGGCGAAGGTCTCCTTGATGGAATCGCCCAGGTTGCCGCTAAAGCCGCTCGGCTCGCTGCCGGTATCGAAGACGAACTCACCGGGCTCCAGCGCGACTTCGATGATCTTGCCGTTTTGCACCACGAGCATGCCCTGTCCGTCGTTGACGGCGATGACGGAGCCGTTAGAGATGACGTTGTCCTCTCCGCGCGTGTTGGAGCTGCGGCCACCGGTGCGTTTGCTGCCCTTGCAGGCCAAGACGTCAGCAGGCATCGATTCGCAGTAGATAAATTCCTTCCACTGGTCGGCCATGACGCCGCCGGCAGCTCCCAATCCAGCTTTCAAGAGTCCCATGGTGATCTTCCTTTCTCGTCAAAGGCCGGGTGGTATTGGTTGGATTGCTTAGTCGTCCTTGTCGTCTTTCATGACAACGGTGGTCTCGGTGTGGCTGAAGGTGTCGTGTTTCTCGGTCAGGTCGAGCTCGCCACAATACTCATCGGCACAGGTCGCTTCGTTGGCCGTCTTGAGCTGGCCTACCAGTAACACGTCTCCGATAATCACGATGATCAGCGGCGCGATGATATTGATGAGGATGCCCTCGATATCAAAGGTGAGGTAATCCGGATCGAAGGCGTATTCCCCCATAAAGAGAATCTGGGAGAGGATAAATCCGATCATAAAGAACAGCACCGAGGCGATGGCGAGCTTGGGCTTGGAGCAGGGGAGCTCGCCGACCAAGCGGCCGGTCTGGCCGTTCATGGCAAACAGGTAGCTCTTGCCGTTCCACGAGGTGGAGAGCATCCAGACGGGGAACAGGGCGTAGTCGCTGTCTTCCCAGGTGTAGTCGAGCTGCTTGCTTTCGACCGTGGCATCGTCGTATTCGTCGACGACGGTCTCGCGCAGGGCCGAGATTGTGCTTTCTTCCATGCGGCGCTCGGCGCGCGCCTTGCAAGTCTCGCAGTCCTCGTCGTAACGGTTGGCGATGTAGCCGGGCATATATGCGACCGAGAACGGACGCAGTGCGTCGTAGTCAAACGGCTCGATGGCGTCCATATGGCCGTCGGGCATCTTGGATGATCCGTCGACGGGCACGCGCTTAAACGAGATATTGCCCTTGCGATAGGCATCGTAGTGGTCGGTGGTCGTGACGGTGCGGTCGGATTCCTCGGTCACGGTCTCGTTGGTCGCGTCAAAGTACACTTCGCCGTCAACGCGGGCGCCGTAGAGCCAAAACGGCACGTAGACACCTTGGACCTCGTCGATGTGGTTGCCGGTGACAAAGCTCTTGGGCAGCAAGATCTTGCCCTTGTAGTGTTCCTTGAGTGCGGCCGTGACGTCGTCGCGCCCGAGCTTAAACGGAATCACCAGGTCGGGCGAGAAGTCGCCCGAGAGCTGGCCGGGCGCCACGGCGGAGTTGCCGCAGTACGGGCAGGTGGTGACGGCGACGGTGCCGTCGGACACGAGCTCGGCGCCGCACGACGAGCAGATGTAGCCGGCGTTTTGGGCGAGCTCCTGCACCGCGTCGTCGGCGACGGGCTTGGGCGTTGCGGCTGCTGCATCGGCTTTGGCATCTGCCTTGTCCTGGCGCTCGCGATAGAGGGCCTCGACTTCTTCGACTTCAAAACGAGAATCGCAGTAGTCGCAGACGAGCTTTTGCTCGGCACTGGCAAAGTGAAGGGGGCCGCCACACGCGGGGCATTGATAGTTGACGCTCTCGAAGGCCATGATCGGTCCTTTCCGTGCCGGGGGCTATGCGCCGATGGCGCCGCCGCAGTATTCGCAGCGCCCGCTGGCATCGGGAATGGTGGTGGCTCCGCAGAAGGGGCAGGTCACCGCGGTCTTGGGGGCCTTGGCGGCCACGACGCTGTCGCGCGTCTCCTGGCGCAGCTGCACCAGCGCATCGCGGACTTCGGTTGCCTGGCGCTTGGCCTCGCGATATTCGATGGAGCCGCGCTGATCGATGGTGGAGTCGTTCACGCGCAGGTTGATCTCGGTGAAGTACGGCGTGTTGACGTGAATGGTCAGGTTAAAGTCGTAATCCAGGTCGTAACGCGGCGGGTCGTAGCTCTCGCGCTCGCCGTCCTTGGTCTCGCGATAGATCTCGGTGCGCTGCTCGTCGATATCCATATCGCAGCCGAGTACCTGCGAGAACTCGATGATGTCGGGATTGGCGTCGCGCCAGCGGCTCTGCGAAGTGATGATCAGCAGGCCCGCGTCCTCATCGAGCATAATATTGGTGCGCCCGGCAGAAAGCGTGCGCGTGGGGTTGAACGAAGACAGGCGCTCGGCGTTGGCCTCGCGGTAGGCGAGTTGCTCACGGATATCGTCCGCGGTGCTGGAGCGATAGCCGTGGAAGTAGGGGGAGAGCTTGCCGGCGCACTCTTTGCACAGGTAGCCTTCATTGATTTTTGTCTTACCTAGAAGTCCCAGCTCGGTACCGCAAATCGCGCACTCTTTCTTCTCGAACATCTTGTCAAAGAAGCCCATGGCTGCCTCCCATCAACTGGTAGCGTGTGTCACTTTTGATGATGGGGGAGTACGCGATCCTTCGCGATACCCAGACGGCTCAAGGAGTCTCCACAACTGGGACACATGGCCCATTTTGACTAGTCATTGGGGACGTTCTTAAACGACTGGTCGCGGGGGACACTCTTTGTCGAAGGCGCTCGAAGGCACTCATTGGGGACGTACTTAAATGAGTGGTAGTTGGAGACACTCCTGGCCGAGCTAGAGATCGCGCGCGTTCCTTCTGGTCCATGCGGCTCAAAATCGCGGCGTGATGTGGACGGCTGGGGTCGAATTGGCAACATTTCGAGCCTGGCTTCGATATTGAGACTGGTTCTTTATTAAAATAGATTTCCAGACAATTGAGCGGCCGGGGGTTAACCATGAGGGGCATGGGAGACACAACCGCATATCTGCGTCGGGGCATTCGGGAGATTATATGCCTGGCGCTGTTCTTCTTCACGTTTTTGGCGTGCGAGTATCTCTTTGATGTGCGCATAGCCGAGTTCGTGCCATCGAGTGAGGTCGTCATCTACGAGAGCATCGTTGTCGGCGCGAGCGTGATTGGCTTTTTCGTACGCCCATTTCTGTACTATCGCCTTCCCCAGACGATCGATGCGACGAGCGATATTACAGGCGTGCTGTTGGTATCGGCGTTGCTGCTGATGATTACGGCAGTGCGGTTTGAGGTAGTAATTGCCGGCGGCCTGGTGGCGTGCTGCGCCCTGGGCTATTGCGGATCGACCGCCCATGCCAATCTTGCGCGGCGTTTTGCGCAGACGCCCTGCCTGGCGCGCGCCGCCGCACTTTCCTATGCCATGGGCGTTCTGGTACAGGTGATCAACCACATGGTGATGCCTGTCGGTATTCCTCAGCAGGCTGTTCTGGTCGTCTGTGCGATCGCGCAGGTGGCGTTGCTCCACGGTGCCCGACGCGCCAAGCTGCGCGACGAGTCCGATCCCAACTTTGAACCCAGTGCTGCCGGGCTTTCGGTAGATGCTCTGGAATATGGCGCCAAGTGGCATGACGATCCCGAGGCAAAGGCGGCATTCCGTCGCGCCGTAGTTCGCCTGACCGTGGCGACGGCGTATCTTTCCAGCGTATTCGCCGCTCTCGACGCGGGCTTCACGACCTTGCATGCTGTCGGAGCCGTCGATTTGGGCGATTGGCCGCGCCTGCTGCTTGTCGTGAGCTCGTTGGTCGCTGGCGCACTATTTGACCTGCACGGCCGCTCGTATATGAATATCGGCATGACATGTGCCGCCATACTGTCCACGCTTTCGTTCTTTGTGCTCATCGTCGACGGCAATGGCGGCAACGAGCTCGCTGCCACGATCATCTTTTATCTGGGCTCGGGCTTTTTCGTGGTGTTCTTTACCACAAAATATGCCGCCGTCTCGCTCTATGCGCGCTGGTCATATTTTTGGCCGTGCATGGGTCGCGTCGTCAACAACGTGTGCTCGATGCTCGTGACGGCGCCGGCGGTGGCGATCATCTCGAGTCAAAACGTGCTGGCTGCGGTCGGTGCGGCGCTCGTGATGTTTGTGGGCATTGCGATTACGCTGCTGGGGCAGTTGGGGCAACGAGCCGATGATGCCGTGATGCAGGATGGCCTGCCGCTTGCCACCGACGATCTTGGTGGGGATCTTGCGCCCACATGCTTCGACCCCGAGCCCGTGGAGGCAGCGGAGCTCACGTCCGATGAACGCCTCGATGCTTTCGTCGCCACCTTTGGGCTTACAGAGCGCGAGCGCGATATTCCTGAGGTCTTGGTCGTTTCGGACCAGAGCGTTCAGGACATCGCCACGACGCTCTTTCTTTCGCGCTCCACGCTCTACCGCCACATTTCCTCGATCAACAAAAAGGCCGGTACCGCCTCGCGTGTGGCCCTTATCAACTTCTTCTGGTCCTGGACACCCAAGGACTAGCTAATCTCCCAATAAGTCGCGGTGGAATAGTCCCTAAATTAAAGTCACGGGGCTTTAAAGGGGGTGCGGACGATTTCTTGGACCGCGCCTAGGCGTATCCAAGCTTCCTGCGGT
>ERZ827186.1213-NODE-1213-length-22559-cov-3.484181_pt1 | contig 22559 bp, 21 predicted proteins | sample MGYA00519918_ERZ827186 | MGnify/ENA primary metagenome ERZ827186 (study PRJEB31778, sample SAMEA3449275) | human gut metagenome | biome: human gut; feature: human-associated habitat; material: faeces | place: United Kingdom | collected 2010/2012 ...
AGATGTCAAGCAACTCAGATATGTAGAGCAGGAATATGCCACGGTAGGAGAGACCCAATTCGTTATCAACACGATGGGGGAAGATGTTACGGTAGATGATGCTATTGATTATATCGCTGATAATATAGAGAACCTGTGTGATATCATAGAATCTAATGTAGGTATTACCGACGAGTTATGCGCTGCTATATCGTTGCCGGAGGATCAAGACGGTATAAAGGCCCCCGATTTCCCTAGTGGATGTGATGATATCGAGAGGATAGAGACCAGGACTATATTGGATAAAAACTCTTTGGTGGATTCTAGGATTGATTTTACGTATAAGCTGGCTAGTGATTATACGGAGACCGAGCCTACCACCTTAATACAAAGTAATGCCGAGTCACAAAGGAAGTTCTCTGTATTGTGTGATTTCGATAATTATTCCAGTGGAGGTAAGAATATCATAGATCTGGTTCAGGAATGGCTGGATGGTCAGGATGAGGATAAATTCCCGTCTGATATAGACTCCTCCGCCTTGGTCTTGTGTCAGGATATGTCTAATGTCCGGCAGTTATATGATGAGGGCATATGTACTAATGGGTGTTCGGTAGGAGATCCTTACGTCAATCCTACTATTAATGATGTTCAACTTCCTACATTCCAAGGAGGTAGGTCATTGGGTAAGTGCACGTATTTGTACCAATATCCCGGATGGGAAGGAAAGAAGCATACGGAGACGATGCTTGATCAGTTAATGGATACGATGGAGGCTTATTTCCCCCAATATGAGAGTCAGTTTGGTATCGAGAACGCCATGTGTCTTTTTGGCGATGGTGATAATTCTAAGTTTAATACCGGTATAACTACTGACTGGGAAGGTCGTGTGTCTATGCAGAATGATATTGACGCCAAGACCAATTGGTTCGGTAGAAGCAACTTGACTTATTTCAAGTTCTATCCACATGTATCCTCATACGCCAGATGGGTGGAGTTGGATTACGAGAAATACATAAGTGGTTTATCCGATCCTGATAACGGTATTATGTATATAGAGATGATGGGTAACTATAATTATCCGATCGGCGACTCGTCATCATACAATAAGGTTCGTATAACGTTTTTCTCGGACAAGGAAGGTACCGTGGCTCCTAATCCTTTGGCTAATGATGCCAAGAAAGGTGTTATAGTGAATTACGTGGATCATAAGATATTTATGATGCCGAAGTACTTGTTCTGGAATGATGACAAGACTACTTTCCATAAGATATATGTTTGTATTGAGCCAGCGGTATGTGTGTTCTTCACCGGTTTCGCCATGAGGCAGGACATAAAGGAGCTTGCCGGATTCTATACGGCCGGCACCGCCATCTTCCCCGCCCCGTTCTGTTTTGGCATTCGGCCACTGGAGGTGAAATACGTATTCTTCTTCACAAAAGAATTGAAATTAAGGAGATTCGTTACCTATGAGGCGAAATGTATCTCATGTGGGGATAAACCCGCTGACTGCGCTCCCAGACCATATCAGTACGGTGATTTCGGATATTGGGAGTCTACCAATAAGTATCCGGCTAATTTTGAGTTGTATGATTCAAGTAAGATCGGGATATCATCGGGAGGATCAAAGAGGAAGGACATAATAGATTCTTTGATGAAATACTATGGGTCTCCTAAATCAGTTGGGGGTAAGTCTTATTTCACCGGTAATGGGGGTAACGCTGAGTACCCAAATACGTCAACCACGTTTTGTCAGAGACCTATACGTCATTACAAGTTCCCGGATAACTCTGTCGCTCCTTTTATGGGTAATCCGTCTCAACTGACCGGTCAATATGGAGTTGACTCCTATATTTATCCTATGGGGGTGATGCTTGATGACGATATCGTTAATGAGTTTCTGGATATAGCGGTAGAGAACGGTCTTATAGATAAGGCTAGAAGAGATTCTATAATAGGATATGAGTTGTATAGGGGTGATAGGACGTTAGATAAGAGCGTTATCGGGACCGGTCTGGCTTATGATATGTTTAAGTACGATGATCCAGACGGATCGGCTAACCTTTATCCTAATTACCCTTACAACGATTTGTCTGATGATATGTATATCTATAAGGATATTAATCGTGAGAATTTTATAACGCATCCGTTTAACAGGAAGGGTAATATCTGGTATTCATTCTTAAGTCCTGATATTGCCTTTAACAAGCCTGACGCTCCCACCGAGTGCCTTGTTGATGGTTATCAATTAGGTAAATCCTCCGGTATATTCAGGGAGGTGGAGGATCACCCTAAATGGACGATATTAGGGAGTAAGGCTTACAGTATGGCAATATCATTGGCTACGGTGGAGGCTATGGCTAATTTAATATCCGCTATAGCTGAGTATACATATCAGTCGGCTTCACAGCTATATGTCGGTGGAGGCGTGTTCTTTTTAGCCAACCCTGTCGGCGTAGCGCTGACGGCTATCCGTCTGGCTACGGGTATCGCCAAGGCCACAGCCCAGTCCGTGGTGGATATAGGCAAGTACAGGTATCAGTGGTTAACGGCATTGATAGATAGGGGACCTAGACGGAACTATGCTTATTATTATACTTCTGTCGCTCATTATAATTTATTTTACCAAAAAATAGGGGAGTCAGAGTTACGTGGATTGTCAACGGCTAAATATATCAAGAGCGGGTTATATCCGGTAACAGATATCTCTTCGCAAGGGGAGACCGTAGGCGGTAAGCCTATTATCATAAACAACCTCGATCGTGAGCATTCATTGTTCATGTCATTTGGTATGGATAAATATATGCTTGAATATCCGGAGTTGGTTTCAAGTTATGATACCAGCCGTATTCAGGATGAGTGTAATATTCGTAACGATGAGGTGGCTGGTATGACGCCTCATTTTATGACACGTGAATCTTTCGTATCCTGCCCCTATATGAGGATAAAGAAATATTCTCCGGCTCAATACGGACAGATAGAGGATATCAGGTGGGTATCGTTAGGTGGTTGCGGGTTGATGGATAAGGATAAGCGTAAACCTGTTTTTGGAGGTGATGTATTTATATCAAGATTTTCACTTAAGAGGAAGATGCCTATGTTTTACTTGACTCAGTTCGGTCAGGGGGACATGATACCATTCCCTTATTATGATTATCGGAACATCGGGTATCCCCGTTATTTCGTTAATTACGACACCGGGGAGGATTATCTTAATAAGACCGATACGGATACCGGATCGCTATACTCTTTCCCTAGCCGGAAGAGCGCTTATGAGATGGTTTGCAAGACCGGAGATATGTATCTTAGCGGTCGTTTCTTCCTATACTTCTATGGCATACCTCAGTTTCTTGTGGAGTCTGAGATCAATTGCAATTTCCGTATAGCCGGACCTGAGCCTTACGAGGGGTTCTATCCGGAGGTGGGGGATTATATATCATGGACTCAGGAGCGTAATGTCCCTATATCAAGGGATAATGTGTTTAAGATAAGTCCTGTGTATAAGAATCGATTTACGTTAGGTGGCAGGTCATTACCAGAGACGTATGATAGCAATTTTTGGGACTGCGCTTACCAAAGACCCAACGGCGTCATATGGAGCACCGCCGACGTGTCGGAGAACGGCATGACCGATCCTTGGCTGTCGTACAAGCCTATGGATTACCATGAGTTCAAGACATCTTTCGGGAAACTTATAAGCATGAAAGGGATAGAGTCGGATCAGATACTGGCTCGTTTTGAGAATCAGGTAGGGTTGTACAATGCCATAGACGTGTTGGCGGAGAGAATATCCCCGGAGAATAGCGAGCTAGGGACAGGTGGTCTTTTCGCCTCTCGTGGTATCGAGTATAATAATACGACGTTAGGATATTCCGGGACCCAGAGCCGGGATATGATCAGTTGCGAGTTTGGGCATTTTTGGGTCGATTTAAGGCGTGGTCAGGTGTTTAAGGTAGATTCTAATGGTAGGAATCTTACGGAGGTCACACCGGGGCTTAGAAACTGGTTTAAGGAGCATCTTCAGATGAAGATCATCCGTAGCCGGATATATAACGCTGATACGGACGCTGAGTTGTCTTATTATGATATCGATAACAAGTTCTTTGGTATAGGGCTATCCATGGGCTGGGACAATCGGTTCAAGAGGGTTCTAATAACCAAGAAAGATTATATACCGGTAGGGAATCCGAGCGAGTACCAATTCCGTGGCGGCCGGTTCTACAGGAACGGGCAGGCGGTGGAGCTACAGGACGCCAGCCATTTCACGGACGTCTCGTTCACCGTTGGATATAACTGCCTGAAGGGTGAGTGGAAATCATATTTGTCCTACACCCCTGACTATTATATCGAGCACCAGCATTATTTCCAGTCTGGTAAGAATTACTCTAACGACGATCGTGAGATAGGATTATGGTCGCATGGTCTAACCAACCAATCTTATCAAGTATTCTACGGTAAGTTATATCCGTTCGTCATAGAGGTACCTGTCCGTGAGCAGTATGTGAATAAGATCCTCACGAACTACCAATATCGGATGGATGCCAGAAGGTATCAGGATGAGGTTAATTATCAGGTTAGAAGAACAACTGGATTTAATAAGGCATGGTTCTATAACGATACCAACAACAGTGGAGAGCTTAGGATGACCATCGCCGACAAGAACGATATGAGCCAGCGGTTGAGGTATCCTGTAACCAATGACGATAGCCGTGAGATACTGGTGACGGAGGTTGATCAGAAGATAAATATAAATGACTATTTTAACGAGGTCAAAGACGATACTAATAACCTCCCGGTATGGATCAAGGACGTGAATGACATTGACCGGAAGATCGACCCTAGGGCTGTCGATTATCATCGGAGGTGGCGGGATCGTCTTCGTGGCGATTGGTTTTTGGCGAGGTTCGTGAATGACATTGAGAGCCGGTTCAAGATGATAGTGCGTTGGTTTAGCAATGAGGAGAAAGTTTATTGATTTAGGCGATTATATACAACTTTACACCACAAATGTACCGAATTATTTTTATGTATAAATAATAATCTATATATATATGTCATGAGATTAGTCGAACAACATATAATCAAGCGAAGCTCGGTATATTACAATGAGCTTCAAGACCTGTTGCATAAGTGTAAAAACTTATACAACAAAGGGTTATATGTCGTTCGTCAATATTATTTCCAGTATAATGATGATAATACCGTTAAATATAAATACCTCAACTACTATTCTCTTGAAAAGAAGCTAAGAACAGAAAACGATGTAGACTATCGTGCTTTACCATCATCTGTAGCCCAACAGGTATTGATGATGGTCGACCAGAATTTCAAATCCTTCTTCAATCTTCTTAACAAGAAGGGTAGAGGTGAGTATTCTGAGAAAGTAAGAATACCTAAGTATCTTGATAAAGATGGGATGTTTATGGCTGTTTTCCCGACAACAGCCTTTTCTCAGAAATGGATAAAACAAGGTATTATTAAGTTACCAAAACAATTCTCTTTTACCATAAGGACTAATAAACAAAATGTCCAACAACTTAGGTTTATCCCTAAGAATGGATATATTATGTTTGAGATTGTGTATAATAAGAAAGAGAAAGGTCTTATGTATGATAACGGAAATTATCTTGGTATTGATCTTGGACTTAACAATTTAGCGTCTTGTGTATCAAATACCGGTTCTTGCTTTATCATCAACGGTAAGCCTCTAAAATCTATCAACCAGTATTATAATAAAAGATTAGCATATTTAAAATCTAAATTAAAAGGTAATAAACAAGTATCAAGACAAATAAGATCGTTAACCAACAAAAGGAATAACAAGATCAAGGATTATCTGCATAAAGCTAGTAGGGTATTGATTAATCATGTAGTCTCCAATGGCATTAATACGATCGTAATCGGTCACAACAAATGCTGGAAACAAGAGATCAATATCGGAAAGCGAAACAACCAGAACTTTGTATCTATCCCTTTTAATATGTTTATCTCAATGATATCATATAAAGCTACACTTGAGGGTATTAATGTTAAGATCGTTGAGGAATCCTATACCTCAAAATGTAGTTTCTTGGATAACGAGCAGATTTGTAAGCATGATAAATATGCCGGAAGACGTGTCAAACGAGGATTGTTCAAAACATCTTCCGGTAGTATTATTAACGCCGATATCAATGGTGCTTTTAACATCATCAGAAAATCGGCAAAAGAAGCCTTCGATGTAAGTACCTTACCAGAAGGTAGAGGGTTTTGGTGGAACCCGGTACGGATTTCTGTATAGATATATACCATTTTACGATTTTAGTGTAAAAAGGCATATAATCACCTTGATTTATTAACATATAGGGGAGGGTGTTTATCATTCCCCTTTTATACTTTCAAATGATATCAGTTATGGTTTGATTTCCGTTGAAACTGGTTGATTTTTATCACAATGAATATTGTGATTGACAATTTGTTTTATTTAATATTGAAATACAATAAATTTTAATAATTTGTTTATATGGAAGATTTTCAAGGTAAGTATGATGGTAATCAAATAGACATCAGGCTTGATAAGGTCAAGGATATGGTTGGTGCCACGGCGTCCGGGGGCTGGCGCTGAGGGATTGGTACCGGCCCCCGCTGCGGGCAAACAGACGTCTTTTCTTCGTGGTGACGGAACATGGGTCGTACCTACCAATACCACATACGGATTGGCCTCTACTACAGCTAACGGCTTGTTGAGACAGCTTAATGGTAGTACATCCAGTTTCATGCGTGGAGATGGCACTTGGGCTACACCTCCTAACACGACATACGCCGTAGCCAACGAGTCTACTAACGGGTTGATGGCGGCGGCTGATAAGAAGACCGTGAATAGGCTTATAGGAGTTAATACGGTCACGACATTAGCCAACCTGCCTATTAGCAAGAGAAGTATCACGGCTACGTTATCAGCCGCTACCGCCCTATCCGTGGCTTCAGGCATGCAGATAGGAGAGGAGCTGATGATCAGGTGCGTCCCGTCGGCAGTGTTTACACAGGCTATACCAAACTCTGGAGCTTATGTAAGCATGAGTGGTACTTCTATAACCACTACGGCTAACAAGCCTTTCGAGATAAATATCTGGTGCTACGCTTCAGGCAAGTATAGCATCGCCGTTAAAGAACAAGATTAAAGAATAGATTATGGCATATACATATATAAACAGGGAAATATATCCCAATATGTTGGTTTTAGACGAACCTCTTGATGATAATTACGCTAAGGGTAATAGCTATGATGATTATATTAATGGCAATCCTGCCCCATGGATAGAGCTGGGAGAGGAGCAATTGGCGTTCAAGGAAGCTAATCCTAAAGCCACGGTTAAGGAGATCATTGAGGCTAGATTAGATGAGTCAAGGGTTCTTAACGAGGAGAAATCGGCTAAATACGAGGAGCTGAGATCTTATGAGACTGAAAATCTCCATGAGTTTTTCTTGGATGATCAAAATATTTATATCCCTGAATATGGCAGACGTAACGCTTTGGCTGATGGGGCTATAGTTGGTAAGATAACGATTATGGGTCTGGAGTTTGATATAACCGAAGGTAAGATCCTGATCGGGATGATGGATAAGTACGATAACGATCTGACAACGGCGTTAGGGGACAAGCAAAAGCAGATCAGTATAGCCACTACCGTAGAACAGGTGAAGGCTGTCGATGTTCAGTCCGGTTATCCTGATAAGGTAAGTGTTACCACGGCGTACATCCAGCAACAGGCGGAGGAGAAGGACGCTTCTGATCCTCAAAAAGTAGCTGTCAGGTTCTCTAGGATGGTAGTTAATAATAAGACCATATCTTTATCTTCTAACGAGAAATTGGATGTTAAAGTCCTATTCCCTATATGGGGACAAGAAGGAGCGGATTTCGGGCTATCCGTGGATACAGGATTTTGTCTTAGGGTAGTTAAGGAGGATACGGATATCCTTTACGAGGTTATCCAGCCACATACATTATCGTCGGAATGGGAGCCTGGACTCAATACGGCCTCCTTATATAAGGTTGTTGACAAGGAGCACGCCGGGACTATAGGTGATCCTATCCCTTATTTCCCTCCTATGGAGATATTTAAGGATAAATATTACATTCAGAACGCTGACGTGTATAAATGCACAAGGGATAGCGGGACTCCTCTTAGTCATAATCTAAAGGACTTGGTTGGGTTGTATGTTGAGGTTGTACAGGGCTAGTCGTATCTACCCCCCCCCTATATTTGACGTGTAATTAAATATAGATTATTTTCGGCATAATAAAAAGACATTTTTTTAAATCATTTGAATATGGCATCACAAAAATTTGGTTTCGTAACCGTCGACCCGGTATCAGGATCAGTAGATCAGGCGGTTAATTTCTCCGGTGAGAAACACACCGGTCGTCTTCAACGCACTATCAACCTTACAGTCACCACGAACGGCGGGGCTAAGAAGGCGTTGGTAGTTAATCAGGCAGCGGCTGCTGAGGCGGTAAGATCAGACAGCCCTAACGCTTCCGTACAAAAGACAGGTGGTAATGTTACCATCACCGGTAAGTCTAACAGTACTAAGCTTACGTTCGCGGTCACGTCGGCTGAGGAGAACGGGCTTACGTTACTGCTCCCGGCTAACTACACGGCGGCTGGAAAGACTACGGCTAACGGAGCGGTTATCGCCGACGACCCCGGAGCCGCTGGCGAGTTCGTTTGGAGCATCACGATCTCGGACGTACCGGCCAACGCCACGATCGATGAACTGACGGCTACATTGAAAGTAACCGCCGCTGGTGGTCAGGCAGCCAACGTGACGGTAACTCAAGCCGCTGGAGACTCTACTATCGAGCTTGACAAGAAGACTATTAACTTGGATGTAAATGGTACTCAACAGACGGTTAACGTAACATCTAACGACAGCTGGACTTGGGCGCAAGCAGCCGCCAGAACCGTATTGAGAATGATGGGACGATAATCAGTTTCTTTTCGTTTACTCAGACCCCGATCGACTTAAGCCGGTTGGGGTTTATTTATTTTACTATCTTTGCAATAGAACGAAAAAAACGATATATATATGGCTAATGATTTGAATATTAATTGGAAGGACGGGGTAGGCGAGGTAACGGACCAGCCTTTGACCGTAAGCCCGGGGTCCGGGACCGGTAACGCCCCTGTTTCCTTTGGCTCGGTGATGAACAAAGGTCTTGACCGGACTCTTGAGTTGGAGATAACAACCCCTAAAGGCGTTAAGAAGACACTTACGGTGAATCAGGAGGGATGTAGGCAAGCTTATATCACGAGTGACGGCAAACGGGGGTTAACCAGCGATAACCGGGTGTATGGGGTATTGAAGAGCGACGCTCCGTGCGAGTGTATTGAGGTTACGCCAAATGTGATCAAGTTTAAAATAGATGACGTTAAGTCCTATCCGTTAATAGACTCTTGTGGCGATAGTTCGTGGATCAAGGGGAGAAGGTGTCTGGTGAAGAAAACGGATACTGGGGTCGCTATATGTTATCTTGATGAGAATAATTCCGAGTTGTTCCATGATGGTGTGACGCCAGCATTGCTTGATGGTAGCATGGGGCAGTGGATGACTGATATTCCTAGTTATAGATACAGTCATGAGGGAGGTGAGTATGATTTGAGTGATATTGATTATATCAGTAATTTGGTTCATAATATAAACCTTGGCTCATGATGATTCTGATGATTCTATTACCGAATGGGGAAATTTGGGGTTATTTAGAAGATGTCTTGTAGGAGTAACCGAAGCGGTGAATATCGATGGCAAGTTATGGTCTAAGAAGGGGGGCCAATCTACTGGAAGATTAGCTTTTGGAGTATTTCGTAATTATGCTATAGCATTAGGAAGTGGATTTGATATTATTGATTATGAAAATCACTGCAAAATAGCTCATTTATTTTACGCTAAATATGCTAATAGAAATCCTCAAGAAATGAGTCAATTCGGATATGGAGAAGATTCATATACTAGAACTATTGGTACTACATCTTTACTAGGTAATAATGATGGGAAGACTTCTACTCAAATTAGCTTTTTAGGTATAGAAGATTTCTATGGATGCAAGATTGAATGTATGAGTGGAATACATTCTAATGGTCCTATTTTTTATATCTATGATGGATTTGAGCCAGATGCAGTTCCTACCACTAGTTATCGTACAGTAAATGTTGGTATGTTAGCTAGACATGGAGGTATAAGAAAAGCATACTGGGGAGAGTATGGAGATATGATTCCTGTAGACGCAAAAGGAGATTACCGTACTGAGGATTACTTTGACATGGGCATTGTGGAAAGGTCTGGTTGGTATACTGTTGCGCGATCTTATTCTATGTTCAGTAGCGACTCAGAACCAGGTGGCGTAGCTTACTTCGATGCTAGTAAAAATACTAAATCCGGTATGTATGCTGACAATTTCGGCTCTCGCATCCAATACCGTGGCCCTATACAGGTTATAGAAGATCCTGTTGAGTTTATAGCATTACCGGTAGGATTTTGATTTTTGGTTTTGTTTTTACAAAATTTGTAATTACATTTGTGGCGCATGTCCATCACCATGCTTTTCATCGCTAATTTATTATAAAGGGATATAGGTCTGTGATGGGATCGGTATCCCTCTATTTTTAATATGGAGAAGATAGATGTTTTCGATGTTCAGATTCCTGATGGGAGACAAATCCGTTGTATATCGTATAATAAGGTTACTTATTTTGATCTTGATGATATATGTAAGTTATGTTTTGGTTCATACGATTTACATGATGTGGCTGACACTAAGGTCATGAGTGAGTTCCTGCGTCGTGATGGGAATCGTTATTGGACTACGATAGATGGCGTAAGGCAGTTGTATCGTAGGATTGAGTGTAAGATGTGTTTTGAGGTTATAGAAAAGTTAAGAGTATTATGAGAGAGCAGAAATTTGATTTCGTGATATATCCGTTGGATTTGATTATCACGGTTGGATTAGATTATAAGACGTTGTGTGATCGTTTCGAGAATATGGAACCTGAGCATAATGGGGAATGGGGAAATAAGGAGGATATGGACAAGGAAGCGTCTTTTGTGAATTTGGTAAAGGATAGGGACGATGATGATAAATTCGCCATACTTTGGAATTTTTCAAGCGACGATGATATAATGATGAGAAATATATGTCATGAGTCGTTCCATATAGCCATGAGCGTGTGTCAGTTCTGTAATATGTCGCTTGGATTTAAGGTCGGGGAGGATGAACATGCGGCGTATATAGCCGGCTTCGCTGGTGATTGTGTTAGCGAGTTCATCAATAGCAAGAATACGGATTAAGTAATAAATTCTATAAGGAATATAAGAATATCAGCCTCCGCTTATTTGTGGGGGCTTTTTGTTTATCTTTGTCAAAAACATGAAGTTATGTCAAGTTGCGTAATTAAAAGAAATAGTAAGGGTAAGATAACCCGTGTCTTGACCCCTTCCGGAGAGGTATCTACCTTATTCGATAAGATAGCGGGCATAGCCGCCGTAAGTGACCTTAATAAGGCCGCTGAAGCTTATATGACTATTTATAACGATAAGTTCAGGTCTAAGTTCGGAGACTGGACGAGATCCGTGCCAAGGAATAAGGAGGCGGCCAGATCCATAAGCGCCAGACTTAGCGCCAGCGAGTGGGGGCAACTTATGTCAGCCAAGGTCTTGTCCGCCATAAGCGATATGGATGCCCCGGCGTTGGCCAGAAGCCTTGGGAATAGCGACAATGTCGTGGCTTATCTTACCTCCGGAGAGGTAGGTGATGTCAATGATATGGCTGTGGTAGATACGTCCACGGTACAGGAGGTGGATCTGGATTCCATAAACGAGGATAATATTGGCGATACGATACTGAAAGAGGCGTCATGGGATGATATAAGGGCTATCAGGGAGAATATAGATATTAAGGAGACAGCCCGTATGTTATGGAAGGCCGTGGAAAGCGCTTTTACCGGGCAACGACCTAATATCAGGGTGAAGGGTGGAAATATAGATGGTGAGATCATATTTTCTGGTAATGTCTTGTCTTTAAATGATATCGAGAATTATACGCCTCCATCTTCAAGATTGGTATATGATTCCGGTGAGCCTCGCCTGTTCTTTAGATCGGATGATGGCAAGGTATATGATACTTACGCCAACGCCATAAAAGGCTCGTCCGGCGGGCGGGTCGAGGCCGGGTTCTTGGCCGGCAGTGTCGAGGAGGGCGACGTCCCGTCTGGTGCGGCTGACATCTTCTTTGGCTCCTCCTCCATAACCCTTAATAATAACGAGTCATTCATCCCGGTCCTTGGCATCAGTTCAGACTCTAATATAAGCACCCGTGGAGGGTTTGTCAATTACCTTATCAAGAAAGGTGTGTTAAGCGGTGAGCGTATAAGGCTGGGGGATAGGTATTATCTTACCGGGGGCGGCAACTCCGATGGTCTTAAGATTTATAACGCTATGGATGCCTTATCCAGCCTTAGGAATAGATTTGGAAGTCAGTCCTCCGAAATGAACGTATTGGGTTCTATAGGTTTTGATACGGAGGTAAGTAATGATCTTGATCTTATCACTACGTCCGGGGAGAAGGTCACGGTAAGCAGGTCTGAGATTAAAGGTATGTTAAGGCAAGGTAAGTTCGAGGAGCTTAATAATAAGTATGATGGATTCATGGAGCTAGCCTTGTCGTTGATGATGGAGGATAACGCCTTATACGGAAACAATGTCCGTGGCGTTATTGAGAACGAGAAGGCGGAAGATCTTCAAAACAGGACCGATATAACCAACATCTTATCCACATTAGGTATCCGTGTGATGGGTATGTCCGAATATATGGACAAGTATAAGATGCGTAATGGCGTGGATCCTTCGGCTATGGCGTTATCTGATATGGCCAATGGCGTGATAGCATTGGCTGAGGGGGCTACGGTAGAGGATCTTAATGAGGAGGTGGCTCACTTCTTGATCGATACTTATCGTAACCAGCAGGAGATCGATGAGATTCTAGACTCGGTTGTCGGCACGCCGCTATGGAATCAATTCGCTGGTCGTTATTATGAGGTATATGGGAAGGAGTACCAAGGAGAGGAGCTAGACCGGATGGTGAAGCGGGAGATCCTAGGCAAGACGTTGGCCCAGCGGTTCGTGCCGGGCATGGAACAGGCGGTAGAGGATCTGGCCTCGTCTGAGGACGCCCAGCTCTCCTTGTTTGGCAGGATGATACGAGCCATACGTAATTTCTTTACCGGCCAAAGATCAGACTTGAATAAGGTTCTTGATAGGATAAAGGAGTCGGCGTTAGCGGATGATCCAAGCGCTTTTGACGTGCTTCTGTTAAAAGATAATGGTCATCTCATGTACTCGTTATCGGATGTTGATGTGGCTAATAAGTTGATCAGGAACGGAAGATCCTTAGAAAGGCTGTACGCTAGATTACAGAGAATGAGATCAAGCCAAAGCCAGAGGATCGGTGAGAGTATCTCCCTTCTACGTGATATAGGCGAGAAGGTAAGACAAGTCGGGGGCGAGCTTAATAAAAACAACAATCTGTTATCCACCAAGAGCGTTATAGCTACAGCCAAGGCCGAGGTAGAGTATTTGGTTACGGTCGCCAGTAGCTTACGTAAGAGCGACAAGGGATTGGATTATGAGACGATACAGGTTATCGATAACGTATATGGGGAGATAGTACCGTTAATCAGGAATCTTCGTGGATTCGTCAACAATCAGGCGGCGGATTATTATAGCAACGATAAGGTTGGTATGGTAGAGGATATGGATGATATATTACGGATGGCTGAGACATCTATGTCTGATATAAACGCCCTCCGTAGTGATCGTAACGAGGATTGGCTGGATGGACAGCTCCGGATGTTTAATATTCCGGAAAGATTCTGGGATGGGATAAAGAAGTTGATAAATAACATCCATAAGGATATCAATGTCATGTCTCGGTTTTTCGGGACGTTAGAACATAGCGGGAACGCTATCTTAGGCATGTTAGGGCAACGTCTTGCCAAGGCTTATAACGATGCTCATGTTGAGGGCGTGGCTAATATCAATAAGATGACCAAGATGATGAAAGAGCGTGGATGGGGGATAAAGGATAATGAGGATCTTATACAGAAGATAAACGGTAAGAACTCTGATTACCTTGACTCGTCCCGTGATTTCGCCAAATACGATTTACTGTACCGGACAGAGCAGGCGAAAGCTATTATTGATATATATGATCTTAAAAAGGTTACGGGTAAGACCGAGAAGCAACTTATCGACACACTTTTATCTGATAAGGGGCTTAAGGTCAAGACTCGTGATGATATCGTAGGGTATGATGGGGATAAGCCTATTACAAAGGAGATCAATCATATATTCAAGCCAAGTATCCAGAATTTCGATATCTCAGCCATGACATTCGAGGATCAGCAACGATATCTCGATGCGATAAATAGGTGGTTGGATGAGAATCGTGAGAAACCTATGGTGCAGGCTTATTACGATAAGATCGAGAAAGTCAATAAGAAGGTCGAGGAAAGACTGGGCCGTAGGGTATCACAAGCTACGTCCGATTTCATGACCCGTATCCGTAGAAGCCGGTATGTTGCTATGGATAAGTTCATTAAGAACAAGAAGGTTGATTGGGCCGCTTTCCAATCTGACCCTATAGCTTGGAGATCTTATCTGGATATCCTTCGTGACAGGGCTATAGCCAAGAGCGAGTGGTATTCTGACGGGACGCCAAAGGAAGAGGGGTCCGAGGCGTTGATGATGTCAGAGGAGATCAAGGCTTGGGATGAGGCATGGGCCGAGGAGTTCGGGAATACCAACGAGGGTCGCAAGGCTTCCGCCGAGTTTAAGGAGATACTGCGTGGGATAGAGCGATCCGAGGGTGGAAAGGCGGCGTTCGAGTTCCTGCTAGCTGGCGGTCATCTTGGTTTCTCTAAGGATATGTGGGGATCCGAGGAGGGTGATTATTACGAGAATCTGGTTGATAAGATCACGGAGCAATCTGCATCATCATCAAGGATAGAGAAGGTAGAGGAGGCGATGGCAACAATAAATGAGATCAACGATCAGTTAAGACCTTTGCTTATCCAGTACCGGGATAGCACGAGATACGGGGAATATGATTTCGATAGGTTGCGTGGATCCGCCTCGTTAAGGAAAATAAACGAGCTATATGACCGTCTGGCCGAGGCTAAGAGCGTTATTAACGCCGCCGCTTTCGCTGAGGATATTGAGATGGATATGCCCGATACGGTGGAGAGTGGCGTTACAGATTCCTACCGTAACGCGCTAAGAGACGCCATGGCATACGACAAGGGTATGGATGAGATTAAATTCGCCAAGGAACATATGTCTGCCCGCTCCCGGAGTCAGGTGGATAGGATGGCCGCTAAGCTATCTAGGAAGAACCAGTCATGGACGACCGTGGAGGTATCGTTTTTGAGAAGGAAATACGGTCCTGATTTCAGTGATAAGCTGGCTAATGATATAGCTATGGGTAAGGCTAATAGTATACTTATTGAGTATGCCAGAACCCGGCTATATCCTTATATGAGAAAATACTCTCCCAAGGGATATTCTGATTTCGTTAGGAAGATAAATAACGGTACGTATAAGGTATCCGAGTTCTTTGATGCGATGGAAAATGGTATATCCAAGGAAGAGAGCGTATCCCGTTTCGGGTTCGATATTAATATGATCGATTTGTCGATCAATAACCAGTGGCTAGAAGAGGCTGATTTCGAGAGTTCCTTCCGGAATCCTAATTATAATCCCGATCTAGGTTATGGATATCATACGCCTAGATTTGATAAGTACAAAAACGAGGCTTTTTTCAAAAAATACGGTATTACCAAGGAAGGAGAGGAAGCCACAATCAACAAGGATAAGTGGGAGATGAGGAAGGAGCTGCTTAACATAAGCCGTAAGGCTATGGAGGATTATGACGAGCGGTTCAGGAACATCTACCAGATACCACAAATATCCAAGGGCGGCGTGGAGAGGATGGTGCAGGCCGGGGTTGACCCGAAGGCGGCCATCGGCAACGCCGTGCGTGATATTGTTGGCGAGAGGGTGGATGACCCTATACACGGTCAAGGGCAAGACCTAGGAGAGCTTGATGAGAACGATAACAAATATCGCATGATCCCCAAGTACTATCTGAGTAAGCTAGAGAATGCCGATGACGTATCTCATGATTTCGCGTACTCCTATTCCATGTTATCCTTACAAGCAGCCGCTTACAAGCATAAGAGAGCGGCTTTGGATGATGTCATGGGATACAGGAACATGATGCTGGAGACGCAATACGACGGCGGTAAGAACCCAGAGGCAACGCATGCCTATAGGATGTTTCAGGACTGGGTTAACGCCAGTATCTATGACGTTAGGATAAACAATAAGCGAGCAGAATGGAATATAGGCAATTATAAGGTCGATCTTAATAAGCTGGCTCTTATGTTTACCAAATTCGTATCCAAATCCAACCTAGGCTTCTCCCCGTTCGTGGCGGCTACCGGTGCCCTTACCGGGCAGGCCAACTTCCTTTTGGAAGGTATGGTAGGACAGTACATAAGCAAGGACTCCATGAAATACGCTTATGGAGAAGCCCAGAAACAGTTAAGTACGTACGTGTCTGAGATCGGGGACATAAATCGTACCAATAAGTTATATGTTGTCGGTGAGGCCCTAGGTGTGTTTAATGTCCGCAACCGTGTACGATCGGCGGCGTATAACAAGATCTGGAGAACCTTATTCCGGGATCTGCCGTTTAAGATGATGGAGGTTCTTAACTCCCCGTTGGATCCGCAGGTCATTATCTCAGTCATGGACGATACCCGCCTATATGAGGGCCAGTTCTGGTCATACTCCAATTTCAAGGAGATGATGATGAATGACAGGAATATGTCCGCTAATGAGGCTAAACGTGATTGGGAGCGTTTAAGGGATTATTCCATATGGAATTTAGTAAATGTCAAGGACGGGAAGATCGTGGCTAAAAACGAGGCTAATAAGGATATTATAGACCGATACATACCTACATTGTCCAGCAGGGTCAGGAGTATGGTGCAGATATGCGACGGCGCCCTGAACGAGCAGAACCGGGTGGGGGCTAGCCGGAACGCGATCCTTAACATGGTGCTCCCTCATCGTGGATGGTTTATATTGGCCGTGCAGCGGGCATATAAGAAAGCCGGTTTCAATTTCCAGACCAACCAGTTCGAGGAGGGATATATGAGAACGTTATGGAGATTCGCCGGAGATATCTATAATATGATGTCAGAAGGCAGGATGAAGGAAATACATGACGTGCTGAAAGAATATCATAGTCTTAATCCTTATGAGCAGACCAATATCAAGAGATCTATTATCAATATGGCGGTATTCGCTACGATGATAGCCATAGGAAGGGCTTTGATGGGATATAGGGAGGATAATGAGGATAGCTGGTTCGGGCAGTTCATTACCTATATCGGGTTCAGGACGATCAATGAGATCGCTTCCCAGACATCCCCGTTCATGGAGCTTAACGCTATAGATATGTTACAAGACCCGCTGGTCACGGCCCGGAAGCTAGGTGATCTCACCGATCCTCGGAATTGGGATCCGTTCGCTACCGTCCAGACCGGCGTGTATAAGGGCGAGAGCAAGCTATGGAGGCAGCTCATGAAGTTCTCGTTTGGTAAGCAATGGTATAATATCAAGACGGCTAGGGATATTAAGCAGACATCCGACTACTGGTTGATGACCAACGGCATGACGATGGGATTCTTTCTAGGTGGTAGAAATAAGGATGAGTCCGGGGAGGACGCTAATTGGTACTTTGATAGAGGAAGATAGCTGATATAGTATGACAAGAAAAAATAGCCGATCAATTGTTTAAGACAATTTGATTGGCTATTTTTGTATTCCTATCTATCCATATCGGACGGATGGGAATAAATATTCTATTCATGAATGCAAATGTAAGCATTTATTAGGATTCTTCAAATAGCCAAAATTAAATTATACAAAATAAATATAAATTATTGTTATTTCGGTTTGTAGCATAAATATTATGGTTATATTCGCATCATGAAACAATGAATGACGGGATCTCACTTCAAGGTCATTCAATGTGTAAGATATTTTTGGCTCATTAGGATTTGTCGAGGTGAGATCCGACATTTCCTTTTGAGCCTATTTTTTTATATTATGGATAATCTTGTTTTTATTAATGAATCTAATGATGTGTTGACAGACAGCTTGAGAGTAGCTGTTAAATTTGAGAAGGATCATAGCAAAGTTATAAGATCTATAGATGATTTGTTAGAAAAGAGTTATGTTATTGATACTGAATGTAATCCAAAAATGGATTTACATAAAATGTTTTGTTTATGCTATGATGACATACCTCAACCTAATGGTGGATTTAGAAAATCCAAAAGATATGTAATGAATAGGGATGGATTTACTATACTTGTCATGGGGTTTACTGGTAGCAAAGCTATAAAATTTAAATTGGAGTACATGAATGCTTTTAACGAAATGGAGGCATCCATAAAAAAGAATCTTCCACATAATTACATAGAAGCATTAGAGGCGTTGTTGGTATCCGAGAAAGAAAAGCAGGCGTTAGCTGAAGCTAAGAAAGCGGCAGAGGAGGCTAAGAGAATATCCGACAATATTATCAAAGAACAAGCTCCCAAAGTAGGATTTGCTGAAACAGCTATTATGGCCAATGACAAAGGTGATGATATGTTGATTCGTGATGTTAGGAGAGAACTTGAGTCTCATGGATGTGATATAGCGGAAAGATCGTTAAGAGAGTTTTTACAAGAGCAAGGTTTCTTTTACAAGAATAAAAGAGAATGGATATTAACAGAGAATGTTATGAAGAAGGGTTACGCACATTACAGATACAATACGGATACCGGGATCAGGAATACGGTTTATATGACTAGGAAGGGATTTGAGAAAACGTTATATAATATCAGGAATATACCTAAATCAAGAGAGTCTTTTATCTCTTTTGGCGGCAAGATATTTGATTAAAGTAAGAGAAGGATAGGCGATTATCATCCTATCCTTCTTTTGTTATCAGCCCTTATACATTACCTTACCTTATTCGTATACTACTCGTCCCATTAATCCTGATAGCTCTTTATCATCCTGCTCCTTCACCTCTACATAATAATATCCCTTGAAACAGAATTTCTTTTGATCGGGATCTGACAAGAACTTTTTATATTCCTCGAATCCTTCATCTGAAAGATAATAAGCTCTTCTTTTTTGTTGAAGTAATTCATCTGATTCTAATATCTGTTTTTTTAGTAGCCATAATATCTGTTTTTTGGATGTGGTATAGATGATTAATCTTTAGGAATAAACCCAACAGCCTTTTCGGTAGAAGCTCTTTGTTTTATAAAACATTCAGCTTCTTCCCATGAGGTTGCCCATATTTCACCGGCATACTTTTTGCCATTGATTTGATACTCTGTTACAAATTTCTTTTCTTCTTTTTTCATGTTTGTAATTTTTAAAAGTTAATAAAACTAAGGTTTTAGACAATGAGGCATTATATCCATTCTACGAAGTTTATTATCTTCTGTTTATAAAATTCAATGTCCGCATGAGGAAATTTATCGATGACGGATTTAGATTTAAGAGATATAGGATCGTCCTCCCACTTCAAGTCCCTACCTGTTAATCTACGGATAGTACCTTTTGGGAGTACGATCGCCGAATTATGATCCTCGATGGAAAAATACTCTTCGTCATGCGTCGATCTCTCATCCGTCCATATCTCCCCTTGTCGAGCGGGGGTGTTGTCAAGAATAATCTCATCACCATTCTTGTTCACGGCTAAAAATATTATTGTCTGTTCTCCTATTTTCATAAATTATAATTTGTTTACCAATCTCCTCCATCATTACCTATTCCTGAGATTGTAGTTATAATATTATCTGGATTTGTACCTGCGTTAGGAAGCATCTCAGGTATAGGATTGTCTTCCCTATCACCATGCATCATGACGGTAAGAACCCCACTAGCGGAATACAACCAAAGACGTTTGCCGTCCTTCTCCCATTTCTTCGCTAATCTATTTAATGATTCAATCAGCTTACATTCTTCCGGGGTACATTCGATCCCTGCGTCAGTAAAATATTTTACTCCCATATTATTGATTTGTTTAATTTACGAGCCTCTGATAAGGCTCGTGTTAGTATATCCTTTTTTCTTATAATCTCCTTATATCTTTTGATATTCATTTTTATTATCTTCATAATAAGTTCTTTTGTTTTAATAACACCAACATCTTATTCCAATCAACATATCCTTTATCCGTGAGCGGAGTGCCGATATTCCTGTCATCTATATAATAATCACAATACAATTTTGGTGATGATGATACTGGCTCAGGATTGTAGTTCACCGAATACAGATTGATATGATTATATCTAAACCAGTCTACGGCATCCTGTAGATATTTACCATCTCTTACCGTATACAATATCAGAAGATTCTTATCGCCCAATTCCCTCAATACGCTAGCGGCTCCGATATTGTCTCCTACATAAGGGTATCCTTCCCTACCATATCCTTGAATACGGACATCGCCATACCCATATCCCCGTTAAACGCCCTTACTTTCCCGTTCATCATCAACCCTCTCCACTTTAATTGTTCCCATATCACCTGAAGGTAACGTAATACCGCTATACACGTTATTCCAGTTCTCGTCAATGGCCAACTGATGTAATATCGACCTATATATCTGGTAGGTGTTGCCGATAAGTCTCTTCCTGTTTATCTTATCCTTACTGCCTCCATCGTACCCTATATGCTCAAAATCCTCAAGATCTGGGAACAACCTTCTTCTTATCGCTCGTGAGTTATTGACTATAAAGCTTTTTATCCCCAGCGATTCCGTCCTATCCATATCATCTATCAATGTATCTGTTGTATGCTGTAGATCCATGTCACCCGCCGCAAATCTACTGATGTCTTCCACACATTGTGAGATCAACATCAGTTGCTCCCTTGTTAAGGTTATTTTGTAAAGTTGTTTATTATCCATGATTATCTGATATTAATTTTTTCTTGGTATATAATTACCCTATTTTATTAATTTTATTATCAATACAGTAAAGTTAAATATTGTACATACTATGGACATCCATAATGCCATACTTACCATAAATCCTAGGCTTTTAGGTATAGGATCTATTCTTCTGAATGTTAAGATCATGTATATAAATGTCTTTATGTTCATAATTTACGATATTTTTCTATATAGTTAACTATCAAATCTTTAACTCCTTTTGGAACATCTACCAGTTTGAGATTACCTTGGAATATGTTCTTGCCGTACTCATCCATAATCTCCCCGAATGAAGGATTCATGACTCTTGTTGACATAGATATCGGTTGATCAGTGTCAAATTTGATAACGATCTTCTTCCCGCCGTTTATCGCCTTTTTAAAAGCCACGTAAAGCTTTCGACCTTTTATTATATCACAATTCCCTTTCATGATATTAGACATATGTATGACATATTCTTTCTTCACATCTCCGGGGTTGTCCATAAGCTTAAGATCTCCTCCCGTATCTCTCCATTTCCTGAAGCACGAGAAACATAAACTATGATTTGCCTTGGCGTGTCTAGGTATCATCCTGCTGCTGCCGGCTGGGATCGTATCGCCACAGCAGATACACGTCCTATCCTTGTTGGTGCGCATCGGCACATAGCTCTTTATCGGGTATTCTTTTCTTTTATACATCTTCTTCTGTTTTCAAAATTATCATCACCATACTCATAATTAGGACAAGCTTTGTTGCTTGGTCGTCTAACATAAGTCTTTTGCTTCCTGTTATATTTACTGTTAGGGTTTATATAATGGTCACACACTTGCCAAATAGAGCAACATACTTTCCCGTATCTTTTCGCCCAATCATTATCATGCAGATGTACGCATGTAGAGCAAGTCGGATTCTTAAGCTTATCCTTGTTATCATCTATGATCTTATTGACCCGATCAAGAATAACATGCATTTTTTCAATATTTATGACGTTAAACGCGTCTGGTTTCGGAAGATATGTCATCGAGCTTATATCTATGTCCATTTCCTTGGATTTGTTGTAAGCCGATTTGTATTTCCTTACCATCAAATCTTTTAACTGATTTACCTTCTTCTCATATGTTCCCATGTCTCATTCGGTTTTCCATCCCTGTTTCCTTAATAAATCCACCATCATCCCTTTTATCTTAGGGCTAATGGCTTCGGTAAGTATATCAGCGGCCAAATTGATAGAGAAGCTGGTCATCCTAGACTCCCCTATATATTTCTCGCTGGTAACTTCTTTCACATAGTCGTGAATATCCTTAATCATCTCATTTTGAGATCTTAGGAGATCCAGTATCTCATCGAGTTTATCATCCATCTTTTTTCTCAAATACACCTGACAATAACCAGACAATCACTATCAAAAAGAAAAATAACCCAAGAGCCTCATCCGGGTAATCATGCATGGCCTCTAGAACATCTCTCATAGCTTGACATCCATTTTGTTGATTATCTTATA
>ERZ827186.1218-NODE-1218-length-22501-cov-3.836764_pt1 | contig 22501 bp, 18 predicted proteins | sample MGYA00519918_ERZ827186 | MGnify/ENA primary metagenome ERZ827186 (study PRJEB31778, sample SAMEA3449275) | human gut metagenome | biome: human gut; feature: human-associated habitat; material: faeces | place: United Kingdom | collected 2010/2012 ...
CCTGCTCGTCCCGGGAGTGGGCGCGCAGGGCGGCAGCCTCGAAGAAGTGGCCCGTTACGGGATGAACGACCGTTGCGGTCTGCTGGTCAATTCCTCGCGCGGGATCATTTATGCCGACCGATCGGAACTCTTTGCCGACACGGCCGCGAAAAAAGCGGCCGAAATGGCTGCCCAGATGGCCGAATTATTGTCCGCGCACGGCTTGTAAAAAACGATTCCGAAAAATAACGCCCCGGAATATCATACGATTTCGGGGCGTTTTCATTTTCATCCGCATACGCCGACACTCTCCCGATCCGGCGACATAATTCCATGAGATATGAAAAGGATATTCCTTTCCGGTCTGTTTCGTTCGGACTTTTCTATCCCGCAAAAAACGGCGTGACCCGGGATTTCGCAAAACTGGCACTGAAAATGAGCACTCCGTTACGGCGTTACCCGACACCGTTCGAACCCTTCCGTCCGTTTGACGGGGTCGAAACGAATCGCCCGGTATATAAAATTTTCTATCGTTCAAAATTAAGTAATATTTCATTAAAAAATCAAACTATGGACAATTCTTTTGAAACGCTGCTCGAACATTCGAAACAGGCGATCCGTTACTGGTGGTTGCTGCTGCTGACCGGCATCGCGCTATTCATCATCGGCCTGGTCGTATTCCTGTACCCGGCGCAAAGTTACCTGGGCATGTCGCTGATGTTCGGTTTTCTGATCTTCTTTTCCGGCCTGTTCCAGATCATTCTTTCGGCCGGCAACAAACACTACATGACCGGGCGCGGATGGATGCTGGCCGGCGGCATCATCGAGGTGATCTTGGGCGTCATCCTGATCTTGAATACGGCGCTGTCCGCAGCGACGCTGCCGATCTTCCTCGCTTTCTGGTTGTTGTTCCGCAGCTTCAGCGCGATCGGACTGGGCAGCGACATGAACGCGATGAACGTTCCCGGTTCGGGATGGACGATCGTAAGCGGCGTCCTACTGCTGCTGCTTTCGATGTGGATCCTGTTCCAGCCGATACTGTTCGGGACGGCGGCCGTGATCATCTGGGTAGGCATTTCACTGCTTTTCGCCGGGATGTCGGCCTGTATTTTCGCCTTCCAACTGCGCGACGTACACAAACATATGAAATAGAATATTCGTTATTTTTCTCTGCAAATCCCGGCTCCGGCCGGGATTTTTCGTTTCGTACGAGCCTTTCCCGAAAAACATCGCTTTTGCGGTACAACCGCCCGTCCGTACGCGAAAGATCCGATCCGCAAAATCCGGAATCGTCCTCGATCCGCTTTTTCAATGGGAAAATTAGAATCTTTTTCTAAAAATCCGTATCCTTTGGGCAAAAATCGCCGACTCGCTACAAAGTCGGCTTCAACCCAATTTATTCAGGACATGGCTTCTTCTCAAGTATTTTTCACAAACCTCCGCACCACGCCGACCAGCAACCTGCTGGACAAAATGGAGCGACTGGTTCGCCGGGCGGGCATCGCCGGCATCGATTTCGAGAACCGTTTCGCCGCGATCAAGATTCATTTCGGGGAACCGGGCAACATGGCCTACCTGCGGCCCCAGTACGCCGCCCGGATGGCCGGACTGCTGCGTTCGCTCGGCGCGAAACCGTTCCTGACCGACGCCAACACGCTCTATTCGGGACGACGCGCGAATGCCGTCGACCACCTACAGAGCGCTATGGAGAACGGCTACAACCCGATCTCCGCACAATGTCAGGTCATCATTGCCGACGGACTGAAAGGCATCGACTACCGGGAAATCGAAATCGACGGCGAATACTGCAAAGCACCGAAAATCGGCGCGGCCGTCGCCGACGCAGACATTGTCATCTCGATGACCCATTTCAAAGGACACGAACAGACCGGATTCGGTGGTACGCTGAAGAACCTCGGCATGGGTTGCGCCAGCGTCGGCGGCAAGCTGGAACTGCACTGCGCGGCCCAGCCCGTCGTCAAAACGGAAAACTGCCGAGGCTGCAACATCTGCGTAAAACACTGCGCGCACGACGCCATACACCTGAACCCGGAACGGAAAGCCGAGATCGACTACTCGAAGTGCGTCGGCTGCGGACAATGCATCGCGTTATGCCAGTACGACAGCGCGTCGATGGGGGCCAACGATACATCGGAACGCCTGAACTACAAAATCGCCGAATACACGAAGGCCGTGCTGAAAGACAAGCCGAACTTCCATGTCAGCTTCATCATGAACGTCTCGCCGGAATGCGACTGCTGGAATCACAACGACGCCGCCGTCGTCCCCGACCTCGGAATCGCCGCTTCATTCGACCCGGTAGCCCTGGACAAAGCCTGCGCCGACCTGGTGATCCACGCGCCCGCGTTGCAGACGGTCAACCGACTTACCGAAAGTCGTCCGCACGAACACCTCGAAGATACCGACAAATTCCGACTGATGCATCCCGACACCGACTGGCTGGCCGGACTGACGCACGCCGAAAAGATCGGAATCGGAAACATGCAATACGAACTGATCGAGGTGAGGTAACGTTTCCTCCCCGAAGATACTCCGCAATACCGCAATCGAATAACTTTAAAATACAACTATGTTATGGAAACGACTGTAAAACTCTATTCGCTGAACTTCCGACAGGCCAAGACCTATTGGTTCACGCTGCTGTTCGTAGCCGGCAATCTGATTCTGCCGCAATTATGCCATCTGATTCCGCAGGGGGGACTGATCCTGCTGCCGATCTACTTCTTTACGCTGATCGCAGCCTATAAATTCGGCATCCGGGTCGGCCTGCTGACGGCCGTGCTCTCTCCGCTGGCGAACAGCGCGCTGTTCGGGATGCCCGCTGCCGCCGTACTGCCCGAGATCCTGATCAAATCGGTCACGCTGGCCGTAGCCGCCGCTATGGCGGCCCGTTACCTGAAAAACGTTTCGATGCTGGCGATGGTCGCCGTCGTACTGGCTTACCAGATCATCGGCTCGCTGTTCGAATGGGTCCTCACGGGCAGCTTCCTTACCGCCATGCAGGATTTCCGTCTCGGCGTTCCGGGCATGTTGTTGCAGATCGTAGCCGGGTACGCGCTGCTGAAATGGCTGGCCAAACGCTGACACGATGCCGAGAAAAACATTCGAAGAAGTGCTGACCCGTTTCCGGGAAATCCCGATCCCGGAAGATTTCGACCTGCTGGTAGCGATCGCCAACGGCGGGATCATACCGGCCGCGCCGTTGAACCTGCGGCTGAACAAAGAGGTTCGCCCGCTGCGAATCAACCTGCGCGACGAATGCCAGCGGCCGAAATACGACAAACCGAAAACGGCTGGTCCCGGTCGACTTCGACGTAAAGGGGAATGCGGACTACGCGCTGTACAACGAAGCTTGCTTCCGATTTCCAGGGATACTCTGACCGTATGAACGTACCGACGAAACTTTACCTATGCGCCGCAATGGCATGCTGCGGCATGATTTCCGCACGGAGTGCCGTACCGGAACGCTTCGCCGACTCCGTACGGATGGACGAAGTGATCGTGACCGGATCGCGGCCGGCGGTAAACTTCCGCAACCTGCCGATGAGCGTATCGGTCGTCGAGGAACGGCAAATCGAACGGCGGTTCGAACCGTCGCTGCTGCCGGTGCTGACCGAACAGGTGCCCGGACTGTTCATCACCGGACGCGGCGTGATGGGGTACGGCGTGGCGGCCGGCGCGGCCGGCGGTATGAAAATCCGGGGAGTAGGGGGCGAACCCACTTCCGGGGTGCTGGTGCTGATCGACGGACATCCGCAGTACATGGGCCTGATGGGGCATCCGCTGGCGGACAGTTACCAGTCGATGAACGCCGAACGGGTGGAAGTGGTGCGCGGCCCGGCCTCGATCCTGTACGGGTCGAACGCGATGGGCGGCGTCGTAAACATCATCACGAAAAAAGGGCAAGCGGATGGCGTCTACAACATGGCCCGCCTGATGTACGGCTCGTTCAACACGCTGAACGTCGAAGTGAGCAACGCCGTGCGGAAAGGAAAATTCAACAGTTTCGCCGCGCTGAATTACAGTCATACCGACGGACACCGCAAGGACATGGGATTCGGCGGTTGGGGAGGCTACCTGAAGCTGGGCTACGACTTCACCGCGCACTGGAAAGCGTTCGCGGACGTGAACCTGAACCATTTCGCCGCCTCGAACCCCGGTTCCGTCACCGCTCCGCTGATCGACAACGATGCGCTGATTACCCGCGGAATGACCTCGTTCTCGCTCGACAACCGCTACGAACGCACGTCGGGATCGCTGAAATTCTTTTACAACTTCGGATATCACAAAATCGACGACGGGCACAGCCCGGGACAACCGTCGCCGGACTACCGTTTCCGTTCGCGGGACCGGATGCTGGGCATCACGGCCTACCAGTCGTACCGGCTGTTTACGGGCAACCAGACGACGCTCGGAGCGGACTACCAACGCAGCGGGGGACGCGCCTGGAACCGCTATCCCGACCGAGACGAACAGTTGGCCGACAAGACGCTGAACGATGTGGCGGTCTACCTGAACATGCAGCAGACGCTCGCGAGATGGATGACGCTGAACGCGGGCGTCCGCATGGATTATAACCCGCACTTCGGCGCGCAGTGGGTCCCGCAGTTCGGGATCAGTTTCCCGATAGCGCCCGAAACCGTCCTCAAAGCGATCCTCAGCAAAGGATTCCGGACACCGACCATCCGCGAAATGTACATGTTTCCGCCGCAAAATCCCGACCTGCGACCCGAAAGGCTGATGAATTACGAGTTCTCCGTTACGCAGAGTTTCTGGCAACGCAAACTGTCGCTGAGCGCCAATGTTTACTACCTTAAGGGCGACAACACGATCCAGGCGGTTTTCGACGGCAACCGGCCGATAAACGTCAACACGGGCCGGATCGAAAACTACGGCGTGGAACTGACCGCGCGATACCGGGCCGCCCGGTCGCTGGCCTTCTCGGGCAATTACAGTTGGCTGCACATGGAATACAAAATACTGGCGGCGCCGCAGCACAAACTGTACGCCGGTATCGACTTTATCCGGCCGCGCTGGAGCGTATCGACCGGGGTGCAATACGTCCGCGGACTCTATACGGATCTGAAAGCGCCGGGCACGGAGCAATTCGTATTGTGGAACCTACGCGCCTCGTGGCAAGCGAGCTCCGTCGTCGAACTTTTCGCGCGGGGCGAGAACCTGCTGGCTCAGGACTACGAAATCAACGCCGGTTACCCGATGCCCCGAGCCACGGTTTTCGGCGGCGTGAACCTGCGCTTCTGATATACTTCGAAAACAACCCGACTAAAAACAAACGCGATGGACAGACGAGATTTCTTAAAGGCGATCGCCCTGACGGGGGTTGCGATGATTATCAAGCCGGGCGGAACGATGGATCTGCTGGCCCAATCCGTCACCGACCCCGCTACGGGAGGAAAAACCGACCTGATCGCCGTCATGGGCGGCGAACCGGACGCCATGTTCCGCAAAGCGATCGCCGAAATGGGCGGCATGAAAAAGTTCGTCAAAGCAGGGGCCAAAGTGGCCGTCAAACCGAATATCGGCTGGGACAAAACGCCCGAACTGGCCGGCAACACCAATCCCAAGCTGATCGCCGAGATCGTAAAACAATGCCTGGCCGCCGGAGCCAAGGAGGTCGCGGTTTTCGACCACACCTGCGACGACTGGATCAAATGTTATAAAAACAGCGGCATCGAAGATGCCGCCAAAACCGCAGGCGCGAAAGTCGTTCCGGCCCACGAGGAGTCCTATTACCGCGACATTTCGCTGCCGCACGGCAAAATCCTCAAAAACGCCAAGGTGCACCGGGCGATCCTCGACAGCGACGTCTGGATCAACGTACCGGTGCTCAAACACCACGGGGGAGCCAACCTGACCATCTCGATGAAAAACCTGATGGGCATCGTCTGGGATCGCGGCGCATTCCACCGCGACGACCTGCAACAGTGCATCGCCGACATCTGCACGCTGCAAAAGAAACCGGCGCTGAACGTGGTGGACGCCTACCGCGTGATGAAGACCAACGGACCGCGCGGTCAGTCGGCCGACGACGTGGTGCTCGCCAAAGGGCTTTTCGTATCGCCGGACATCGTCGCCGTCGACACGGCCGCCACGAAATTCTTCAACCAGATCCGCGAAATGCCGATGGAATCGGTCGGACATCTGGCCAACGGCCAGGCGCTGAACATCGGCACGACGGATCTCGATAAGTTGAACGTCAAACGAATCAAACTGTAAAAAGACGAAAACATCATGCTCAGAAAGTTGCGTGTGGTAGCGGCGGCGGCGACCTTTACCCTGATTACGCTCTACTTCCTCGACTTCGCCGGATGGCTGCCGGAAAGTTTTCACGGACTGGTCAGTATCCAATTCCTGCCGGCGGTGCTGTCGTTGAGCCTCGTCACGCTGGCCGGGCTAATTCTGGCGACGCTGCTGTTCGGGCGGATTTACTGTTCGGTCGTCTGCCCGACGGGCATTTTCCAGGATATCGTGAACCGAATCGCCGGCCGGTTGCAGAAAAAACGGAAACGGTTCGCGTTCGCGCCGGCGAAAACGATCCTAAGGTGGTCGGTGCTCGGAGTCGTCGTAGTCACGTACTTGTTCGGCCTGACCGTCGTGCTGAGCCTGCTCGATCCGTACGGGGCTTACGGGCGGTTGGTATCGAATGTCTTCAGCCCGGTCTACATGGCCGGCAACAACCTGCTGGAAGCGATTTTCACGAAATTCGACAACTATACTTTCTACCGCACGGAAGTCGCCGTCGTCAGCCCGCTGGCTTTTATCGTCGCACTGGCCACGTTCGGAATCATCGGTTTTTTGGCATGGAAACACGGTCGCTCGTACTGCAATACGATCTGTCCGGTCGGCACGCTGCTGGGTTTCCTGAGCAAATACGCGCTGTTCAAAATCAGGATCGACAAGAACAACTGCAACGGTTGCGGCGTATGCGCTTCGAAATGCAAAGCGTCGTGCATCGACCGCAAGACGCACACGGTCGATTACAGCCGTTGCATAGCCTGTTTCGATTGCCTGGACAACTGCCGGCAGCAGGCGATCCAGTTCTCGTCCACCGCATCGAAAGCGGCGGTTCCGTTGGCCGTAAAAAAGGGCGGTATCCCGCAAACGGTTCCTACGTCTTCGCAACCTGCCCCTTGCAGCCCGCCCGAAACGGCAGGCGTTTCCGAATCGCCCGACCGGTCGCGGCGGCAGTTCCTCGGCACGCTGCTGGCGACCGCCGCCCTGCTGCCCGAAGCATTCGCCAGGAAACAGGAAGAGTTGCTATCGGGCCGCAAAGGGTACAAACGGCAGCATCCGCTCTGCCCCCCGGGAGCGGTCAGCCCGGAGCACCTGCTCAAACACTGCACGGCCTGCCACCTATGTATCGCCAAATGCCCGTCGCACGTACTGAAACCGGCCGTAACCGAATACGGACTCGGCGGGGTAATGCAGCCGGTAATGTATTTCGACCGCGGATTCTGCAATTTCGACTGTACCGTTTGCTCGGACGTATGTCCGAACGGGGCGATCCATCCGCTTACCGTCGAGCAAAAGCACTTGACGCAGGTGGGGCGCGTCGTATTCATTAAGGAAGATTGCATCGTCTATGCCGACGAAACGAGTTGCGGCGCCTGCTCCGAGCACTGTCCGACGCAAGCGGTGACGATGATCCCGTACAAGGAGGGACTGACCATCCCGTCGATCGACCCGGATATCTGCGTCGGATGCGGCGGCTGCGAATACGTCTGCCCGGCACGACCGTTCCGGGCGATCCACGTGGAAGGCAATCCGGTGCAACAGCAGGCGAAACCGTTCGAACGGTCGGGCGGCAGCGACATCAAAATCGACGATTTCGGATTTTAAAATGCGCAGACCGCTTATGACCGCCGAAACCGTCCGACGAATCGCCGCATATGGCTGTCTGACGGCCGTATGCCTGTTCGCGGCTTTATGCGCTACGGCAAAACCGCAATGCGGAACGCTCGTCCGGCAAATCGACTCCGTGCTGTCCCGGTACCGGGCGACCGTCGGGGTGACCGTACTGTCCAACCGGGACGAAATCGTCGCGGCGAACGACAGCATCCTGTTCCCGCTGATGAGCGTATTCAAATTCCACATCGCCCTGGCCGTACTCGACCGCATGGACAGGAACCGCACCCGGCTGGACAGCGTCGTCCGCATAAAAGCTTCGGACATGCACCCGGACACATACAGCCCGCTGAGAGAACGACACCCCGGCCGGGACTTTTCGATTACGATAGCGGAATTGCTGAGATACAGCGTAGCGCACAGCGACAACAACGCTTGCGACATCCTGCTCGAATATGCCGGAGGCCCCGAAGCCGTCGAAAAATACGTGCGCGGCCTCGGCATCGAAAACACGTTCATTTCCGCCTCGGAAAAAACGATGCACGACCGGATCGAGAACGGCGACGGCACGCCTGATCGAGACCTTTTTCGAAAACCGGCTGTTCGCATCCAAGTACAAAAAATTCCTGATCCGGATCATGACGGAAACCTCGACCGGGCAGGACAAGCTCAAAGGTCTGTTGCCCCCGGACTGCACGGTCGGCCACAAAACGGGCTCTTCCGACCGCACCTCAACGGGCGTCAAAATCGCCGACAACGACGCCGGATTCGTGCTGACGCCGGACGGCAAAAGATACTACATCGCCGTATTCGTCAGCGATTCGCAGGAAGACGATCCGACGAACGCCTCCATAATCGCCCGCATTTCCGCAATCGTATACGATTTTATGATACGTCCGACTGATCCGAACCGTCCGACGCTTTGCCACCCCGAAAGCGTGTCGGCCGACGATGCGGCCGGGAGTCCGTAAAAAAAAGAGAGCGCCCTGCCAAACAAACAAGCGCTCTTCTTTTTAACTTTGGTTGCGACGCCGCAGGTAGCGGGAAGCGGTACTTACGCTCAGAAGTTCGGCAATACAACCTTTATTCGAACGGATGATTCGAATAAAAAAACAAAACCGGGTTATCATCCTCCCGGGCTGTCCGCACACGGCTCAGAAAAACCGAATCCGTTGAATTTCCCCGGTCGGATACCGACAATTTCAATTGCTGTAAAGTCTGAGAGAACCCGACCACGGGATGCCCTCCGACGTGTTCGACGGCAAGCATTTCCCCGAGGAAAACCCCCAGACGTCCATCTTTAAGAGACCGCAAATAAGTTGTTTGCCGTCCTTCCAAATCGATCTTCCCCAATCCGGACAGGTTCGTCGTAAAATAAACCGTTTTCCCGTCTTCGGTGACGTTCGTAACGGAATAAACGTAACCCTTTACCAGCAAATCCCAAAACTCCTCCTGTGTCAATTGTACATTCAACCGCGACGCAGGGAAATTTTTCTCCCCGAAATCGATTTGGAACCAAGGTACGATTTTCTTCCCGTCCAATCGGTAGACCGTATTGTCGTACCGGCACGTAAAATTCAGATGATCGGAAACGACGAGCTGCCGCCCGATGGAATAGGTATTGAAAGGAATCGGACGTTCAAAAGGAATTTTTACAAATCCATCTTCCCGTCCCCGTTCTATCAGGGACAGATAATCGGCCGGAAACATCTGCTGGCTGTTAATCGCGACAAGGTACTTTTCCGTAAAAGCCAACTCTTTGAACAGAGCGTCCGGCAACCGGCTTTCATACCGGAAATCGCCTTGTACACCGCAATGAATCAATTTGTAGGGCTTATCGGCATAGATGATCAATTCTTCCCGGTCGGGATCGATCACGAAATCCGTCATTCCGATATACTCCCCGGGCCCTCTGCCGACCCGGCGAATATTCCATAAAAACTTTCCGGCGGTATCGAACACGCATATTTTATCATAGCGGTTATCCGAAACAAAGATCCGACCGTTCCACAGAACGACTTTCGAGATCATACTCAGCGCCGATTCGGAAGTGGTTTCCAGAAATACCGGTTTCGAATAACGCCAGAGAGAATCGCATAAACCCGTATTCGCTTCCCCAACAGTCACCGTAAAAACAGGGGCGGATCCGGATTCTGCGGACGAAGTACAGCCAGCGATCCACAAAACAGAAACCCAGAAACAAATAAACGACGACTTGTACATCGGCAATCAACTATAAATCATTGTTCAAATGAAGTTTACTCTTGAAGAAAACAATTACGGCAAAAGACGCGCACAACGCGCCTAATGGCATATACTTATATCATCCCGAAGATAAACCGATTAATCTTTACATGCAAATTTGGCACTAACTGATAAATTAAATCGAATCAGGTATGTGGACAAAATACCCATCTTTAGTCTGCCCGTCGTTGATTTATTCCGGAAATCTTTGCAATATTGCATTCCGTGTCGGAAACACCCCGAACGGGTTTTAACCGTACCGTTCAAAAGTCCGTAAAACAGAAAATTATGAGATTTCATTCCTTACTGCTGTGTACGCTTTTCTGCATCGCGACCGGCCGCGACAGCCTGGCCGCCCGGCCGAAAGACCGCGACGACCGCGGATGCGCCACCTACAACATCCTGGACTTCGGAGCGAAAAACGACGGGACGACCGACTGCGCCCCGGCCTTCGAGAAAATATTCCGGCGGATGGAAGGCAAAAGGCAGGTCGAGATCGTCCTTCCGGCGGGGTCGTTCCGGATATCCCGACGGATCGTTTTCGACCAGCCGCAGTTCGGCGGATACGATTACCATTCGGGAATTTGCGTCAGGGGAGCGGGGGAGGACGCGACCGAACTGATCTGCGACAACGAGGATGGAGGGCTTTATTTCAATCTGGCGACGAATATGCTGACCGTGACCGTCTGCGATCTTTCGCTGGTCGCCGTAAAAAAAGGCCTCGGTACGGCGGTCGAATTCAATACGGCCGACCAGAACCCCGGAGATCACCATTCGAGGATGTTCCAGGCAAGGAACCTGCTGGTACGGGGACCGCATTTCAGCAACGGCTATTTCGCCAACGGAATCGTCGTAAAGAACGCCTGGTATCCGATGCTGGACAATGTCAAGATCACGTCCGAGTACGGCGATTCGCACGGTAAAATGGCTGCGGGATTCGCCTTGCTGGACTGTTACAGCCCGCTCGTCGACAAATGCTACTTCTGGGGAGGGGCGGAATACGGCCTGCTGTACCGGAGCGAAATAGACAGCGAGGACGGGATCGTATCCGACTGCTATTTCGTAGGGCAGGACACCGGCATTCGGGTAAGGCTGTCGGCACGAACGGACGGGTGGGGCGAACCGGCGTTCCACCTGACCGACAGCCACATCCACTACAAGGTCAAAGGACTGGCCCTGAAAGGCATCCGGCAGGGATTCGTCTCCGGAAACCTGTTTTACTGCTTCAACCGGGCGGCGAGCAGGTGGCATGCCGACCCCGACAGCGTATCGTCGTACACATCCAAAGACATCGAATGCGACGCCGTGAACGATTTCATCGTGTCGCACAACCAGTTCGCCGAGCCGGCCTCGCCGAAGAGGGTGTGCATAGACATCCTTCCCAACTCGGGCAACCTGCTGATCGACGGCAATATTTTCAACATGGACGGCACCGCCATTCGAAACCGGTCGCAGGTCAGCAGCAGGTGTATCGGAAACGTGTATACCGGGAGTCCCGACTTTACGAAATCGGCCGACGGAGCGAACGCCCTGATCCGGTACGTCGATCCGAACGGAACCCTGAAAACCCTCGACTTCGAATAAGCCCGCAAGCGGCCGCCCGCCCGGCAACGCTTTCCCAACGACAAAAACGACCGGACAGCAACGTCCGGTCGTTTTCCCGATACGAAAGCCGTACCGCGTCTATTTTACGGCGATCACATCTATCTCGACTTTTGCGCCTTTGGGCAGCGCCGCGACCTGATAGCACACCCGGGCCGGCATCTGCCCGGTGAAGAATCGAGCGTAGACTTCGTTCATGGCCCCGAAATTGCTGATATCGTCGAGCAAAACGGTCGATTTGACCACGTTGTCGAACGAGCATCCGGCTTCGGCGAGGATCGCCCCGATGTTGAGCAGCGATTGTTCGGTCTGCCGGGCGACCGTATCGGGCATCGTACCGCTGATCGGATCGATCGGGAGTTGGCCGGAAACGTAAACCGTCCCGTCCGCTTCGACGGCTTGGCTGTAAGGGCCTACGGCCTGCGGGGCCGCCGCGGTTGCAATAACTTTTTTCATGGCTCTGTAATTTATCGGTTATACTGTCGTGCAAATTTAAAACATCATCCGGAATCCGGACGGGTTCTCGGAAATTATTATTAGCTTTGCTTGCCGTTTTTTCGGAGGATATTTTTAACAATTACAAATAAAATCAACTTATTATGAAAACCGCACGTTTGATTCTCGCAATCGCTCTCGCCGTTTCGGTCACGGCCTGCTGCTCCTGTCGCAAAGGAAAAAAGAATGCCAAACCCCTGACCGAAACCACCTGGGCGATGGTCGAATGGGAAGGACAGCCGTTCAAAGCCGACAACAACTATACGTTGGTATTCAGCAAAGAAAAAGGCCGTTTCGGCGGACGCGGCGACTGCAATTCGATCATGGGCAATTACACGCTGTCCGACAACGGCAAAATCAAAATCGAATCGGTCGCTTCGACGCGCGCCATGTGTGCGAATCAGGCTCAGGAAGACAAATTCATCAAAGAACTCGACCGGGTGGATTCTTACCGGATCGACGGAGACCTGCTGATGCTGATGCACGACGGCGAAATGCTGATGGTGATGCAGGCGCAGGACACGACGATGAAATAAACGGAAACAGGAGAATACCTGCTAAAAAAAAACGGATGCGCCGTCCCGAGGGACGGCGCATCGTTTTCCTGGTATTCCCGGCGCGTTTTTTGCGAATTGATTCCCCACGAATCAATCATCCATCCATGAACGCACTGCAAAATAAGACCAAGGCCCACCTCGGCCTGATCCTGGCCAATCTGGTCTGGGCGATGAATTACCCGTTTTACAAGATGATTATGCCGCAATACATGTCGCCTTACGCACTGGCGACCCTGGCGGTAAGTATCGCCGCGATCCTGGCTCTGCTGTCGTTCTTTTTCGTTCCGGTCGAACGGGTGCAACGCAAAGGAGACATCGTAAAATTCATCGGGGCAGCCGTACTGATGGGCGTCGCAAAAAAACTGTTCCTGATGGTCGGCATCCAGCATACCAGCCCGATCGACGCCTCGATCATCGCCACGCTGGGGCCGATCCTCGTACTGGTGATCTCGGTATTTTTCCTGATCGACCGGTTCACTCCGATGAAAATCGTCGGCATGGTGATCGGCCTGGCCGGCGCGCTCGTGGTGATTCTCAGCAACAGCGGCACGACGGCGGCGACGGCCAAACTGGGCGGCGACGCGATCGTCTTCCTCGGCATCGTCAGTTCGTCGTTCTCGATGGTATGGCTCAAAGACCTGATCATGCGCTACAAACCGATCACCCTGTTGCGCTGGATGTATCCGCTGGCCGCGCTGATGCTGCTTCCGTTCGGACTGAGCTCGGTGATCCATACCGATTTCGCCGCCATCCCGCCGCACATCTGGTGGGTAATCGCCTACGCCGTCCTGCTCCCGAGTTTCGGACCGAATTACCTGCTTATTTTCAGTCTGCACTACGTCAAACCGACGATTAGCAGCGTCTATTTCTACCTGCAACCGGTCATCGCGACCGGGCTTTCGGTCGCCCTCGGCATGGACAAACTGTCCTGGGATCGTGGACTCGCCTCGATCGCGGTTTTCGTCGGCGTACTGCTGGTAGTCAACGCATATAAAAACCATCCGTCGGCCCCGCGGCACGGCGGGGAGTGAACCCGCCGGCAGAACCGATTTCGCATAATCCCGGGATATTATTGACAATCTGCCAAAAAATAGCTATTTTTGCAGATTATTGCAAAAGTCAAGTTATCGAAACATGGGCAGTTCAAAATTCAAAGAGTATAAAGGACTCGATCTATCGCAGATCAACCGGGAAATTCTCGAACAGTGGGACCGCAACGACGCATTCCACCAGAGCATAACGACCCGCGAGGGACATCCGACGTTCGTCTTTTACGAAGGTCCTCCGTCGGCCAACGGAACGCCGGGGATCCACCACGTCATGGCGCGTACGATCAAGGACATCGTCTGCCGCTACAAAACGCAGCAGGGTTTTCTCGTACACCGCAAAGCGGGATGGGACACGCACGGACTGCCCGTCGAATTGGGCGTCGAAAAGAAGCTCGGCATCACCAAAGAGGACATCGGCACGAAAATTTCGATCGAGGAGTACAACCGCATCTGCCGCCGCGAGGTGATGACCTATACCGACATGTGGGAACGGCTGACCCGCGACATGGGGTACTGGATCAACATGGACGACCCGTACATCACCTACGACAACAAGTACATCGAGACGCTGTGGTTCCTGCTCGCCGAGTTGTACAAGAAGGGACTGCTGTATAAAGGATATACGATACAGCCCTATTCGCCGGCCGCCGGCACGGGGCTCAGCAACCACGAGCTGAACCAGCCGGGCTGCTACCGCGACGTGAAGGACACGACCTGCACGGCGCAGTTCCGGATCGTTCGCAACGCGAAAAGCGAGCCGTTGTTCGAAGGGGTCGAAGGGGCGCTGTACTTCATGGCGTGGACGACCACGCCGTGGACGTTGCCGTCGAATACCGCGCTGGCCGTAGGGCCCGCAATCCGTTACGTAAAAGTAGAGTCGTTCAATCCGTATACGGCCGAACCGATCACCGTTATCCTGGCCAAAGAGCTGCTGCATAACTTTTTTCCGAAGAAAAACGAAGAGTTGCCGCTGGACGGTTACGGCGGGGACGGCAAAAACATTCCGTACCGGGTGATCGGAGAGTACATGGGCAAAGACCTCGCCGGCGTCGAATACGAACAACTGATCCCGTGGATCAAGCCGGACGGCGACGCATTCCGCGTCATCACCGGCGACTTCGTGACGACCGACGACGGCACGACGGGAATCGTGCACATCGCTCCGACGTTCGGCGCCGATGACGACCGCGTAGCCAGGCAAAACGGAATCGCCCCGCTGATGGTGACCGACCGCGCCGGCAAACGCCAGCCGATGGTCGACCGCACCGGGAAATTTTTCCTGATCGCGGACATGGATCCGGAGTTCGTGAAAACCCATGTCGATACGACTGCCTACAAAGAATACGAAGGCCGTTTCGTCAAGAACGCTTACGATCCGAAGCTGACGGACAACGATCCGACGCTCGACGTCGACCTGTGCATGAAGCTGAAATTCGAGAACAAAGTATTCAAGATCGAAAAGCACACGCACAACTATCCGCATTGCTGGCGTACCGATAAACCGGTGCTGTACTACCCGCTGGACTCGTGGTTCATCAAAACGACGGCCGTCAAAGACCGGCTGATCGCGCTGAACGAAACGATTAACTGGAAACCGGCCAGCACCGGTTCGGGACGTTTCGGCAAATGGCTCGAGAACCTTGTCGACTGGAACCTGTCGCGCTCACGGTATTGGGGCACCCCGCTGCCGATCTGGGCGACCGAAGACCACAGCGAACTGAAATGCATCGGCTCAGTCGCCGAGCTGAAAGCCGAAATCGACAAATCGGTCGCCGCCGGTTTTATGACCGAAAACCCGTTCGCAGGTTACGTCGAAGGCGATTTCAGCAAAGAGAATTACGAAAAATTCGATCTGCACCGGCCCTATGTGGACAACATCGTGCTGGTATCCGACAAAGGTGAAAAGATGGTGCGCGAGAGCGACCTGATCGACGTGTGGTTCGATTCGGGGGCCATGCCCTACGCCCAGGTGCACTATCCGTTCGAGATCGGCGATGCGGAGTTCCGAAAAGTATATCCGGCCGATTACGTAGCCGAAGGAGTGGACCAGACGCGCGGCTGGTTCTTCACGCTGCACGCCATCGCCTCGATGCTGTTCGACTCGGTGGCGTTCAAAAACATCATTTCGAACGGACTGGTGCTCGACAAGAACGGCAACAAGATGTCCAAACGCCTGGGCAACGCCGTCAATCCGTTCGAGGTGCTCGACACCTACGGAGCCGACGCGACGCGCTGGTACATGATCTCCAACTCGCAGCCGTGGGACAACCTCAAGTTCGACAGGGACGGCGTCGACGAAGTGCGCCGCAAATTCTTCGGAACGCTCTACAACACCTACTCGTTCTTCGCCCTCTACGCCAACGTGGATTCGTTCACGGGCCGGGAGCCGGAGGTGCCGATGGAGAAGCGCCCCGAGATCGACCGCTGGATCATCTCGCTGCTGAATACGCTGGTCAAAAACGTAACCGAATCGCTGGAAAACTACGACCCGACCCCGGCGGCCCGCGCCATCCAGGAGTTCGTGGGCGAGAACCTCTCGAACTGGTACGTGCGCCTCAACCGCAAGCGGTTCTGGGGCGGCGGCATGTCGGAGGACAAGCTGGCGGCCTATCAGACGTTATACACCTGTCTGGAAACCGTCTCGATGCTCGCGGCGCCCTTCGCGCCGTTCATCTCCGACCGCATCTTCACGGACCTCAACGCCGTGAGCGGCCGCCACACCGACGAGTCGGTGCACCTCTCGACCTTCCCGAAGGCCGACGAACGGCTGATCGACACGCGGCTGGAGGAGATGATGTCGCTGGCCCAGAAGGTCTCGTCGATGGTGCTGGCCCTGCGCCGCAAGGTCTCGATCAAGGTGCGCCAGCCGCTGACCAAGATCCTGATTCCGGTGCTCGACCCGGCAACGGCGGAGCATATCTCGGCCGTGAAGAACCTCATCATGGGCGAAGTCAACGTCAAGGAGGTCGAATTGATCGAGAAGACGACCGGACTCATCACCAAGCGCATCAAACCCAACTTCAAGACCCTCGGGCCGCGCTACGGCAAGTACATGAAGCAGATCGCCGCGCTGGTGGCCGGATTCTCGCAGGAGCGCATCGCCGAAGTGGAGGCGGCGCCCGAGACGGTGCTCGACCTCGGCGGCGAGAAGATCGCCGTGACGCCGGCCGATTTCGAGATCACCTCGGAGGACATGCCCGGATGGCTGGTCGCCTCGGAGGGAAAACTCACCGTGGCGCTCGACATCACGGTCACCGAAGAGCTGAAAGCCGAAGGCGTGGCACGCGAGTTGATAAACCGCATCCAGAATATCCGCAAGGACTCCGGGTTCGAAGTCACGGACAAAATCCGCGTCGAAATCGAGTCGAAGCCCTGCGTGGCCGACGGCATCGCCCGCTTCGCCGACTACATCGCATCGCAGACCCTCGCCGTGGAGGTGAAAGCCGCGGCGGAGCCGGCCGGCGAGGCGGTCGTGGAGACCGATGTCGATGAAGAGCCCCTGCGCATCGCGGTAACGCGGATATAGCCCCGATATTCCTGTAAAATTTGGTAATATCGGAATTATTGCTTAATTTTACATGAAACCAAACAAGGAGGATACGACTATGGCAGACGAAAGAACACGGTACAGCGACGCGGAACTCGAAGAGTTCAAGCAGCTTATCCTGAAAAAGCTCGAAAACGCCCGCGCGGACTACGAGCTGCTGCGCGCCACGATCACCCATACGGCCGACAACGACACCGAGGATACGTCGCCGACGTTCAAGGTGCTGGAAGAGGGCGCCGCCACCCTCTCGAAAGAGGAGAGCGGCCGGCTGGCAGCCCATCAGATGAAGTTCATCCGCAACCTCGAAATGGCGCTCGTGCGCATCGAGAACAAGACCTACGGCATCTGCAAGACCACCGGCAAGCTCATCCCCAAGGAGCGCCTGATGAAGGTTCCCCACGCCACCGAATGTATCGAGGCCAAGGAAGGCCGCCGGTAACCCGGGGGGGGGCAGGAGAGAGAGGAGAGGGCCGGGAAAAGCCCGGCGCCGAGTCCCCGTACGGTTCCGAAACACCCTGCCGAACGCCTCCGTCCGGCCGACGCAATAGAAAAAGGTTCACCTTCGGGTGGACCTTTTTTCGCATCCTGAGGGCCTCCGGATGCGATTTTCCATACTTAATACCGGAAAAAAACGTTATCTTTACCGAATGTATGTCCGGTTCTGCATATTGGTACTGACCCTGACTGCGGCGGCGACCGCCTCTTTCGCCCGCGTCGCAGGCCCCGGTGCGCATATGCCCGACCGTTTCACCCCCGACAGCGCCCGGGTGTCGAATCCCGACGCCTCGGCCCGCAACCAGCGTCTTTACGACAGCATCGAGTCGAAAACCAACCGCCGCGCCGTGCCGCGCATGCTCTACAAGATGCTTTTCGTGAAACCCGTCCTCGACACCACCATGAGCGGCCGCGTGACCGACGAAAGCCGCCTGCTGCAACCCTACTCCGGGAAAACCATCGGAGAAATCACCATCGACCGCCGGCAGATCTTCGACCCCGGAGGCAACTGGCTCGAACGCACCGCCAACAAGACCCACCGCCTCACCCGCGAACGTGTCATCCGCCGCGACCTGCTTTTCGAACCGGGCGACACGCTCGATCCGGAACTGATCGTGCGCAACAAACAGCTGATCCGCTCACGCGGCTACATCGCCGACATCGACATCGCGGTGCTGCCCGACGCCTTCGACTCGACGCGCGTCAACCTGGCCATCACCACGCGCGACAGCTGGACCATCTCGGTTGACGGAGGATGGTATTCCGAAAGCCGGACGATGGTCGGGCTCTCCGACGCCAACATCCTCGGCTGGGGCAACAAGCTCAAACTCATGACCAACTTCAGCCGCAAGGACTTCTCCTACGGCGGCAACATGGTCGAATACGAAATCCCCAACGTGCTGGGGAGCTTCTACACCGCGGAGTTCGCCGCCGGACGCGACTTCTACAACTCGACGCTCGACATGGGGCTGCGCAAGGAATTCATCAAGCCCACCGACTACGAGATCGGCCTCACGTACAGCGACATCAAATCCAAACGCTACATGGTCGAGCAGGACACCTCGCTGCTGGTCAAGGAGCGGAACCTCGACGCCTGGGGCGGCTACTCCCGCTACCTGCGGCGGATCGGTTCGAGCGTCTACCTCACGGGACGCTACAACTACCGCCGCGTCAGCCGGCGGCCCCTCGTGGGACCGCATTTCAACCCGGCGCTGCACGATCAGGACGCCCTGCTGGTCGGGGCGGGACTCTACCGCGAAAAATTCTACACGGCCAACATGATCTACGGATTCGGACGCCGCGAGTACCTGGCGACGGGCTACAAAGCCGAGCTGACGACGGGCTATTCGTGGGGCGAATTCAACGATGCCATGTACCTGGGAATGAGCTACGAGACCGGAGGCTTCCGCGGCGTGGGCTACATCATGGGCGGATTCACGCTGGGAAGCTACATCGACCTCAACGACGGCATGTGGCACCGCAGTGCCGTGGATGTCGATCTGCGGTGGTTCTCCAACCTGTTCCTCTTCCGGCGCAGCCGCATCCGCCAGTTCCTCGCCTTCAACTACACCCAGGGGTGGAACCGCGGCACGGGCAGCGACGAAAGCATCCGATTCACCCGCACCGACGGATTGCAGGCCCTCGAAGAGCATATCATCGGCACCAACCGCATGATCCTCAACACCGAAACGGTCGTTTTCACCCCCTATCAGCCGCTGGGATTCCGCATCGCCGTCTTCGGGTTCGCCGACTTCGGGCTGATCGGCTATTCGCCCAACATCTTCAAAAACGACTTTTTCACCTCGCTCGGTCTGGGCGTGCGGCTGCGCAATGAACGGCTGGTATTCAACACGATCCAAATCCGGCTGGGCATCGCCTTCGGCAAAAACGGACTGGTCGAAAGCGAGTATTTCCGCCTCTCGAACTCCACGCGCATGGAGCAGTACCGCTATCGCCCGATACGTCCCGAGATCGTCGAATTCAAATAGGACGAAAAAGGGACGGAGTCCGAAACTCCGCCCCCGCTGAACTTTTTAATTTATCCGCTTACGGCACTTCCCCGAAGTGCTTTTACCTGCGGGCGCTGATCCCGGCCGCGCCGTCGCACCCCTTTTCGCCGCAGCGTCGCAAGAATCACGCCATTCCTGTTCTGCGGATAATTAGTCGGCGCGTTTTCTTCCGATTTTCCATATTAATACGTATATTTAACCCATGCTAATCATTGCCGACAGCGGATCGACCAAATGCACGTGGGTCGCGGACGACGGCGTGCGGACGACATCCGTGCGCACGCGGGGAATCAACGCCGTGCAGCACTCCGCGGAACAAATCCGCGAAGCGCTCGCCGAACTGCCTCCGTACGGTGCGGTGACGGCCGTGCGGTTCTACGGCGCCGGAGGCGGCGCAAGTTTCCCCGAGGCGAGCGAAAAGCTGCGCCGGGAGCTGGCGGCGCATTTCGGAACGGAGGAGATCGTCGTCGAATCGGACCTGCTGGGTGCGGCGCGCGCCCTCTTCGGCCGCGGCGAAGGCATCGCCTGCATCCTCGGCACCGGCTCCAACTCGTGCTGGTGCCGCGGCGGCGAGATCCTGACAAACGTGCCCCCGCTGGGCTATGTATTGGGCGACGAGGGCGGCGGCGTGCATCTGGGACGCAATCTCCTGAACGGCATCTTCAAGGGGCACATTCCGCTGAAAGAGGAATTTTTGGCGGCGACCGGACTCAGCTACGAGGAGATCATCCGCCGCGTCTACCGCGAGCCCTATGCCAACCGTTTCCTGGCGTCGTTCGCCCCCTTCATCCTCGCGCACACCGATTGTCCCGAGGTGCGCGAAATGGTCCGCCGCTCGTTCGGCGAATTCGCCTCCCGCAATCTGAGCCGCTATCCGCAGGGCCTTCCCGTTTCGTTCGTGGGCGGCATCGCGGCCCGCTTCGGGGAGCTGCTGCGCGAAACGCTGGAGGCGGAGGACTACCGCATCGGAACCATCGTCGAATCCCCCGCCGAGGGGCTTTTGAAATACCATCATGGAAGATAGAATCACCGAACAGGCTTCGCACTACGACAATCTGCAACAGATGTCGGTGCACGACATACTGACGGGCATCAACCGCGAGGACGCCCGCGTGCACGAGGCCGTGCGGGCAACCATTCCCGTCATGGAACGGCTCGTCGAACGCATCGTCGAACGCATGCGGCGCGGCGGGCGGATGTTCTACATCGGCGCCGGGACAAGCGGCCGTCTGGGCGTCACCGACGCTTCGGAGCTGCCCCCGACCTACGGCGTGCCGCACGAGCTGGTGATCGGACTGATCGCCGGAGGCGACGGTGCCCTACGCCGGGCCGTGGAACACGCCGAGGACGACACCGAGGGAGCGTGGCGCGACATGGCGCCCTACCGCCCCACGGCCGACGACACGCTGATCGGCATCGCGGCGTCGGGAACCACGCCCTATGTCGTCGGCGGACTGCGCACGGCGCGCCGTCACGGACTGCTCACCGCCTCGATCACCTGCAACCCCGCGTCGCCCGTAGCTGCCGAAGCGGAGTATGCGCTCGAAGCGGTCGTAGGACCGGAGTTCGTGACCGGATCGACGCGCATGAAGGCCGGAACGGCCCAGAAATTGATGCTCAACATGCTCTCCACGGCCGTGATGATCCGCTTGGGACGTGTCGAAGGCAACCGCATGGTCAACATGCAGCTCACCAACGACAAACTCGTCGCCCGCGGAACGCGCATGGTCGCCGAAGCGTCGGGACTCTCCGAAGCCGAAGCCCGGCAGTCGCTGCTGCGCTGGGGCTCGGTGAAACGGGCGCTGGAAGAGATCGAAAAACAGCGGAAAGATGGCTAAATTCTTTTCAGACCGCGAGATACGCGCCGTTGCGATATTCCTGCCGCTGGCCGGACTGCTCATCACGGCGCTGGTACTGGTGCGCCCGTCGGCCGACCCCGAAGCGGCCCGGCGGGCCGAAGCCGCGATGGAGACACGCCGGGACAGCGTGGTGCTCAGACACTTCGACCCCAACACGGCGACGCTGGACGAACTGCTGACGCTGGGGCTTTCGAAACACGAAGCCGTGAGCCTGCTAAAATACCGCGCCGCAGGCAAGGTGTTCCGCATTCCCGAGGACCTGGCGCTCTGCTACGGTATCGGCGACTCGCTCTACCGCCGGCTGGCGCCGTGGGTCCGCATCGGCCGCAAATACGCCATTGCCCCGGAGGAGTACCGCACGGGGCGCATCCTCCCCGAACCGCTGGCGCCCCAGCCGTTCCGCATCGACACCGTGAGCGTCCGCTACCTGCGGGCCATCGGGGCCCTGTCGAAACGGCAGGCCGAGGCTTTCATCCGCTGGCGCGACCTGAGCGGCATCTACGACATGGAGGAGCTGCGCGACTGCTACGTCGTGAGCGACTCGGTGGCCTCCGCGCTCGAACCTTACGTCATCTTCCCCGAGCGGAAGCCCCGTCCGATCGAGGAGCCCGTCGAGCTGAACACGGCCGATTCGGCCGCCCTGCGCTCGGTTTCGGGCATCGGCCCCAAGACCGTGGTGTCGATCCTCGTCTACCGCGAACGGCTCGGAGGATTCCTCCGCGCGGAGCAACTCGCAGAGGTTCCGGGAGTCACGGAACGCAATTATGAGAAAATTTTG
>ERZ827186.1228-NODE-1228-length-22364-cov-14.989332_pt1 | contig 22364 bp, 18 predicted proteins | sample MGYA00519918_ERZ827186 | MGnify/ENA primary metagenome ERZ827186 (study PRJEB31778, sample SAMEA3449275) | human gut metagenome | biome: human gut; feature: human-associated habitat; material: faeces | place: United Kingdom | collected 2010/2012 ...
AAGACAATAGAAAAACGAGTTATACCGATTATATCCTGGGTAGATAAGGAGCTATAGCGACAACCTAAATAGGGTGGAGGGTTGGCGGCTTTGCAAGCTATCGGTATGTCAAGGCTTTGCCTTACATTAGTATAAAGAAGACACACCATCCTAGATGACGGAGTGCAACAGTGCAGCCGTTGTACCCCAAGCAGCAGGGATGGCGTGTCATACGGGTTTACAATGAGGGAAGGGAGCGAACCTGGAGTCATGGCGATGGGTGAGAGAGTGTACCACATGAGCTGTTCAGCCGCCTGAGTGCGCTTAAGCAAATGAAGGTCAAGGAACAGTGAATACCTTAATGGGGTGGTGGGAGAAAGAGAACTGCGTGAACGCAAAAATGACTGACAAGGCTTTGCCTTTCCTTTTGTAGTCCACACCCTGCCAACATACGGAGTACATCAGCGCAGCCGTTGTGCCCCAAGACGGCCACAAAGGAGCCAGCCTGGATTTCCAAGGAAATGTCCTTGAGGACTTGGATGGGCTTGCCTTCTTCCTTATTGTATTGGAAGGTGACGTGGTCAAATTGAATGATGTTGTCGTTTTTCTTCACATCTGTTGCGTTCATCCGTTTCGGTTCCTTTTCTATTACCGATCTGCCATCCAGCGTCCCGTGGCGCCGCAAGGCAGCGCCAGGCCGGAGGCGGTCACCGGCAGACCCAGCTCCATCTCCGCCCGTGCCAGGGCGATCCAGAGACGGTGCCAGGTGGAGAACTTCTTATCGGGGGAGAAAATATACTGCATCTCCTGGCTGGCATACCGGGAGGACAGGGGGCTTTCGTATTTGTTATGATTCATATGCTTTCTCACTCATTTCATTTTATGTTTCAATATCATTATTATACCACGGCAGTTCCCCAATGAAAACTGTCCTTTTATGAATCTTTTTTGAACTTCCCGCACAAAAACAGGACCCATTTCACAAGGGAAATGGGTACTGCGTCCATTTGCGTTTGTTTTATTTCTCGGAGCGGCTGCCGAAGGCGTCGCCTTCAATCAGGAACTTCTCCAGCCGGTCGATGCCCGCCGCAGCCGCAAAATGCGCGGCGGCGGCCGTCCCCTCTGCGCCCTCGAGCATACAGCTCATCACGACCCCGACGCCCTGCGACGCGCAGCAGTCGGCAATCTCGCGCGCCCGGCGCAGGCCGCCGCATTTGAACAGCTTGATGCTGACCATATCCGCGCTGCCCGTCTCGATGATCCGGCGGACGCTCTCCAGGTCGCGCGCCGATTCGTCGGCCAGCACGCGCAGCTCGGTGACATAGACCTCCACCTCGCCGGTGGGGATCTCGTGATTGACGGATTCCCGCTGACGGAGGACGCCGCGGGCCATCAGCACATATTCGGCGCGGACCTTCTGGGCCTTGGCCAGCAGGGCGGGATCGGTTTTATCATCGAAGGCCAGCTGGACGATGCCGGTGCGGTCGCGCAGATCGATAAAGACGAGGGTGCCCATATCGCGGGTTTTCTGTGCCCAGCCGCATACCACCACTTCCCGGCCTATCATTTCCGGGGTGACGGTGCCGCAGTAGTGGGTGCGTTTGAGACCTTTCATGGTATCTGCCATAAATTTTGCACTCCTTTTGTTTTGGGGAATAGCGCTTTTTCGGGGGGATTCCTCATTTTGCCGAGAAAGCGGAATTTGATTTATTAACAATTTATTATAGCACGAATAGGGACGGTGTCAAAGGGTTTTGCCGCAGGTTTTGCAAAAAGAAAAGGCTCCCTTGTGTAAAGGGAGCTGTCAGCCGCTAGGCTGACTGAGGGATTGTTGGACGACAAGATCAATGTAGGCGCAAACACCATCAAAATTCTGCGCAACCTCATTATTGGGGATACGAATGACTGTCAGCCCATAGCCTTCCAAAAAAGCCGTACGCGCCGCATCTTGTTCGGCGTTCTGTTCTTCATAGTGCTGTGATCCGTCAAGTTCTATGACCAACTGCGCTTTTGCACTGTAAAAATCGGCGATATAGCGCCCAAGAACCTTTTGGCGGGAAAACCGAGCCGGATGCTGACGCAGAAAATCGTACCAAAGATGACGCTCTTCTTTGGTCATGTTCCTACGCAATAATTTTGCCATGGGGATAAGCGCTTTATTGTGCTTTGGCTGCATGCAATCCCTCCGTCACGGCTACGCCGTGCCACCTCCCTTTACACAAGGGAGGCTTTTTTCGGCACAGGCTTTTGTTTAGCGGGTGATGCCTTCGGCGGCTTCGGCCGCGGCGGCAAACCAGCCGTTCTGCATCTCGGTTTCAAATTCCGGGAGGAAGTGCAGGAGAGAGACGGGCTTGGCGGTACCGGTGGCCATCTGCTTCAGCTGGGCGGAGCCGCTTTGCAGCTCGCTGTCCCCCAGCACCATGCTGTACAGGGCGCCGATTTTATTGGCATACTTCATCTGGGCCTTGACGCTGCGCCCCATCAGGTCGCACTGGACGGCATAGCCCTCCCGCCGCAGCTGGGTGGTCAGCCGGAACGCCTCCTCGGTGGCCGCCTCTCCCATCGAAGCAATATAAAGATCGCACTGCTGGGGCTCAGGGAAATCGCAGCCCTGCTGCTCCATCACCATGAGGAGCCGTTCCAGACCCATGGCAAAGCCGATGCCCTCCACATCCGGGCCGCCCAGCTGACGACTCAAGCCGCCGTAGCGGCCGCCGCCGCACAGCGCGGGGAAGCCAGGAACGGAGATCTCAAAGACGGTGCGGGTGTAGTAATCCAGCCCGCGAACGATGCCGGCATCGACGGTGAAGGGGATATCGGCATCCTTCAGAAGGGTCTGTACTTTCTCAAAGTGGTTCCGGCAGTCATCGCACAGATAATCCAGCACACGGGGGGCGCCTTTGGCGATCTCGCCGCAGACGGGGGATTTGCAATCCAAAATGCGCATGGGGTTTTTCTCCAGGCGCTCCTTACAGGTCTCGCACAGATCCTCCCGGCGGCTCTCGAAGTAGGCGCGCAGGGCCTTGTGGTACTCGGCGCGGCAGGTGGGGCAGCCGATGGAATTGATGGCGAGGGTGAGGTCCTTGAGGCCAAGGGTCTGCATGCCCTCCCACGCCAGGGAGATCACTTCGGCATCGGTGACGGGCCCGGTGGCGCCGTAGCACTCCACACCGAACTGGTGGAACTGGCGGAAGCGGCCGCGCTGGGCCTTCTCGTACCGGAAGCAATTAAAGACATAGCTGACCTTGAGGGGCAGGGCATCGCCTAGGAGCCCATTTTCGATGGCGGCGCGGCAGATGCCGGCGGTGCCTTCCGGGCGCAGGGTGATGGAGCGGTCGCCCTTATCGGTAAAGGTGTACATTTCTTTATTTACCACATCGGTGGTATCGCCTACCCCACGCTGGAACAGCTCGGTGTGCTCGAAGGTGGGGGTACGGATCTCGCCGTAGCCGTACAGTGCGGCGGTGGAGAGCAGGGTACGCTCGACATACTGCCAGCGGGGGGTTTCGGCGGGGAGAAAATCATTGGTGCCGCGGGGGCGGGTGGTGAGGATGGCCATAGGGTGGATCTTCCTTCCTTAGGTAAAGTGGCGGAAATGGCGCCGGTCTGTGGTTTATTTTAGCACAGGTTTGGGGAAAAGGGAAGTCCCAGTTGAAGGCAGGTGCGGGGCGCAGCCCGAACCGCCCATAGGGCGGTTCCTGCGGCCTTTGGCCGCAGCGGCGGCTCCGCCGCCGGGGGCTGCGCCCCATGACCCCGCGAAAAGCAAAATCCCCCATTCCATAGCGGAACGGGGGAGCGAAATGCCGGTTTTTACTTTTTGGGGTTGACGATATCGCGCCAATCCAGGTCGCCGTTTTCCAGCGCGTGGATCATGGCCTCGGCCGAGGCGATATTGGTGGCGTAGGGGATATTGTAGACATCGCACAGGCGCAGCAGGCTGGCCTCATCCGGCTCGGTGGCCTTGGCCCCGATGGGATTTCGGAAATAGAGCAGCAGGTCGATCTCATTGCAGGAGATGCGGGAGGAGATCTGCTGATCGCCGCCCTGGCTGCCGGCCATAAAGCAGGTAATCTTGAGGCCGGTGGCCTCCGAGACCAGCTTGCCGGTGGTGCCGGTTGCACACAGATTGTGGCGGCTGAGGATGCCGCAATAGGCGATGCAGAACTGGACCATCAGTTCCTTTTTGGCGTCATGGGCGATGAGAGCGATATTCATACTTCAAGTGCCTCCTTTGGCAATGTTGAGATCAAGATGTATTTTACGGCCGGTAAACGGCCAGCAGCGGGCGGCTTTCTCCGCACAGGCGGGCGGCAATATTACCGGTGGCGGCGCTGTACGGCAGGTCGGCCCCTTCGGGGATCATCCCCAGCAGCCGCGCGCCGATGGCATCCAGTACAGCATCCAGGTGGGGATAGCCCAGGTCCCTCGGCAGGCGGCGGCCCACCCGGTTAAAGACCGTGCGCAGATTCCGGGCACCCTGCCCGGCCCACCAATCGGCGGTCTTAGCGGCGGCTTCTATGCTCTGCGGGGTCACCTCGGTAAGGAGCACCAGCGTTTCGGCGGCGGGCAGCAGGCCCTTTTGCAGCGGGCCGGCGCCGGGCGGGCAGTACCACAGCAGCGCATCGTACTGCTCGGTGCCGCTCAGCTCCTCCCGCAGCAGCTGCACATCGGCGGCCTCCGGCACCCAATCGATGGCGGACGGCCCCTGTAAAAGGGTCAGCCCGGCAATACGGGTGGGCAGCAGTGCGTTCTCCAGCGCGCACCGCCCTTCCAGCAGGTCAGAAAAATCGAACAGGCCTTCCTCCCGGATCTCCAGCAGGCGGTTCATCCGCCGCAGGCCCGCGGTGGCTTCCACCAGCAGCACTTTTTTGCCCTGCAGGGCCAGTTGCCGGGCCACCGCTGCGGTGACGGCGGCCGTACCGCAGCCGCTGCAGCCGGCTGTCATAACAATACTACGCACAACGGCCGGCCTCCTTTTGGTTTTCCCATGGCGTGCAGAACAAAATAAGCTGCATAACAGCTTTACCACAAATATCTTATCATATCATCCGCCAAAATGCAAAGGGTAGCTTGCCCAGCCGCTAAATTTTGTGCAGGTTCCAGTACAAAGGGCCTTTCCCTTGCATCAGCCTGTCAAATTGCGCCACCTGGCAGCGAGACAGAGACACGCTGCCGCGGGTGCAAAGGAATAAAATTGCGCAAGGGGCGGGGGGCCGCAGGCCCGGCGGCAAAGCCGCCGACACGGGCGGCGCCCGTGTGCCCGCCTTCGGCGGGCGGCCTGCGGCCCCCAAGCCTGCCCCCGCGCAAACCCCCAAAAGAAGCTCCCCGGCGCGCCTGCCGGGGCCGGGGAACAAAACCTCATTTATTCAGCCTCACTCTGGCTGGCGCTTTGCCGGGCCAGGTAGTCCAGCTTGTTCTGGTGATAAATGCCGTCCTCACCAAAGAAGTACTCCTCCAGTACCGCCTTGGCCACAGGTGCGGCACGGTCGCCCTCGTAGCCCTTTTCGATGATGACCGCCACGGCAATCTGGGGATCATCGGCAGGGGCGTAGCAGATAAAGCAGGAATTAACCAGGCCATCGCCGCGCTGCGGGGAGCCGGTCTTGCCCGCCACCACGATATCCACCCCGTACATACTCCAGGTCTTACCGCGGGCGCTGCCCCATGTGCCGTAGCTGGTACCCCGCCCGTAGGCGTCGTTGTAGCAGCTGCGGGTCATGCCCTCCCGGATGGCGGCCCATGTGCCGTCCTCTGCCTCTATGGTCTCCACCACGGTGGGCTGCGCCTCGTACAGCACATTTTTCATATTGTAGTCCCATATTTTATCCACCAGGTGTACCTGTATCCGCTGGCCACGGCTGGCCAGGGTGGCGGTGTAGCTGGCCATCTGCAATATGGTGAACTGGTTATCCAGCTGGCCGATGGCGGATTGCAGATCGTAGCTGTCGTACCAGTCCTCGCCGATGGCCGCGCGGGTCTCCGGGGAGGAAAGCTGGCCCGCCAGCTCGGGGATCTCGATGCCGGTGGCATGGCCCAGCCCCAATGAATAGCTGTATTCATTGATGGTCTCGATGCCCATGCGCCGCCCCATATCGTAGAAGAAGATGTTGCAGGAGACACGCAGTGCGTCAATGACATTGATGGGACCGTGCACACCCTCGCAGACCGGCTGATAATCCCGGTAGTAGGTGTAGCGTCCGGTGCAGTTGACGCGGTCGGTGGCCGTTACGGTGCCGGTGTCCAGCGCTGCCAGTGATACCGCAGGCTTATAGGTACTGCCCACGGTATACAGGCCCTGCGTCGCGCGGTTCAGCAGCGGGGAAGGGCTCTGCTGCACCATCTCGGAGTAGGTTTGGTAGTATTCCTCCAGGCTATAATCCGGATAGCTGGCCATGGCAATGACACCGCCGGTTTTTACATCAATGGCCACCACGGCGCCCGCTTCGGCTTCCTTACCGCGGGTGGCGGGGGCATTGTTATTCAGGTAGCTGATACGATCGGCCAGAGCCTTTTGGGCGGCGGCCTGCACACTTTGCACCAGGGTAAGCTGCACGGTGTGTCCGGGCACGGCTTCCTCCGTTTCTTCCACCCGGATGACATTGCCCTCCTGATCCTGCACCACGGTGCGCAGACCGTTCTGCCCGCGCAGCTCATCCTCCATCACCCGTTCAATGCCACTTTTGCCCAGCGTATCGCTGATGCGGTAGCCGGAGGGATTGGAGAGGGAATAGGTCTTTTCCGCTTCCTTCAGCTTGTTGTATTCCTCGCTGCTGATGGACCCGGTGACCCCCAGCACATGGGAAGCCAGACTGCCGGTCAGGTAGGTGCGCACCGGGACGGTAACACCATCTACGCCCGGCAGACGGCTGCTGCTTTCTTTAACGGCAGCCAGCAGCGCATCGCTGATATCGGTGGCAAAGGTATAGGGATTGTAGCTGGAAAATTCCGATTGCGTCATGGTATAGCGGATCCCCGCCAGCAGCCGCTGCTCCTCCTGGGTGTAGCGGTACATACGGTACTGCGTCCGCAGGGAGGAAAGGAGCTCCTCATCGGTGGCGTCGGGGGTCTTGCGGAAGTTCCGCAGCCAGTCCAGCGCCTCGGCATCGCTCAGGTCCTCTATCTTATTGCGGGTGCGCAGCCGGTCCAGCACATCGGTATCGGTGTAGTCATTCAGGTTATAGAGCTCCCGCAGCCAGTACAGGGCATCCTTCGGGGTGGCGGCCTCGCTTAATTGCAGCTTGCTGCGCAGGGCCCGCAGGGCGGCTTCCTCCCCGGTAAAGGTGTAGGGCATCTCTGTGCTGATAGGCAGCTCATCCCGCCACTCACAGCCGTAATCCCGGCACAAAGCGGTGAGGGTAAGCAGCAGGGGATTGAGCTCCTGCTCGGTAAAGTAGTTACTATCAATGGTGATATTGCAGATGGTGGTATTGCCGGTAAAGGCCTTTCCTGTGGCATCCACGATCTCCCCGCGGGCCGCAGAGGTCTGCTGGGTGATGGAAATGCCCTGGGCCGCCTGGCGGGCGTAGTCCTCGCCATCCCGCAGCTGGGTCAGCATCATCACCACCACAAAAAACAGAAAAACGGCGCCGATGGCAGCGCCCAGGATGATATAGCGTTTTCTCTCGGTGGGGTACATGGTCGGCTCCTTTCTTCCTTGGCTTTGCGAGAGGGTCTGTGCAGCGGGCGGGCCTGTGCACAGGCTCCTCATCTCATCGTTACAATCGGGTATCGGTGCGCTCCTCCGCCATGCGGTGCAGCGCCCGCACCGGGTAATACAGCGGCACCGCCAGCACCGCCGAATAAACGGCATGGGGCAGATCGTACCGCAGCAGCACCGGGGCCGCGCCCGTTACCCCCGCCAGCGGGTACCGGAATAAAAACAGCACCAGCCGACAGAAAAACGCCGCGATCAGCACCGCCGCCATAATAATGGGCAGGCTGGACTGCAAATAATTGCGGATGATCAGCCCGGCGGCCAACCCCAAAATGGTGAGAAACAGCATATAAAAGCCCATGGGCGCCACACTGTACAGGTCACACAGATACCCGCAGAAGATGCAGAACAATACGCCGGGCAGCTCCCGCTCCATGGTGGCCACCAAAATGGCCAAGGCCGCCACCGGCAGCGGCCGCACCCCGCCAATCTCCAAAAGGCCGGGGATGGACTGCAGCCGGAACAAAGCCACCGCCAGCAGGGCATAGGCGCCATATTTCAGGATATACCAGCGGTAAAGCTCCATGCGGCGCCTCCTTTGCTAAATCATAATTTTTCCCGTGACCTGGCTTTCGGGGCGCAGCCCACCCCAGCCTGCGGCTGGGGTCCCCGGCGCTCCGCGCCGGGTCGGCGGCTCCGCCGCCGGGGCTGCGCCCCGGCCGTGCCGCGCCGCGTCCCCGCGGTAAGGGAAAAACTTGGTTTACGGGTTCGTCTCCTCCGGGGGGACCTCCTCGCTCGGAGTCTGGGTCACGGTAAAATCGGTAATGACAAAGACCTGCCGGGCATTTTCCGGCCGGGCGGAAAGATCAATGACTCCCTCCAGCGTCAGGCCGGTCGCCGCCAGCGAAACCTCCGAAAGATAGCCCACCGTCAGCCCCTGCGGGATCTGCTCGCCGTAGCCGCTGGTCAGGATCAGATCCCCGGCGGCCGCCTCGCTTTGCAGCCGCAGGTAGGTCAGCCGGGCGGTGTTATCCTCGCTCATGGCCGCGTCCCCAGTCAGGATGCCGGTATCCAGCGTGGTGCTGTCCAGCACACCGATATTGACTGCGGGATCCATCAGCGTCAGCACGCGGCAGTAACGCTCACTCACCCGTCCCACAATGCCCACCAGGCCGTTTTCGGTAATGACCGGCATGCCGGAGGTAATGCCCTGCGACTGCCCGATATTGATGATAAAGGAGCCGGAAGGATCATCCGGCACATGCGCTATAACGGTGGCGGGCTCCAGCGTGTAGTCGGCGTTGCTGTCGCTGATGCTGAAGAACCGGCGGTACAGGTCATTCTGGTTTTTCAGCTCGTCATAGTCGGCCTGGCGGCGGGTCAGCTCATCCACCAGCTTCTGCAGGTCCTCGTTTTCCTTTTGCAGCTCCCGCCCGTGGAAAATCGGCTGGAAGAAATCCTGGATGCCGTTGCCGATCCCCGCGAAAAACTCGCCAAAGGGGGTGGCCACCGCCCCGCCGATATGGGAAAGGGCGGGCATCAGCCCGCCGGTATATACCGCACGCAGAAAGAATGCCAGTACCGCGGCCAGCAGCACAGCGATGATCTTAAAGGTCTTACTGCGGAAAAAGTCGTTCATGCTGTATCGTTCCTTTTTGGGTCATTCCCATCCCGTTAGCGGCTTGGGCGGTTATCGAAGAACAGGGTGCGGGAGAAGGTTTCCGGCGATTCCAGAATGGCGCCGGTGCCGCGGGCCACGCAGTCCAGCGGCTCTTCCGCTATGAATACCGGCATCCCGGTCTGCTGGGCCACCAGCTTATCCATGCCGTGCAGCATAGCGCCGCCACCCGCCAGGGTAATGCCGGTCTCCAGAATATCGGCGGAAAGCTCGGGCGGGGTGCGCTCCAGCGTAGTCAAAATAGCGTCGATGATGACGCCGATCTGCTCGCTGAGCACCTCCCGGATCTCGGCCGGGGTCAGCGTCACTTCCTTGGGGAAGCCATCCACCAGGTTGCGGCCCATTACGGAATAGGGCTCCTCGCCCTCATAGGGCGCGGCGGAGGCGATGGCGATCTTGATCTCCTCGGCGGTGCGGTCCCCGATGAGAACATTATATTTGCGCTTCACATAGGCGATGATCTCTTTCTCAAACTCATCCCCGGCGCTGCGCACACTGCGGCTGGCCACGATGGAGCCCATCGAAATGACCGCCACCTCCGCGGTGCCGCCGCCGATATCCACCACCATGCAGCCGGTGGGCTCCGCCACAGGCAGGCCCGCGCCAATGGCCGCCGCCATCGGCTCCTCCACTATGGCCACCTGCCTGGCGCCCGCCTTAAAGGCGACCTCGCGCACGGCACGGCGCTCCACCGCCGTTACCCCGCTGGGGATGCAGATGACCACGCGGGGACGGTTAAAGGTCACACTGCCCAGCGTCTTTTTGATGAAAAGCTGCAGCATACTGGCCGCAATATCAAAGTCGGCAATCACGCCGTCCTTCAGCGGGCGCACCGCCACAATGGAAGCCGGGGTGCGTCCTACGACCTCCTTGGCCTCGTCGCCGACAAATTTCACGGTATCATTGCGGATATCCACCGCGACTACGCTCGGTTCCCGCAGAATGATACCCTTGCCTTTCATATAAATAAGGGTATTGGCCGTACCCAGATCAATGCCGATATCTCTTGCCATAGCCGTCCGCTCTCCTTTATCTGTGTTGTTGGCGCAGTTTTAGCACTATACTGCTATTATAGACGATATCCCGCCCGACCACAAGAAAAAGAGTGTAAATTTTTTATGGATGAAACCCGTTTTTTCCGGGGATGATACCCTTACCGGATCGCTTCCCGGGTGCGGTCTGTTTTGGCGGGATGGGGCTGGACCCTGCAGGGGGCCGGTCCCGGGCCGCAGGCCCGGCGCTGCTTCGCATCGCCGCAGCGGGCTCCGCCCGCTGAAACCGCCCTCCGGGCGGTTTGGCCTGCGGCCCGCCCTGCCACTGTACAGCTTCCCGGCCGGCTGCATGCCCCCGCCGCCCGGCCCTGTCAGTTTGTGTATTTTCTCCAAGAATAACCCGCTCCCGGCCGCAACTTTTCGCAGCCGCCCTCTCCTTTTGGTTCAACTGCACCAAAAGAACGCATTATAATACAGGGAAATTCTAACTTGTTAAAAATCTAATTTATAGACTCCCCTCTGGGAAAATGCTAAAATTGTAATAAAGCAACAAAAAACAAGGAGATATTCGTCAAAATTATAACATAGCTGTTATAAAAATGACAAACATCTCATCTCATGCGGGAGGTACTTACCGATGAACAGAAGCATGAAAACCATGGATGGCAACAGCGCCGCGGCGCATGTGGCATACGCCTACACCGATGTCGCGGCGATCTATCCCATCACCCCCTCCAGCGTCATGGCGGAGCTGACCGACGAGTGGGCCGCCGCCGGGCGCAACAACCTGTTCGGGGAGCCGGTACGGGTGATCGAGATGCAAAGCGAAGGCGGCGTGGCCGGTACGGTCCACGGCTCGCTGGCGGCGGGCGCCCTTACCACCACCTTCACCGCCTCGCAGGGCCTCCTGCTCATGATCCCCAATATGTATAAAATGGCCGGCGAGCTGCTGCCCTGTGTCATTCATTGCTCAGCCCGCGCGCTGGCTACCCACGCCCTTTCCATCTTCGGCGATCACAGCGATATCTACGCCTGCCGGCAGACCGGCTTTGCCATGCTGTGCACCAGCAGCGTGCAGGAGGTCATGGACCTGGCCCCCATCGCCCACCTCGCGGCCATCAAGCGCCGCATCCCCTTTCTGCACTTCTTCGATGGCTTCCGTACCTCCCACGAGATCCAGAAGATCGAGGTGTGGAGCGATGAGCAGCTGGAGGCCCTTTTAGACCGCTCCGCGGTGGATACCTTCCGCTACCGCGGGCTTTCCCCCAACCGCCCCGTGCTGCGCGGCAGTGCCCAGAACCCCGATATCTTCTTCCAGGAGCGCGAGGTCGCCAATCAGTTCTACGATACCCTCCCCCGTGTGGTGGAGGACTACATGAATAAAATCAACGCCATGATCGGCAGCAATTATCACCTCTTCGATTACTACGGCGATCCCGATGCCGAGGAGGTCATCATCGCCATGGGCTCGGTCTGCGAGACCATCGAGGAAGTCATCGATTATAAGCGTGCCCGCGGCGAAAAGGCCGGCCTCATCAAGGTCCGCCTCTATCGTCCCTTCAGCCGGGAGCATCTGCTGCGTGCCCTGCCCGAAACCGTCCGCTCCATCACTGTGCTGGACCGCACCAAGGAGCCCGGCTCCATCGGCGAGCCGCTGTACCTTGATGTCGTGGCGGCGCTGCGCGGCAGCCGGTTCGAGAGTATCCCCGTTTACACCGGCCGCTACGGCCTGGGCAGCAAGGATGTCACCCCCAGCCAGATCTTTGCGGTGTACCGCAATGGCAAAACCGGTGAAAAGCCCCGTTTTACCGTCGGCATCACCGATGATGTTACCTATCTTTCGCTGCTGGAGACCGAAGCCCCCAATACCACGCCGGAGGCGACCGTCTGCTGCAAGTTCTGGGGCCTCGGCTCCGATGGCACCGTGGGCGCCAATAAAAACTCCATCAAGATCATCGGCGACCACACCGATCTCTATGCCCAGGGCTACTTCTCCTACGATTCCAAAAAGAGCGGCGGCTTGACCGTCAGCCACCTGCGCTTCGGCCGGGAGCCCATCAAGTCCACCTACCTCGTCACCAAGGCCGACTTTGTGGCCTGCCACAATCCCGCCTACCTCGGCAAATACGATATGGTGCACGATATCAAGCCCGGCGGTATTTTCCTGCTCAATTGCGGCTGGAGCATGGAGGAGCTGGAGCGCCGCTTCACCGGCGACGGCAAGGCCTACCTCGCCAAAAATAACATCCACCTTTACACCATCGATGCCGGCGCCATCGGCAAGGAGCTGGGACTGGGCGGCCGTGTCAATACCGTCCTGCAGGCGGCGTTCTTCCGCCTTACCGGCATCATCCCCGCCGAGGAAGCGCTGCAGCTGATGAAGGATGCCGCCACCCGCGCCTACGGCGCCAAGGGTGATGACATCGTGGCCATGAACCACGCCGCCATCGAACGCGGCTTCACCGATGCCAGGGAAGTGCCCATTCCCGCCCACTGGGCCACCCAGCGCGGCGATTTCGTCAGCTTCTATGCCACCGGCCGGGATCCCGAGCTGGTCGAGTATGTCAACCGCATCCAGATCCCTGCCGACCTGCAAAAGGGCGATGACCTCCCCGTTTCTACCTTCCTGGGACGGGAGGACGGCCACCTGCCGCTGGGCACCAGCCAGTACGAAAAGCGCGGCATCGCGCGGGAAGTCCCCACCTGGCAGCCGGAAAACTGCATCCAGTGCAATCTCTGCTCACTGGTCTGCCCCCACGCCGTCATCCGTCCCGTCGCCATGACCGAAGCGGAAGCTGAAAAGGCCCCCGCCGGCATGCCCTCCCTGCCCATGACCGGTCTTGCCGATCACCGCTTTGCCATCACCACCAGCGTGATGGACTGCACCGGCTGCACTCTGTGCGTCGGCATCTGCCCCGGCAAAAAGGGCCAAAAGGCGCTGGCCATGGCCCGGCTGGAGGGCGAAAAGCCCCGTCAGGTCTACTTCGATTACGGCCGCGAGCTGACCCCCAAGCCCGCCGTGATGCAAAAGTTCGGCGCCGATACCGTTAAGGGCAGCCAGTTCCGGCAGCCGCTTTTGGAATTTTCCGGCGCCTGCGCCGGCTGCGGCGAAACCCCCTATGCCAAGCTCCTCACCCAGCTGTTTGGTCCACGCATGTATATCGCCAATGCCACCGGCTGCTCCTCCATCTGGGGCGGCTCGGCCCCCGGCATCCCCTATACCAAGAATGAGAAGGGCCAAGGTCCTGCCTGGGCCAATTCCCTCTTCGAGGATAACGCCGAATACGGCTACGGCATGTACCTGGCGCAGGATACCATGCGCAAGCGCCTGATAAGGGAAGCCGAAGCCCTCGTCGGCGATATCGAGGCTCCGCACGAAAAAGAGGTGCTGGAAAATTACCTCGCCACGCTGGAGGACGGCGAAGCGAACCTCGCCGCTACCGATACCCTCATTGATGTCCTTTCCAAGAGCCTGGATCCCCGCGCTCAGCAGCTTTTGCATCACAAGCAGTTCCTCAGCAAAAAGTCCAACTGGATCCTGGGCGGCGATGGCTGGGCCTACGATATCGGCTTTGGCGGGCTGGATCATGTCATGGCCAGCGGGGCCGATGTCAATGTCCTGGTCTTTGATACCGAGGTCTACTCCAATACCGGCGGCCAGATGAGCAAATCCACTCCCACCGGCGCCGTGGCGCAGTTTGCCGCCAATGGCAAGGAGGGCACTAAGAAGGACCTGGCCTACATGATGATGACCTACGGCAGCGTCTATGTGGCGCAGGTGGCCTTGGGCGCGGATTTCAACCAAACCCTCAAGGCCTTCCGGGAAGCCGAAAGCTTCCCCGGCCCCTCCCTCATCATCGCCTACTCCCCCTGCATCAATCACGGCATCCGCGGCGGCATGGTCAATGCCGATATCGAGATGAAAAAGGCCGTGGAGTGCGGCTACTGGAATCTGTTCCGCTACGATCCCCGCCGTAAGGCGGAGGGCAAGAACCCCTTCCAGATGGATAGCAAAGCCCCCACCGGCGATTACCAGGCCTTCCTCAAAAACGAGGTTCGTTACAGCGCCCTCATGCGCACCTATCCCGAACGCGCCAGCCGCCTGTTCGACCGCGCCGAGGTCAATGCCATCGGCCGTCACGAGCGCCTGCTGCAATGGGAAGCCCTCAGCGGCAAGCTGGTCGCCGCCGAAGCCGAAGAGGTGGAGCGCGAAGCCGCCAGCCGCCGTGCCGAAGCGGAAAAACAATAATTTCACCCACAGCAAAAACCCCCGCCCTTTCGGGCGGGGGTCGTTTTATATGTTGTTATTCCATACCAATACCGGATACCTCACCGTTCACGGTAAATGCGCTCACCGTCCCATCGGCGCCGGTCACCAGCGCCACATCCTCCAGTGGGAAGCGGTACACCCCCACCCGGATGCCATCCTCAGTATGCCCGGTATCTCCGGCCTCGCCGATTTTATCTCCCTGCTTCACGGTGTCGCCGGTCTTTACCGCCACCTGGCTGCAATGGGCGTACAGCAGATAGCAGTCCTCCTGCTGCACCAGTGCCAGCCTGCCGTAGCCGTAGTTCCAGCCAATATCCGCGGCCCAAGCCACCGTTCCGTCCTTCATGGCGGTAATGGGGGCGCCAAGATCGGTTTTCAGCATCAATCCACCGTTTTCCTCGGTGATCTCAGTGATATTGCTTACCGGCCGGGCGTAGTCCTCGGCAAAGGATTGGTGGAATTCCTCATTGCTCAGTCCGGCCACAGCCGGTTCCTTTCCGCAGCCCACCAGCAGCATCAGCACCGCCGCTAGCAGGATCATCCATTTCCTCATGGGGGTCCCTCCTTTTGGTCAGATGTTTTCTCCGTACAGTCTCATCATAACCTGTTCCCAAAGAAATGTAAACCCCGTACAGGAAATTATTTGTCAGCAGATGATGAAAAGCCGCCCTCCGTGTCAAAAGGGCGGCTTCTTCTTTGGTTAAATTGTCGATTCACACCCCATACAGCAGCTCGCCGTAGGTCGGCATCGGCCACAGATGGGCAGGGCACATCTGCTCCAGCGCGTCGGCGGCCTGCCGCAGCTCGTTCATGGCGGGCAGCAGCCGGTCCCGCGCGTACAGCGCCTTCTGCTCCTCGGTGCCGCTGGGGAAATCCCGCAGCAGGTTTTCCAGCAGGGTGCAGCCGGCCAGCAGCATATCGTTGTAGTTGGCAATCTGAGTGCCCAAAAGCTCCTCGGCTTTGCAGCTCAACAACGGGCTGATCTCCTGCTTGGCGCGGCTGGTCTGTCCCAGCTCCCGCAGCGCCGCCTGCCCGGCGGGCAGGATCTGCCGCCGCACCATTTCTGCCATGGTGGCGGCCTCTATGCGGATGCACTTGGCATAGGTCTCATAGTGGATCTCCTGACGGCTGGTCAGCTCCGCCGCGGTAAAGATGCCGTGCTTCGCGAAAAGCGCCACATTCTTTTCCTCGGTCAGGTGGGCAAAGGCCTCCGGCGCGGTACGCAGGTTAAGGAGTCCCCGGCGTTCCGCCTCCTGCTGCCATTCCTCGCTGTATCCGTCCCCGTTAAAGAGAATTCTTCCGTGCTGCTCCAGCGTCTCCTGCAGCAGGGTGCGCACCGTATCCTCCCGGTCGGCACTCTGCTCCAGCCGGTCGGCATAGCGGCCCAGCACCTCGGCCACGGCGGTATTCAGCACCGTGTTGGGGTCGCTGATGGACTGACTGCTGCCCAGCATCCGGAACTCAAACTTGTTGCCGGTAAAGGCAAAGGGCGAGGTCCGGTTGCGGTCGCTGTCATCCTGCCGCAGATGGGGCATCACCGGCACCCGCATCTCCAGCTCCCGGCGGGCGGCGGCGGTGCTGCCCTCGCCGCAGGCGGCCTGCATCAGGGTGTTCTGCAGCGCCTCCCCCAAAAAGATGGAAAGAATGGCGGGCGGGGCCTCGCTGGCGCCCAGCCGGTGGTCATTTCCGGCGGTCGCCACAGTGATGCGCAGCAGGGCCTGGTATTCATCCACCGCGGTGATGACCGCGGCCAGCATCAGCAGATAGGTCAGGTTGTTCGCCGGGTCGCTGCCGCCGTCCAGCAGGTTGCGGCCGGTATCGGTCACCAGCGACCAGTTATTGTGCTTGCCGCTGCCGTTCACCCCCGCAAAGGGCTTTTCCGCCAGCAGGCACACCATGCCGTGCTTCTGGGCCAGCCGCTGCATCAGCTCCATGGTCAGCTGGTTGCCGTCGGCGGCTATATTCGTGGTGGTAAAGAACGGGGCCAGCTCATGCTGGGCGGGCGCCACCTCGTTATGCTCGGTCTTGGCCATCACACCCCGCCTCCACAGCTCCTCGTCCAGTTCCTTCATATAGGCCATCACCCGGGGCTTTATGGTGCCAAAGTAGTGGTCATCCAGCTCCTGCCCCTTGGGGGCCATCGCCCCAAAGAGGGTCCGTCCGGTGTAGCGCAGGTCCCGGCGCTGCTCATACAGCTCCTTCGGGATGAGGAAATACTCCTGCTCCGCGCCCACGGTGGGGGTCACGGCGGTCACATCGGCCCAGCCCATCGCCCGCAGGAAGCGTACCGCCTCCCGGTTGAGGGCATGCATACTGCGCAGCAGGGGGGTCTTTTTATCCAGTGCCTCGCCGGTGTAGCTGCAAAAGGCCGTGGGGATATACAGGCAGTCATCCTTGATGAAGGCGGGGCTGGTGGGGTCCCATGCGGTGTAGCCCCGCGCCTCAAAGGTGGCCCGCAGGCCGCCGCTGGGAAAGCTGCTGGCATCCGGTTCGCCCTTGATGAGCTCCCGCCCGGAAAATTCCATGATGACCCCGTCGCCGGCCGGTGTCAGGAAGCTGTCGTGCTTTTCGGCGGTAATGCCGGTCATGGGCTGGAACCAGTGGGTAAAGTGGGTCACCCCGTGGTCCAGCGCCCAGGCCTTCATCACATTGGCAATGACATCGGCCACATCGGGGGTCAGCGGCTCCCCGCTGGCAACGATCTGCCGCAGGCGGCGGTAGGTATCATGGGGCAGGCGCTTTTGCTGCACCGTGTCATTAAAGACCAGGCTGCCGAACAGCTCCGGGATATTGCTCATCAAAATTCACTCCCTCGCGGCGAAAAGCTCACGCTTTTCCCAAAAAATATGTTACCAATTTTATCACGCTGCATCGGTGAAGTCAATGTGATTTTCCGCTAAATCAAGGGGCTTTTGCGGCTCCCATTTTGGCAGGGGATCATAACACCGTTTCCATCGCCGTCCGCAGGCCCCTCCTCGACAAATCGCGGTCCCGCACCCCAGCCGCCGCGACCCATGGTCTCCCTTTTCAGGGGGCAGCGGCGCGGCAGGCGGCGCTTACTATGCCTTTACAAAAGGCCTTTACAAAAGGCTCACTCCGCCAGCGCCATCAGCAGCTCCATCGCCCGGCGGTACCCGGTAAAGCCCAGCCCCACCACGCTGCCCTTGGCCGCCATCGCTACATAGCTGCGGTGCCGGAATTCCTCCCGGCGGCTGGGATCGGAAAGATGCACCTCAATGACCGGCAGCGAAACTGCCAGCAGCGCGTCCATCAGCGCCACGCTGGTGTGGGTGTACCCCCCTGCGTTAATGATAATGCCATCCGCCTTCTCAAAATACGCGCGGTGCACCTCATCAATGAGGGCGCCCTCGTGGTTGGATTGGAATATCTCTATTTCCAGCCCCAGCTCCTTTGCGCTCTGGCGCAGATAATTCTCCAGGTCGGCATAGCTTTCCTTCCCGTAAATTCTCGGTTCCCGGATGCCCAGCATATCCAGGTTGGGCCCGTTGATGATAAACAGCTTCATACTTTTCCCCCATTCGGCAAATTTTTGTGGAAAGCCGGGCCCGCATCCCGCCCGGTCCTTCCTTTGTGCAGAGTCCCGGTTACGGCCCGCAGGGCCGGCGGCTCCGCCGCCGTAGGGGCGGCCTGCGGCCGCCCCCCAAAGCCGTCCCGCGGACGGCCTGCCCTGCGGGCCTCCCCGCCGCACCGGCTTTCCTCTATCGCAAATCCAGCCCCCGCGCCGCGGCCTCCGCCGCGGCCTTTGGCAGGCCGGTATTCTCCACACTAAAATCCGCCGCAGCCCGGTACAGCGGCTCCCGCTGCCGGTACAGCCCCGGCAGGTCGGTGGAAAGCGGCCGCCCCTCGGTGGGCAGCAGCTCCAGCGGCCGCCGCAGCCAGCACAGCAGGCCGTTTTCCCGCAGGACCTCCACATTTTTCTCCCGCAGGATGGCCCCGCCCCCGGCGGCGATCACACAGCCGGTTTTGGGCGAAAGCTTCCGGAGCAGCGCTTCCTCCCGCTCCCGGAAATAGAGCTCCCCGTGGGCCAGCAGCTCCCCCTCCGGGGTGATGCCGTACTCCAGCAGGTACTCCTCGTCGCAGTCTATAAACTCCCGTTCCAGCATCTGGGCGGCCAACCGCCCTATGGTGGTCTTTCCGCTGCCCGGCATCCCGATGAACACCAGGTTCCGCCGTTCGGCCAGCAGCTCCCGGTAAACCCGCAGCACCGTTTCTTCGCCCGGCACCGCCGTCCCAAAGGCGTACTCGGCAGCAGCGGCCTGGGCCGCCAGCATCAGCAGCCCACCGCACGCGGGGATGCCCAGTTCCGCCGCCTGCTGGCACAGCCGGGTCCGCAGGGGATTGTAGATCACATCCGCCACCCCCTTGCAGCGCGGGAACTGCTGCAGATCCAGCGGAGAAACCCCGCTTTGGGGCATCATGCCCACCGGTGTGGTGTTGATGAGATAAAAATCCCTTTTGCCAAACCGCTTGGCCAGATTCTCATAGTTCAGCTCTCCGGTGCGGCTCACGGTGGCAATTTCGGCCGCCCCCAGCTCCTCCGCAGCCGCTTTGGCCGTATGGCCGGTACCGCCGCTCCCCAGGATGACCACCGTTTGGCCGGTCAGCACCCAGCCATTCTGCCGCAGCAGGAATTCCAGCCCCGCAAGGTCGGTATTATCGCCGGTCAGGGTGCCGTCCCGGCCCTTTATCAGCAGGTTGACGCTGCCGCAGCGCCGGGCCGCCGGGGTCAATTGGGCGCAATAGGGCAGCACCTGCCGTTTGTAGGGGATGGTCACATTGACCGCCGAAAAATCCCTCTCCCGCATAAACCGCTCAAATTCCGCTTCCGGCAGCGGGCGAAGGTCATATTCCACCCCGGCCAGCCGCCGGTGCAGCTGCGGGGAAATGCTGTGGCCCAGCGGCCACCCGATTAAGCCGTACCGCATGGCAATCTCTCCTCTCGGTCAATTTGTGTTGGTTTCGGGCTTTTGGGGGGATAGATCGCTTTCCTCGGCAGGCTTTCTGCCGGCCGGGAGCCGGGGCGCCGCAGGCAGACCGCCTTCGGCGGTCTCGGCGGCTTCGCCGCCGGTTTCGGGCTGCGCCCGAAACGCCTGCGGCGCCTTCCCGCTTCCGCCCTGTACAAACTTCAAAATGTATTTCCCGCGGGGGACTTACAGCCCCTCCCGCAGCAGCTGCAGCAGTTGCGGCCGGGTCATTTTCCGCAGGGTACAGCAGCCGATCCGCTGGGGCAGCACCACCGTCAGCTCCTCGCCCAGCCGCTTTTTATCGCTCCACAGGTAGGGCAGCAGCTCCTCCGGGCGGCAGCGGTACCGCAGCGGCAGCCCCTGCCGCTTCAGCGCGGTTTTTATCCGCTCCGCCGTTATGGAATCACACCAGCCCAGGGCAGCCCCGGCCCGGGCCATGCTGGCCAGTCCGATGGCCACCGCCTGCCCATGGGAAAGGGCATAGCCGCTGTGCCGTTCCACCGCGTGGCCAATGGTATGCCCCAAATTGAGGGAAAGCCGAATACCGGTATCCTGCGCCTCCTGGGAAACAATCGCCGCTTTATAGGCGGCACAGCCGCAAAGAATGGCCTCATAATCAGGCTCCGGAGCGGCCACCAGCGGCCACAGCTCCTCCCCGGCCAGTACGCCGGTTTTTATGGCTTCCGCCATGCCATCAGCCAGGGCCGATGGGGGTAGCGTTTTCAGAGAATCGGGATCAATGAGGACGGCCAACGGCTGCCGGATGACCCCGGCCAAATTTTTCCCGGCGGGCAGGTCCACCGCGGTCTTGCCGCCGATGGTGGCATCCACTCCGGCCAGCAGCGTGGTGGCCAGGTAAGCCACATCCATCCCCCGGTGATACAGGGCGGCGGCCAGTCCGCCCACATCACAGGCGGAACCGCCCCCCAAAACCACCAGCAGATCGCCGCGGGTCAGCCCTTCTTCGGCCAGCCGCTCCAGCAGATCGCCCAGGACGGCCCAGGTTTTTCCGGCCTCCCCCGCGGGCAGGGAAATGCAGACCGGCCGGTAGCCGGCCCCTTTCAGCGAATCCATCACCGCGCGCCCGTAAAGGGAAAAAACGGTGTCATCGCTGAGGAGGGCCGCCCGGCAGGGCGGGTGCAGCGGCAGCAGGGTCTGGCCGGCTTTTCGCAGCAGGCCCCGCTCGATGAGGATGGGGTAGGAGGGGGTGGTTTGGACAGAGATCGTCGGCATGGTTTCGCCGCCTTTCTTGGGGTGGGATGGGGGGCTTTTTGCTTTTGGAAGAGTCTGTGCAGGGGGATGGGGCCCACAGGGCAAACCGTCCTCCGGACGGTTTTGGCGGGGCAAAGCCCCGCCAGCCCCGGCGAAGCCGGGGCGCCCTGCGGGCCCCGCTCACCGGCGGCTGGAGCAAACTCTGAAATGGGGGAGAAGCCGATACCTCAAAAAGGGGAACCAGGCACCGGCTTTCCCTGTTTATTCGCCCTTTTCGGCTTCCTGCTCCAGTATCACCCGCAGCAGACCATCCTTGGCGGAGGAAAGCAGCAGACCCGCCGCATGGGTCACGGCCTGGCGGGTCTCCTCGTCCATGTTTTTGGCGGATTTAAGAATGCTGGCGGCACTGGCCAGCCAATTTTCATTCATCTGGTGGAGGGTGTGGGCATTGGTCTGCCGCATCACCTCATAGATGGCATCCACAAACCGCTCCCGCTGGGCCGGGGTCATTTGGGCCAGCCAGGCCTTCAGGGTGTAATCCACAAAGCGGCTGCTGTTATCCACGGTATCCAGGTAGTGGAAGTGCTTTTGCAGCACCTCCCAGGAGTAGGTATCGTGCTGCTGGAGGAAGGTCTGCTCGCTGTGGACGATGGTGTATTTTTCCTCGTGGCCCAGCAGCATACCCACCACCGAGGACTGCGGCACAAAGGTCTGTATTTTTTGGCAGATGCGCTGATAACCCGGCTCCGAGAGAACTTTGCTATCAAAGCCGGGGCCATCGTAATTGTAAACCGCTTCTATGCGGTCCTGGATCTCCTCCCCGCAAAAAGCCGCGGCGTAAACGGCAAAATTGCCGCCCTTGGAGTGGCCGCAGACGGTAAGCCGGCCGGGGAGCCGCCGGGCGGCCCTTTGCAGGTAGTCCACGGCCAGCTTTTGGCCCGGCACCGGGCAGACAAAGCCCATATTGAAGTCCTCTTTCCAGCCGATGAGGGTATTATCGGTGCCGCGGTAGGCCACGCAGTAGTGGTCCTCCTCCAGCTTTACCGTAATGGCGGAAAACTGGGTCTGGCTTTCGGCATCCAGGCGGTCGGCATAGGCGGTCAGTTCCATCCCCTTATACCGCGGGGATTCAACAAGAGCCCGGAGCAGATCGGTATCGCCGCGGCGGCGCACGGCGGTTTCAATATCCGGCAGGGCCAAAAGGGCGCGGCAAACCGCCTCCACCGTGGTGGGGGTAAGGCTATCCCGCCGCAATACGCGGTGAAAGGGCATATAAGTGAAGCGGGCCAGGATCACCCCATCCACTTCATGGAAGGGATCGGCCGAAAGGGGAAGATCGCCCCGCCACGACAGATAATCAAACAGCGTTGTCATACAAAACGCGCACCTCGCCTTCTTCCGTCATTATAATATACCGAAAGCGGCGGCGCAAGAAGCGGCATGGTTGTATTCAATTTTCAAGGTACTGTTGGGAGGCAGGTTCCCGCTTAAGGCAGACCCCCAAATTGCCCGATGAGGTCTGCTGAAAAGGTGAAACGATAGACCGGCGCCCCTGTTTGACCGGTGGGGCCGAAAGGCTCTCGATTTGTTTGGT
>ERZ827186.1234-NODE-1234-length-22271-cov-3.137288_pt1 | contig 22271 bp, 21 predicted proteins | sample MGYA00519918_ERZ827186 | MGnify/ENA primary metagenome ERZ827186 (study PRJEB31778, sample SAMEA3449275) | human gut metagenome | biome: human gut; feature: human-associated habitat; material: faeces | place: United Kingdom | collected 2010/2012 ...
TAAGCATCAACGAGCTTATAAGCGGAGAACGGCTTGCCGCGGAGGATTTCAAAAAAGCCGCCGACAGCAACCTTGTTACAGCGCTCAGCAGCAGTACATTTACGCTGAAAGAAAAGATCGCATTTTTCAAGAAGAAATGGCTGCATGAACATATTTCGACTATCGTCCTGTACATTGTGGCGTGGATAGGTATTATAATATGGACCGCGCTGAAACTGCGCGGCAGCGACTCATACGCGCTTCTGGGCGCGGTCGGCGGTATGCTCGCCATTCTTTTCTATCTGGTGCTGTATAACCGCATGATGGCGTATGTGGAAAAACGCGCATACCCGGCAGCGTCGGATAAGGAAACCGAAACGAAAAACACTTGATCACAGCATGTTCAAAATCGATGCAGCAGCAAACTTCGAGCGGCTGTATGAACCAGAAACCCGGCTGCGCATTCAGCGGCAGCCGGGTTTCCCGACAGATTGCCGGCTGCCGATCGAAACGGCAGCCGGGTTCCGTTATTTGCGCCACGCGGCGGGGATGAACAGCAGAAGCATCGGATAGAGCTCCAGACGGCCGAAGAGCATGGAAAAAGCGAGCAGCACCTTGCCGAAAGACGAGAAGCATGTATAGTTGGACATCGGTCCGACGAGCTCCATACCGGGGCCGACGTTGTTAAAGCAGCTCGCCGCGGCGGAAAATGTTGTGATGAAATCCAACCCTTCCAGCGCGAGCAGGACCAGAAGCAGCACAAAGAGCAGCGCGTACACGAGCAGAAACGCGGAAACGGAGCTGCAGGTGTCCTCGTCGAGCGGCTCGCCGTCGATGTGGACGCATTTGACCTGCTGCGGGTGGATGGCGCGCTGCACGCCCCGGCGGGCAAGCTTCGCGCCGATCACGATGCGCACGATCTTGATGCCGCCGCCAGTCGAACCGGCGCACGCGCCGACGAACATCAGCACAACAAGCAGCGTTTTGGAAAGCCACGGCCAAAGGTTGAAATCCGAGATAGCAAAGCCCGAGGTGCTCATCACGGACGCGGCGGTGAATATGGCGTGGCGGAATGCCTCGCCAAAGCCGCTGAAGAGCGGCAGAATGTTCACAGCAACGGCGAGCGAAACGGCGGCGAGAATGCCGAGGAATACCCACATCTCCTCGCTGCGCAGCGCCTGCCGGAGCTTGCCGATCAGCAAGAGATAGTAGAGCGTGAAGTTTATGGAAAAGAGGATCATAAAAACGGTGATGACCGTCTGTGAATAGGGGCTGTACACGCTCATTCCGGCGTTGCGGATCGAAAAGCCGCCCGTGCCCGCCGTGGCGAACGCCGTGGTAAGCGCATCGAAGAACGGCATATCAAAAATGAGCAGCACGAACATCAAAACCGTGAGGCCGATATAGATAAGATAGAGGATCGTCGTGCTTCGGCGCATCCGCGGCACGAGTTTTCCTACGTTCACGCCCGGCGATTCCGCGCGCAGAAGATGCAGCGCGTCACCGCTGTCACCGTTCGCCATCGGGCTCACGGCCAGCACGAATACGAGCACGCCCATACCGCCGAGCCATACCGTAAAGCTGCGCCAGTACAAAAGGCTCACCGGCAGCGCCTCCACATCGGCGATCACGCTCGCGCCGGTCGTGGTAAAGCCGGAAACAGTCTCAAAGAAGGCGTCCACAAACGACGGCACCGCGCCGCTCAGACAAAACGGCAGCGCGCCGAACACCGAAAGAAGCACCCACGAAAGACCGACCGTTACAAAGCCCTCGCGGGCGTAATACTCCCGCCGCCGGGCCTTTATGCGCCGCAGCAGCGCCGCGAACACGAGGATCGCCGCCACAGTGACGGCAAAGCCGACAGCGGCGCTGTGCTCGTGCCGTGCGAGCGCGATTGCAAGCGGCGGTATCATAAATGCCGCTTCCACTCCCAGCGTCAGGCCGAGAATGCGGCAGATCATGGCAATATTCATATCCGGTCACCCGCGCTCGGCAAAGATCTGCCGCAGCTCCGCGATGTGCCGCTCGCGCGGCGCGACCACGATGACGGTATCGCCCGCCTGTAAGCTGTCGCCGCCGCCGGGAAAGATCACCTTTGCCCCGCGCGAAATGCACGCGAGCAGAATTCCCGGCTGAAGCGTGACAGAGGCAAGGCTCTCGCCGAGGTGCGGCACGTCCGCCGTGACGAGAAATTCGAGTGCCTCAACGCGCCCGCCCAGCAGACTGTATACGGAAAGGACGCTCTCGGCATCGGTGCTCTCCATGGCGCGGACATAGCGCGAGATCTCCTGCGCGCAGATGTCCTTCGGGCTGACGGTGCTGCGGATGCCGCAGTTCTGGCACACGGCGGCGTATTCCGTCCGATCTACCTTCGGGATCGCCTGCGGCACGCCCTGCATCCGGGCGTACATACAGATAAATACATTTTCCTCGTCCAGATTCGTGAGCGCGACAACGGCGTCCATCTGCGAAATATTCTCGCTGAAAAGGAAATCCTGCCGCGTACCGTCGGCGCAGAGGACGGAGACGTCCGGCAAACGTTCCGCAAGCTCCCGGCAACGCTCGGCGTTATGCTCGATGAGCTTCACGCGCACGCCCGCTTCGCGCAGCAGCTCCGCGAGCGCTTCGCCCAGCCGTCCGCCGCCGACGATCATCACATTCTTCGCGTGTTTTTTCCGCAGCCCCAGCTCGTCCACGGTGCGCGAAAGGGTCGCCGCCGGCGCGGTCAGATATACCTCGTCCCCGGCCCGGATCGCAAACGCGCCGTCCGGGATGAACGCCTCCTCCCCGCGGCGGACGGCGCACACGAGCACGCGGTGGCGCAGGACACGCGGCAGCTCCATGAGCTTTTTGCCGCAGAGCTTATTATCCGCATCGACCTCCATCGCCACAATCTCGGCGCGGGATTTGGCAAACGATTCCCGCCGGAGAAAAGCGGGCAGCTGCAGCTGGCGGAAGATCTCGCGCGCGGCATAAAAATCCGGCGTAACCGCCATGGAAAGGCCCAGCTCCTCCCGCAGGAGCTGCACGCCGTTGAGGTAGTTGCGGCTGCGGATGCGGGCGATCGTGTTTGCGCAGCCGATTTTTCTCGCAAGCATGCACGCGAGAATGTTCGCCTCGTCGTTCGGCGAGACAGCGATCAGAAGATCGCTGTCCGGCACGAGCGCAGCGTGCTGCACATCGAGCGCGGCGCCGTTTCCCTGCACCGTCATACCGTCGAGCGCGAGAGAAAGCCGGTCGCACACGGCGCGGCTGCTGTCGATGATCGTTACGTCGTGTCCTTCGGCGGAAACCTCGCGGGCGATGGCAAAGCCGACCTTGCCTCCGCCGACAATCACAATTTTCATAAAAGCTCCTTCATTTTCAAAAAGCGCTTCGGGCGTTTATATAGTAAGTAGTAAGCGCAGTATAGCATCTGGCAGAGTCGATGGCAACCGCTTCCCGTCCGCCTTGACGGCGATTTTACGTTTTGCAGAAGTTTTTGGAAAAAATTTAAATTTGTTCTTGACAGAATGCTATAACGTTTGCTACAATGACAAAGCCGCGAAAAACGGGAGCATAGCTCAGCTGGTTAGAGCACATGCCTTACAAGCATGGGGTCACAGGTTCGAGTCCTGTTGTTCCCACCATATCCCGTCTTTCAAAGCAAGCCATTTGCCTCGGTAGCTCAGTAGGTAGAGCAGCGGACTGAAAATCCGCGTGTCGCCAGTTCAATTCTGGCCTGAGGCACCATTTGCGGGCATAGCTCATTTGGCAGAGCGCCACCTTGCCAAGGTGGAGGTAGCGAGTTCGAATCTCGTTGCCCGCTCCATATGGCGCCATAGCCAAGTGGTAAGGCAGGGGACTGCAAATCCCCGATTGCTCCAGTTCAAATCTGGATGGCGCCTCCACTTTTCTCAGGCCGCCGCGATCGCGGCGGCCTGAAAATTTCATACGGAGCGGTATCGAAGCGGTCATAACGGGGCGGTCTCGAAAACGTTAACTGTTTTTGGAACCGCGCATTGAAACAACGTTGATTTTTCAATGGTTTTTCAGCATTTCGCAGCAGATTTCCGTTCCGTTTTCTCTCCCCTCTTCTCCCCTGTTTCCGGTCTTTCACGGAGAGGCCAACCCTAAATTAAATATGCAGCGGTATCGAAGCGGTCATAACGAGGCGGTCTCGAAAACCGTTAGCCCATCGGGCCCGTGGGTTCGAATCCCACCCGCTGCGCCATAAACACCGGTTTTTATGCGTATTTTCGTGTAGAGCCGGTGTTTTTTCATTGAATTGCGCTCAGAGCTTCCCGCATCCCGTTCATCATTGCATCGGCTGACATGAGCTTGGAATTGTAGTCCAAATGCGCATAGACATTTGACGTAGTGGCAATATCACTGTGACCGAGCCATTCCTGAATCTGCTTCATGGGGACACCGTTGGCCAGCAGTAAACTGGCACAACTATGACGAAGATCGTGATACCGAATATGCCGCAGATTATTTTTCTTGAGGAGCTTCGGAAACGAGGCGGTAAGATAATCCGGAGAAATAAGTGTTCCCATTTCATCCACGCAGATATAGTCCAGATACCGCTTATCATAGCTCCGCCCGCATAGGCGCCTGTATTCCTCCTGTTCTTCTCTTTTCTCCAGCAGCAGTTCTTTGAAGGCCGGTATCAGAGGCAGCGTGCGCATGCTTGACTTGGTTTTCGTGGTATCGCGTGCAATCTGAACCCGTTTTCCACTTAGATTACAGGATGTTACGGTGTGGCGGATTGTCAGGGTGTTGTTTTCAAAGTCAATCGCACTCCACCGTAGACCAACCGCTTCGCTTCTTCTAAGACCATAAAACGCGCCGAGAAAGATTGGGATTTCCAGATGTGTGCCTTTTGCGGCAGCAAAAAGCCTTTCCATCTCGTGACTGTCATAGAAGCTGCCGATAAATGGGTCTTTCTTGGGACGCTCTACTTTGTCTGCCGGATTCGTCGAGATCAAATCAATTTTCACCGCATATTTCAGCGCTTTATGGATCACAGCATGGTAATGAATTACTGTACTTCCGGAAACTCGCTTTAGCTGGTCCAAATAGAAGAATTGAATATCTGTTGCTTTCAGATCAACCAGCGCAATACTCCGCGCCTTGAAGTAGGGTATAATCGCGCGTCGAACCATATTTGAATACGATGCGTAAGTCGTCAAGGCTAATGTGGGCTTTATGATCTCCATCCATTGAGACAGGTAGTCTGAAAACTTGATTTTCGAATCCAGGGGCTTTTCTTCCGGCTCAAATGTCTGGCGAAGCTCCGCAAGCATTTTCTCGGCCTTCTTCTTGTTCCCCTTTGCGGGAAGCTTGGTTGAAATCCATTTGCTTTTGCGTTTTCCGCTCGCGTCGGGATAAGATAGCACCATGTAATAGATGCCGTTTTTTTCTTGCAGATGTCCTGCTACCATAAAAATATTCCTCCTTTATGTAGGTCGATTGGACTTCTGCTGTTGGCAGATACCATTTTATCGGATTCAACAGCCGAAGTCCAATGTGCGATTACGAAATCGGTAAAGATTTCATAACCAAGCGCATATACGAAAGAAGGTGTGCTTTGGGAATTCGATAAGAGCGCCCAACTTTCAGGCTCTCGATCTTGTTTTCCCGGATCAGCTTGTAGCCGGTCTTTGTACTGATACCCAGCGCCCGGCTCATTTCCTCCACGGTCAGCACATCCGGGTAGTCCTTGAGAACACTTCGATAAACGTCGCTAAAGCCCATTTTTCACCTCTGTTATAAATCAGATTGTAATTTTCATGAATCGGGAAAAGGAGAGTCTGTTGTTTCTTTCGGCAGATAAGAAGAGAATATGTCGGAAAGTGCCGAAGAATGGCGATAAAGACCGATTTCTCTGTCGTCGGCTCTATCATCTTCTTAAATCTTTGGATTTGGGAGGATATACCAATGACAGATGTACAGAACATTCTTCGATCTCTTGGCATTACGAGATGCTACAAAGGCTTTAAACATACCGAATACGCTATCTGTCTGGCCATCCAAGATGAGTCCCGTCTGGAGGCGATTACAAAAGAAATCTACATGGAGACTGCCGATCACTTTGAATGCAATTGGACAGCAGTAGAACGAAATATCCGGACTGCCGTTTCCCATGCATGGTCTGTCAATCCCGGCTTGCTCTGCCAGATGGCAGGTTATCCATTGGAATTTGAACCCACTTCCTCGCAATTTATCGAGATAATCTCTTCCTACATAATTCGTTCGCACCAGCCGCAGCCTCTTGTCCTGCCTTAATCCGCTTTACTTTTTCCCGGAACATCCTGCCCGATGCTGATCTCGATGCAGCGGCGGATGGCATCCATCTGCCGGGCATCAAACGCTCCGAGATACTGCCGGCATTGGCGTTTGTCTATCGTCGTAATCTGCTCCAGAAGGACAATACTCCCATCCCGCAGAAACGCCGATGGCGGCACGGGATACTGCGTCGCCTGGCAGCCATGTTTCCGCGGCCGGGATGTAATCGGCGCTACGATCAGCGTGGGTGCGTAGAGGTTCCCAATGTTATTCTGCAAAATGACGACCGGACGGCGGCCATGCTCCACCGAACCCGGCTCCGCTCGAAGCTCTGCCATAAATACATCGCCCCGGCGGAATCCTTTGTTTTTCATGGGATGACCTCCGAAATCTCTTTTTCACAGACCGCGATAAACCGGTATTTTCCTCCGGACGCATAGGGGTGACAGGTGAGAAGCGTCAGCAGTTCCCTCCCCGGCTGTATCATGATAGAGGCAATATCATCCGGCGCAATGATGGCAACGCCCGACACGCGGTAATGACCCTCGCCCCAGAGCGTCGTCAGGATCACCTCATCTCCCTCGGTCAGCGTGGACAGATAGAGGAAATAATCCGCACCGTTAAACCCGCAATGCCCGGCAAGAACGCAATTCGTATTTGCCCCGCCGATGGGCAAGCTTGTCTGCGAAAGATGCGCTGCGCCCTTCGCCATGTTTTCCTCCGAAGCACCGAGATAAATAGGCAGCGTTACGCCGAGCTTAGGGATGCATACCGTCCCGAAGACCTCGTCGTCTATCCCGTAATCCGAAAGGCACAAGGCGGGCTCCTGATACGCTGAAATGCTGGTAAAGCCCGTCTGCCGATTGCGGTACAGTTTCTCGTTATATTCTTGCGCCGCCCGGAAAAGTTCCGGATATGGCAAATCCCCGTCTTCCGATTCCGTGAAAGACGGGGATTTCTCGTTCTCATTTTGGGGAATGCTTTCGTTAAACCGTTCTGCGGTCTGTTCCACCTGCGATTCCAGTCGGTGTCCGGAGAAAGAAGGGATCAGGGCAACCAAGAGTCCCAAGAGGAAGAGAATCAACGCTGCCGTAAATACTTTTGTTTTCATCCGTTCATTTTCTCCTTCCTCCGATAATCCCGGCGTGTTTCCCGTACAATGACCCATACGAGGACTGCGGTGTCCGCCAGAATAACGCCGTAGTATATGCCGTCGAAATACTGCTGCTGCCAGCTGGAAACTCTGCCGCCCTCTCCGGCTACCTCCACAGCTGCGGCAGAAACGGCTTCCGGCTCATAAGGGACGCAGTATCCCTGTACCAATAGCCGGTGCGTGTTGACGCCGTAGGGCGTACAGGTGATGAGCGTACACATGTCTTCATCCTGCTGGATGCTGAGATGCGACGTATCATCCGGGAGGACGGTGAAAATATCCCGCACTTCGTAAGCCAACGTCCGATCCAGCACATGCAGGAAGAACCGGTCTCCGACCTTCATTTTTTCCAGATCCGTCAGCATCTTTTCTCTGGAAAGGCCGGAGTGTCCGGTCAGGACGGCGTGCGTCCCTTTCCCGCCCACGGGAAACGATGAACCCAGCAGATGCCCTGCGCCTTTCTCCAGCGTGCTGCCGTCCGTGCCGTGGTAAATCGGCAGACGGATGTCCAGTTCGGGAATTTCCAACTGTCCCATGATGCCGCTCTCGTTGACGGCGAGAATCTCATCGTATTGCTCTTGCGCCGCGGTCAGGCCGGTCAGAGAATACACTCCATCTCCCAAAACCGCTATCGGAGATAGAGCCGCGTTGTACGCCTCTGCCGCGGCGAGCATCTCCGCCACACGGGTGTCTGTCATCTCTTCCACAGCTCGGGAATACTCCGTCATCACGAGGCTTTTGTTCTTCTCCGCCAGCGCATTTCCCAGAATTGGGTACAGAATCAATCCGGCAGCGAGCAACAGGCACGCCGCGCCGGAAACAAGATAAATCGTTCTTTTGTATTTCATCGGATGCTCCTTTTCATACTTTAGGGTCATATTGTTCTGAGTTATTCGTTTTAAGCGTCATTAAAGCGAATAACTTTTTCTTTAAAGCGAATAACGATTGACAAGCTGGGCAGAATTCTTTATACTTTCATCGGAAAGGATGCGATCGTATGAAGTTTACGGAGGAAAAGAAGCAGGCCGTCCTGCGCTACATTCTGGAAAAGATATCGCAGCAGGATCCCCGCATTACGAAAACCGTGTCCGAAACGATGGACATCAACCAGAACACCGTGCACAGCTACATTTCCGAGCTGATCGATCAAGGCGTCATCCGCCGCGTAAAACGCGGGCAGTATGAGCTTGTACGCAAGCAATATAGATTCTGTCTGGAGCGCAGCAAGGGCGATCTGGATTCCGATCTGTACGCCTATCAGAAATACCTTGCGCCGATCATTCAGGACGAGCCGAAAAACGTGCAGGGCATCTGGGCCTATGCTTTCACGGAAATGATCAACAATGTCATGGATCATTCGCTCGCTTCGGAGGTGCATATCCGGGTCGACCGTGATCCGGTCAACACCGCAGTCATCATTTCCGACAACGGCGTGGGAATCTTCCATAAACTGCAGGAGCACTTTGGTTTCCCCACAGCAGAGGAAGCCATATGCGAACTCTTCAAGGGAAAGCTGACAACGGACTCCGCCAACCATTCCGGCGAGGGAATTTTCTTCTCTTCCCGCATGATGGATGACTTTATCATCCTGTCGGACGGCAAGGTCTTCTGCATCGACAAATACGAGGAAAGCGTCCTTGCCGACCTGGAAGAATTCTCTGTGCCCGGAACGAGCGTATATATGAGCCTTTCCAACTCCTCCAACAAGGAGACTTCCGAGATTTTTGACCGGTACGCCGATTCAGACAGCGGCTTTACGAAAACGAGCATCCCGCTGAAGAACATTTATGACAGCTCACCGGTGTCTCGCTCGCAGGCAAAGCGCCTCTGCAACCGCATGGATCGCTTTGAGGAGGTCACGCTGGATTTTGACAGCCTCGAATGGATGGGGCAGGGCTTTGCCCACCAGCTTTTTGTCGTCTTTCAGCACGAGCATCCCGAGATCCGCCTGCTGCCAATCAACATGAGCTCACCCGTGGAGAAAATGTACCGCCATGTTCTTGCGGGCGACACAACCTCCCGTGCCTGAGCGTTTATACGATGGAGAATATTATCTGTAATGAGTTATTCGCTTTAAGGCATCTTAAAGCGAATAACTTTTTTATTAAAACGAATAACTCGGTCAAATTATCTTAGATATGTATGGGAAAGGCTCATAATTTTTGCCTCTCCCATGCGCCGGGGTTATTTCCCCAGCTTCTTTCTGCGGGCGCTCACCAGGATGATCGCGGCGGCGACCATCAGAACGGTACCGGCCACACCGTACATCCAAGTACCATGCCCGCCAGTCTGCGGCAAATTGAAGCCGCGGGTGTTGACAACGGTCAGCGGCACAACAGCATTCACCAATTCGCCGTCGACATCCATCGTCACAGTGTTGCTGTCCACCTTGGCGGAAGCAGTCAGAAGACAGTGCTCCAGATGCTTCTGCGGCATGTTCTTATAAAGTCCTTCCGGGACGTCCGCATACCGGGGATCGTTCTGCAGAACGCCCAGCACATCGGTACCGTAGATGTCGCAGAGCGCATTGCTCTCCGCTGCCTCGATCACGATCTGGATATCATCGCGGAGCAGCGTGTAGCCGCTGGCCGTCTGGATCTCGGTGGCGATGTATGTGTCATCCTCCAGCCCTTTCACAAGGATGGAGCCGTCTGCCGTCGGAGTGAACCGGGTGGCATCGTCTCTTCCGGAAGCATGGCCGGTCACATAGTAGATACCTTCGCTCTCATCCAGTTCCGCCGTAACGAAGTATCCGTCGGTGTCGTTATAAAGGAGGAATTCCACCTTGGAGAAATCACCCTGCCCGTCGCTGAATTCCTTGGTGAGGTCAAGACCGTAGCTGTACACATGGCAGTCGTCCACGAGCGTATCGTAGAAGCTGCTGTTGGTACGCTTCCATACCAGCACGACGTCGTTGCTGTTCCCATCGTCGCCGCAGATAAGGCTTTTATCGGGGTTGAGCTTCGCCGAATAGGTGATGCGCACGGTGCAGTCGGAATAGCCGGAATTTATCATGTCAGACTTGGTGTACACAGCAAAGCTTCCGTTGATCTCCGCAAGACCGGCCGCTGTCATAGAGATGGTCATGCCGGGTGTGTCATTATAGGATGCGGAGAACTTTCCGTCGCCTTCGTTCCAGACGGTGATTCGGTCGTCCTCGGTGCAAGAGCTGCTGCGGAAGAATTCGATTTTTACATCGTTTTTGCGGTACGAGAGGCCGGCGTCCAGCGTGTCCACGAAGGAGTAATCCGTCAGGTAGGTGGCTTCGGAGGTGATGCTCGGCAGCGTCGATAGGATCTGATATTCCAGCGTGTCATTGGCAGAGGCCGTGGCAGTATGGGCGAAGCCGTCGGTAACGGCGTCGGAGCCGCCGTTTTTGCCGGTGTCCGAAAGCGCTTCGCGCACGGTCTTTTCCAGCGTCGGGATGCCGGTAAGGTTCTTGGGGTACACGGTGACATCGTATATCCAGCGCTCGCCGCCGTCATTGGCATTGCTGCCGTCCACAGATGTCATAGGCAGCGAGAGAAAAAACGGCGCGGTGGTTTCCGTGACCATTTCGGGCACTTTCGTTTCAACGAGGAGATACAGTCCGAGCGGAAGATCGCTCGCGGAGGTGTGGCCGTAGCTGTCGGTCAGCGGCATCGCTGTGCCGCCATTTTCGCGCACGAAGCGCTCTAAAGCGTTCTTCACCGTGATGGCGTTGCTTGCCAACGCGGATTTCAGGCCGTTGATAAGAGTATCGGAGCGGTAGAAATATACGGTGCCGTCTTCCAAATCCGCCGGCGCATACCGGTCTCCGGCGCTCACGCCGATGGCGGACAGGAAAGCGCTATTGGCGTCGTTCTGCGTGATTCCGTAGAGAACTTCCACATGTGACGCGCTGTTCTCTTCCTCGGTATAGGTACGGATATCGGCAACTTTCAGGTAGGTGAACTCAACACCTTTAATGGCATATCCGTTAACCTCTCCGTTCGCGTTCAGCGAGCTCTTTCTCGTATCGCTGCCGAGAATATCCTCCACGCCGGGATCACGGACGCCGGTGGAGACGTAGCTGGAATCCCACACGCCGTCCTTCTCGGCGTTCGTGATATCGTATTTATAGATGTCAAAGGAGCCGGTCCAGTCGGTGTTGATCGTGGATACATTCACCGTCAGGGCGAAGGCGGATACGGTCGTTGCCAGAACGAGCAGCGCCGCCATGATAACGGAAAAGAGCTTCTTACCGGTTTTCTTCATTGCATGCAGTCCCTTCTTTTATTTTTGGAAACGATGATAAGAAAAAGACCCATACACGCCGCGGCAAAGCCGGCGGAGAGCACAGGCCACAGACCGGCTCCACCGGTCATGGGGAGAAGATAGGTTGGGGAGTTGCTGATGGTGACGGAAACATTGTAGATCGTAGATTCTTCGCTTTCTCGGGGCAGCGTTCCGAGCTCTACCGGCTCTGTCAGGAGCACATAGCCGTTGACCGTTGCGATCTCCGTAATACGATAACGGACGTTTTTATCCGCCCGGAGGCCGTCGAAAATGGCAATCCCATCGTCTCCCGTAATCAGTATGCCGTCGCTGAGACCTTCTGAGGTGCATCCGCCAACTTCCTTTGCCGGAACCTCGGTATGGAACACCGGTGTCCAGCTTTCTCCGTCTTCGGAGTATTCCAACCGGAATGCCGCGCCGGGGATCGGGGTACCGCCGCTGTCGGTCTTGGCTACGGTTACAGAGCCGGGGATACGGGTGTTTTCGCGCCGAATCTCGATCTTCTGTCCGTCCGCAGTCACGGAGAAAACATATGGTGTTGTATCTGCCTTGTAGCCGTCCGGGGCTTCCAGCTCTTCGAGATAGTAGTCGCCGAAGGGGATGTTCTCAAAGAGCAGTATCCCGTTTGCGTCCGTCATCCCTTCGGCAAACGGATTCCCTGTGCTGTCCAGAAGCCGGAATCTCGCGTCGGGCAGAGCCTGTCCGCTGTCCTTGTCCACCTTTTGGATCGTCAGCGATCCTTTGTATATCTCATTTCGGATCGACAGAGAAACAGTCTCTCCGTCGGAAGTGATATTCACTTCATGCAGGGTGGTATCAAGGACATAGCCCTCCCAGCCAGACAGCTGACGGACAATGTAGATACCGTAGGGCAGCAGCTTCGACTGCGCTGTTCCATCCTCTCCGCAGGTGAGGATATCCCGTTCGGACTCCGCAGCCGCATCATAGCTGCCCGCGGATTTCAGAAATACTTCAAAGCTCGCCCCGGATTCGGGAACTTCTGTCCCTGCGGTGCTGTTCACGGCCAGCTTGGAAATCGAGAGCCGCCCGAGGATCGGGGTTTCCTTTACGGTCAGGGACAAATCGTTCTTGATGGTAGGAAGCTGATCCGCCGCAGTCGGAACGGGATAAACCGTCGTATCCAGAAGATATCCGGGCGAGGGGGCGATTTCCCGAATCGTCAACCCCTCTCCGGCTTCGTAGTAGCCGGTAGTGAACTGGCCGTTGGCGTCGGTGGTGCAGGTCTCGATCAGGGTATCTCTGTTATAGAGGCCATAGACCGCTCCGGCAAGCGTCCCGTCGCCCTGCGCCGTTCCGGTGATGCCGTCCTCCTTGGTCACGGTAATGCGGAACTCCTTGCGATTGGCTTTCAATGTGAGATACCCCGTCATACCGCCGACGGCCTCCACGCCGACAACAATATCCTGCCGTGTCGTTGAGCCATACGGAGTGAAGGTGGAAGCCGCCGTATACGCAGAGTTCCGGGTAGCCACCACGGTGGCCGAGGCGGATAGCGGCGATGCAGAACGGAGAATCAGCCGACTCCCGGATACTTCAACGGAAACAACGGTGTCCGAAGCGGAGAACGAGTAGTTCCCGATGACATTGTTCGTATCGGTCAGCGTAATAGAATATGTGGTGCCGTCATAGGACAGTTCCTCCTGCGGCGCGGTAGTACTCACGGCAGTCATGAAGCTCGGCAGCGTCATATAGCTCAGCATGTAGGAGAGAATCGTATCATAGATCTGCCCGATCTCCGCATTCTGGCCATTGGAGACGAGGCAGGTATATATTTCGTCGTTGCCTCTGGTGTACGGCGGGGACGGCTGCCGGGCGCCGGTGACGAATTCCCAGATCAGCATCTGCGTGGCGGTCTGCTGGCAGCTTGGAGTCCCGGGGAGATTGGTGCTGTTGCCGGCGCGACCGCAGAGGAGCGCCAGCTTGATGGCGTTTTGCTGCTCATACGAAAAGCTGTTCCAGACGTCGATGACGTCCGAATGGAGAACATCGCCGTGGGCGAGCATGATGCCGGGCTCAATGCAGTAGGCCTCCTGCCCGTTGGCAAAGTCGTTGAGACGCATATCCCCGTAGCCGCCGGTCGGGCCGCCGTTATAATAAAAGGGGTGCTGATAGTAAACGTACTGCCCGGCAGAGTCGTAGACATAGTCGAAGGTAATGAGCGCCGTGGCGGCAGCGGCTTTCAGCATGGGAGCCTTGGCCAGAGGAATCGTTTGCTCTGTCTCTTCTGTGGGCTCTTCCTCCTGCGCTTTTTCGCTGGCTTCCGTCGTTTCCGGGAGTCCACCATTCTCCGGCTCCGCTGCCAAAACCGCGGGACAGGGAAAGCTCAGAAGGCAAAGAAGCGCAAGGACGAGAGCCAGGATTTTGTATCGTGTTTTCAAAGGGGTATTTTCCTCCTTGCCGTAGTGTGGGGTGTGCTCGCGTATCCGTCCGGCGGCACTCCGTGGAAAAACCAGATTGGGAACATGTGTGTCCCTCCTTTCTCTTTTTATGTAGGCCCGTATTTGTCCTCGACACCCCCGGACAGGGAAGTCACCAGACGGCAGCGTGCCGGGCTGCTCCATGAGAATTGCACTCCTCCGAGGATCTCTCCGAGCCGCCCCCATTGTGTGAACTGTGGCTGGGCGGAAGTATCATTGTCCCCATGCGCGGTCATGGCCATGCCGGCGGCTGTGCGGCAGTTCCGGGCTGACGGTATCGCTCTCCAAAAAGGGTCATGGCGTGTCACCCGGCGGGCTTCGCTCTCGCGGCACATGGGAATGTGTCTGGTGAATGGCTATGAACTTGTCAAGGTACGGTGAGGGGAAAATCACCCTCTCACCCAACGCGGATTTTTCGCTCATTTGTCACCCTGTTTTCTTGAAAATTTCAAATTTTTCTTTTTTCCGGCCATAATGGACTTGCAAATATTCTGAAAAGATACACCTTCTTTCGCCGCAATCTCCCGGTACGTCATGCCCTCGCAGTACATCCGAATGCGGCGGTACTGCTTTTCCGTGACGATTCCGCGGATCTTCTGCAAGGCGCTTTGCGCAAACATTACGCTCTCTCGACGGTCAATTCGGGCAAGAATTGTTTCTTCCGGAGACGGCTCTGCGGCGGAATACTCCGTAAGGGGCGATGTGTGGTCTGAGTAAATATGATCTGCAAGCTCCCAGTCGTGGTAATCCTCATCCGACCACGTTTTCCAGAACCGAAACTCCTCCTCAGACGAAAACTGCTCGGGCGTGAGCGGATGGTCCTGCTCAAAAGCGTCCGGGCAGAGGATGGCGCGGCTGTTCCGCTTGTTTCGTGAATACAGGCTTTTCCTATCGTGCATTGTATGTACCTCCGATTGTTTTTGGCGGGGAAACAATCGGGGGCTACGGGTATGCAGCGATCCAGCATTGCCAGCGCGAGATAAACAAAAAGCACCCTTTCAGCGGATTCGCTGAAAGAGTGCTTTTTGCTCGTCTATGCGAGTTCAGGCGCTTCGTATTCTGCATCTATTCTTTTGAAACAGACGGGCGGCCTATTGCCTACTATTATGCTGTTTTAAAAAAACTGGCGCGTTTTCCTTAAGGGGACGCACAGAATGCTATGTTTTATTGATTTTGGGTCAATATACCTCCTAACGGCAATTCCATGGCGCTTCGGTAAACTGCGATTTCAGAATATTGGGATTGGTTTCTTCCGTTTTTGTGTCCACAAGATATTCCAGGGCATCCTGCCATTCTCTGGCGACAAATTGGTCTGCCGATATTTCTTCAATGCATCGTTTCAGCATACGGCACTCTGTACTGTTGATGCTACGCAGGTCGCTTAAATACATACACCCGGCCTTGTTGGCAAGAAAATCCAGAAGAGAAATCAGCTGATTTGTACTCATATGCCGTAATCCTTTGCTCCTTGTTTTGATAGGCTTTAAGGATTTCTATGTTCTGTGTAATACCATTCCAGAAAGTTATTGTGCATTGCCTCTCCGCACCTTCTGGCTTTCACAGCATCTTCCAGTTTGTCAAAGAAACCGAGATAGTAGGTTTTTCGTTTGAATGTAATCTGCGCCTGCCATTTTCCGCTTTTTGCAGAGTGATACACGCCGGTGTATCCGCTGATGTTGGAGGAAATAGTGTGGCGTTTTTAGACGCCTCTAAAATTGCTACAGATGTACCGCCACACAGTTTCAGATTGTCGATAATGCTGGCCGCCTGCAGACAGCCGTAGCTTTTTGTCTTTCCGGCTTGTGGCAGGGGTTACCCTACAATGGTTTCCTTGCCGCAGTCGCACCGGCATTTCCAATATCGTCACCATTTTATATTGCGCCCCTGTGTTCTTCCGGCGCAGACCGGGCAGCCGTTCTCCTGCGCACCGGCGCGGGAGTAAACCGCCGCTTTCCAGCGGTGGCCGGCCGGGCATTTCCACCAGACCTTCTGATGGCTGCCTGCTGTCACCATCTGCGGCGTCAGCGTCCCGTTCAGCTCCGGATCCCATTGCGCGGCAAGGCGTGGCTTGACAGTCGCAAGATCGTTAAAGCCGGGAAGCACTTTCTTGTTTGTACAATACGGACATTCCGACTTGTAACGGACTCTGTGCGCAATGGACGTACAGAAGGAATGTCCCTGTTCGCAGCGCCACCATACGCGGCGGTTGGACGAGGCCGCTACCGAATCCGGCGTGCAGTCGGTATTTTTCTCCCAATCCCATTTGCCGCAATTTCCGGAAACTTTGTCTGCAGGTCGTTTTCGCCCGTCAGAACGGCCTTTCCGGCGCAAATCGGGCAGCCGTTGCCGCCGCTTGTCCGGGAAGAGATATTGGTTCTGCAGCTGTGTCCGTTTGGACATATCCACCAGACGCGGCGCGAGGTTCCCGGCAGCACCTGCTCCGGTGTCAGCGGCGCGTTCTTTTCATAATCCCATTCCTGCGCAATCAGCGGAAATCGGTCTGCCAGAGTGTTTTCTCCGACGACCGGAATATGGTTTGTACAGATCGGGCAGCCGGTTCCCTGCGCTCGGCTATGGACGGACGCCTGCCACTCGTGGCCCTGCGCGCATTTCCACCAGACCTTTCTATGGGTATGCGGTGTGACGTCTGCGGGCGTTAACGGTGCGTTTTTTACGGCATCCCATTGCTTTGCCAATTCCGGATAAACGGAGGCAAGGTCGTTGCCGCCGGACTCGACCGCTTTCCCAGCGCAATAGGGGCACCCGGCTCCCGCGGAGCGGTTATATACCGCGGCCTGCCAGGAATGTCCCTCCCTGCAGTGCCACCAGAGTTTCTTTTTGCTGCCGTAGCTTACGGTTTTCGGGGTCAGCGGCGCATTCCGTTCGTCCCATTGTCCCAGCAGCTCTGTATTTCCCGTATGGACGCAGCGGTCATAGAACAATTCTCGCACGTTGGTTAATTCCTTTTCGTTGGTTACGCAAATTGATTTTTCGCATTACAGGATCTGGGGAGAGTAGGAGACGGCCAGCCGTCCGTCCCTATCCCGGGACACATGAATCTCCACCGGATTATCTCCGGCCCATTCCGGATTCTTCGCAGCGCTTTCCTTCCACTTTTGGATAAACGCCGCCGTTTCTCCGAAAAGCAGCGCCTCCGCGCTCTTTCTGGCCGCCGCGGCTTCCTCAATGCTGTCGTATGTGCCGAGAAAATACTGCTTTTTCTGAAATACGATCTTCGCCATATACTTGCCTCGCACCAGATAAACGCCTTTATAGCCGGTGGTGTTGTCGCGGGGGAGCTTTTGACTTTGGATCATCTCCAGGCTTGTCCCGCCTACATGGGTCAGAAGAGTACCAAGCTCCTGATCGTGCTCCTTCTTCCGGCAACCGCAGCTCTGCTGGCCGCAATACATCAGGTTGTTGTAGGAAACATCCGGCTCGTTGCCGCAATCACAGCGGCAATGCCAGATCACAAAGCCTTTTGCGTCACGCTTTTTCGTTGGGTACATCGCGGTCAGCCGGCCGAAGCGCTGCCCGGTAATATTGGAAGTAGCATAGCTCCTCACACTTTTGCAGCCGCAATGGGTCTTGCGCCCGGACACGAGCTCCGCTGCCGTGGCCTCGCAGGTGTAGCCGCAGCTGCACAGGCACGTCCAGTACGCCCCCATCTCGGTACGCTTTCTGCTGCGGCCGATCACACGCAATTCGCCGAAGGTCTGCCCAAGTAAATTGTAAGCCGTTGCCTGGTAAGCCCGTTCTTTGCGCAGGCAGCCGCAGCTCTGGGAGCCGCCATATTTCAATGAACGCTCCAGTACATACCTTTCCGTACCGCAGTCGCAGCGGCAAAGATATTTCTTTTCGCCCCGCGCTGAAAAAATGGTCCAGCGTCCGAAACGCTGCCCGGGATTAAATCCGTACTCTATTTTCTTCATACCAAGTATTCACACCTCCCCATTGGTGCGCTCACAGAAGACGGTGACGCGCTCCGTCGTGTCCCAGTTGCAGGTGTAGAGCGTAAGTGCGTAACCCCTGTTCATCACGGCGTCCGAATCGTCTGGGGAAACGCTTGTCAGTTCCCGCACGGTATAGGTAAATGCGTTCCCGTCCACATCAGTAAATGTTACGATGTCGCCCAGTTGAAGCTCGAACAGAACGCCAAAATGCGTATTGTAGTTATGCCCCGCCACAACGAGATTGTCATTGTACACGCTGCCGGTGTGCCGACAGGGGGAGATCTCCAAGGCAGGAAAGCTCCACGTTGCCGCGACGGGCATCGTGAGATCGTAGCCCGGAAAATCGAGATAGCCGATGTAGTCGTAGGCGCCGGAGTGCACCGTCGGCATATCGAGCGCCGGAGGCGCGGGCAGGCCGTTCGAGCCGCTCCCCGTTCCGGCGGGGGACGGCATTCCGGGAGACGACGAGACGTCAGGTGCGCGAGTCGTATCGGTCTCATCCTTTGCTTCGCGCTCAGTTATGGCGTCTTCCAGCTGTTGAAGCGTCTTTTCCGCGTTTTCCCCAGCCTTTTTATCTTCTATACGGTTATGAAAAAAAAGGAGTAGTGCGGCAAACACGAGCACTACTCCCGCTGTCAATAAGAAGAGCCCTGTTTTGTCAAGCCTTTTCATTCTTCTTTTTCTTGGAAATGACTACGAGACCGCAAACAATCAACGCCGCTCCCAACGTGCCGAAAACGGCGACCGGCCAGTTGAGTTGGCCAGTAGAAATCAAAGGATCCTTGTTGTTGAAGCCCTCGACCGTAAAGAGCCAGTCCACTTCACCAACACGGTAGGCGTACTCGTTGCCGAGCTCCGCGGGAACATGAAGCACCGCTTCAAGCTTCGCGCTCTTGCCCTTGGCGAAGGTGCCGAGAAGGACACTATCGGTGAGCTGCGCGCTCTTATCGGGCGAAGCGGAGAAAATGCTCTGCTTCGTGCCGTCCGCATTCACGAGATAAATTTCCATCGAGAGCTCGGAGAGAAAGTTCGCCATGGTGGCGACGGTCTCGTCGCGCTCACCGTCTACGTTCTGCCGATCCTTGCCGTCCTCGTTTTCAAACTTCTCGTCGTAGGTGAGCGGGTTGCCCTGCTCATCGTGCGGCACGGCGCGGATGTAGAGCTTCACATAGTCAAAGCCGTTGACACTGTTTTTGATCGTGATGGTCTCGGTGCGCTCGTCACCGGGCATGACGTCTTTAAAATTATTAAAGAGGTCTGTGTCCGTGTAGCCGCTGCCGGTGGTCTCGATCACGAGTCCGCTGGTACCGTCGCGCCGGACGACCGCATCGGCGGCAAGAACCGGAATAGTCAGCACTGCAACGGCTATGAGAACCAGTCCGAGAGAAAGGAGCCTGTTTGTCATTTTTTTCACGTTCCAGCTCCTCCTTAGTTTCCGAGGGAGGGTGTTAACTTGCCATCGATGATAGTCGCACCCCATGCCTGCTGAACGGCTTCGGCGGGTTCGCTCTGGATAGCTTCTGCCAAAACTTCAACGGAAAGCGTATATTCCGGATTTTCCGGGTATGTAACCGCACAGTCCAGAGGACGCTCTTCTGTTGAACTGCCGGGGGAAACCGGCAGCGAATAGTAGAAATATCCGTCCGCGCCTTTATTCCAGTAGTTGCCCAAATTTTCTGTCAGAGTGTAGGAGTAGCCACCGGGAACAGAGACGGCAACCTTTCCGTACGCATCGCGCCACGTTACAACATAGGTGGCACGGATATAGGCGGCAGTATTGCCGGTGTTTTTGATCTGCACATTTTCCTTCGAGCCTGTTACCTCGCAGGAAACCTTGGCGTACTCGAACGTGCTTTTCATCGGCTCTGTTCTGGCGACCAGAAAGGCAACGGTCGTACCAACTGCTATGCCGATCAGAAGAATCATGGATAAGAGCAAAACTGCTGCTTTGTTCGTGGGGAATCGGGGCTTGCTGTCTTTTCTGCTATGTGCTCCCGGATACATAATCGCCGTCTCCTTTCTCGATTTTCAGAGCACGCTGTACGCATTTCCGCTCAGCCATTTGGAATTGCTGGCGTTGTTTGTAAAGCTGACCTCATTGGTCTGCGCACCCTGCAAGGTTATATCCTGAGAACTGCCGGTTGTGCCGCACCGCCAGTTCCAATTGGTTCCTTCTGTGACAGTATAGGAGCCGATTTTTAAATTCTTTATTGTCACAGAGCTGTTCCCTTTAACCGCTACTTTTATCCCGCTTTCCGGCAAGTCTCCGCCGGTAACAACATAGATGAATGTCTGATTTTCATCCGCAATCCCGCCGTCCTGCTTGATGGTGAGATCGGCCACGGCGTAGTCAAACTTGGCGTAGTACGTCGCGGCTTCATAGGCCTCGGTAGTCTTTTGCGGGATGATCTTGTTGTTCTCGATCCATGTCGCGTCTACCGGCTGCGTGCATGCTTGATCCTTGAACCAGCCGACGAACTTGAATCCAGATGCCGCCGCGGGCGTGGAGCCGCCCGCTGTGCCGCTCTCTAGCATCACGGTTTCGTTCAGCGGGTCAACGGAGCCGAAGTTCCCCGCACCCGCAGGGCCGACAGACACATAGTTGATATTCACTGTCTCTTCAGTCGGTTCTTCCGTAGTCGGTTCTTCCGTAGTCGGTTCTTCCGTCGACGCGGTCTTCTTCACATACAGATCAAACTGAACATATGCGCCGACGTTCTCCTTCCCATTGCCATCCAGGATTCCGCTTGTGAAGGCAAAGTCATCATAGTAAACATTCTCATCACACACCGTAGTTATCTGGGTTCCGTTAGTCCCTTCTTTCCAGTTTCGGATTGTCTTGGACACATCATTCAACTCATACCCACTATTTCCGGCAGGCTCAATCGTAAAGCGGATCGGATACCCCTGATTATCTGCTTTACGCTGAAGAATGACATGGTTATTATCGCGACCGTCGCCCAGATATGCAGTGTCATACGCATTATCATCCGGATCCTTTACAACGGTGTACGGCGCGTCAATATTCACGACGCCGCTCGCGTCCGATGTTCCGGTAAACATGACCAGTCCGTTGCTCCACTCAGGCAACGGGTCATTTTCTCCGTAATACGGAGAGTAAAGATCGCGCCGCACTTCAACAGTCACACCCGGCTGCGGTATTGCTTCATTGCTATCGTCTACGCAAAAGACGTTGATTTTAATGCGGATATGTCCCGCCGCAGGCTCTGTGACAGGGCTGTCGGTTCCCTCAGCCGCCGCAGCAGTTCCCATAACCGACGTATAGAAAGGACAGCCCTCCCCGTGCGGCTCGCCCTCGGCGGGCTTTGGGTCGCAGGTGCAGCCCTTTTCTTCCACAGAGTTCTCCGGCGTGGGGACCGGGGTATCTTCCGCGAGTGTCAAATTTTCATTCGCGGCAGACGGATCGCCGGAAAACGCCAGCGTGCCGGGAAGTGCCATGCTGATAATCAGGGTCAGACAAATGATTAGTGCGATTCCTTTTTTGCGCGTCATATAGCTCCCCCCTTACACTTTCGGCCAGCCCTGCGCGTCCATGGCAGTATTCCCGTTGTTGGCGCTCTGCGTGGCCTGTGCGAAAATATCAATCGTTGCCGTTGCATTCTGATACGCGTTGCTCATATCGGCATGAAAGCTCACGGCAGTGCAAACCGGCGCTGTGACCTCTCCGGGCTTTAAGACTTTGTTGTAATAATAGTAGCCGTCCTTCTCCGTCCAGTCGGCAGTGTTGCACGCCAGCTCCACCAGAGAAGCATCCGGTGTGATGCTCTCGGTCGGAAGAACGATTTTCTTATCCACCATCACCCGCACCCACGCGTCGGATACGCCGGTGTTTTTGATCTCCACGATTTTGGTAACGGTGGTTTCGGGCATCACGCCGGTCACATCTTCAAAGGGCTTTGTTCTCTCCTCGTCCGCCCATTCCTGCACCGCAATCTGCACGCCGCCGGTTGTGATAACGTTGTGCGCCTTGCTGTCCGCGGTGAAGTACGCAATGGTTTCGGCGGCAAACAGGGAGAAACAGAGGGCCAGCACCGACAGAATCAAAAATTTTCGCTTCACAGTTCTTCTCCTATCAAGCTATAATTGGGAAGACCTTCCCCGGATCGAAAACATAACCGCATGGCCGAGTCAGACCATATGAGAACACCCGCGTTTCCCGGGTGCTCTCATATGGTCTGTACCCCGAAGGGTACAGACCAC
>ERZ827186.1237-NODE-1237-length-22240-cov-3.978679_pt1 | contig 22240 bp, 22 predicted proteins | sample MGYA00519918_ERZ827186 | MGnify/ENA primary metagenome ERZ827186 (study PRJEB31778, sample SAMEA3449275) | human gut metagenome | biome: human gut; feature: human-associated habitat; material: faeces | place: United Kingdom | collected 2010/2012 ...
TACTGCCGGAAGACCTCCGGATGCAGCCCGAACTCCGCGGCAATCTCCGACGTGGGACGGTTCTCCGCACGCAGCCGCTCGATGGCCGGAGCGTATTTGGCAGCCGTGGGTTTCTTGTACTGCTTGGTCTGCGAAAGGCTCGCACCCTCCCGGTACTCCGCACCCCGGCGGGCGAAAACATCCTCCCGGTGCCACGTTTGCAGGTAGCTCGTAAATGCGAACGGATTCAATCCCAATTTCTCAGCAATCTCTTTAATCGTCATGGCCGTATCCCGGTAGAGCCGCACCGCCTCCCGGTAGCGCTCACAGCTTTCGGCCGTCGGCTCGTGGCGGCGTCCGCTGCCCGTGACGTGACCTTTTCTTTTTTGCGTCTTGGCACGCTCGCGCAACTCGCTGCGCGTCTGCTGCAAATCCTTGTGATAGAAACACACATGCTGGCGAAGTCCAGTAAAGGAGACCCCGCACCGCTCGGCGACCTCCGGCAGCGTAAATTCAGTTGTGCGAAGCAGTTCCACGGCCCCGGCATACTGCTCACGGCACCACGGACGCAGGCCCCGCTGCTGGTTGTCGGCAAGACCCAGCCGTTGCCGCTCCAGCTCCCGGCGTTCGAGAAGCCCCGGACAGTGCGCACGAAGCTGATTGCTCAAACCCGTAGGGTTCAGTCCGAACAGGTGCGCGATCTGCGAGACGTTGTATTCGACATACTTTGCATCGCCGCAGGCCGCGATCGCGTCGCCGTACTTGGCACGGGCCGACACGGTCTGGCCCCGGCGCCCCCGCAGGCGCGTATGTGCGGCGTCCGACACCGAAGGGACCGCTACGCCGTGGCGCGACAGCAGCAGGTCGCGGCGGTACTTGTACAGATAGCTCCGGAAACCCGCATACGATACTCCGCAACGGGCGCAGATCGCACGAACGCTCAGCGACGTAGAACCGTACAACTCGATAGCCTCGCGATACTGGTCCTCTGTAGCAGGCCGAACCGCCGGAATACGCTTTGCCGAACTCATACCACCCGTTCACATTCAACCGAAAAGCTGCATCAATTCGAGCCATGTGCCATAAAGCAGCAACCCCCCCCAAAAGCCGATACCGAGAGTCGCAGCCACAGCCGTCACGACCCGCTCCCTCAAAGGCCGCTGCGGATCACCTGCCGCCACAGCAATTTCGACCGGAGACCATCCCCCATATCCGGCCACCGCCGCACAACGACTCCATCGGGGACACCCCGCAGCGCATGCGAAAGGATAGGGAAGCACACCACCCGAAAGGTCACGCAACTGCACCCTCACCGCACACGACGAATCCCGGTCATAGGTGGCCCCCTCCCGGATATGCCGGGAAACGGTCCCTGCCCAAGCGTTCAGACGCGCCCGAGAGGGCAGCACCGTAAAGGCCGGAAGTTCATCGCAACTACCGCGGAATGCGAAGCACCCCATTCGGGGACGATATTCCAACAATTCGGCATCCGCCCCGCAACGACACTCCGCCAACCGACTGCAATCAACCGCTGCAACGCAGCGGGGCGTCAACCGATAGCTGAAACTGCGCAACCGCAGTTCCACACTCCCCCTCAGGCAGAACAGCAGGACATATCCGCGCGAAGAGAGGGCCGACGCCTGAGCCTGAGGGTACCGCCGCAGGGTGAAGGGACCCGAACGCAGACACTCCGCTTCCGCAGCCCCGTCACCGGCTCCGGGAGTACCTTTACCGCACCCCGCCCCGCAAGGGAGGGAACCGAACAATGTCATCTCTTCCGGAACGGTCATCATCTCCTCTCCGATCCTCAAGCCTCCACTTCGGCGGGTTTCTCCTCCGTCAGGGGCAGACGTCCCTCGGAGACCGTGACGAGTTCGACAGCGGCATCCTCTTCCCCAGCAGCGGCTTTCGACGGGGCGGAATTCCGCCCGCGGGTCGGACGCGACGGCGGAGCCGTCTCCGGAGCCTCACGCGAGATGGTGATACGTCCGTTCATCGACGCTCCCTCCTCGACGCTCAGAGCCGCAGCCGTGATATTGCCCTGAATGTCGGCCTCGCGCTGAAGGCTCAGCGAGCCCCGCACCGTAACGTCACCCTCGATAAGGTTGTTGATACGCGCATGCGTAGCCGAAAGGTTACCTTTGATACGGCTCCGGTCGATGCTCAGCATCTCCGCGGCTGCGATGTCACCCTGAACGCCGCCCCCGACAACACGGATATTCCGCCCCCGGACGTCGCCGGTAATCTCGCCGCTGATCTCCACGTCGCTGCGACAATCGACGCTGCCGCGAACAGTTCCACGGATCACAATACCCGTTTCGGAGACCACGTTGCCCTCAATAACGAGCCCTTCGGTAAAGACATTCAGGTCACGTCCGGACTGTCCCTCCTCACGACGCAGAGACGAAGAGGCCGAAGGTTCCGAAACGGCAGTCTGTTCCTTTCCCGTAACGCTTTCGTTTCCGGAATTTTCCGCAGCTTCCCGTTCATTGCGCCGCCCGAAGCGGCTCATGAAGCCACCCTTCTGCTCGGAGGATGTCGTCTGTAATTCTGTTTCGTTCATCATTCAAAATATTGAGTTAATCATAATTTTCTCCCGAAGGGCATGCATCGACAAGCCCTCCATAATCGCTATTCCCGGACAGGACGGATACTGAAACCGTACGACCAATAGTTGTCGTTCGCCGGATAGACATACGACGCATTGAAAAAGAAGCATCGCCCCGTACCTCCTTCCGAAGAGACTCCCGCCGTCCAATAGAAACCGCTGCCCGAAACGGTATTCAACCCATCGTTCCAGAGCAACACGGCGTCTTCCGGAACGACACCCGGATTATCAGTCAGACAAGGCGCAACGATCGCCCCGTCGTCGTGCTTGGGAAATGCCGAGAGAACGTTGGCAACAGCTCCCGGATTAAAGGAATCCGTATTGGTGACGCCGTCTTTCACAGCGTTGCCGTAGACCAGCGGAAGCCGGTAAGTGCCCGGAGCGCGCACCACATAGCAGTTGGCCGTAGTCATGCCCGGCTGCGCATTGCCGTCGACGTCGTACATCGGGTCCACTGCGGAATCCAGTTCCGCAGCGGCCTGCAAATTCCGCGTATGCTCCGAATCAGCATGCCGTGTCACTCCGAAGCCTTGGGATTCGGGCCCCAAGCATTGCTCTTCTTCTCGCCCTCCAAGCAGAAGAGATAAATCAGATAAAGGTTGACAAGGGGAATCAGGCTGAGCAGCAGCAGCCAACCGCTCTTACCCAAATCATGAAGGCGACGCACGCACACGGCCAATGCGGGAACCAGCACGGCAAGTCCGTAGATCGTCTGGATAAACGGAAACCTTAACAGGATGCCGATAACGGTCAGTACAACCATTATGATCAGGTTGAACAGCGTGAACATCCAATACTCCCGGCGGCGGGCACGACCTTTGAAGTCAGCATAATGTTCTTTTACAACTTTCAGATACCAATTCATAATTCATTCTTTTTCGTGTTAATGGATAAATCAATCGTTCATTGTCCCCGGCCATACCGCTCAAAAAGCCAGAAGGGCAGGGAAAGCAGCCAAGCCGCAAGGACCGGCAGCAGCACGACGAGCCCCAGACACAGGCGCAAGAGACTCCCGCTACCGCACCGGAATACGCGAGGAAGGCGGACACTAATCATACTCCACGCGGATAAACCTTCCGTCCGCCGCGTAGATCATCTCCGCTCCGCTGCCCAGCGTGAGCTTATAGCCGCCGCGTTCGCGCTCGGCCTTCGAAATCCTTGCTCCGGGGAAGCGCTCGGCAAGGTCGTCGACAATAGCCTGCGGCACGATGCCTGCAGGCAGGAACGAGTATTCGCAGTCCACCTTCTTCCAATCGCCCGAAGCGTGGAAGTCGATGTCCGTGCCGTTAGACAGCTTCACTTCATACTCGCGGCGTCCGTCATCGCGGTCCCGCTCGGCATAGACGCAGCTCTCGGTCGGGAAGTAGGTCCCGATAAAGGCTTTCGCCCCGGCAGGCAGACGCCGGTAAGGGATGCGCATCGAGGCGCACTCGGTAAAGAGCAGCACCCCGGCGACCAGCGCGGCCAGCATCATCGCATAATGTTTCATCTTCAAATTTTTCAGGTTCATAGCTATCAATTCAAGCAGGTTCGATGAAGGCGTTCATCGGAAAGAGAGAGGGAAACTCCGCGCGTAAGCGCATCAGGCGCGAAAACGTTTTACACGCGGAGCGTTCCTAAGCATCAGTAGCGTTCCTCACGCACGAAGGTTCCGGCGGCCGAATAGATCAACTCCACCCCGCTGCCGATGGAAATCTCGTAGCCGCCCATCGCACGTTCGACCTTATAGGCGCCGGCGCCGGGATAGCGCGCGGCGATATCTGCGGCGATGGTCTGAGGAACGATACCCGCGGGCAGCAGTGAAAACTTACAGTCCACCTCGAACCACTGTCCCTGCGCGTCGAATTTGATTTCGGCGCCGTTCGACAGGCGTACCTCATACTCGCGGTGTCCGTCGTCGCGGTCCCGCTCGGCATACACGCAGCTTTCGGTCGGAAAGTAGGTTTCGATGAATGTACGTGCGGCGGCAGGCAGCCTGCCGTAGGAGATGCGCTCCTCGTCGTCACAGGCGGACAATCCCAGAAGAAGAGAAAACAATGCCGTAAGAACGGTCGTATTCGTTATCCTTTTCATGGTTTAGAGCAATTAAAGAATCATTCCGGCGGGGGTAATGCGAAGCTCTACCTCCCGATCGCCGCGTTCGAGCTCCACGAGGTAGTATTCAAGGTCCGGAGTCTGGACATATTCCAAATCGTCGATCTCGAACGCCGCCCACTGCGACGAGGCGAGAGCCGTCGTGACGGTCGCAGGAAGCTCCCCGCGCCGAATGTCCCACTCGGTATAGACCCAAGCGTTCCGACCGTTGAAATAGACATCCTTTTCGCGGCCGTCATGCCAGATTTCGACCTCCAAGAGGCCGTCGTCGTAATCGCACTCGACGATCGTCGAACCGGGATATTTCGCGGCAAGGAAGTCGGAGATGTCGGGAGAGACCATCGCCCCGCCGTCCTGTCCGAGGCTGCCGCCCGCATTGCTGCCGGGCTGTTTGAGCGTCAGTGTGCCGTCCGTGGAGATGTCCACCTTCACATCGCCGCGGGCCGACTCCAACTCGAAGCGCCAGAACTCCTTTTCGGGAGTCCGGTAATGGTCGATATCGTCGATGCGGTACGAGGCGTAGTCGCTGCTGCGAAGCGCCGCAATCACCGTTTCGGGAACCTCGTTAAGGCGAACCTCGGTCTTGGTGTACTGCCATACCCCGCTGCCGTCGAAGAGAAGCTCACGCGGCGTACGACCGTCGACGATATCCACCTCGGTCATGCCCTTTTCGTAATCGATATCCGTGATGCGGGCGTTCGGATAATGCGTGCGAATATATTCCCCGATACCCGTTACGGGTTTCGACGGGATATAATCCCCGTAATCGTAGTCGGGAGCAGCGTCGGCGATTTTCCTGACCAGCACACCGTCAACGGAGTAATAGAGGTCTATTTCGGTTTCGCGCCCGTTATCGTATTTTTCCACCTCGATGACGTAGACGGTCTCCACACCCTCGCGTTCGAGCATATCCACGTCGTCGACACTCCACGGAGCAGCGGCGTACTCGGTAGCGGCAAATGCCGTACGGACGGCTTCGGGAAGCATCGTGAACGGTATATCCGTCTGGGTCATATACCACTCTCCACCGTTGTCAAACCATGCCGAAAGGTCGCTGCCCCCATGCTGCGCGCCGACGCGGGTGCCGGCAAGCGAGAAATCGGCCACCACATAGCCACCTTTGGTCTGCCAGCGGACGTTCGAGGCCGCGGGGTATTTGGCCAGCAGGGCGGCCTGCGCCTGTGCGCTTACCGAGGGCGCATCGGGATCGCCCGTACAGCCCTTATCGCAGCTCGCAAGAGTAATAACGCTCACGAGCAAGGTCATAATCCTGAAACTTGTTTTCATACAAAGTTGTTCGTGATAATTAAAAAATCAAAGTAACTTTTTCATGTATAAAAAATCATTGTAAAATCCGGTTCAACAGCCCGAATGCAGTCTCGCAAACACTCCGGAAAAACCCGGCCCGCTACGCCCTCCTTGTAACGACAAAGAGCCTTTGTCGGGCCGGGATTTCCGAAGACCGGACCTGCCGCCGAGGTCTTGCGGCATCGACCGGAAAAGAGCGCAAAAACGCTCTGAGAAGCAAATACCAAGTCAAAATCACCATACACGACGCAAGGACAAGTCCCGACAGAAACGTCAGGAACATCCGCAGCAGTTCAAGCATGGCAGCATCATAATCGAGGTCGTACATAACACAGAATTTTCAGTCCGTTTCAACAAGTCGTTTCGGCCCGGTAGAAAACACATAGAACACGCCCGAAAACACGAAGGCAACGATCAAAGGAACGCACACCACCGCAACAAGCAGCGTCCGCAAAAAATATCCGCACAAACGCTTCATCGCACCCGACGGTAATGATCCTTACGAGGATCCTGCAAACGCGTACGCTGCCACTGCCTGCGCAGCATCACGAAACCTGCGACGGCACACCCCACGAGGAAAATCAGTAGCAGCAGACCCAGAAACCGGAACTCGGACGAGTAAAGGCCGATATCCGCATAATCTCCCGAATCGGAATAAAAAAATTCATCAGATATAAAACCAGTCATTATTCGCATCGTTATCATCATTTATCTCTCACTTCCTAACAAAGTCCGGCACGAAACGCCATTCCGGCATCATACGCCAAAACAGTCCCTCCCGAAAGCTGGCAGCCCACGCTAACGGTAAAGCTCTTCTATGAATTCCCACACCGACAGCAGCAAGCTGCCATGACATTCGAAAGAACAGATTCTACGAGTCGGGAACAGCGTCGTCCCGCCTGTCGAACAGCGTCCAGATATCCGTATCCAACGCTTTGCAAAGCCGGCAAAGCATACGCACCGAAACGTTCGTGCGGCCGGCTTCGAGACGGCTCAGATTCGAACGCTCGACGCCGCAGCGCCACGCAGCCTGCTGCACCGTGAGACCGCGGGCAAGACGAAGCTGCCGAAGCCGACGGCAAATCGTCGCCAGCGTCCGCGCAATATCTTCGTCCTCCGTCACGGTTCCCGGCGCCACAGCCCTTTACTCTGCAATAGTTACGGACGGACTACAATTTCAAGGCGTTGCCTGCCGTGAATTTCACGACCTTGCGGGCTGCGATATCCATCTTCGCGCCCGTAAAAGGATTGCGGCCGGTACGGGCCTTGCGCTCCCGGATCAGAAAGGAGCCGAAGCCGAGAATCTGCACCGCCTCACCGGCCTGAAGCCTTTCGGTGACAGTCTCCAACATCGCATTCACAGCCTTGGCAGCATCCGTCCGGCTCAGCCCGCTTTTCAGGGCCGTAACATCAATCAGTTCAGTTTTGTTCATAGCTTTTTTCTTTTATTAAAATTGGATTATCACATCGCTGCGTCATGCAGCATTTATTTTTCATTCAGCATCCTCAGATATTCGTCCCGATGCAACCGGTCCAAATCCTTTTCATAGCGAAGTTCATCACCGGAAGCCTCGTTGAACCTCATGCTCCAAGCATAACAATAGCGTTTCAGCCCGGCGGCAGGATGGACTATGCGCCCAAACACGGGACGCCGGCGCTTCGGAAACCCCACCCCGGAAGCCCGCACAACTGCCGGAACCGACAGCAAGCCCGCCCCCGAACGGAGAAAAGCAAACGGATACCACCGCCTCGCACTGCGGTACGCCCCGACATCCTGCCGGTAATAGCGCAGGACGGACTCCGGAACCACATGCATATCGCGCCCATAGGTCTGAAGGATCAGACGCCCGTATTCCGTGACATGACGTTCACAATACCGAAGACGTACATAGGTCGCAACGAAATACACCAGAGCCAGCGACAAACCTGCCGCCCATATCAATTCATTTTTATCCAGTAACAAATCCATGATATTTCCTGTCAAACATTCCCCGCCGCACCCGAAAGGCACGCGGGAAAGCCATCCCCGGAGGCCGCCAATACTTTCCAAGCCTATTATATCAGCGTCCTTGCCACGCCACGGCCGCCCCCGGAGAACGGCTTCGTAATACGGCCAATTCACGACTCGCCGTCAGGGAACATTACCCGTAACCGTCAGCCGAAGCGTCGAGGCAGCGCCTCCGGTCGTATACCGTATCGTGATATTCTTGCGGAAAAAGCCCTTCTCACGGGCTTCGTACGACACCTCGACCGTGGATTTATCGCCCTTGTGCAACGGCTTGCGGCCCCACGACGCCTTCGTACACTCGCAATTCGTCGAGGCCGAAAGAATGACGACGACATCGGCCGACGAGGTCAGCGTGAAGGTAGCCTTACGCGTTTCACCCAACTTCACATCGCCGAAATCATGCTCCGTACGGTCGGCCGAAAGGGCCGCGGGTTCCGCAGCGAAAGCATGGACCGGCAGACTGGCGAAAGCCAGCAAAAAAAACAGAATAAATTTCTTCATGACAAAATTCGTTTGCAAAATCAGCATTTGAGCCGGCATTTCGGAGCGCCGGAAACCCCTTTCTGCGCAGCCTGCACATACAACTCTTCCAGCAGCGTATGCAACAACAAGTAGTCGCACAGCAAGTGCTCATCATGGCAGATCTCGAATCTATAGGCCCCTACGGCCCGGAAATTGACCTTCCGGCGCGAAGCCTCCAGCAGCAGTTCGCACAGCAAATCCCGGTGCCCGGCGGCCTCCGCCGGAAGGAAGACCAGCAGCGTATCGTTCTCACGGCAGCAGGAGAGGACATGCCGGAAGTCCCCGCCGACATAGATGCGCTCCGGCGCGACCCCGCAACGGCGAAGCGACGCAACCTCCGCACTCGAATCGCGGCCATCCGGAAAAGGAACGCAACCCCAGCAGGAAGGGTCGTAACCGCCCCCGCACAAACAGACGCAACACTGCCACAGGAGCATGATATATTCCCCGATATTCATCTTCATTCGTTCGTTACGGGATTATCCAACTCCACGCACATCTGCTCGATGGCAGGGAAAACGCCGTTTTTGACCAACACCTCCTGACGAGGTCCCAGCAGGTAAAGCGTAGGAGTGGCACGCAGATCGTAGCTCTCCTGCGTACGTAGCGTCTGCCATTTGTCCCAGCCATAAATCCAACCCTGCAGGGGCATCTGCGCGACATGGCTGCGCCACGCCTGCTCGTCCTCGTCCGCATAGATGCACAGCACGACCAGACGCCCCGCGTCGATCAGTTTCCGGATGGCCGGAGAAGCGTCCATGCGCATCGCAACCTCACGGCACATCCCGCAATCCGGATCATGGAAAAAGAGAATGACGTAAGGAACCGTAAGGCCATAAAGTTTTCCGGTAGCCCCCGAAGGAGTCCGGTAGCGGATATCCGCGGCGCGCGAACCTACCTTGTTCTTCGAACACATCCACAACTGATGGCGAGGCCGAACCTTCTCATCCTCGTCCAACACCTGAGAATCGAGCAGGACAAGGAGCACGCTTTCATAAAGCTCCTCGTCGCGCATCGGGGAATTGGGTTCATAAAGATAGAGTTCCGCGACCTCCGCGAAACGGCGATACATCGAGGGTTCGACGGAGGCCGCAGCGAAAAGGTCCCCCAGGGAAACGGCCGCGCGGGAACGCGGAACCATTTCGGCGGCTCCCAGATAATTGGCGAACGTCTGCTCGAAAGCGGCCGTGTCGGCCAGCCACGTCGTATCGCGGAAGTCGAACTTGTTCCAATAGCGGTCGAGCACATACTCGGCACGCTCCGAAGGTTCGGCGATAACTCCCGGAACCAACGGAAGGGAGTAACGACGCTCCGCAGGGGCGGAAACGGTATCCGCCTGACGACGGGAAGAAGCCGCACCTCCGCACGAGGCGCACAGCAGCACACCCAGCAACACCGCCGCAGCCCCCGGACCGAAGGCCCGGAAGTGAAATGCGTGATTCATTTTCTTGCTTTTCATAATATATCGATTCTGTCTTGTTTTATACATGTATATGCATTGCTTGCGCATCTTCCCCCCCCGGCCCGCGGAACCCGATCCCTTTCTTCCCGCATCCTATGGGAGGGGCTCTTCAGAGAAGCGGGTCTGTGGGCCCGAGTCGATTGTAGCGAGGGCAGGATGTTTATTCGTTCTTACACCTGCATCCGTGCATCTGACGTGAGGACCCTGTATACCTGCCATCGGAGTTCCAACAGATATTTTTACGGTCTAGCCAGTAGATATACGAGGAACCCATCTTCCAGTTTCCCCAGTTGGTATCAGCGAGCGCATTCATTTCTTCTTCCGTACGTAATCCACCTTTATCAAGGCAGTGACTGACGCAATCCGCATAAGACAGTCTATTGTAATTTAGAGAGGCATCTTGCGACCGTGTTTCGACATCTTTCCACGTTCCATTGAACAAGTACTGGAACGTCACGCTCCGAGCAGCCGTCGTAGAGGGGTTTTCTGGGATTACGATAAAGGCAGAATAGTTCGCGGTTTCCGTATAGTCCGTCTTGATTACCAGCTGGGTGCTGCCACTCATGGCACGGATCTGATACCCGCCCCAGCCTGTCAACGTCACGGTGTAGTAGCCGCCTGCGCCCGGGATGTCGCCCGCGGGCGAGACGCTGGCAGCGGTCACGTTCCAGCCCTGCTGCGTGCAGTCCGAGCCGATCTTCGTCCACGTGCCGTTCCACTGGTACTCGAACGTCACCGTGCGATTGGTATAGCTGAGATTTCCCGGGATCGTCAGCGAGACAGCAGTACCGGATCTGGGAACCGTACCGCTTACGAGCGCGGTGCCGCCGGACTGCGCACGGACCGCGACGCCCGCGGCGGGAAGAGTGCCCGTGAGCGTAACGTTGTAAGAGCCGCCCTGACCGGAGATCGTCGCCGGAGCGTTATGCGTGGCATTGGTGACAACATAGCCCTGCTGCGTGCGGCTGTCGCCGATCTTGGTCCACGTGCCGTTCCACAAGTATTCGAACGTCACCGTGCGGTCGGCACCCGTTGTGTTCGCCGGAACAGCCAGCGAGACAGCCGTGCCCGAAGCAGTGACCTTGCCCGTAACGAGCGCCGTGCCGCCACTCGTGGCGCGGACATCCACGCCAGAGGCGGGAAGGATGCCCGTAAGCGTGACGCTGTATGTGCCGCCACCGGTCGGAATCGTTGCCGGAGCGTTGTGCGTGGCGTTGGAGACGGAATAACCCGCCTGCGAACGGCTGTCGCCGATCTGAGTCCACGTGCCGTTTATCCTATACTCGAACACCACCGTGCGGACATCATAGCCCTCGTTGGCCGGAACCGCCAGCTCTACGGCCGAACCGGAAGTCGTGGCCTTGCCCTCCGCGAGCGGCTCTTCCTCCCCCTCGATGCGGGCACGGACATCCGTGCCGCGGATGGATAGCAGTCCTGTCAGGGTGACGCTGTAAGTGTCACCCTCTACGGGGATATCCCCGGCCGGAACAACCTCCGCGGAGCTCACGTACGGGTCCTCGCCGATATTCATATCGCCGCCGGCCACCTCGTTCCAGCGGGTGACCGTGACGCTCTCTACGGACAGCGAACCGCCCGTGAATTTCACCGTATAGGTATAGTGTTTGCCCGCTTCCCACTTGTCGCTCTCGCCCGGAACGACCGCCAGCGGAAGGGCGTAGGCCGCAGGGCCCGAAGCGACCGTCCCGTCGCCCCTCATGCGCCGGACCTCGAACACCGCCTCGATGCCGGTCGTCTTCCCGCCATCATGGCCGATCGCCGCCAGCGGGAAACACAGGTTGCCCACACGCGCCGACGCAACCGCAGCGGCATTGTCATCCTCCGGCGTGTCACCATTCGAACGTTCCAGCCGGTAGCCCTCGATCCGGCGGACGATCTCGCCCCCGGACAAGGCTCCCGTGATCTCCCCCGTGCCGACCGACATCCGGGTATTCCCATCGAAGCGGGCCACGAGCTCCTCCGAGCCGCTGCGGTTCTTGAGCATATAACCCACGAATTCGTAGTAAGAGTTCTCATCGCCCTCGACAGCCGCTTGCGCCGCGGCCGAAGCGTACATGCGGAACGACACGCGCGAAAGCACGTGCTCCATAACGAGGCGGGCCGTGGTGGAAGATCGAGCGCCAACCTCGTCGTTGCGGGAAGAGTACATGTAATCCTTCTCCCCGGCAGCAGTATAGGCGGGCTTATCCGTCGTACCGTCCGCAGCGGCCACGGCAATCGTACCCTCGTTCAATATCCCCACGGGAATCGTGGCCGAGGAACCCTCGCCTTCGATATCGGCGTCATCGGTCCACGGATAGTAGCCATAGACCCGTCCCCGGTCCTCGCCCGTGAAAAGCAGCAGCCGGGGCTTACCCTCGGCCGTGGTCGAGGTCCATATGTTCACACCGGTCTCGTTACAAAAGCGCACGTTGCGTCCGTCGGGATAGTAACTCTCGTCGGCAGAGCCGCCCGTTGTCGCCGAAGGCGTGAAAAAAGCGTTGCCGTCCGTAGTCGTAACCACGACACCGATGGCCGAGCCTTGAGGCAACACCGTGCCGTCCACCGCCGAGCGCGTCAGCACCGAGGTCTGAACCTTCAAATGACCCGAACGGACCGGCTCATCCGAACCGCCGCCGGGAACGGAAGCGTTCTCCCTGTCCGACCCCTTCGAGCAACCCGCAAGCAACAGGCCGACCGCCACGGCCAACGCCGAAGCGCCCATAAGACCGGCATTAATTATATGTTTGATAATATACACGATAGATAGATAGATAGATAGATAGATTTTTCACGGCTTTTATTTTTTCGCTTGTTCCACCTCGTTCGTTTCGTCGCACCCGGACGGCCGCCCGTCGGGATCACCCGCAGCGGCGGTACCCACCTTGCGCAGGTACTCCCGGGCCGCCGCCGCGTCGCCCGTCATCGCCGAACATACGGCCAGCGCCGGCAACGCCCGAAGATCGTCCCGAACGGGCTCCAGAACAGCCAGCGCACCGGCGTAATCGCCCGCGGCGATCAGTTCCGAAGCGCGACCGATCACGACGAAATTCCGGTCGGCGTCATCGTCGAAATAGAGCTTGACATAGGAGGCGTTACGCAGTTTCGGGAACAGATTCCGATACATATACCAGTAAGCACGCTCCCCGTCGATCCGCCACAGGGCGCTCATGCGGCCGAGCTGACGCCGAGAATCCCACACGGGCGTATGGTCGATGACATCCAGCACCTCTTCCCGGTGCGGCACCGCAGCGTCCTCCTCCACCAGCTTCCGAAGTGCGGCCCACGCTGCTCCGCGGGACCTGACATCGAAACAGGAGGCGGAAACGCCGCTGCGGCTCTGCAAGTAATCCCTGAGAGCCTCCCCGCGTTTCAGCGAGAGGACCTCGTTGACGGGACCACTGCCTTCCGGCGAAGCCTGCCCTACAATGCGTATGCACAGCAACCGAGAGCGCGGATCGCGCTGAATGGTCCCGATGGCCGCCAGAATCCGGTCCAGAGTCGCTCCATTATCTCCGTAGACGGGATCGATCGTCCGATAACCGGCTTTGAAATAGACCGAAAGCCCCGTGGCATCGTCCGCAAAACCCAGACTGTCGCGCTCATACTGCGCACGATCCGCCATGAACGTCTCGCGAAGCGACAACGCCCGCGACGCACTGAGCTGCTCCTCAAAAGGAGCCATGCGGACCCGCACGCCCGTGCTGTCCGCCGAGAGAAAGAAATCGCGGCCCAGCAGCTCCCGGAACGCCCCCTCGCCGAACAACGTTCGCAGCCCGTTCAGTTCCGAGCCCCCGGAATGCTCCAGCAACGACCGGATCCCCGCCCAATCGTTCGCCGACAGCAACGCCGACAACCGCGAATAGAAATCATCCGCAATACGCCCTGCGTCTCCGACGGCAGGCGCCGGCTGTTCGGCCGCCGCCGTGAGCTGCTCCACGTTCTCCACGCTCAGACCCGCCGACCCGTTCGCATCCGCGGCCGCCATAAGCAGCGGAATGCGGCCCAGAAAGAGACTCTTGTGGTAACCGATCTTGGACTGGTCCAGATAGAGTTTGAGATCGCCGCCGGACATCCACGCCTCATAGGGAATGCTGACGTTATAGTCCAGCACGCCCGCCTGACCCTTGACGACGTGCATCATGACGGCCATATTCGTTCCCGAAAGCACGCGCTTGCGCAAATCCGACAGGTCCTTGCGGCGGCCCGTCACCATTATCGGAGTCATCAAAGACTCCCCGTCCCGGTTGGCCAGCACAGGAACCATCTCAATGGTCTTGTTCTGCTGAATATTCCGTGCAGGAATAACCATCCGGAACTTCACCCGCACATTGCCGCCCTCGGCCGTCAGATGCGGATGCTCGACATGCGGATACTCCACCGTGATCCCGGCGCCCACCTGCCCCCGGACCGTCCACACACCGCCAACCAAAAGGAGAACCGCACACAAGCTGCCTCCGAAAACTTTTCTCTTGTCCATAGGTATCATATTATCATTCGTTTACATAGCTCTTGCGGCGGGATTTCCGAGCGGAGCGCCGCGAGAGGTTTTCCTGCTTCGGAGCGATATACTTCATCACGTACATCCCGTCATCGCCGGGAACATAATGATCCCGCTCGCCGTAAAAGGCCCGCTCCACGCGCTCCGCGATCCGCAGCCACAGCGTCTTCATCGCCCCGAACCTTCCACATACCGCACGGCAGCGTCCGCGTCGCCCGTCAGCGCACGGCTCACGGCAAGCGGCAGCGCCGCACGCGGGTCCCCGGCCCAAGGCTCCAGCAGCGAAAGCGCCCCGGCATAGTCGCCCGCAGCGATCTTACGCACCGCAGCGGCGATCGCCTCTCCGGCATCGTCGCCCAGCGCAGCTCCACCGCCCGACACGACGATCGAGGCGCTCCGCAGACGGGGCAGAAGATACCGCTGAACATACGTGTACGGAACGCCCCATTTGAGCCCCCACAGCGCATCCATACGCTTTTCGGCGGGCGTCGTGTCCAGCAGTTCCATCGTCTGGCGGCGGTATTTCATGTCATCCGACGCCTCCACGAGGGCACGCAGTCCGGACCAGTCGGAGGCCCGGATTTCGACGCGCACCAGACTGTCGGCCAGAGAAACGCCCCGGCGGAGACAGGCCTCGCGCAAACACGAGAGTACGTAAGCGGCGCGCTCCGAGGCCAGACGGCCGTTGCGTCCGGAGGAACCCTCCGGCGACGAAACGCCGCAGACGACGATTTCGGGAAGGGGACCGCCCGCCGCAGCATGCTCCGCGATCAGCACGGCCATACGGTCCAGCGCCGCGGAAACCGTGTCGGGCAACACGTCGAGACGCGTACCCTTCACGCCGAACCGAACGCCGGCGCGCAGCGTATCGGCCGTCCGGCTCCGCACCTCGGCCTTCGAGACGGCCGGAAGGTGCAGTGCATAACGTCCGCCCTCGGCCTCCAACCCGATCAGCGGGAAGAGCGCGGTGCGCACCGCGCTGTCCTGCGCCATGCGCCAGACACCCGTCAGGGCGTCGGCATCCGCGTCCCCCGCGAGCGGCGCGAGCATCTCCACGGCCTCGGCGTAGCGGCCGTCGTTGGCACACCTCCGGGCGCGGGCCATCAGAAGCCCGCTCCCGACCAGAGACGCCGTATCGGCCACGGCCAAAGCCGGAGTGTAGATCGACCACGGATGCCGGATGCGGATATCCTCCAAAAGTTCGAATCCGTCCAGCTCCCTGCGGCTCGTATAGCCTTCGAGACGGCGGTCGACGGAGAGCCCCAGCGGCCCCTCGGACATCCACCGCGCATAGGGTACGCTCGTCTCATAGACGACCGTCCCGGCATGACCTTCCAGCTCGGCGGGGAGAGCCACGCCATCGACGACCGACTTGCGCCGGTCCGAGAGACGTTTGCGGCCCCCCGTGAACGCAATGGGCAGCAGCTTCTCCTCACGGCCGCCGCCGAACAGCACCGGCGTATAGCGCAGCGTATAGTTGGAACGGATGCAGCTGCGGGGCACCTCCATCCGAAAACGAATCCCGACACTCGCCCCCGAAGCGACGACCCGCACGGAATCCGTGCGGATGCCGTCGGCATTCTGACCCTCGACGGGTACGATCGGCGCCGTCAATCCGGCGCACAGAAACAGAACAGCCAGTTTCATTGTCATTTATCTATTTAATCATGAAAATCACCGATACGGCCAGCCGCGTGGGGCCGAAATAACTCTTGTGCTGCTTGGGATCGCCCTCGATGGTCGGACGCCCGCACGTCACGCAGTCGTAACTGCGGTAAGTGACGTAACGATAGCCGAAAGCACCCTCGGCCTCGATGCTCCAACGCGGCGAAAGCATCCAGCTGAAACCGTAGCTCAGACCCGCGCCGACGAACGAACCCTCGTAGCGCTTCCTGTCCGTGTCGGAGAACATCAGGCCGAAAGGCGTGGCCCGCATGCCCCCGACGTTGTACTGCCCGTACTCGCCGCTCAGGCCGAAAAAGTGGCCGTTGAACGCCTCCCACAGCCAGTAACGGCCCATCGGGCGCAGCTCCCAATGCTTGAACTTCTTGTTATCGCCGAACTTCCACGGGTTCCACGAACCCGCAAGACCCACCGTCCAGCGAGCCCCCACGGCCCCCTCGACCTCCGCCTGAGGCGTGGTCGTGAACCAACTCAGCGCGTTGGCCTTCACGGCCAACTTCTGGGCATCCGCGCGCGGTGCGAACAGCACCAGCGCCGCAACACCGAGGAACACCCCCCGGACCGTGCGCACAAACCGCAGCCCGTGATTCGTCTCTTCGCTTTTCATTTTCTCGATCGTTTCTTATTTTATTTTTGCTCGTATCTGCATTGCCCCGGCACCCTCCGCCCCGCTCAGAGCCCCTTCCCGCAAGGGTGGCGGATATCGGTTATCCTGAAAATCAGCGCCTTGCATCCGATTCAGGCAACCCGGAGCGGAGTTTTTCGCGGTTTTTCATTTTCCGATCCGCATCAAAAACCAGTTAATAGTCATATTATCAACACTTTAATCATTCTTCATCCGTTTCACCCTTTCTCCCGCAACCCGAGGGTATCGCGCGATACCCTCAGGGGTTGCGGAAAGAGCGAGTATGAACCGATGATTTGATCAGGGTCCTAACAGGCATTTAGTTTGGTCGGGCCGTCAGTTTTTTTCGTTCAGGCATCTGCATCTCATGTCCGCGCTATACGTTTTCTGCGCGGTGTCCGCGGTAGTTTGAGCAGGGTTCCAGCACCACGCCGCATTGGCCCCAAATTCACTCTTTGTCCAGTATCTCAGCGGACCTCCAGCAGGGTTGAATTGGGGCCAACCGGCCCAATCCAACTCTTTCGACTGAAGGCGGCTCGGAGCACCTCCCCGAGTAGTGCAACGATCTTGGCAGGCCTGCCAAGTAATGCCATTGGACTGGTCTAAGTCTTGTGTCCGGCTTTCGATAGGCCACCAGTTACCGGCCAAGAAGTACTGGAACGTCACACTCCGAGTTGCAGTAGCGGAGGGGTTGGCCGGTATTGTAATAGGTGCCGAATAGTCTACGCTGTTGCCGGGTGCGTTGGTGTTTATGACCAACTGGGTGCCGCCACTCACCGCCCGGATCTGGTAGCCGCCCCAGCCCATCAAGGTCACGGTGTAGGTGCCGCCTGCGACCGGGATGTCGCCCGCGGGCGTGACGCTGGCATTGTGCACGTTCCAGCCCTGCTGCGTGCAATCACTCCCGATCTTCGTCCATGTCCCGTTCCAGTTGTATTCGAAGGTCACGGTGCGGGTATCGTAGCTGAGCTGACCCGGGATCGTCAGCGAGACGGCGGTACCCGAAGCGGTGACCTTGCCCGTGACGAGCGCTGTGCCGCCGCTGCTGGCCCGGACATCGACGCCCGCGGCGGGAAGAACGCCCGTGAGCGTGACGTTGTACGAACCGCCCGGACCCGGAATCGTAGCCGGAGCGTTGTGCGTGGCAGTGGTGATGGAATAACCCGCCTGCGTGCGGCTGTCCCCGATCTTGGTCCACGTACCGTTCAAGTTGTACTCGAACGTCACCGTGCGCGCATCGAAGCTCTGGTTCGCCGGGACGGCCAGCGAGACCGCCGTACCGGATTTGGTGACCTTACCCGTGACGAGGGCCGTGTTGCCGGACTGGGCGCGGACATCCACGCCAGAGTAAGGTATGTTTCCTATCAGGGTAAGGCTGTAAGTCTTACCCTCTCCGGGGATATCCCCGGCCGGCGTCACGGAAGCCTCCGAGACCGTATAGTCAGGCGCCGACCCGTTCCAGTCACGCACGCATCGGAAGGACCGCGGATGATCCCCGTCGATGGCATCGGTATTGACACGCCCGTCCGTACCCGAAATTCGCAAGATCGCAGTGATGTCAGGATAATTATCCGGATCATCCTCATCCCATGTCGCACTCAAGAGCACGTTGTCGGGAAGTACGGTAAAGCCGGCGAGACTGTGCAGCCGCGCATTGCCGACCGGTCTTTGTACCGGGCTGTCCGACGAGTTATCGATGTCGAGCGACTCGACATGTTCATTGCCGCCCATGGTCCATATCATCATCAGCTCACGCTGGGAGGGCAGACGCCAGTCATCATAGCCTTCCTCGCGAAGATTGTCGCAATAGTCGATCGACGGACGCCAGTTCAGAAGGCCGGGATCGGCACGCTGCACCTGAAGCATCGCCGACATGCGGTTGTTCCCGCTACGCTTAGTGTCGATCAGCGTGGCCGTAGGCCGCGAAGCGAACAGAGAGTTCCTGTCCAGACCGCCCGCAGCGTCGCGAAGCACGACGAGGGTAGCATCGCCCTCGGCCTTGACATACGGATACTTCGTGCCCGCACCGGACTCTTTGTCCCGGACGCATCGCACATAATTCTGCGTATACTTTTCTTTTTTATACGCTATGCCGTAGCCTAAATCGAACGTCCATGCCTGATCCGCATTCGACGCATTGGTCGTCGACGACCAGTAATTCGCCTCCATAAACGGGTCGAGTACGCGCACGCTGGGTTCGACGCACCAGTAATAATACAACTCGTTCGCCGTGGGCAGACGCCAGTTGTCGCCCTTGCCCCGGCAGTAGTCGACAGCCTGCTGCCATGTACCCAGCTCCTCCAGTTCGGGTTCGAGCAGCGTGCTGCCGCCCGTGTCGATCGGGAGATATCCTCCCCCGCCGATACCGCCGTCGCCCCAGTCGTATTCGTTCCACGGAAGGATCTCGATGTCCAGTTCGGGGTTGTCGGCGATGCGACCAACGCCCAGCTCCACGACATAGCGGTAGCCCGGCGCGAAGTTGTATCCCGCGAGCCGGGCGTCGAGCTTCAGCTCCTTGCCGTCGCTCGCGAGCGTCACCTTCACCTGCAGCTCCGGCGCATATCCCGGCAGCACGGCGCGACCGCCGCCCACACCGAGCGTCGACGCCGTGGCCGTCGTCCCCTCCTCAGCGGCGAAATCCGCAGCAGCGAAATCCACCATGCCCCCGCTGCCCGCGCTGATGAGACGGTAGGGATAGTCGCCGATCTCGTAACGGCCCGAAGCGGGCAGGCCCCACAGCTGCAAACCGTCGCCCGTGACCTCCAGCGTCCCCACGACCTCGCCCGCACGCGGACGGATCCGCACGTCGATGTACGAGCCCATGCGGTAGAAGCACACCTCGGGAATATAGTGCTTCGACCCTTTCGAGGGGTCGATCGTCTCCCGGTGCGCCAGCGCCATGTAGTCGGCACCGTTCGCAAGACCCGTATAGGTACCCGGATTCGGAAGCGCGGTGTTCGCCGAAACGGCCGGGGAGAAATAGTAGAAATCGTAAGCCCCGCGGCGGAGCACCAGCTCCCGCGCAGCGTCCTCAGTGGCATTGCCACGCTCATCGACAGCCGCGGCCACGATCGTGCCATCGGCGTCGGCGATCTTGTAAGTGTTCTGATCCACCGGGCTGGCGCTCTGCGGGTCGGCGCCGGCCTCGTAGACCACCACGCGGAACGTCGTGCCCACGGGAAGACCGTCGGGATTATCGACATCCGGCCCCGGATCGGGACCGGGAGGAAGCCCCCCTTCGTCGCGGTTAACACAACGAGCGGAGAGTTCTTCCCCGTCGTCGGCAGACCAACCGTCCATGTTCCAACGATTATGGGCGTAGTCGATAAGCCCATGCCAAATATAATCGGGATTATCGACGCGGGGCGTCGAGGTCCAGTAACGATAGCTCGGTTCCTCCCATGTGAAGTTCCAGAACTCGAACTTCCGGTTGTCGGGCAGCGGCGAATTGGCCCGGACATACTGGATGATCTGCTGCATCTCGTCATAGGTCGGAAGGCGAAGACCCAGATCCGCGCAGTATTGCGTGGCCTCCGGCCACGTCATCTCCTTCTCCACGCCTTTGCCGCGGTTGCCGTCAACCCACAGGTCACCGATCTGGAACGCACCATCGACCATCCCTGTCGGGGGAACACCCGCACGGGTCCCCGCGCCTTCCCAACGAGCTGCGCTTCTCGATCCAGTCGCGAAAGCGCCCCATCCGTCGTCTGCGCCGGGGGACCCGGCAACGGTCAACCTCCCGCCACGGAAGCCAACCGTGACATCGCCGTCCGAACCGCCGCCCGGACCGCACGAATCCGCATCGTCCACGATGCAGCCCGTCAGAAGCAGGGCCGCGGCCAGTACGGCCGAACTGACACGGAACGCCACATGCACCACCGACACCGTCGCGCCGCGCAACACCCCCGAAACAGCACTCCGCACATACGTTCCGGTTTTCTTCCCAAGAATTCTCATAATGCCTGTATTCTTATTTCTTTTTATCTTTTTATCTTTTCTCGTTTTTCCTGCCAGTCCTCGCAACTGATCACCCGGTTATTCCTTCCGACCTGCCTGTCAATATTCCTCCTGTAGATGCTCCAGCGTCCGGAGCAACTTGCGCTGCCCCCGGACCAACTCGGTCAACTTGTCGCCCGCAACGCGCAGCAACCCGCACAACTCCGCCAGATCGCCGTCGCTGACCGACACAACAGTCCGGGGCGCACAAGGCGTGCTGCGGACCGGCCGAAGGGGCCGCAAACCGGACGTCGCCGTTCTTCGGGGACGCGCCCCGGCGCAGATCTCCGTCAAGCTGCGCAGACCCAAGCGCTTCAGGCGCCCGTTCCCGCCACGGACCGCCGAAAAGTCCGCTTGCTGCCGCAAACGGCGGCGGACATAAACGTCCAGCTCGGCATAGAGCCGCGTCACGGAACCGTACTTATAGTAGTGTCCGAAAGCTGTCAGCGCGGCGTTGAGCCGCTTGACCAGCGCCCGCGGCGGCACGCTGCGGCTGCGGCGGCAGATGGCGTCCACCCGCGCCCGAAAGGCATCCGCCTTGGCCGGATCGACACCGGCATATCCCCCGGCGAAGCGCCAGCCGCAGAACGTAAGCGGAGTGTCCGAAAAGCGCCCCGAAAGCGTCTTCGAGCACTGGACCTTCAGGTCGAACGCTCCGCTCAGGCGATTTGCAATCAGCGCATAGACCTCGGCGGCCTCGCCCATGTCGCGGCAGCAAACCAGCACATCGTCCATGTATACCGTAAGCGGCACTCCGAAGCGGCGCTTCACCTCCAGCCACAGCGGAACCAGCATCAGCGGCGCCGCGACGCACGACAAAGGGCTACCCAGCGGTATGCCGCGTTCGAGCGGCAAAGACGCGCACCACTGCGACAGGCCGCCCACGTAGCGGCGCTTGAACTTCGCGGGCACGTAGCTCAGACCCAGCAGGTCGCGCCATGCCAGCTGGACGCCCGCCACGAGATCGCGATGTCGCACAGAGGGGTAGAACGCAGCGATGTCCGTCCGCACGAAGCAGGGAAACGACTTCTTGTGCCGGGCGACGAACGCCGGAACGGCCCCGTGCCGCTGGCCCACCAGATGGTGGTCCGGCAGCCTGCGCGCGAGCAGCGGCACGAAGTCCCGTCGAAGCGACGCCGCCAGCTCTCGCTCCCCCACCTGCGGGCAAGCGCCGAAATAGGGCAGCGGACGAACCGTCGGACAGATCATCGTGTCCGACGAGCAACCGTGAAATTTTGTGCTCGACAACGTCATCGTAAAACTGGTTTTCGCCGGGGAGGCGAGCGGCATCCCGCAACCCTACCCCGAAATCTTAATTCTTAATTTTTATCTTTTTTTTCCTCTGTTTCATAGCAGGCCGGATGCTTCTCGCCTTCCCCGGCACCCTCCGCCCCGCTCAGAGCCCCTTCCCGCAAGGGTGGCGGATATCGGTTATCCTGAAAATCAGCGCCTTGCAT
>ERZ827186.1243-NODE-1243-length-22194-cov-4.151814_pt1 | contig 22194 bp, 27 predicted proteins | sample MGYA00519918_ERZ827186 | MGnify/ENA primary metagenome ERZ827186 (study PRJEB31778, sample SAMEA3449275) | human gut metagenome | biome: human gut; feature: human-associated habitat; material: faeces | place: United Kingdom | collected 2010/2012 ...
CGGGTATTCGGGGTTTGAGAGGACACATAATCCGTTGCAACGACAGCATATTCGGTCGTGTTGTTGTCGCTGTTCTGTTCCTTAGCTGCGTTCGCATGGTTTACCGTACCCTTACAGTAGAAAGTCGTTCCTGCACTGTCTGCCGGAACAACCCACTTGAAGTAGACGAGGTTTCTGCCGTTTGCGGGAATTACAACCTTATCCCAGGTCTGCTGAGAAACCGTTTTCACCTCGCCACCATCAAGGTAGTAAACAAGGAAATCAAACGACACATTATCTTCGGGAAGAATACCTGACGAACCCTCGTTATCTACGAAGAAGCTCGAAATGACCTGCGATCCCTCTGTGTATTCGCCGTTTACGGATACCGTGGAAGTTGAGGTTTTTACCACTTTCTTGACCGTGAAGGTTTCCGATACGGAGTTGTTGCCCGTACGGGTTTCACTTTCATGGTCTGCCCAATTGATTCTGGCGACAAGTGTCTGTGTGCCGAGGCTCGCACCGACATTCAGTGTAAATACGATATTCTGCACACTGTAAGCCGAGAAATTGACCGTAGTCGAATAGATCACCGTGCCGTTCAATATCACATCGACGGGGATATTCTCATACGGCAAATTTCTGTCCCAGCTATCCACACGGAACTTGACTGTGACCTTGCCGTATTGCTCAATCTCGTCCGGTGTCACCGTGAGATCACTGACGGAAAAGTCGTAATTGCGTTCCTGCCATACAGCATAGAGCGTTACATCTTCTTCAGCAGTATAAGTTGCGCCGGGAGCGTAAGCAACAGAAGTTGCAGAACTGTCCGTAGCCCAACCGAGGAATACATGGTTAGTCCTCGTAGGGAATGCAACCGTCAGGATGAGATTTTGTCCGTGTGTCTTTTTCTGCGAATTAGGCGCATTAGCGCCACCGTTGGCATTGAAAGAAACGGTATAGGTGTTGATCTCCCATACCGCATAAAGCGTCACGCTCTCATTTGCGGTGTAGCTGCCTCCCGCCTGATAGTCTGCCGTTGTTGCCGTAGGGCTGATTGCCCACCCCCTGAAAGTGTAACCGTACCTCGTGGGGATTGTAGAAGTCAGGATCAACGTGACATACTCGGTCTTTGTCTGACTTGCAGGGGTGTTCCCGCCACCGTTAGCGTCGTATCTGACGGTGTAGGTTTTAGGTACATATCTCCAAACCGCATAAAGCGTCACGCTTACTTCATCCGTGTATCGTTCACCCGGCGCATATTCTGATGCTGTTGCGCTCTTTGATGTCGCCCAACCCAGGAATTCATAACCGGCTCTTGTGGGCTTTACCATCGAAAGCGTCAGCGGAACCCCGTGGGTTTTGCTTTGACTTGCAGGAGCGCCTGTGCCACCGTTGGCGTCGTATCGGACTGTATACGATTCGGGAGAATATGCCCATACGGCATAAAGTGTTACACTGGCATTGTCGGTATAGCTGCCACCGGCTGTGTAGCTTGCGGAGGTGGCGTTTCTGCCCTTGGACCAGCCGACAAAACGGTAATTTGCTCTCGTAGGAATGGCGGTCGTCAGTGTCAGTGCCACTCCGTAAGTCTTGGTTTGACTCGAAGGGGCGTTTGTGCCTCCGTTTGCATCAAAGGTGACGGTATAGGTCGCCGGCTTATATCGCCAAATCGCATACAGCGTAACCGATGCATTATCTGTATAGCTTGCTCCTGAGGTGTAAGTCGCCACGGTTGCGGAGCTGCTTGTAGACCAACCGACAAACTCATAGTTGTTGCGATACGGCACCGCAGACGAAAGCGTCAGGGTCACTCCGTGAACCTTAGTCTGCGAAGAAGGCGCATTGGAACCGCCATTGGCGTTGTAACTTACGGTGTAAGTCTGTGCCGTAGTTTTGGTGTATCCGCACTGTGAACAGGTGGATACGGTCTGCCCGTTCACCGTTGAAGAGGTGAAGGTATGAGATTCATAACCTTTAGAACCGATTGAGGAAGAACAGCCTGAACAATAGCTATACTTGGCGTGCTGCGACGACGAATACTGCTCATATTTAGTCGATGCACTGTGACTTGCATATTCATAACCGGAATAGTCTCCATGATCGCAGGTTTCGGTCCTCCTGTGCTGACTGCCACTGTAATATACCCAATCGCCGTGAGTGTATGGACCATGTCTTGTACCGGACGAGAGGGTTGCGCCGCAATTATTGCAGACTTTTCGCCACTTGCAGCCCGTGTCCCAAACGGTTTTTGTGGACGTATGGTTACATGACCACACCGCATATAAGGTGACACTTGCGTTTGCCGTGTAACTGCCACCCGGCTGATAGGATGCACTTGTGGCAGAAGAAGATGTTGCCCAACCGAGAAAAGTGTAGCCGCTTCTGGTGGGTTTTGTGCCTGAGAGTGTCAGCGCGATATCTTTGGTCTTGGTTTGTGAGGCAGGTGCGCCGCTTCCGCCGTTTGCGTCATAACTTACTGTATAGGAGGTCGGCGCGTTTTTCTGCCAAACAGCATAGAGAGTACGGCTGATATTGGAGTAATACCACTCGCCGGGCTGATAAGTTGGACTGGTACTGGTTCTACTCACTCCCCACCCGAGAAAGGTATAACCGCTTTTTGTCGGCTCAATAGATGGGATCATCAGTTTTACACCGTGATACTTTGTCTGTGAATCGGGAGCGCCCGACCCGCCGTTGGCATTATAACTGATGGTATAAGTCTTGGCTGACCAGACTGCATAAAGAGTAACACGACCATTATTGGTGTAGGTATCTCCCGGTGAATACGTGGCGGTCGTTGCGGTTGAACTCGTGCTCCATCCGAGAAAGGTGTAACCTGTTCTTCTCGGTTTTTGCGTGGAAAGTTTCAACGGTGTGAAATGTGATTTGACCTGATTTGCGGGAGCACCACTTCCGCCGTTTGCATTATACGCAATAGCATAGGTGTTTTCGTAATAATAGACGGTATCGGAAACATCCCCACTTGGAAAGTATCCGGTAACGGAATACTTATTGGGCGTATAGCCGGTGATTCGCGGAGATGAGATATAATACTGATCTCCCTTTTTACCCGTTGCGGTTTTGTCCCCTGCCGCCGAGCGTCCGCTGTCGCCATACAAAAACCGAACCGTCGCGGTATAGGCGGGTTCGTAGTAAACGGTATAACTTCCCGTGCCGTGACGGACATAGTTGGATGCTGGGAAATTCCACGAGATCATGGAACCGGTTACGACGGAATCACTCGATTTGGAAAGCGCATATCCGGCATAAGACGGAGAGGTGATTCTGAGCGCATTTCTTGTTTCTGCTGCACCATCAACTGTTCCGCTGTTTGTGCCAAGCACTTTCCCGCTTTTGGTTTTATAGGTTATCGTGTAGTTCATCGGGTAGCTGTACGCCGATACCGGGAGCGAAATGACCCCGACAAGCGTCATGACCACAAGGAACAGCGACAGAATTCTGATTGCGTTTTTCTTCATTCGCCTTCTCCTTTCACACCGGGGATAATGGCGACATCGCCGTCAATGCCGGGCTTGTCGTCACGACTCCCGTCAACAGGCAGTTCCACATCAAGGCTCACATCTCCCGGCTTCGGGGCAGGATCCGTTCCCTTTCCGTCATCGGTAATGGGCGGGATCTCCGGTGTTGTCTGATTCGGAGGTGTTGTATCTGTTGTGTCCGTTGTCTGCTCCGGAGGCTTTACGTCCGGATTGTTTCGGTTGCTGTTTCGGATAATCCCCATCACGACGACGCAACCGATCATCAGCAGGGTGATCGCAATCGTAGCGACCATCATAACATTGTTTTTCTTTTTCATGTTGGTTCTCCTTTAATACTTTTCGTGAAGCACAGCATTGATCTCCACAGGAATCGGAATCTCTGCCACAACTCTGCCGAATGCGCGGAACGGTACGGTCATGGTGTACCGGACAGTCACACCGATGCTCCCGCTGTCCGCCGCTGTAATCTCCGGGCGGCTGACGATATAGGACGCATCGCCCTTGGAAACGGTCTTTTCGGTGATTCCGGCATCCGCAAAGCCAAGCGTTCCGTAAGCGCGGCGGACAAGCTGTGTGCGGTCGATATGACTTGCATACGCTTCTCCCTGTTTGAGTGCGTCATACTGTTCCACCGCATATTTGATCAAAAGACTGTCCAACGCCAATCGGCTTGCTTCCTTCTCGCTCCTCACAAGGCTGAACACAAGTGAATACTGCACGGACACGGCGATCATCATCACCACCGCAAGCACCAGAACGCAGGTCAGGATATACGAAAAGCCCTTTTTGTTTCTGAGCATCTTCATATTCCACCTCACTTCCAATACACGCGCGACAGTCCCGACTGCGTAACCGTAACCGAGAACGGGAGCGTAAAGGTTCCGAAGCCCTGCAAGGTAATCTCATGCGTCAGCGTACAGGTGATAATCTCTCCGAGCTGCACCTGTTTCTTTGTCGCATTATAATAGGTCGTGTTCCAAGTGACCGTTGGCGTGATGCCCGTTTCCTCGCAGAGTTCCGCAAATCGCTGCTCCACTTCCTCCCCGACTTTTCCCGTAGAGGTTGCTGTGGCAATCAGTTCCTCGCATAGATACCGCATATCCTGCTTCAGGGTGATTGCCGACCACAGAGAGATGGCGATGACCAATACAAAAACAAGAACAAGCACCGCAACGGCAAGGTCAATATAGCCCTCGCCTCGGGTGCTTTTCATAATCCTTTTCATTTTCATCCGATCACCGCCTTACATAATTCCGCCCAGAGAATTCATCAGCACCTGCCCGATGACTGCAATGTAGATGAGCAAAAAGCACATCATCAGCGCCATCGACAGCTTCTTGACCTTGCGCGGCACAGTGTTCGCCTGTGCTTTGAGGTTCAGCCGCTGAAGCTCCTTGAACTTCATGGAAAGCGATGTCCAGAGTGCCGTTGTATCCGCAGAGTTCTCCACGGTTTCCAATGCTCTTACGACCTCGCTCAGCCACGCCGAACCGATGCGCTTATCAAGGGAATCCAAGGCGTTGCGGATATTGCCGCTGCTTCGCATTTCGGCAACCGTAATGAACAGCTCCTCTTTGAGTTCGGGATGAGCTATCGGGATATACGACTCCAGAATATAGATGATGTCACGGCTGTGCGTGAGCAGTTTTTCAATGTGACCGACCAGCCTCGGCAGTTCGTACTCGATATTGGCTCGTTTCTGCCTGATTTTCCGCGTCACCTTTTTGGATTCCGAGAAATATACGAAAAGCGCGATACCGAGAATGAGAAAGCCGAAGAATACGGAAATAAAAAATGCCGGAATTGCAAGAATTCCGACCATGAGCGCTTTGACAATGGCGTCTGCCATATACTGCTCCGGCGTGATCTCCATATTCGCCGTGCGCAGGTCAATCACAAGATTTGCGCGTTTGAACTCGTTCAGATGCAGCTTCCCTGCCAGCTTGGTAGCAAAGTCCCGTCGATAGAGTTCGATGACGCCCGTCTTTTTCTTGCCCTTCCGTCCGACGCTGTTTGCTGCTTTGGAGGCTTTCAGCGAGGGAATCTTCATAAGGTCTGCCAAGAGGAACCCGACACCGACTGCGGCAATCACGCCGATGATAATCTGTAAAACAATCATACGCCCTCCTTATCTCCGGTACTCGACCGGCTTGCAGTATTTCTGCATCCTCAAAAAGGTAAAGAGCATAACCGCGCCGCAGGTTGCCAGCGTGACCTTGCCGAAGGTCGTATACATGAGCGCTCCGTACCACTCTTTGTTGAGGAAATACAGAAGCGGGATGTTTGCAACAACCATCAGTGCCATGATATAATATTCTCTTTTGTTCTCCGAGATCATAACCTTCAATTCGGCGTTGACGATACGCATATCCGTCAGTTTTTCGACCACGGGATAGAGCGTTCCGATCAGTTGGCTATCGTCCTGACACGAGATCAGGGTGTCGCACCATTCCTCCCACACACAGTCCTTTACCCGTTCCCGCAGGTGACAGATTGCCGCTTTGACATCGGGATTGATGACCGAGATTTCCACGAGGAAGCTCTGAAACAGTCCCTTGACGGGCGGTTTGAGGTTGTCGATGTTCTCCTCCACCGCGTTTTTGAGATTCATGGTGCGCTCATAAGAAGAAGTGATTGCGGAAAGCCCGGTTTCCAGCTCTAACTTCACCTGCTCCTCGTACTGCTCCACGGTGCGAAGCAGATAGAGAAACGGGATCATGGCAAGTGCGATTGCCAGAACGGGAGCCAGAAACGGATTTCCGATAACGATGGCACCGACGCAGCCGAGGATCATCAGCAGCAACGCCACGGCACAAGCCACGCCGAAAGATTTTTCTTTGCCCGTGTCAGATAGTGCGCGGCGGATCTTATCCAGCCACAGTACCAGCTTGTTGGTTCTTTTTTTGCCTCTCGCGCGCATTGCATTGTCACGGAGACTCTTTTTCCTGTCCAGGATAGAGGAAACATCTGCGCCGATGCTCTCCGGCGTCAGTCCGAGGATGCGGACAATGCCAAAGGCAATCAGCAGAAAACTGATTATATAGACAACTGTCATTCTGTTTGCTCCTTTCCGGTGTACTGTCCCAACAGTTCCTGCGGTACACCGCCGCGCAGGAGCTTTAAGCGGAGAGAGTCGGAGATCGGGTTGACACGCTCAAATTTTCCCTCCACGCGGAATCGCCCGTTCTCATACTCGTTGCAGTAAATTCTGTACTGCCACAGCTTACGGTAAATGAGTTCCCCGTCGTCACCGACCACGCACTCGGTAATGTCCATCACCTTACGGGAGTTATCCTCCAGCTTGTGCGCAAAGACAACGACCGGGAAAGCAAGCGCCGCCTGTTGCAGCGACTGCTTCTCAAAGTTCTGATAGGCAAGTGAAGCGATTCGGCGATGCGCAAAACGCCCGCCACCGCCGTGTACGGTAGATACCACCGTATGGTCGGTAGAGCTGGCTTCGATGGCACTGTACGCTTCCCGGTCACGCATTTCTCCGACACAGATAATGTCCGGATCGAAACGGAGCGCCGCCATAAGCAGTTGTGCCTGCGTGATGTTATATGCCTCGTTATCCGACGGGCGGGAGATGGTATGCACCACATTGTTGATAACCTCCCCTGCTCCGTTCCGCTTGACAAGCGACAGTTCCCTTGCGCCCGATTCGATGGTATAGATACGCTTATTGTCCGGAATCCCGGCAAGCAAAGCATTGAGCAGTGTGGTTTTACCGGAGGAGGTTCTGCCCGCAACGACAAAAGACACGCCGTATCGGATGCAGGTTTCAAGGAAACCGAGCATTTCCTCTGTCAGTGTGTTTGTGCGGATGAGGTTATCCCTGTCCACTCTCTGCGGGTACAGTTTACGGATGCTGACGGCAATCGCGCGTTCTTCATCGACCACGGGCTTTTTCACCGCCGTAATACGGGTGTTGTTCGGCAGATGTCCCTGTGCCAAGGGTGACGCATTGTCGATAATCATACCCGAATGCTGAAGCAGCTTTTTGACCACATCCTCTGCGTGCTGCGGAGAAAAGAAATGCTCTTTGGTCTTTTCAATCCGACCGTCGAGGTGCGTAATGGCGATGTCGTCCCACCCATTGACATTGACTTCTTCTATGTCAGGATCGTCGAGATAGCGCGTCAATACCGAATACTCCGCCATTTCCGAATACAGTCTTTCTGCAAGTGTCTTTTCGGTATAGCCGTCAACCGTAAACCCGGTGTCATAGAGGTACTGCGCGATATACGCCTTGAGTTCTGCCACCTTGGTGCGGTCAATGAGCGCGGCCGCATACTTTCTTGAAATATACTGCTGCACCATGCCCGCAAGGGAGGCTAAATCGATTTTCGGCATATGCTCACCTCAATTTCTCGGCAATCATCCCGACTGCCTGCATAAAATGCCGATCCTTCAGCACCTCACTCATACTGCCCTCCAGACTCTGTTCGGCAAGCGCCGCAGAGAACGGAAGCGTAACCGCAATCTTTCCGAGATGGCTTCTTGCGTCCGCAACCGGCATGGCGAAGGTCTGATTCGGGGTGTTCATGACGGTGATCTGTGTGGGCGGCATATATCCGCGTGTCATGAAGTGTCCCGACTGCGACAGCACATAGGAAAGGCATTTGAGATCGGGCGTTACCAATCTGACGCTGCTGTCGGCAGTTGTAAGTGCGGTCTGCGTCAGAATACTGTCCTCCGGCTCACTCATGCAATCGACCAACACATAATCCGTATTGGCGGCAAGGATATTAAGAAAGGACAGCGCCTTTTCCCCGGTATATGCCGGATGGCTGTGGGCATTCTCCTTGTCACGATAACCGAGAACACCGAAGTTTTCCCTGCCGCGCAAAAGCGTGGTATAGGAAAAAATATCGTCCGCCGTGATTGTGGTCTTGGCAAGCAGCTCACCGAGCGAGTAAATATCCTCACTGCGATATAAGGGAAAGACAACAGGCATGGAGGGGGCAATGACATCGGTGAGGACGGCAACGACCTTGGTCTGTCTCCGTCTCCCCGTCTCATACAAATGCCCGGCGAGCTTCATGGTGAAAGCCGTCTTTCCGCTATTCGGTGTCCCCCATACTGCGATGATCTTACCCATTGGTGTCCTCCTGCGAAGTGGTTTCCGACGAGTGGGACGCAAGATAATCTTCCTGCACCTTCAGGTACTGCTCCGCGACTGTCTTATCCCCTCGGCATACCAGAGAGAAATGCAAGGTCGTTGTGGTATTCAGGTAGGCAAGCAGCTTTGCCTGATCGGGAGAGGCAAGCAGTGTGACCGTGATCGCCTGTGTTGCGTCGGTTTTCCGGTCGCTGTCCACCGAATCGCCGGTCGTGGTCGTAATGACCTTTACATACCGGAGTTCGGGCGGCACATGGGACTGATTCGTCTCTTTGTCATAGACAATGACGCTGACTATATCACCGTTTTGGAGCTTATTGGACAGCCCCTGCGCAAAGGACGCGATATTGACCGAGATGGCAACCTTGGTGCCGTCGAGAGCGGACAGCACATCATCCGCGCTGTTGCTTTTCTCCGCAACAAGGTCGGCAATCATGATCTGCCCGGCGTAAAGGTTGGTCGCGGCGTACTTGCCGACAACATATTTTTTGTTTTTCACCGTTCTATCCGACAGATTCAAAGCTCCCACCTTGACAAGCTCCACATCGTCCTCGGTAATCAGATGTCCTCGCTCCACATTCTGTTTTACCTGTACCACTTCCACTTTTCGGTCGGTGAAGCGGTTGACAAGAGGTGCAATCCCGAATGTGATACCGAGAGCGAGGACAATACAGATAATTCCGATCACCGTTCGGTTGCCGGTGATTCTCATTTTACTTTTCATGAGTACCTCCAATTTTTAGATTAGATAGCCGATTATGAAACCGACTGACAAATACGGAAGGAGTGCAAAGGGCTGTGTTCTCTGCTCTTTCTTCCTGTGGGTAATGATAAATTGTGCAACCACGGCAATCAGGAGTCCGAGCATAAAGCCGATAACCCCCTTGTAGAATCCAAGCAGAAGTGCGGCAGCCGTGGACAGCTTGATGTCTGCACCGCCGATTCCCATGCGTTTCTTTCCGCACAGGGCGATGAGCATCTGCGCACCGCATACAATGGCGGCACCGAGAAGCTGTGAAAGAACGGTCGCTTCCGAGATGTTTGTCACCGCCAGCATCAGCATCATAACGGACAGAATATCGTCCGCTTCATGAGTAGAGTGGTCCTGTACGGACGCATACAGCAGCACAAACAGAAATGCGATCCCGCAGAATGTCCGCGGGGACAGTCCGCCAAGCAGGAACAGCATCGCTGAGCCACACCCGGTCAGCACATACGGAAGCCACGGGACAAAGCGAAAGTCCCGTTTCTTCATGTTTTTGCAGAGATAGCGCGTACAGATGAGTGTGAACAGGACGATTGCAAGCCCCTCGCACAGTATCCGAATCATTTCCGGCATCATATCCTCCTTCCGTTAAGCGGGGAGAGTGAAACAATCACTCTCCCTCAGCCATTTTTCTTATGCGGTGTAATCCCAGAGATTGCCGATCTCGGTATCGAGACGGGTCTGAATGTTGCTCTTGATGAACGCATACACGATACCCATGAGCAGAACGCCGACCACGACGCAGATGATGATACCGACGGTCTTGTCGATATAGAACTCGGCTTTGGCATTGGCAACGGCAGTCTGCGCCTTGCAGTAAATCTCGTTGCACTTGTTGTCGATGGCTTTCCCCGAACGGTTGAAGAAGTTTTTGATTTTGTTGAACATGGTTTTTTACCCTTTCGTTTTTGAAAAAATGATTTTGTTTTTTTGTTGTGCGGAAAAAGAAAAACGGATTCGCCTCCGCCAATCGAATCCGTCTTAGCTGAACATGGACTGAATCTTATCCGTCAGTCCCGGCAGAACCGTATTATTGAACAAGGCGTACAGTCCGGCAAGCAGCAAGCCGCCGAGAACTACGGCAATAATCATGCCGATTACCTTATCCAAGTAAAATTCGCCGCGTTTGTTTTCTGTGACCGCCTTGATCGCGGTCTGTTTTCGGCGTATCCACGCCTTGACTTTTCTGAACATGGTTCCTCCTTGAAATGAATTTTGAGCGTCCTTTGCACAGCCATATCTATCACCAACTCCTTTTTGATATATATATAACTTAATCTCTTATACTCTCATACTCTCTCCTGTCAGTAAACTGATCGTATAAGGGGTTAGAGTGTGAGGAAGGGGAAAAGAAAAAGACCTTACCGTTTGTTTTCGGGTAAGGTCTTAACGGGCATCGTCACGGCTGCGGCGTGTGATTGGTCGTTCCGTCGCTTTCGTTTTCTGCCATGCGTCGAGCAGCTTGAAGATGGTTTGCCGGATCAGTTCGGGCGGGGTGCGCTCCGGAAAGAAACGGGAGAGTTCGTCTGACTTGAATTTCACTGTCTCTGCCTGGTTAGGCTTTTCTTCGGTCATGATAGAGAATATCTTGTCCATATCCAGCTTCCCCTCCTGACTGAGCTTTTTCATACGGATTGCCTGTGAAAGCGAGGGAGTCGCTTCCTCGCTGTCGATGGTTTCAACGAGATTGCGCTGTTCGTCCTCCGACAAATACGAAAGTTCCACGGCAGGACGGAAAGCGATGCTTTCCCGGTCAACCATTTCAAGCAATTCGGGTACAAGTTCGTTAAGGCGTACAAATCTTCGTACTTGCTCATAACTATCTCCCGATTCTGCACCGATAATTGCTCTTGTTGTTTGTTCGCCCAACTTCTGCACCATTGGTGCAGAAGAAGCTTCAATTCGCTTTCCCTGCCTTTTCATCGCTTCCATCTTCATTTTATACGCCGCAGCTTTCTCGCTCGGCAGAATATGTTCCCTTTGCAGATTCGCGTCCACCATAGCAATGATGGCTTCATCACGGGAAAGGTCACGCACTATCGCCGGAATGAGTTTCAGCCCCAGCCTGCGGCAGGCATGAACCCGCCTGTGACCCGAAATGATCTCGTACCTCTGATCTTCCTTGATTCGTGCAACAATGGGCGACTGCACCCCGATCTCCTCAATGCTGTTCATCAGCTTCTGCATACTCTCGTCATCCATCACCTTAAACGGATGCCCCGGAAACTCGTCAATGTATTCCAAAGGAATCACACGGACTTTTTCTTTCTTCGGCTCGTCCTTTGAGGGATTGGAGGAATAGTTCGGTTCATTCGCCATGCTTCCGCCCGCCCTTTCTGCTCTTTCTGCGCTTATGCTTCCGGAATCGCTCAGACACACGGATGGCGTCATAGCCGTAAACAGAGATGGCAATCGCGGAACACACCACGCGGAATAGGTCGAAATCCACGACTTCATCGTTGGACAAATCCTCTATGTCCGTATGCGAAGTTCCGTTTCCGAGGTCATAAGCAATGCAGTAGAAAAGATAATCATTCTCCGAAAAAACGCGGAAGTCAATGTCAAGATAGGAGATACTGCTCTTTCCCACGGCATTGCCCGATGCAATCCACAGGCTTTCGGTTGCAGTAAGGACAAACAGCTGCGCGATGAGACTTTTATCGTTCCCGCGTACTCGGTGCAGTGCTTTCTGAAATCTTGCTCTGTGTTCCCTGTCCAGAAAACAGGTTTTTGCCATGGTTGCGCGTTCCGCAGCGAGGCGAAGTCGATAGTGGAACACATTGTCCTTCACATTGGCAAAGCAGGTGTTCAGAATCTCGGCAAAAGTACAGGTGTGCGCTTTTACTCGTTCAGCCATGCAGCAGCACTCTTTCAGAGAACACTTGCCTTCGCTGACATAGCGGCAGTTGGAGCATCGGCAGGACTGCACGGCATACGGAAAGCCGGTGTCCTCACTTCGTTTTCGGTGGGCAACGCAGATCAGGTCGGAAAGCGTCAGCCCGGTTGGGTTCATTTCAATGTACATTCGATTCCTCCTTGAATAATAATTTTGGCAATAAAAAAAGCCACCTTCATTGACCGCAAAATTGCGGTATAAAGATAGCTTGATTTCAGATATTCAGTTGTGTCAGGCGGGAAGCAGATCGAGAAAACGGCTGAGCAGGTTGAATATACCCGCATATTCTTCGCTGTTCTCAAGGGTGCATCCCTGTGACTGCAACGCAAGACGGCGTTCGTTCAGAATCCCGATGGCGGTTCTGACCTGATAGCCGGTAAGCTTCATGCGGTAAACGGATTCATAATTCTTTTTCATGTGTGTCCCCTGCCTTTCTTCACCTATATTATATAGGAAAGCAAGGGGATTTGCAAAGGTATGATGTCACTGTATGGCTATGCGGACAAAACGCACCCATTTTTCTTTAAGCGAAATTTTCTCGACACGGTATCCATACTTCTCTGCTTCCAGCTTGTAATGGAGAAATGAGTGGTCAATAGGAAAGCCGGGAATCTCATCTATCCGTTCAAAGGAAAATTGAATACATCCACTTCCGTCACCGGAAAGGAATCTCCAAAGCGGCTCGTATTTGCTCAATGAAATCACCTCCGAATCAAAGAAAATTACCCTGAAAGGCGGATGACTGTAAACAGGTAGTGGTCAGTGCCAAACGGTCTTTTCGGCGGTATTTCGCCTGATTAACAGTCATTCGGGTGTAATGAATGTGATTAACAGTTATTTGCCCGTATTTTCGGCTTAAAAGTCGCAGGTTCGAGTCTCTAATGTCGGTATTTCACAGCCATAAAAATGAAAGATATTTTTTGCCTCTAAAATACGAAAAAACCCTTGAAATTCAAGGGTTTTTAGGTAGATAGCCATTTCGTCTATCTTAGATGGCTCCCCCTACTGGACTTGAACCAGTGACACCCTGATTAACAGTCAGGTGCTCTGGCATTCATAACGCTTTGTACCCAAACATCAAGCGAATGATGCGCTACCTAAAATCAGTATGGGAAGATACCCAAACATTCCTCCATAGCAACAAACCCCTGCTATGTGTTTTTCTATTGTGATTATATCATAAACGCAGCAAAAAATCAACAGGCGTTTGCATCTTTCAATCGGCATTTTTGCGCAGTCAGGTCACTGCCTTTTGGGAAAATACAGGTGTCTGAGAGAGCCAATCCTCGCAAAATTGACGATAAGTAAAATTCATTTCGTAGGTAAGTTCGTAATCCTTGTTTACCGTTACACGTGAGAAAAGCTGCGTAGCGATCGTTTTTTTAATTTCAAGAGGAGCCTCCTCAAATTCAACCGACCAAGAACGGAATTGCTTGTAAGCCGGTATGATGGTGGCACTCACCATCTTTTTATGCGTCTCTTCTTGCTTCAACTTCTCTACATCTGACTGTGCTTCTGCAATACGATCACGGATTGTCCGAATTGCGGTTGCAAGGTCTTCCTGCGTATAGAAACTCTCGCCCGCAATTGCCTTCGCAATCTCGGTACGAAGAGTCTCCAACTGCTTAGTGTCCTTTTCGATCTGCTCCAAGAGCTTCTTTTGCTGAAGCTGAAGATCCGCCACAACCCGCTTTTGCGCCTGCTGTATTTTGGCTTCCTCAGGGCACCCCGTAATACTGGCAAATATCTGTCGCATAGCTTCCATTACAGCGTTGTCAATCCGATCCGAGTCATATACAGACTTGCCATCGCAATCGTTCAATCCCCTGCTCTTATGATAACAGATATATCTGCCCTTGCTTTTGAAATATTCTGAACCATCAACACGGGTATACTGAGCCTTACTGCGACTGGTTGCAAGACGACACCCGCAATGAGCACAGTATATCACTCCGGCAAGAAGTGCTTGCCCACGGTTGGTCATGGCGATCTGCCGCTTTTCTTCCTCTTTACCACTTCTCTGCTCCAGTATCTCCGCTGCTCGAAAGAACTTTACATCGGTCACAATGCGAAGATCCGGAATCGGTTCGGATGTTACGCCCCCACGAGTCAATACTCCGCGATTAAGCGGATTTTTCAGAATACGAAGAACATATGCACTGGTAAAAGGCGCATTTTTGTGTGTCTTATACCCTTTCTCGTTCAGCAGTGATGCCAAGCGGTGACTGCCATAGCCCTGATCGATCACCAGATCGTAGATCATATTAACGACTATCGCCTCCTCAGGGCAAATTGCAAGATCACGCATATCCTGACCTTTCTTATTCTTTCGTCCTTGATACACCAATTGAAATCCGTAAGGAATAGAGCCACCGGTGTATATTCCTTCGCTGGTCATTTGATGCATTCTGGTTTTTACCCGGATAGAGGTCTTTTCGGATTCGCCAGAAGCCTGCCAAAAGCGGAGATAATTCATCAGCTTGTCGATGTGCTGCTCAAACTTCTGTTGCCCTTCATTTACGCTCCAGACTTCGATACCATGGTTTGCAAACCATTCCAATACAAACGGAGTCTCGTTTTCGATTCTGCCCAGTCTGTCAAACATAAACACAAGGAGAATGTCAAATTCGCCTCTTTCGGCTGCCTCCTTCAGCTCCTGAATCGCATCACGCCTGTTTGCAGATATTTTGAAACCGGAAATGCCCTTTTCCTCTTTTTCTTTGAGGATCGTCCACCCCATCTTCTCGGCAAATTCGTGACATGCAATCCGTTGCATCGGGATGTCATCCTTTATCACATCAACCTGTTGAGTGGTGGAGACACGGTAAAGTGTATAAACTCGTTTCATTGTTTGCACCTGAGACAAAGTAATTTTTTCGATGCTATTGTTTTTTTCATCATTGTCCTTATCCTTTCTCGTAAACTTAAATTACGAGAAAATGCCAACTGCCTATTAAGTTTTCAAGGATCGTGCTGCCTTCGCTGCACCATCATTATAACAGAGCAAAATACACTTGACAAATGTGCAAATCGACATTTTTCTCATAATCACCGGTTACTCGGACACTTTTCCGATATATTGAGAAGTCAATAAATCAACAATGACTTTTTTTACATCGACACCTGACGGGGCATCGGCAAAATAAAATGTCATTTTCACCCCGTCCTTTTCCATCTTCATAACCGGTTTTCCGCCTTCATACGCAAGGCGCAGCGTTTCTTTTTCTTTATTTTCAATTTTCATGTACTCCTCCTCACTTCATTTTTGCAAGTAAGTACGCAAGATAGGTCTTGTGCTCATCATTTACTTTGCCCTTCATATTTATGTCACGGCAAAAAATCAGAAAATAATAAAGCGTCTCGGGATTTTTCCCTATAACCATATCAATGTGCTTATGTGTCTCCGGATGAACAAAAACACACGGCCGACCTTTAACCCAACGAGTCAAATTGTCTTCCATATCACAAAAAGACTCTCTAATTTCTTCTTTGATTTCATCCCGCTTGAGCAATATAATCTGCGGACACGTTACCTGTGCTACCACATGATAAAGTTGCAGAAATTCGCTCAGCTTTTCACAGAACTCGTTATATGGCATTATGCTTTCATCGTTCATTTTAGTAATCTCCTATACATCCATAAAGTAATCCGGTGTTTGGTTTTTACCCCAACAACAAATATTCAATTGTCAAAGATCGTGGCATGGGGATGCCTTCACTTATAATCACGACGGCAAAAAGAATAATCTATCCTCAAAATATATTTTTCCAAAAAATTCAGCCCCGGGAGTTCCCGAGGCTGATGATATTCAAATCTGGAATTTATGTAGATTCTTAACGATGTGAAGCAGCACGTACTGCTTCATATCTTCATCCAACGCATTGGATATGTAACAGTGCCTGTTTATGAGCGGCATATAGAGAAGCAGTATAGCTTCTACTGCCTCCTTATCTCCGGCAGTGGCTCTCTCAAGTAATGTTCGGAAATCTTCGGCTTTCATTTTCCGACCTCCCCTTTCATTATCGCCTCCCGCAATTTTTTCAATGCGCGTGAACGGTTGTTATATACCGCATCCACAGAGCAGCCAAGTTCCGCCGCAACCTCCTCAGGAGTCATTTCCTCTACAAATAACATTGTGAGTATTTGACGGCGCAACGGCGTAAGCTGACAGAATGCATTTTCCATACGCTCATCTTCAAACTCGAAACGATGAGTCTCTACTCGTATCGGATCATCACAGACTGCCATGGCTTCATCTGAAAGATCTTCAATCGAAATTACATCCAAATATCTACGATTGCTTCGGATGTAATCCAGCTTGGCTCTCACAATCAGTTTTTCAAGCCAAGTGGTAAATTGACCGCGTAGGCGGTCGTGGCCAGTGTGTTCGTTGTTGTAGTTCATGCGTTTTCCCTTTCCGCATGCCGCTACAACAACGACGAATGTTCAATTTATTCTCAGACATGCCATAGTGGCATGCTCTGATATAAGTTTTCATAGGTTCGTTTGCAACAATTCCTATCAGAGCATAGGCATCACCTCCTTTCCAAAAGAATATAAAAAAACGACCAATTTGCAAAAAAGCGCAAATTAGCCGTATAAAAACAAATGCTTGCCCTGTCGGGGATCCATAACCGTACAGACATCGGGCACAATAATATAATAATGTAGTATTTACTCTGTCAGCACATTTTCCAGTTGTCTTCTCTATCCATTTAATTGTCCTTCCTACAATTGATTTTTATATGTCAAGGGGTGTTGCAAAGTATATGGGTGCCACTTATCAGCTCAAAGACAATTACTTTGAGTCTCTGAATTTTTCCAATGAATCTAAATAATCGTTGATGTCTTCACACACCTGAATTTTTTGTGTTACCGTATACTTTTCAATACGATTGGCTATGTCCTGTAAGTACAATCGTTCCGGATATTTATAATTTTTCTTCAATAATTGATCTACCGTAACACCAAGCGCATTTGCTATATTGACCAACGCTTCCACACTTGGCTTGCTTCTGGCGTTTTCTATCTGTCCTATATAACTGGTGCTGCAGTCGCACTCCTCCGCCAACTGCTCTTGGGTTAGGTCAGCAATCCTTCGATACTTCCTGATATTTCTTCCAAGTTCCTTGTAATCCATCTTCTCTGCTTCTCCTTATAATATATTTTACACTCCCGATCCCCAAAAATGAAGCAAGCATAAGTGTGCAGGTAGCAGTATAAGTGTGATTTCATACAAAAAGCTATAAAGAAACTCGATATTAGTAGCATACTAAGCAGATTCAGCTTTATTTCTCAATATAATGCCGCATCTTATCACTGCTACTCCAAATAAAAAACTGACGCAAAACAAAATCACTCCGAGGCATACACCAGGGAGTGATTCTTCAATATTCGGTACAATCAGTCCATCAATTTTATGACCCAGTACTCGTGACAATTCATTTATATATATCTTCCAGCGTCAACAGTCTTACATGATCTTCTCTTGCCTGCTCGATCAAGCCGTCCGTAAAACCGCCTTTTGAGAAGATATAATATTGGTACCGCTCTCCTTTTCCGAAAACAGATGCGTATCTCTTCAGCAGCTCCAGCTCGTCTATACCGATTTTCTCATTCTTGTATTTGCAGGAACCGATGATATATTTGTTTCCCTCAATAGGCGTACCAACAATATCGATCTGAATTTCTTTCTTCGTCTTGGCATCCGTTCCCCACCATTGTCCGACATCCGAAAGCACAATGGGCAAATCGTCCGCATAGCGCAAAAGATACTCCCGGCACATTTGCTCAAATACAAGCCCCATGTATTCGGAATAATACCGCTTGATTGCTGCGTCATAGATCTTGTCAATCCTGCCGGTTGCAATGGCTGACATATTTTTAGGCACAAACCGATACCAAAACCGAAAATAGTTATCTCCGATGCTGTATATCGTTTTCTTACCCGGTTTTTCCGTAATCGGTGTCTCCTTTTTCAGAATGCCAAGGTCAAGCAGCACTTTCAGATACTTTGAGCAAATGCCGGACTCCAGTCCCACCTTTGTTGAAATCTCATTGGAGTGCGTAGCGCCTCCGGCAACTGCAGAAATAATAGAGTTATAAATTGCCGGCTCCCTGAGTTCCTGCTTCAAAAGATTCTCCGGCTCCTCAAAAAGATATCCGGATGTGCTGAACAAATTCTCCAAAAGCGCAGCGTCCACATCGTCCTTTACATTCAGCTTGTTGATATAGTGTGGAATACCACCGGTCACTCCGTATATAAGGGCTTGCTTCTCGCAAGAAAGCTGCGGATTGAAAACCGTAATTTCACGGTATGTCAGAGCTTCAATCTTATATTGCGCTGTCCTTCTCCCATAAAGGGGACTCTCATATCCGAGCACCTGATTCTCCATAAAGCTCATAGAAGAACCGCACAAAATCAGAAATAGCTTTCCGTTCTGCCAACGGTGATCGATGATGTGCTGCAGACGTGAAGAAATGGATTGCTCCGCCTTCGCCAGATACGGGTACTCATCAATGACAAAAATCAGACGTTCCTCCTCTGCCATGCGGGTAATATCTGAAAGAGCGTCATCAAAGCTTTGATAGACCGGTGCGGACGTCCCGTCCTTATGATCCTTTTCATAAATCGCTCTGGACATCGCCTCCAGATTTTCTCCGGATGTTGCATTCAGTGCGGAGAAAAATATCGTCGGCTTATTTTTGCAAAACTCATTGATCAGTGCCGTTTTTCCGACACGTCTACGACCGTAGACGATGGCGCACTCAAACTTTCCCTCGCTGTACCGTCTGTTCAAATCAGACAGTTCTTTCTCTCTGCAATAAAACATATCTTCGCTCCTCAAAAAACATACTCACGATAAACCTTATTATGAGTATATTATACACCGCTATTCTCAATTTGTCAAGCCGTCTACTTATAAATGTCAAATTCAAATAAAAAAAGACCTGAAGGTTGATGGAGCATCCCACCAACTTCCAAGAGTAAGGGCAGTTCGTAATACGGTTGTGGGGGCAATGGTTTCTCATTGCCCTCACGGTACTTTATTTGTTTTGAATTTGTTTTTTCTGATATTGTTCGATGATTGAAGAGATGTCTGCATTCGGATACCTCTGAATAACTTTATAATCATGGGATTCAAAAATCCCGTCACATCCGCACAAGCAGGATATGGTCCGATCACTGTTCAGAACACCGTAACAGATGTCCGTCGTATTCTCCTCCAACAAATTCTGAAACCGCACGAGCATTTCTATTCTCCTTTCTCCGGACGCTGCTTTCCCATGCAATGTTCCCAGATAAAATCATCCAAGCCCTTATATCGTGGATCCCACAGATATGTGCCGTAACGAAAGCCATTGGCATCCAGCAAAGTAAAAAGATTTTCAAGACCGTTCTGCACATGCTGATTCGTAGTATAGTCCATATCAAATGCCGTTTTCACTTCCTGAAGTCCATCCGCCTTAAGATCGGCAAGCGCTGCTTTGAGGTGCGTGAGTGTATTGACGCCCGGAACTGCGAGAATAGTCATTCCGGTCAGGGCATTTATTACGTCCGCCTTCATTGGTCCCTCTGTGATTATAATCACCGGTGTAATCTCCCCTGCCAGATGTGTCCACCCCTCCGCACGGCATCCATCCTTTCGGTCTCCGCTGGATACCCAACGGAATTTCCGTTTTTCCGCATTGTCACGACGAATCTGAAGCCCCTGAATCAACCCGTTCTTGTTACGAACGGGAATCAGAATGCCACGCTGCTCGTGGATGAAAGTCCAGTCACCGTCATTTGTACGATAGAAACCGGGTACGCCTGCCAGATAATAACCATCCGAAAGCAATTGCTTAGCTATGGTTGACATACCGGCAATCGGCGTGGACTTATAGCCAAGTCGGATGATGTCCGCATCCGTAAGTCCTCGGTTCAAAAGATTTTCCCTGTGATCCGGCGCCAATGACAGCATGCCCAGCATGGCAGTATAAGTTGCGTGCCGGATCTCCAAATCATTCAATGGGTACTCGGTCGCCTGCGGCATTGCCCCAGCCGGTGACGTTCTTTGCGGCGGATGATATTCGTTGCCTGCCGCAGGATGCAGTTGCCTTAAGATTGCCTTGTATGCCTTATCCCGTGGAACGCCGGTATACAAAGAATATAAATCAAACAGCCCTCCGGAAACACCGCATCGCGGGCATCGGAACACATCCTTTTTCAAATTGATGTTGAGATGCCTCTTTTTCGGGTCATCGTCGCAACACGGACATTTGATGTAATAAGAGCTCTGCCCGTTTTGCGGATACGGAGCACCAATCAGTCCGATTATATCAATGATATGAAATCGTTCCATCGTTTTCTGTCTTGAGGGGAATGATTCTCACCATTCCCCCGACCGTCCTTTCTCATAGATTATGCTGAGGTTTATCCTACGGCGTAATCGCAGATACACTGCGCTGCAGCCTTGATAGACTCATCTCCGGTATATTTTGTTGCGATCCATGTCAATGCCTTCGGATCAAGGGTGAGAACGTCTCCCAATGTTTTTCCGTTAAACTTGGAGATTGGACAAGGCATCTTCAATGCCAGCTCAACCTTTTCCTCTTCCGTCAACTCTCTGACGGGTGGCTCGGTGACAATGTACTCCTCCGGCGCATTCTCAGACTGATTCTGTTCCGGATCTAACACTCCGTTTTCCTCAAACTCATTCGGAGCAAAGGGTTCGAAGTCTTCGCCGGCGATGGCAAACTGTAAACCGAATCCGGCATTACGGAGCGCAACACCGATGGCCGCCGTCTGCGCCCATTCCCTGGGAGATACCGAAGGTTTATCGGCACAATAGCCACGGGAAGCAGTCGCCTCGGCAAGATAGCAATCTGCAGGATCTTTGTATGACGGATAAATACGGGCCACAGCCACAAAGCAATCCTTTGCGGGTGTTACCTGCACCGCAATTTTTCCGTCCGGGTGCTTCATGCGAAACCATGCGATCTGTGTCATAACGGGAAGACGCTTTCTGGTTTCTCCGCTGACCAAATCATTGAAGTCCACCGCAAATGGAGATGGATCAAACCCCTCCACACGATTGATTTCTTCTATTTTGGCAAGCATCGTCGTTTTTTGATTCGAGTTGTTCGTACTCATTACCTGAGCCTCCTTTATAAACTAATGTAGGTTGCACGGTACTGTGTCCACACGGGCAGCACCGCATTGATCGTATTTTCAATAACCTTTTTGTATTGATCCGGGGTTGTCGCCTGAAAGCTGCCGAAGCGACGCTGATAGTCCTGCACCACCTTGGTAAACGCCGACAATGCAGTGTCGCGCTTTTTCTGCCCGTCCTCATCGGTTTTAGAGCCGACCTGTCGTTCCGACATCAAAAAGCGGATATATAGATCCACCACTCTATAATGCGTGCAGAGTTGCCGGACATCCGTGGTAACGGGTGCTGAACGGCAGAAATCCCGCATGGTCTCAATTACGCAAATACGATAGTTCAGTTCCTGAAGCATAAATAACTGCTCCGGTTTGTACGCGCCTGCTTCGATTTGCTTCCTGGCTTCTTCTTGTTTTTGAAGATAATACTCAATGAGCTTCATATGACTCCTCCTCTGAATTTCTTTTCCTGCAACCGTTTGGCAAGGCAGGTGCCCCGCCGTTCGGTATCCGTTCTTTTGATTGCAATGCAGAGTGCTTTCCGCTCTCCGACAATAATGACCTTGTGTTTCCCACGGGTAATCGCCGTATAGACCAAAGGGCGTGTCAGCATGATATGGTGCGCACACTGCAAATTGATGATCACCGTACTGTACTCCGATCCCTGTGACTTATGTACCGTAGAGGCATATCCGAGATCCAGCATATCGAGATCCCCGGCAGCAGGATCGTATTCCTTGATACGACCTTCACCGAAGTCCACATATACGAGACATTCA
>ERZ827186.1251-NODE-1251-length-22070-cov-3.229662_pt1 | contig 22070 bp, 17 predicted proteins | sample MGYA00519918_ERZ827186 | MGnify/ENA primary metagenome ERZ827186 (study PRJEB31778, sample SAMEA3449275) | human gut metagenome | biome: human gut; feature: human-associated habitat; material: faeces | place: United Kingdom | collected 2010/2012 ...
GAACGGCCAGACCACCTCTGCCATGATGAGCGAGGAAGAGCTGGAGAGCTTCGACCAGAAAGTCGTCAGCGTCAAGTGCGGCGGCTGCGGCAACCACTGCCAGCTCACCGTCAACACCTTCGCCGATGGCCGCAAGTTCATTTCCGGCAACCGCTGCTCCAAGCCTCTGGGCGGGGAGAAACATCCCCTGCCTGACCTGATGCGGTACAAGTATGAAAAGCTCCGCGCCATGGAGGGCAAGGGGGACGGCACCGGCATTCGGGGCAAGATCGGCATCCCCTTCGGGCTGAACGCCTACGAAAACCAGCCCTTCTGGTTCGCCTTCTTCACCAAGCTGAACTTTGAGGTGGTGCTGTCTCCGGAATCCAGCCGGAAGCTGTACATCAAGGGGCAGCGCACCATCCCCTCAGACACGGTGTGCTATCCGGCTAAGCTGGTACACGGTCATGTGCTGAGCCTGCTGGAGGAGGGTGTGGATACCATCTTCTACCCCTGCATGAGCTACAACTTTGACGAGGGCATCAGCGACAACAACTACAACTGTCCGGTGGTAGCCTACTACCCCGACCTGATCGCCGCCAACCTGCCCCAGCTCAAGGACGCTCGGTTCCTCCACCCCTACTTTGGGCTCCATCGCCCCCACGATTTCAAGAAGCGGGCAGAGACTTACTTTATGGAGGAATTCAACATCCCCAAGCACGAGACTGCCGCCGCCGTCAAGGCCGCCTACGCTGCCTATGACGCCTTTCATGCCGATCTGCGCAAGACGGCGGAGGAATACATTGCCTATGCCCGAGAGCGGAACCTGCCCATCATGGTGGTAGCCGGCCGCCCCTACCACACTGATCCGGAGGTCAACCACGGCATCAACGAGCTGGTGACCGGGTTCGGGTTCGTGCTCATCACCGAGGACAGCGTGGCCTATCACATGGACAAGGCGCCTCGGAAGGTGCTCAACCAGTGGACGTACCACGCGCGGATGTACAACGCCGCTCGGTATGTCTGCACCCAGCCGGACATGGAGCTGATCCAGCTGGTCAGCTTCGGCTGCGGCGTGGACGCCATCACCACCGATGAGATGCGCACCATTCTGGAGGACGGCGGGAAGCTGTATACCCAGCTGAAGATCGACGACATCAGCAACTTAGGTGCGGTGAAGATCCGCATCCGCAGCCTGATCGCCGCCATCGAAGCCCGAAATGCCCGAGAAAGTCAGGGTTGATGCGACAATACACAACTGCCCGGAAAGGAAAGGACGCCTATGGCAGAGTTAGTATATGACAAGACTGGTCGTCTCCTGTTCACCAAGGAGATGAAGAAAGAATACACCATCCTGATGCCCCAGATGCTCCCCATCCACTTCGGGATGTTCCAAAAGATGCTTCAGTTGGAAGGCTACAATGTGGTGCAGCTGAACAATGAGGGGCAGGCAGTGGTGGACGAGGGGCTGAAGTACGTCCACAACGACACCTGCTACCCCGCCCTGCTGGTCATTGGCCAGTTCCTGGACGCCATCAAGCACGGGGGCTATGACCCACACAAGGTAGCGCTGTTCATCACCCAGACCGGCGGCGGCTGCCGTGCCTCCAACTACATCCATCTGCTCCGCAAGGCGCTGGTCAAGGCAGGCTATCCGAATATCCCGGTGGCCAGCCTGAACTTCTCGGGTCTGGAAAAGGACAGCGGCTTCCAGATGACCCTCCCGCTGGCGCGCAAGTGTATCGCCTGCATCTTCTACGGCGATATGCTGTGTGCGCTGCGCAATCAGGTGGCCCCCTACGAGAACGAAAAGGGGGCTGCTGACCGCATGGTGGATCGCTGGATCGCCCGTCTGGGCCGTGCCTTGCTGGCCGGTAAAGGCTTTACTTCCCGGGAAATGAAGCACACCTTCCCGCTCATCGCAAAGGAATTTGCCACTATCCCGGTCACCCGGGTGCCCAAGGTCAAGGTGGGTGTTGTGGGCGAGATCTACGTCAAGTACAGCCCGCTGGGCAACAACGACTTGCAGAAGTTTCTGGAAAGTCAGGACTGCGAGGTGAACTTCCCCGGTCTGATGGGCTTTGTGCAGTATTGCGCCTTCAATATGGGCGAGGATCATGTGCTTTACGGCGGCAAGCTGGCTGTAAAGGTAGGCACCGACCAGTTCCTCAACTGGTTGGACAGCGTGGAGCGTGTCATGCTCAAGGCAGAGACGGACGCCGGGTTCTATGCGCCGGGCCCCTTCAAGGAGCTGGTGAAAAAGCCCAAGGGGGTTATCTCGCTGGGCGCAAAAATGGGCGAGGGCTGGCTGCTGACCGCCGAGATGATCGAGCTGGTGCAGGGCGGTTATGGCAACATCGTGTGTGCGCAGCCCTTTGGCTGCCTGCCCAACCATATCGTGGGCAAGGGCATGGTGAACAAGATCCGTGCGCTGTACCCCAGCGCCAACATCACCCCCATCGACTACGACCCCAGTGCTACCCGGGTCAATCAGGAAAACCGCATCAAGCTGATGCTGGCGGTGGCCAAGGAGCGGCTGAACGCCCCCGCAGAAGCCCAGCCGCTTACGGCAGAGCAGCTCGCAGGCGGCGCCCCTCAGGTTGGCGCTACCGTGTAACAAAAGCAAATACGATAAAACAGGGGAGCCGCTGCACGGCATTTTTACGCAGCAGCTCCCTTTTTGCAGGAAAGGAACCGCTATGGAAAAGCCCGCAGCTGCCTGTTATCATCTGCCCGGCCTGTTCGAGTTTTACGAGCTGTACCGCCGCTTTTTGCCGCTGTACCGGGAGCACCGGGAATATTTTTACGATTGGTGCACCATAGGCTCTATCTACGGCGCACCGGCGGGCTGTATCTGGGGCGGGGGACGCATCTCCTGCGGCGGAGCAACGGCGCGCGAGGGGCTGGCGCTGCTGTGGGAATACGGCATCTCCGGGCGGCTGACCTTCAGTAACTCCCTGCTGCGGGCTGAGCACCTTGCTGACCCGCAGTGCAACGCCCTGTGTGAGCGGTTTGCAAAAAGCGGCAGTGTGCCAAACGGTGTGATCGTCCATTCTGATTTGCTGGCGGACTATCTGCAACAGCGTTGGCCGGAGCTGTATCTGGTGTCCTCCACCACCAAGGTGCTCACCGAGTTTGCGGAGCTGCGGCAGGAACTGGAAAAGCCGCAGTTCCGGTATGTAGTGCCGGATTTCCGGTTAAACCCGGCACTGGAACAGCTGCGCACCCTGCCGCCGGAGCAAAAAGCCAAGGTAGAGTTTTTGTGCAACGAGTGCTGCTGGTTCGGCTGCACCGAGCGCAAGCGCTGCTACGAGACGGTCAGCCGTCAGAATCTGGGCGAGGACTGCCCGGACCACCGCTGCGCCGCCCCGGATGCCGCCGAGGGCTATCGCTTTTCCAAGGCGATGCGTAGCCCCGGGTTCATCGGGGTGGAGGACATCCGGCAGCGGTATCTGCCCGCAGGTTTTTCCCACTTTAAAATAGAGGGCAGGGGACTTGGCAGCGCACTGGTGCTGGAATTTCTGCTCTACTACATGACAAAGCCGGAATACCAGCTGCAGGTGCGGGAGACAATTTATCTGGACAATATGCTGGATCTTTTTTAAGAAAATCGCACCGGGCAGACCGTTTTCTGTCCGGTGTTGCTTTTTGCCTGCGGGATTTATACCGGAAAACTTTCTTTTCCCTCCAAAGCGTGTTACAATAAACAGGAAATTATTTTTAGAAGCTGCTTACGAAAGCAGCTTCCTGTAGGAGCAGTGCATGGAAACAACGCAAAAACAGATCGTACTGGGCATTCTGGCCCATGTGGACTCCGGCAAGACCACCCTCTCCGAGGCCATGCTCTACCGCGCCGGTGCCATCCGCAAGCTGGGGCGGGTGGATCACGGAGACGCCTTTCTGGATACCGACAGCTTGGAAAAAGCACGCGGCATCACTATCTTTTCCAAGCAGGCGCTGCTTACGGCGGGCAATACCGCCATCACCCTGCTGGACACCCCCGGCCATGTGGATTTTTCCACCGAGACTGAGCGCACCTTGCAGGTGCTGGATTACGCCGTGCTGGTGGTCAGCGGAACGGACGGCGTGCAAAGCCATACCGAAACGCTGTGGCGGCTGTTGCGGCGCTACCATGTGCCCACCTTTGTATTCGTGAACAAGATGGACCTGCCCGGCATGACCCGGGAACAGTTACTCACCCAGCTGAACCACCGCCTTGGCGAGGGTTTTGTGGATTTTGGCGCAGAACCTGCCGCCCGTAACGAGGCACTGGCGCTGTGCGATGAGCAGCTGATGGAAAAAATGCTGGACGCGGGAACCCTGACCGATGCAGACATTATCCCCGCAGTTGCACGGCGGCACGTTTTTCCGTGCTGGTTCGGGGCGGCGCTGCGGCTGGACGGGGTGGATGCACTTCTGGAGGGGCTGGACCGCTACACCCGCCCCGCTCCGGCGCTGCACGCCTTTGGTGCAAGGGTGTTCAAGGTATCGCAGGACGAGCAGGGCACCCGCCTGACATGGCTGCGGGTCACCGGCGGGGAGCTGAAGGTAAAGGCGCTGCTTACCGGCGAAGCGGACGGCGAGCCGTGGGCAGAAAAAGCGAACCAGCTGCGGCTGTACTCCGGCGCAAAGTATACCCTGACCGAGGCCATCGGCCCGGGACAGGTGTGCGCTGTGACCGGCCTGACCCATGCAAAGCCCGGCGCCGGGCTTGGGGCAGAGCGGGACAGCGATGTGCCGGTGCTGGAACCGGTGCTCAGCTATCAGGTGCTGCTGCCGGAGGGCGCAGACGTACACGCCGCGCTGGGCAAGCTGCACCGGCTGGAGGAGGAAGAACCCCAGCTCCATGTGGTGTGGAACGAAAGCTTGGGCGAAATTCATGTGCAGCTGATGGGTGAGGTACAGCTGGAAGTGCTGCGCAGCCTGTTGGCGGAGCGGTTCGGGCTGGAAGTATCCTTTGGTCCGGGCGGCATTTTGTATAAGGAGACCATCACCGAAGCCATGGAGGGTGTGGGCCACTACGAGCCCCTGCGCCACTATGCGGAAGTCCACCTCAAGCTGGAGCCGCTGCCCCGGGGCAGCGGGATGCAGTTTGCCGCCGACTGCCGGGAAGAGGTGCTGGATAAAAACTGGCAGCGTCTGGTGCTGACCCATCTGGAAGAAAAGCAGCACCTTGGCGTTTTGACCGGCGCACCGCTGACCGATGTAAAAATTACTCTGCTTACCGGCAGAGCGCACCTCAAGCACACTGAGGGCGGCGATTTCCGGCAGGCTACCTACCGCGCCGTGCGGCAGGGGCTGATGCTGGCAAAAAGCCAGCTGCTAGAGCCGTGGTATGCCTTCCGGCTGGAGGTGCCGGTGGAAAACATTGGCCGCGCCATGAGCGATATCCAGCGCATGGAGGGCAGTTTTGATCCGCCGGAAAGCGGCGCGGAGACCGCCACCTTGACCGGCTTTGCGCCGGTATCCACCATGCGCAGCTACCCCATGGAGGTGGTCAGCTACACCCGGGGCAGGGGACATCTGAGCCTGACGCTGGACGGCTACCGCCCCTGTCACAATGCACAGGAGGTTATTGCAGAGACCGGCTACCAGCCGGAGCATGATCTGGACAACCCCGCAGACTCTGTGTTCTGCGCCCATGGTGCGGGCTTTGTAGTGCCGTGGAGCGAGGTGCGCAGCCACATGCACGTGGAAAGCGGCTGGGGCAAGGCAAAGCCCGCCCGCCCGGAGGTGCAGGCTGCGCCCCAGCGCCGCGCCATGGCCTACCGCGCCACGCTGGAGGAGGACGCTGAACTGCTCAAAATTTTTGAGCGCACCTACGGCCCTATCAAGCGGGACCCGCTGGCGGCCTTCCGTCCGGTGCAAAAGACCGAACGCCCGGATTTTGATGCAGAGCAGTGGGAAATTGCCCCGGAGTATCTGCTGGTGGACGGCTACAACATCATCTTTGCGTGGGACGAGTTGAACGCGCTGGCAAAGGAAAGCTTGGACGCCGCCCGCCGCAAGCTGATGGACATCCTGTGCAACTATCAGGGTTACCAGAAATGCGTGCTTATCTTGGTATTTGATGCCTACCGCGTGCCCGGAAGCCCCGGTGCCATCGAGCAGTACCACAACATCCATGTGGTCTATACCAAGGAGGCCGAGACCGCCGATATGTTCATCGAGCGGGTCACCCATGAGATCGGCAAGAGCCGCCGCGTTCGCGTGGCGACCTCGGACGGCATGGAGCAGGTCATTATCCTTGGCCACGGCGCACTGCGCGTGTCTGCCCGGATGTTCCACGAGGAAGTGCAGAACGTGGAAAAGCAGATCCGTGCCCTTGTGCAGGGACAGGCGTAAATGCTATTCCTTCCAATTTCCTCTCTTGTGAAAAAGTCGGTTTGGAAAATCTGCGGATTTTCCAAACCGACAATCTTAAAATAATGATTCCGCTAGAAATGCCCACAGCAACGCGGAGGGCATTTGAAATCGTTCTCTGGAGGTGCGCCCATGGCTGTGGAAATTACCGAAGAATTTGTCTGGCAGAATATCCCGCCCCGCGCCCGGGATAGCCATAAGGGTACCTTTGGCAGCGTGCTGGCGGTGGCGGGCAGTGCCTTTTACCGGGGCGCTGCGCTGCTGGCAGCCGAGGGTGCACTGCGCACCGGGGCGGGCATCGTCACCCTTGCAAGCGTAGAGCCGGTGGTCGGCGCCGCCGTCACCCGCCTGCCGGAGTGCTGCCTGTGCCCCTGTAAGGAGGGTGCACAGGGCGGCATTGCACCGGAGAATGTGCCGCTGCTCCGGCGGCAGAAGGCCACCGTGCTGCTGCTGGGCCCCGGCCTTGGCGGCACGGCGCAAAGTGCCGCCCGGGCCACCGAGACCCGCACGCTGGTGCAGCAACTTCTGCCCGGCTTTGCGGGGGCTGCGGTGCTGGACGCAGACGGTTTGAACGCCACTGCCCAGCTGCTGGCAGAGGGCAAGCCCTTCCCGCACCCGGCAGGGGAGTTGGTAGTTACCCCGCACCCCGGCGAGATGGCGCGCCTGACCGGCCTTTCGGCAGCAGAGCTTGCCGCCGACCGGGAGGGCATCGCCCTGCGGTATGCCAAGGCGTGGAACGCCGTGGTGGTGCTGAAAGGGGCACGCACTGTAGTGGCAAGCCCGGACGGGCGGGTGTGCGTGAACCCCACCGGCAATCCGGGGCTTGCCCGGGGCGGCAGCGGGGATGTACTGGCTGGGATGCTGGCGGCGCTGCTGGCCTGCGGTCTGCCCGCTTACGAAGCCGCTGCCTGTGCGGTATACCTGCACGGTGCCGCCGCCGACCGCGCCGCCGCAAAGCGCGGCGAGTACGGGATGCTGCCGCACGATATCCTGCCGGAGCTGGGCGCACTGTTTGCGGAAAACCAAAGATAAACGAGAAAAGCGGCAGCTGCACAAAATACCGTGCAGCTGCCGCTTTTTGTTGCTATAATTTGTGGCTCAGAAACGTTTTAGATCACCGGAACTGGCCGAGATATTCCTCCACCGAGCGGGTCATCTCTTTGGAGAAATCGGAGTTATACTTGCGGTTGCAAAAGGCGGTGCACCACTGGTCAAAGGGGGCGTTTCCGGCTTTGTAGCCGAAGGTGTCCCGCAGCTCTGCGCCGTCCATGGTGCGGTAGCCGTTTTCGTGCACGATATGCTCCATGGCGCAGCGCTGGGGCTTTACGCGCTCCTTCTGCTGCTGGGTGGGCCAGCCGAACACCAGCATCACCGCCGGGAACACATAGTCCGGCAGGTGCAGCAGACTGCGCTGGGTGTCGCAGTTTTCCATGATGTCCCCGATATAGCACGAGCCGATGCCAAAGCTTTCGGCGGCGACCACGGCGTTCTGGGCGGCAATGGCGGCATCGGTGACTGCCAGCATCAAATCGCCCACACCCGGGGTGCGGGGCGTGCAGCCGGCCTCTAAGTAGGCGTCGTACCACTTTTTGCAGTCGGCGCAGAACACCAGCACCAGCGGTGCTTTGGCAATAAAGGGCTGGTGGTCACAGCTTTCGGCCAGCGCCTCTTTCAGTGCCGGATCGGTGATGTCTAAAATGGTATACAGCTGCTGACAGCCCGCGGAGGGCGCCTGTGCAGCAGCTTCCAAAATGGCCTGCTTCATCTCGGCAGGGATGGGCTTTTCTTCATACACCCGCACCGACTTGCGGTCGAACAGACTTTGCAGGATAGGGTTGCGCTCGGTCATGGGAACACCTCCGGTGTTGTGTTTATTCATAGTCGATGGGCAGGGTGGGCAGGCCGTTCAGTTCCAGCCCGGCGGTATGCCCGGCAATGTACTGGTAGTAGCCCTGCGCGGCGATCATCGCGCCGTTGTCGCCGCAGAACTTCAGTTCCGGCAGGTAGACCTTTGCGCCCAGCTTCTGGGCACCGTCGTTCACCAGCTGGCGCAGACGTCCGTTGGCGGCTACGCCGCCGGCAAGGCACACCTGCTTTGCCCCGGTATCGGCAGCAGCCAGCAGCAGCTTTTCGGCCAGAATGCCCGCAATGCGCTCCTGAAAGCTGGCAGCAAGGTCGGGCACATTCACTTCCTCGCCCTTCATCTGCGCCTTGTTCACCTCGTTGAGCACGGCGGTCTTTAAGCCGGAAAAGCTCACGTTGTACTTGCCCTCCACATGGGGCACCGGCAGGCGGTAGGCCTTGGGGTCGCCGGTCTTTGCGGCGGCGGCTACGCTGGGGCCGCCGGGGTAGGGCAGACCCAGTGTGCGGGCCACCTTGTCAAAGGCTTCGCCCGCAGCATCGTCTACGGTGTGCCCCAGAATGTGATAGTGGGTGTAGTCCTGCACCTCCACGATGTGGCTGTGCCCACCGGAGGCCACCAGACACAAAAAGGGCGGCTTGAGCTCCGGGTGGGTCAGGTAGAGCGCGGCGATGTGTCCCCGCAGATGGTGCACCGGCACCAGCGGCTTGCCCGCCGAGTAGGCCAGCCCTTTGGCAAAGTTCACGCCCACCAGCACCGCACCGATGAGCCCCGGCGCAAAGGTAACGGCCACGGCGTCCACATCGTCTATGGCCTTGCCTGCGTCCAGCAGAGCCTTTTTGACCGTAGCACTGATAAACTCGCAGTGGCGGCGGCTGGCGATCTCCGGCACAACGCCGCCGTAGAGCGCCTGTTCTTTGACGCTGGTGGAGATGACGTTGGAGATGAGCTTCCGCCCATCCTCCACAATCGCCGCCGCGGTTTCGTCGCAGGTGGACTCGATACCTAAAACATACATAACAAAACCTCGATGTAGGGGCCGGGCATGCCCGGCCCGCAACGTTTTCTTACTTGCTATTTTCCCGGAAAAGTGCGGCAACCGTCAGGCTGTGCCCCGTTTTAGTGTGCCTCCAGCCATGTCTTTCCCACGCCGACCTCCGTCGTCAGGGGAACGCTGTAATGCACGACGTTTTCCATTTCTTCCTTCAAAATGCGCTTGACTTCGTCGATTTCTTCCTCGGGCGCTTCGACGATCAGCTCATCGTGTACCTGCAAAAGCAGACGCGCCTGCAATTTCTCGTCCCGCAGGCGCTGCCAGACGTGGACCATGGCCAGTTTAATGATGTCCGCCGCAGTGCCCTGGATCGGCGTGTTGCGGGCCATCCGCTCGCCGCTGGCGCGCACCTGAAAGTTCGAGCTGGCCAGCTCCGGCAGGGCGCGGCGGCGGCCAAACAGCGTCTCGACGTAGCCCTTGTCCTTCGCGTGGGCGATGCAGTCCTTCATATACCCGTCCACCTTCGGGAAGGTGTCGAGGTAGGTCTTTAAGAAAGTGTCCGCCTCCTTGACCGGGATGCCCAGATCCTTGCTCAGGGAGTACGCGCCCTTGCCGTACATGATGCCGAAGTTGATGGCCTTGCTGGCCGAACGCAGCTGCGGCGTGACCTCGCTCTCGGGGATGTGATAGATTTTGGCGGCGGTGGAGCGGTGGATGTCCGCACCGTTCAAAAACGCCTGCTGCATGTGCTCGTCGCCTGTGATGTGCGCCAGAATGCGCAGCTCGATCTGGCTGTAATCCGCATCCACCAGCACACAGCCCGGCTTTGCAACAAAGTAGGCGCGCAGCTGACTGCCCAGCTCGGTGCGGATGGGGATATTCTGCAGGTTGGGGTTATCGGAGGAGAGCCGTCCGGTGCGGGCTTCGGTCTGGTTGAAGGTGGAGTGGATGCGCCCGTCCTCGCCAATGACCTTGAGCAGACCCTCCACATAGGTGGAGTTCAGCTTCTGGTAGGCGCGGTACTGCAAAACATCCTCCACCAGCGGGTACTCGCGCAGGCTTTCCAGCGTTTCGGCATCGGTAGACCAGCCGCGCTGGGTCTTTTTGCCGTGGGGCAGACCCATGGTGTCGAACAGCATCTCGCCCAGTTGTTTGGGGCTGTTGGGGTTGAAGGTGGCGCTGCCGGTCTCCATGTGGATGCGGGTCAGCACCTGCTCCAGTTCCTCCCGCAGCTTTACGCCGAACTGCTCAATGCCGTCCTTATCCACCAGCACGCCGGTGCGGGTCATATCAGCCAGCACCTGTGCCAGCGGGAACTCGATCTCGTTATACAGCGCATCCTCGCCGCAGGCGGTGATCTCGGCTTTCATCCGGGCAAACAGGTCGGCCAGCCGCCCGGCGTCCGGGTAATCGGTGCAGGTAAAGGCGGCAGCAGCCTTGTAGGCGGGGATCAGCTCGCTGATCTGATATTTGGAGGCAGAGGCGTCCAGCAGATAGGCAGCCAGTTTGCCGTCCCAGACGATGCTGCTGCCCCAGCCGCCGGCGGCCATGGCTTTGGCGTAGAGGGGCGCAGCGTTGAACACATCCAGCGTCACATCGGCGTTGTCCAGCAGCCGCAGCAGCTCAGCGTCCTCCAGCGGGTAGACGGTGGTGTCCTGCACGGCGTACCAGCTTTCCGGCTGCAATACCACGTTGCGGGTGCCCTGCTTGCCGGTAACGGCGGGGCGGGCAGCCACCAGATAATGCCCGGCGGGGGTCAGGGGCAGGGGAGTGAGCGCTGCTTCCGGCAGCTCCACAGCCTGCTCCTCGGCGGCGGCTTCCGGCGCTACGCCGTCCAGCCCGAACCGCGGGATCAGGGAATGGATCTCCAACTCCTGCAAAAGCCGCACGGCGGCGGGTTTGTTGCCCTCGCCCACGGTGTAGGAACCCTCGGCGGTGTCGATGGGGGCATCGGTGCGGATGGTGCCCAGCGTGTGGCTCAGCTCAGCCATGGGCTTATCCTCCAACAAGTGCTCCCGCTGCTTAGGTTTGATGCGCTTGTCGTCAATGTTCTGGTACACGCCCTCCAGCGAGCCGAAGGTCTGCACCAGAGAAAGCGCGGTCTTTTCGCCGATGCCCTTCACGCCGGGGATGTTATCCGAGGTGTCGCCCATCAGGCTCTTCACCTCGATAAGCTGCTTAGGCGCAAGGCCGTATTTTTCCTGAATGGCGTCCTCGTCCATCACCACGGTCTTGCTGCGCCCCATTACGGTGGCAGCAAGCAGCACGGTGGTGCTCTCGCTCACCAGCTGCAGGCTGTCCCGGTCTCCGGTGGCAAGGAAGCAGTCGTCCTTGCGGGCAGCGCAGGCAGCGGCCAGCGTGCCCAGAATATCGTCCGCTTCCCAGCCTTCGGCGGTAACGGTGCGGTAGCCAAGGTCTGCCAGCAGCTGTTTGAGCACCGGCATCTGCTGTGCCAGTTCCTCGGGCATGGCGTGGCGGGTGGCCTTGTAGCCATCGTACATTTTATGCCGGAAGGTGGGAGCTTTCAGATCAAAAGCCACAGCCACCTCATCCGGCTGGCACTCCTTGAGCAGGGAGAGCAGAATGTTCAAAAAGCCATAGATGGCGTTGGTGTAACGTCCGTCCTTGGTGGTCAGCAGCTTGATGCCGTAAAAAGCGCGGTTGGCAATGCTGTTGCCGTCAATGACCAGTAAACGCATAATGCAGTTCCTCCATTGCGTAATCTCACATCTTATAGTATAGCACAAAACTGTACCGCGCGGGAACTTTTTGCGCAAAAAAGAGAAGTGGTTGTTTTTCGTGATGCCATCTCTCGTAAAAATGTGATTGTCACGGCTCGTAAGCCGTGACAATCGCATCATTTATAATGTTCTTCCGCTGCCTATGCCCAGAGCAAAGCGGAGGGCATTTCAAATCGTCCTGCGGCAAAAAAAGCTGCCGCACAAGCTGTGCAGCAGCCTTAGCGATGCCGGGCTTATTCCTCGATGCGGATGGCGCTTACCGGGCAGCTCTGAGCTGCGGTGACGGCCTGCGGCACCTCCTCCGGCGGGATGGGGCCGGGCTCTGCCACAGCCAGAACGCCCTCCATGCGGAACACGGCGGGGCACAGCCCGGCGCACTGGGTACAGCCGATGCACAGTTCAGGGTCTACGAATGCGTTCATGCAAACACCTCCTTGCGGAAAGCATTGCCCGTTTTGCCGCAAATTATGCCTATGCAAGCGGTTTACGGTGTGGTACAATAAGACCGCCGGGAACCGGCAGGAGGAGATAAGATGAATATCCAGATCTTTGGCACGAGCAAGTGCTTTGATACCAAAAAGGCGCAGCGCTATTTCAAGGAGCGCGGCATTAAATTCCAGATGATCGACCTGAAGGAAAAGGGCATGAGCCGGGGCGAGTTTGATAACGTGGCGCGCGCCTTGGGCGGCTGGGAAGCGCTGGTAAATCCGGCAGCAAAGGACAAGCAGACCCTTGCGCTGCTGGATGCACTGGTGGACTGGCAGAAAGAAGATAAGCTGTTTGAAAATCAGCAGCTGTTCAAGACCCCCATCGTGCGCAACGGACGCAAGGCCACTGTGGGCTATCAGCCCGAAATATGGAAGGACTGGGAATAAAAAACCTGCTTTCACAAAAAAACCACCGGTACAGGTTTTGCACTCTGCGGCCGGATGTGGTATACTGTTGGGTAGACAAAAAACTTTGGGAGACTCAGACCAATGAAAAATACGATCACCCCGGAAGAACACGCCCGGATCAAGCGCCGCCGCTGGCGGCAGACCTTGGGTCTGCTGATCACGGTGCTGGTGCTCATCGGGTTTATCACGGTGCTGCGGGCCGGTGTGGGCCTTGTGGCAAACCTGTTTGACGATACCGCACAAAAGCAGGAATACGAGGACAAGCTGGAAGGCCTGGTACTGTTCGACCCCATGCCCTTTGACGGCATTGAGAACATCGACGACCTGACCCTGCGGGAAGCAGCCGTGTGGGGCTGTGTGTACAGTATTCAGGAGACGCAGGGCGGCTTTGAAAACTACAATACTGACCCCGAGACCGAGCAGCTGCTGCTGCCCTCGGTGGAGGTGGACGCCTATCTGGCAAAGCTGCTGGGCCCCGGCTTCAAGCTGACCCACCGCAGCTTTGACATGGAGGATATGACCGTCGAGTTTGACGAGACCACCCAGTGCTACAAAATCCCCATCACCGGTACGGTGGGCTACTACCGCGCCACCGTGGTCAAGCTGTTCAAGCGCAGCGGCAAGCTGCACGTCACCGTGGGCTACATCCCCACCGCCAGCGCAGATGACAGCATCATCAACCCCTCCTCGGACACCCCCACCAAGTATATGGATTACCTGTTCGAGCGCCAGAGCGGCAGCTGGTATCTGACCGGCCTGACCGAGAGTGAGACGAAACCCGAAAGCGCAGCAAGCTCCGCTGCCGCGCAGCCGGAGCCTATGGCAGAAAGCGATGTGCAGGACGCCATTCTGGCAACTGCCGGAGACTCTGCTGCGGCAGATTCGGCTGCTGCCTCGGCTGTCCAGCCGGAAGCGCAGGCAGAAACGGGCGCTGACAGCGCCGTGGCAGAAGCCCCCGCCGCTGAGGATGCCGCCAGTACCGCAGCGTAAAATGTAAATGAAAACACCCGACTGTGCGTTTGTTTTCACAGTCGGGTGTTTTTTGTACGTTTTATTTCAAATCAAACCGTACCACCACCAGCCGATACCACAGGTAGGGCACCATGTTCCAGATCATCCACAGTTCCATCAGGATGTAGTTGGGCAGATCGCGCCAGCGGAAGGGACGCTTGTCCAGTTTGCCCGCTTTGAGCAGGGCAAAGGCCTCGTGCATGCCCTTATCCCAAGCCTCGCCAAAGCCCTGCTTGTGGAACTTGTAGCACTTGAGCAGATAGCCCAGCGCCAGCGGGATAAAGTTGAGTACCAGCATCAGCAGCGGCTCGTTTTTGAGTGGCAGCAGAATGCTGTTGCGGCCGCTCTGCTGGCTTTTAAAGGCGTTGTAGCGCACAGCACCGGTGCTGGCACCGCAGATGTGGTAGCACTTGGCGGCGGGGCAGAGCACATTTTTGTAGCCGGCATTGTTGGCGCGCCAGCTCAGGTCTACGTCCTCAAAGTAGGCAAAAAAGTGCTCGTCAAAACCGCCGATCTCGTCCAGAATGCTTTTGCGGTACAGCGCTGCGCCGCCGCAGGCCGAAAAGATACGCTTTTGCTTGGTGTAGCGGCTGACGCGGCGGCCATCGCCGGTCTTGCAGGCAAAGCCCATCCATGTTACATAGTCCCCGGCATCATCGGCCAGTTCCCGCTCAAAGTGCCGGATCATCAAACTCTGCACCGCAAAGATCTTGGGGTCCGCATCGGCGGTGCGCAAAAGCTCGGCCAGCCACTGCGGCTCGGCAAAGGCATCGTTGTTGAACAGCACCACATACTTGCTCTGCGCCCGGGCAATGCCCTGATTCACTGCGTAGGAAAAGCCGGTGTTGCGCCCGTTTTCGATCAGGGTAAAATTGGGGCGGGTGCAGTAGCTGCGGGCTTGTTCCAGACTTTCATCGGTGGAACCGTTGTCCACCACGATCAGGTCAAAATCCTGTTCGGTCTGGGCGTAGATGGACTCGATGGAGTCCTTCAGCCAGCCCTTGCCGTTGATATTGGGGATGACGATGGTTGCTTTGCTCATAGTTTTTCTCCTGCGGATGTATGGATCCAAGGGGTATTATAGCATAACCCGCCGCAAAAAGAAACCGCACCCTATACAGAGTGCGGTTTCAAAAAACTTTTTACGCGGCCAAAGCCTTTTCGATGTTGGCCAGAATAGTGTCGTGATCCTCGGCGCAAACCAGAACCACCTCGCCGGTGGGGGCTACGGTGACGGTAGCGGCCTTAGCCACGAGGTACTGATCCTCCAGATAATGCTCCATAGACTGCTGTTCGCTGGCAACATAGGCCTCCAGTGCGGCCTTCACCTCATTGGTCTTGCCCTCGGCGGGCTTCACGATGGCAACGGCGTAGCTGCGCACCATCATGCTGGAAATGCTGGCGGCAAAGGCGGTATACTGGTCATCCTCCAGGTTCAGCGGGGGCATCAGGATGTCCCGGATCTCTTCGTTCAGCTGGTCGGCCTTGTACTCGGCGCTGTAACCGTCAATGGCGGTAAACTTGCCGTCCTCGCCCTTGGTAAAGATCATATCGTACTCGTTGTCCTCGTCGCTGCGGGCGTCGTGGATGATCTGGGAGTAGTCCTTGGGGGTGGAGCTGTCGGCCTTGCTTCCGCCGGAGCAGCCCACCAAAGTAAACAGAGTCAGCCCTGCCAGCAGGGCGGCGATGAATTTTTTCATAGTATTGCATTTCCTTTCATAGTGCTGTGTGTGGAAGGTGCAGCCGGGCGCACACGTTACAGGTAGTGTGTGCCGGTTTTGGGCTGCTATTCTGGATACGAACCACCGCACCGCAAAATTGCAGGGAAAAAGTAACAGTTTTATGAACAACACTCGCTTACAGCATCAAAGCGTCCAGATCGCCGTGGTTCACCGGGGTGGACAGGATGATCTGGGTGCTGGTGGTGCCCAGCTTCTGGAACTGCAAAATCAGGTGCTCCAGCTGTGCCATGCTGCCGCAGCTGACCTTGACCAGAAAGGTGTACGCACCGGTAACGTGGTAGCATTGCAGCACCTCGCGGCTGTTTTGCAGCAGCTCCAGAAAGGCATCCTGCTTGGAGGGGGCAACCGAAAGGCTGATGAGCGCATCCACATACATCCGGTCTGCCGGACGGTTCAGTGTGACGGTATAGCCGCTGATGATGCCGTCCGTTTCCAGCTTATGGATACGGCTGGAGACTGCCGGGCTGGTAAGCGACACCTGCTCCGCAATTTCTTTGACGGGCATCCGTGCGTTTTTTGCCAGAAGGGTGAGGATTTTGCGGTCAAGATCGTCCATGAGAAGAGCCTCCTTCAAAATATGTTGGATTGTATAAAATTTTCTGAAAGTAAAGTTTTTATGTTGTGCAAACCCACGGAAATGGAATAAAATTTCGTTTCTGAAATTCTATGTTAATTATATAAAGTTTTTGCAAAAAAGTAAAGTATTATTTTAAAGCAAAATCCGAAAATCCTGTTTGACAAGAAAAGAAAAACGGGTATAATACATCATGCAAGGCAGCGCAATGAATAAAAGTCTGCCAATGATATTGAGATTCACCACTTTATATACTTTCCCACCCCTCTATACACAAAAACCCGCTGCCAGGCGGGTTTTTGTGTTTGTTGGGGCTTTTTATTTATGAAAAAAGCAGTGGTAGACAACGTACTTGGCTCATAGAGCAGCTGTTTCCGGTCACGACCCCACCCGTGAAAATGCAAACCCGGAAAGTCCGCAGACTTTCCGGGTTTGCTCTAGATCAAAATATTATTCCGCTTAGACCAGATAGCCCTCAAAGCAGTGCAGGTCCTCGGTTTTGACGATGCCTTCCAGATACAGCCCGTCCTCCCGGTATTCCTCCACCTGTACGCTGCCGCGCTCCCGCATGGGGGCGGCAAGCCCAAGCTTGTCGTAGGGCAGCAGCACCCGGATGGTGTGCACCCGGTCGCTGAGCACCTCGTCCAGCTTTTGCAGCAGCTTGTCCAGCCCGTAGCCGGTTTTGGCGCTGGTCAGCAGAATGTCGGGGTCAAAGCTCAGGGTGTTGGGTTTGTCGCACTTGTTGTACACGGTCAGGCGGGGAATGTCGGTACAGTCCAGCCCATCCAGAACCTCGTCGGTGACGGCAAGCTGCTCCTCGCGCTGTTCATCCCCGGCGTCTGCAACCCGGACGATCACATCAGACCATGCGGCTTCTTCCAACGTAGACTTGAACGCCTCCACCAGATTGTGGGGCAGGCGGGACACAAAGCCTACCGTGTCCACCAGCAGCACCGCCATGCCGCTGGGCAGCACCAGCTTACGGCTGGTGGGGTCCAGTGTGGCAAACAGCATATCGGCCTCGGCCACGCTGGGGCCGCACAGGGCGTTCATCAGGCTGGATTTGCCCACGTTGGTGTAGCCCACAAGGCTTACCACCGGCATTCCGGTCTTAGCGCGGGCCTTGCGGCTCTCGCCCCGGCGCTTTTCCATCTCGGCCAGCTTCTCGGCCAGCGCATCAATGCGGGCGTGCACATGGCGGCGGTCCAACTCCAGCTTGGTCTCACCGGCACCGCGGCGGGCACCGCCGCCACCGCCACCGCCGCCGCCCTGACGGCTCAACGCCTCGCCCATGCCCTGCAGGCGGGGCAGACGGTAGCGCAGCAGCGCCAGTTCGGTCTGCAATTTGCCCTCGTTGGTCACGGCGCGGCTGCGGAAAATCTCCAAGATCAGCATGGTGCGGTCGATGACACGGACGTCGGTTTCGTCTTCAACGTTTCGTATCTGCGACGCGGTAAGCTCGCAGTCGAATATAAGAAGCTCCGCGCCAAGGGAGCCGCAAAGCTCCTTCACCTCGGCGAGTTTTCCCTCGCCTATTACGGTGGCAGGCTCGTAGGCTTCGCGCTTTTGAAGAACTCTTGCAAGCTCCTCTGCTCCGGCGGTCTTTGCAAGCTCTGAGAGCTCGTCCATCGAGCTTTCGGCGTCGTACTCGCCGGTGTCCGCACCGATGAGTATTGCCCTTGTAAGGTGTTTTTCTTCCATAATTACTCCTTCTCATGTTACTCCGGGATTCGGAGTAAGTTTCCCGGTCTGCGCGTGAGTGCGCGGACGTAAGTAATTACACACATATCGGTATTATAACAATATTTTTCCGATATGTCAAGTGCAAAATCAACCGCCCAGTCGCGGTGATATAAACGGGCGAAAGTCCGGAAAAGAAAGGCTGATCGCTTTGAAATTCCAAAGATATGACGTTATCATCGTCGGCACCGGTATCTCCGGTATCTACGCCGCGCTGAACCTCGCACCGGATCTGAAGATCCTCATGCTGAGCAAAAGAGAGCTTACGCTCTGCAATTCCGCGCTTGCCCAGGGAGGCGTTGCGGCTGTTATGGACAAGGAAAATGACAGCTACGAGCTTCATATAAAGGATACCCTCGTCGCAGGGCATTACAAGAACAATCTCGACAACGTAAAGATACTTGTCGAGCAGGGACCCACCGACGTTATGCGCCTGAAGGAGAAGTACGGCGTTGAGTTCGACCTCAAGCAGGACGGCAGCATCGAGCTTACCCGCGAGGGCGGACACTCCCGCCGCCGTATCGCCCACCACAAGGATACAACCGGCTTTGAGATCGAAACCAACCTGATAAAGCAGGTGCAGGAGCTTAAAAACGTGACCGTAGTCAACTGGTCTGTGCTCTGCCGCCTGGAGAAGCAGGACGGAATGTTCTTCGCGGACGTCCTCGCCCACAACGACGAGCCGGGAAAGCAGGAGCACCAGTACTACTGCGCTGACGCGGTTATCCTGGCGACCGGCGGTATCGGCAGAGTCTACGACTACACCACGAACTCCGCGATCGCCACTGGCGATGGAATTCAGCTCGCGTACAACCTCGGCGCTGAGATAAAGAACCTGAGCTACGTGCAGTTCCACCCGACGGCGTTCGCCGACCGCAAGAACCGTGAGTGCTTCCTTGTTTCCGAGGCTGTCCGCGGCGAGGGCGCGTACCTGCTGAACTGCCACAAGGAGCGCTTCATGCAGAAGTACGAGCCGGAGCGCAAGGAGCTTGCTCCCCGCGACGTGGTTTCCGAGTGCATGATGAAGGAGCAGGCGGAGACCGGCTCCGACGAGTTCTGGCTGGATATTTCCTACAAGGATCCCGAGTTCGTCAAGGGACACTTCCCGATGATCTACAGCAAGGTGCTTGAGAAGGGCTACGACATGACCAAGGAGCCGTTCCCGGTTTACCCCTGCCAGCACTATCTGATGGGCGGTATCAACGTCGACGGCAAGGGCGCTACGAATATTCCCGGTCTGTACGCTGCGGGCGAGTGCTCCCACACCGGCGTACACGGAAAGAACCGTCTGGCGAGCAACTCCCTGCTGGAGGCGCTGGTGTTCTCCCGTCTTATCGCCGAGGACATCACGAAGAACCGCCGCGAGGACGACCGCGAGTGCGTTGAGTACCCGATGAGCTCCCCGGAGGGCAAGCCGCTTCCGCACGGTATCCGCACCGAGATACGCCATATCATGCAGAAGGCGTACTTCATCAAGCCGAACTACGAGGAGGCTGAGAAGGGTCTCGCGCGTATCAAGGAGCTGAAGGATCAGGTCTACAACGGCGGCTACGAGATCACGTCCGATTTAGTTGAAACGAAGTCGCTGGTGACTGTTGCGTACATAATTCTCACAGAGGTACTTGAAAGGAAGGATAAGGAATGATACTCTTACCGTTTTACGTTGACGATATAATCAAGACTGCGCTGACCGAGGACATCAACTACATCGACAGCACCGCTGACCTGCTTATCCCGGAGGACAGCATTTCATCGGCGTATTTCATGTCCAAGGCGGACGGCGTTCTGTGCGGACTCGAAGTAGCGCTGCGGGTATTCACGATACTCGACCCGGAAATGAAGATCGAGTGCCGCTTCAAGGACGGCGACAAGGTGAAGTACGGCGATATCATCGCGGAATTCACCGGACACACCCGCCTCATGCTGAAAGCTGAGCGCACATCTCTGAATCTGCTCCAGCACATGAGCGGAATTTCGAGCTACACCAACAAGTGCGTCGAGCTTGTGAAGGGAACCAACGCCAGCATTGCGGATACCCGCAAGACTCTCCCGGGACTGCGCCCTCTCCAGAAGTACGCGGTAACGGTCGGCGGAGGCCGCAACCACCGCTACAACCTTACAGACGCGGCAATGCTCAAGGATAACCACATCGACGCATACGGAGGTATCACCGCGGCGGTGAACGCGCTCCGCCAGAAGGCAGGACACATGCTCCAGATCGAGGTTGAAACGAGAAACCTCGAGGAGGTTCAGGAGGCAGTGGACTGCGGCGTGAACGTAATAATGCTGGACAACATGGACTGCCCGACGATGGCGAAGGCAGTGAAGCTGGTAAACGGCAGGGCAAAGCTGGAGGCAAGCGGCAACGTCACAATGGAGAATATCCGCGAGGTCGCAGAGTCCGGTGTTGATATAATCTCCCTCGGCGCTCTGACCCACAGCGTCAAGGCGTTTGACATTTCAATGAAGTGGAAAAAGTAAGTGATATAGCGGCACGTAAATCCCCGGGGCGCGTAAGCGCTCCGGGGATTTTCTATTACATACAAAAAGGGCTGCCCTTGCGGACAGCCCCGAATTGCATTAAGCGATTAGCATTAGCCCTTAGCCATAGCAGCAACTTCAGAAGCGAAGTCGTCCTGCTTCTTCTCGATGCCCTCGCCGCGCTCGTAGCGTACGAAGGAGTCGATCTTGATGGAAGCGCCTGCTGCCTTAGCCTCAGACTCAACATACTTAGCGATGGACATTGTATCGTCCTTGAAGTACTTCTGATCGAGGAGGCAAACTTCCTCGAAGTACTTTCTGAGACGACCCTCAACGATCTTCTCAAGTACGTTCTCGGGCTTGGGCTTAGCGGACTGCTCGTTCTCGGTTCTTACCAGACCGAGCTGTACTTCCTTCTCGTTAGCGAGTACGTCGGCAGGGATATCAGCCTGGGAAACGTACTGTGCGTTCAGAGCGGTGATCTGGAGAGCTACGTTCTTGCCGCATGCGAGAACAGTTGCGTCCTCGGGCTTGTCGGTGTCGAGCTTAACCAGTGTGCCCAGTCTGCCGCCGTCGTGCATGTAGGGAACCAGTGTGCCGGTCATCTTGGTGAAACGGCGGATGTTCATGTTCTCACCGATGGTGGCGATCTTCTCGGTCATATACTCGGAAACGGTCTGTGCGCCGCCTGCGATTGTGCAGTTCTTGAGAGCCTCAACGTCTGCTGCGTCGTTAGCGAGGATAGTGTCAGTGATGGTCTCAACCAGCTCGAGGAACTTGTCGCTCTTTGCGCAGAAGTCAGTTTCGCAGTTGATCTCAACGATAACGCCGTTTGTGCCGTTTACCTTAGCCTTTACGATACCCTCGGCAGCGATTCTGCCTGCCTTCTTGGCAGCCTTTGCAAGGCCCTTCTCACGGAGGATCTTAACAGCCTCATCTCTGTTGCCGTCAGCCTCAACGAGAGCTCTCTTGCAGTCCATCATGCCGCAGCCGGTCTGTTCGCGCAGCTTCTTAACATCTAAAGCGGTAAATGCCATTTTTCTTTTCCCCCTGTTCGATTATTCAGCAGCCGCGACTTCTTCTTCAGCCTCGGCCTCGTCCATCTGCTCGCCCTGACGGCCCTCCAGCACAGCGTCCGCCATTGCGCCCGCGATCAGCTTTACAGCGCGGATGGCGTCGTCGTTGCCCGGAATGACGTAATCGATCTCGTCGGGATCGCAGTTGGTATCGACAATCGCGACAACCGGAATGCCCAGCGCACGAGCCTCGGAAACCGCGATGTGCTCCTTGCGCGGATCAACCACGAACAGGCAGCCCGGCAGGTTCTTCATCTCGCGGATGCCGCCCAGATTCTCCAGGAGCTTCTCGCGCTCGTTCATCAGCTTGATGACTTCCTTCTTCGGCAGCACTTCGAACTCGCCGCGCTCTTCCATCGCGTCAATGGCGTTCAGGCGGGCGATACGGGTCTTGATGGTGCGGAAGTTGGTCATCATGCCGCCGAGCCAGCGGTTATTGACATAATACATGTTGCAGCGCTTCGCCTCGGACTCGATGGACTCCTGCGCCTGCTTCTTGGTGCCAACGAACAGCACGCTCTTGCCTTCCATCGCCACAGAGCGGACGAACGCATACGCTTCGTCGATCTTGCGGACGGTCTTCTGAAGGTCAATGATGTAGATGCCGTTGCG
>ERZ827186.1252-NODE-1252-length-22067-cov-3.225831_pt1 | contig 22067 bp, 18 predicted proteins | sample MGYA00519918_ERZ827186 | MGnify/ENA primary metagenome ERZ827186 (study PRJEB31778, sample SAMEA3449275) | human gut metagenome | biome: human gut; feature: human-associated habitat; material: faeces | place: United Kingdom | collected 2010/2012 ...
CGGGAGGGCCTACGAGCAGAATATTGTGCCCGCCTGCGGCGGCTATCTCCATGGCGCGCTTCGCCATTTTCTGTCCCTTTACCTCGGCAAAGTCAAGCCCGGAGGCTATCCCCGTGCCGTCAAGCGCATGCGGGTCGCCCGCGGTCGGCTCTATCGGAGCCACGCCGTTGAGATGGTCCGCAAGCTCGCGCACCGAGCGCACGCCTATGACCCGTATGCCGTCCACCGCAGCCGCCTCGCGCGCATTGGCGGCGGGAACATACACATCGCTCATCCCGGCCTTTTTTGCCTCGGCGCACATACACAGCGCGCCGCGCACCGGGCGGACATCGCCGGAAAGCGACAGCTCGCCCGCAAATACCGAACGCTCAAGCGGTACCGTGCGCTTTATCACACCCGCACAGCGCAGAATGCCCACAAGAATGGCAAGGTCAAACGCCGAGCCCTCCTTGCGGCGGTCGGCAGGCGCAAGATTGACCGTCAGCCCAAGCTCCGGAAAGCGGAAGCCGCTGTTGAAGCAGGCTGTGCGCACACGCTCCTTCGCCTCCTTGACCGCGGCATCCGGAAGCCCCACAAGCTCAAAATAGGGCAGCACCGGCGCGCCGTCCACCTCCACGGTGACAATAAAACTGTCGATCCCCGAAAGCCCCGCGCTGTATATCTCCGATAGCATACCGATCCCTCCCTGTGTTTATTGTATTAAGTATACCACATAAAAGGAAGAAAATAAAGTACGCAGACGAAAAAAGACGCCGCGCGATGCATAAAATATGTCTCGGGCAGTTAAATTCACACGGTTTGACTTGAAATGACACCTCCCGTGTGGTATAATGAGGTATAAGCCGGAGCAAGGCAAATACGATATCTGTAAGGCGGTGATCCGAATGAATAACGACAGCGGTCGCCCGGGCGGTTCCCGTCAGGGCGACCGGAGCGGCGATCACCGCATATACATAACCGACACGCCGCGCGAGGGCAGAGACAGGCGCGCGGAGCGCGGGCAGGCTCCCGCGGGCAGCCGCAGAGCGGCGGTCACGCCGGTGCGCGAAGGCTCGCTGAACATGGCTCTCCTGTTTGCGTTCGTGCTGTTCGGCATAGTGCTGATAACCTTTATCGCCGTGTTCAAGCTGTCGGCGAGCGGCAGATATTCAAACGCGCCGGTCACAACGGCGGAGGGCGCCATGAGCGCCGCCCTCCCCGTGACCGGGGAGCCGCCTGCAACGACAGCCGCGGAGCAAACGCCTGCGGCAACGACAGCCGCTCCCGCGCCGGAGGCAAAAAGAATATACGGCATCAACTCCGACTACGCCGTACTTATGGACGCCGCAACGGGCGCCGTGATAGCGGAGAAAAATTCGGACGCGATGATGTATCCCGCCTCGCTGACCAAAATAATGACGCTGATAGTCGCCCGAGAGCGCATAAGCGACCTCGACAGCACAGTGACCTTTACGCGCGGAATGCTTTATTCGCTTGAGCTTGACGCGATGAAGGTGGGCTATCAGGTGGGCGAGCGCGCCTCGGCGATCGACCTTATGTACGGAGCGATGCTCCCCTCGGGCTGTGACGCCACAGTGGGGCTTGCCTATATGTGCGCCTCCGATGAAGCGGCATTTGCCGGGCTGATGAACGAAAAAGCCCTCTCGCTCGGGCTGACGCGCACGCATTTTGCAAATTCCTCCGGTCTGCATGACCGCAACAACTACACGACCGCGCACGAGCTGGCGACCGTATTCGCCTACGCCCTCGGCGACGAGCTGATGAGGAAGATAATCTGCACTGACAGCTACACCACCTCGGGCGACGGGAGCGACCCCGCCACGCGGCACAAGCTGACCGACAGGCTTTTCCTCAATATGCGCGAGTACGATTCCTCCTACGGCGCGGTGAAGCTGCGCGGATTCACAATGCTTGGCGGCAAGACCGGCTATGTTGACGAATCCGGAAGCTGTCTTGCCTCGTATGCGATGTCGGACTCCGGCAGGCGGTATATCATCGTGACCGGAAGCGCGCGCAATATGGCGGAGGTGCTGGCGGATCACTATAATATTTTGATGAAATACGCAGAGCAATAGCCAAAGGGACTGTTAAAAGCTCAACCTGAGCTTTTAACAGTCCCATGATTTATTTACCGTTAACGTCCGGCGCCGGATCCTCGATAGTCGCCGCAAAGCCCTCGGGAGTATCGGCAGCGTCGATGACCAACGTGCTGCCGGGAAGCGGGTCGCCCGCTATGACGGTCTTTGCGATAAGCGTCTCGATAACGGACTGGATATACCTCTTGAGCGGACGTGCGGCGTACACGGGGTCGTATCCGTTTTCCGCAATCTTTTCGCGGGCTGCGTCGCTCACGCGCACACCGAGCTGACGTTCGGCAAGGCGGCGCGAAAGATCGGCAAGCTGAAGCCCGACGATGGCGCCGATGTTGTCCCTTGTGAGCGGCTTGTAGAAGACAGTCTCGTCAAGTCTGTTGAGGAACTCGGGACGGAAACTGCGGTGCAGTATCTCGCTCACGCCGCGCCGCGCCTCATCCGAGATGCTTCCGTCCGGCAGAATGCCGTCAAGTATCAGGTCGGAGCCGAGGTTGGAGGTGAGAATGATGATGGTGTTTTTGAAATCCACCGTTCTGCCGCGGCTGTCTGTAATCCTGCCGTCGTCAAGCACCTGAAGCAGAATGTTGAAAACGTCGGGATGAGCCTTTTCGATCTCATCGAACAGCACCACGGCGTAGGGCTTGCGGCGCACTGCCTCGGTAAGCTGTCCGCCCTCATCGTAGCCGACATATCCGGGAGGCGCTCCGATAAGGCGCGAGACCGAGAATTTCTCCATATATTCGCTCATGTCGATACGGACAAGACTCTTTTCATCATCAAACAGCGCCTCGGCAAGAGCCTTTGCAAGCTCGGTCTTGCCGACGCCGGTGGGGCCTAAGAAGAGGAACGAGCCTATGGGACGGTTCGGGTCCTGAATGCCCGCACGCGAGCGCAGCACAGCCTCGCTGACCTTTCTGACGGCTTCGTCCTGACCTATCACGCGGCGGTGAAGCACATCCTCAAGTCCGAGCAGCTTCTTTTTCTCGCTTTCCATGATTTTTGAAACGGGGATGCCCGTCCAGCGCGCAACGATCCTTGCGATCTCGTCGTCGGTCACCTCGTCGCGCAAAAGCGTGTCGCCGTCGTTCTTGCGGACGGTCTCCTCAAGACCCTCAAGCTCCTTCTGGAGCGAGGGCAGCTTGCCGTACTTCAGCTCCGCCGCCTTGCCGAGATTGTACTCGTTCTGCGCGCGTTCGATATCGGCATTGGTCTTTTCTATTTCCGCACGAAGAGCGCGGACGCGCTCTATCGACGCCTTTTCGTTGTCGAGCTTTGCCTTCATCGCGTCGAACTCCGCCCGAAGCCCCGCAAGCTCCTCGCGTATCTTTGCAAGATGGTCACGCGAGAGATTGTCCGTTTCCTTTGTCAGCGCCTGCTCTTCGATCTCAAGCTGCATTATGCGGCGGCGGCGATCGTCAAGCTCCTGCGGCATAGATTCCATTTCCGTTTTTATCATCGCGCACGCCTCGTCCACAAGGTCTATCGCCTTGTCGGGCAGAAAACGGTCGGAAATATAACGGTTTGAAAGCGTTGCCGCGGCGATGAGCGCACGGTCGTGTATCTTTACGCCGTGAAAGACCTCGTATCTCTCCTTGAGTCCGCGCAGTATCGAGATCGTGTCCTCCACAGACGGCTCGGGGACCATGACGGGCTGGAAACGGCGTTCAAGCGCCGCATCCGTCTCGATGTACTTGCGGTATTCGTCAAGCGTTGTGGCGCCTATGCAGTGTATCTCGCCGCGCGCCAGCATCGGCTTCAGGATATTGCCAGCATCCATTGCGCCGTCGGTCTTGCCCGCGCCGACAATGGTGTGGACCTCATCTATGAACAGGATAATCCTGCCTTCGCTCGCCCTGACCTCGCCGAGCACCGCCTTGAGCCTTTCCTCAAACTCGCCGCGGAACTTTGCGCCGGCGATGAGCGCGCCCATATCGAGCGAAAACACCGTGCGCCCGCGCAGATTTTCCGGCACGTCGCCGCGCACTATACGCTGTGCCAGTCCCTCCGCGATAGCGGTCTTGCCCACACCGGGCTCACCGATGAGGCAGGGGTTGTTTTTGGTCTTACGCGAAAGGATGCGTATCACATTTCTTATTTCGTCGTCACGCCCGATAACGGGATCGAGCTTTTGCGCACGCGCCAGCTCAACAAGGTCCTGACCGTACTTTTTCAGTGCATCGTAGGTCGCCTCGGGGTCGTCGCTCGTTACCTGTCGGTTGCCGCGGACTGAGCGCAGCGCTTCAAGAAACGCGGCGCGGTCAAGTCCCGCGCGGCGCATAACGCCGCTTACGGCGTCATCGGGTTTGTCAAACAGACCGAGCATGATGTGCTCGACCGAGACATACTCGTCGTGCATGCCCTCCGCCTCGCTCTCGGCGGCGTTGAGCACCTCCTCGCAGGCGCGGGAGATGTAAACGCTCTCGGCGCCGGGACCGCTCACGCGGGGGAGCTTGGCAAGCGCCGCCTCAAGCCCCGAAGCGACGGTATCGGGAGACGCGCCCATTTTCTTTATAAGTTCGGATATCAGTCCGCCCTCCTGACGCACGAGCGCCAGGAACACGTGCGCAGGCTCGATGCGGCTGTTGCCGCGTTCTGTGGCGTCCGACTGTGCCGCACGGAGCGCCTCTATGCTTTTTTGCGTATATTTCTGAAGATCCATTAAGTTTTCACCTCTTTTTAATGCCCGAAGGCGATAATCGATTTCTGTAATTAATTAATATGAAGTTTTCCCGCCGGCGGTACCTGCCAGCTCGCCGTATATCCTGCGCACCTCGCTCTCGGCGGAGACAGGATCGTCCAGCAGCGCGAAGTAACGCTTGAGCGCGCTGTCAAACGAACCGACATACGCCGAAATGCGCCGCGCCGCGGCATCGGTATCGCTGCCGTAGGAGCCGTGGAAGGTCCTGCGGAAACTGCCGTCGCGGTCGCATTGACATTCGGCGCCGTCAAGCGACGCCCAGAGCCTGAAAAACGCGCCGATATACAGCACGAGCAGATTGTTTTGCGTGCGAAGTCCCGCGCGGAACTCACCGCCCGCCGGCGTAAGCTCGACCGTGTAGCGCACGGTGGGATTGTATTTATAAGCGAGCGTGGAGCGCAGGCAAAGCCGCGTATCGGCGCCACTCACGCGAAAGACCTCCCGCGCGCCGAGCAGCTCCTCGACTGCAGAAAATATGTCGCGGACCGCCGATTCGGAGGTGCTACATGACAGATACTCCGCAAGTATGTGATTTACCAGCCCCGAGCGGTTTGTGCCGAGCCGGCGCGCCAGTCTGTCCGCCTCGGCTACCACCTCGTCGGAGAGCACCAGCGAATATACCCGTTTTGCCATTTTCGCTTCCTTCTTTCGTCCTCTTCTTACGCATATATTATATCACGGTTTATATAGCTTGTCAAGTATTTTATATAAAAAAGTTTGCAAGTTTTGATTTTTTTCTTTGCCCGCATCACTGCGTCCGGTAAATAGAATTTACTGCGCGCACGTCTTTTTTGTCATATGCGGTGGCATAATAGACAAATCCGCGCTTTTGGAGCCGCTCCGACGCGCGTGGACATAAAAAATTTTCTACCCGCTTGACTTTTTTATGTACATGTTGTATAATAATTGCGAGCACAAATTACGGAGGTAACAAAAAATGAAAAAGCTCACCGCATTAATGCTGGCATTACTTATTGCTCTGTCCGCGGCAACAACGCTTGCAGGCGCTGCCGTTGTGACGACCGAGCCCGCTCCCGCGTGGACGACAACCGAACCCGACCTTATCATAACCGAAATGTGCCCCGACACCCAAGGTGACGGAACAGGCGGATGCACCGACGGCAAGGACGTTTTTGAGATGTTTGAGATCTACAACAACTCTGATTTCACTCTCAACCTTTACGACTACTGCATAACCTACAACGGCAACAACGCCACCCACGATATGTTCGAAAACGCTATCGTTGAGATAACCCCCTTCCTCACCAACAACCAGTGGGAAGACAAGCCCGGCAACTACCTTGACGGCACCACTCTTCAGTTTACGAAGGATAAATACACCGTATGCGATCTTTCCAACCTTCCCAAGAACCCCGAGACCTGCTTCATCGAGCCCGGTGAATGCGTTGTCGTATGGTCGCTTTACTGCGAGCCTTATTACAACCTCTGGAACGAAGGCAAGGGTATGTCCATTGACGACTTCCGCTCCTTCTGGAAGATCCCCGAAAATGTAAAGGTCATTGCATGGGACGGCAACTCCAGCGGTGACTACGGCGGAAATGATAAGAACTTCAACCTGAAGAACTCCGGTTGCGGTTCCTACGGTATCGCCAAGTACAGCGACGCTCTCAACACCGCCGCCAACACCGAAAAAACCACCAAGGACGCCAGCGGAAAGTACGGCTACATCAATATTTTTGATGAAAAGACCTACCGCGAGTTCGCGGATCTTGTAAGCTGGACCAATGTTGACTTCAACACCTTCGGCATGTCCTCTATGGCAAACTACACCTACAACTTCACCGTTGACTACGGCAAAGGCGCCGAGTTCTTCTCCGCCGCTTCCGGCAAGGAGCATCAGTACGACATCCGTCGCACCGCTTTCCTTGAAATGTATGCCACTGCTACGCCCGGCACACTTACCGACATCCAGAAGCTGACCCTCAAGAACTACAAGTTCAAAGCGGGCGAGAGCGTTATCATCCCCGGCGCCGAGACCGTTGACTCTCTCCTTTACTCCATCTGGGCAGCCGAAGAAGGCAAGGAATTCACCGGCCTCAAGATAAACGGCACCGAGTACAAGGCAGGCGCGACCTTCACAGCCTCCGCCGCCGGTAAAGTGACCGTTGAGCCGATGTTCGGCACCAAGCAGGAGACCACGAAGCCCGAGACCACAAAGGCTCCCGAAGTCACCACCGCTCCCGAGTCCTGAAAGGCATCCGACGCCACCAAGGCTCCCGATGCTACCAAGGCTCCCGACGCCACCAAGGCTCCCGAGACCACCGCTCCCGAGAAGAAGGGCTGCGGATCTTCCGTTGCAGCTGCCGCCGTCGCCGTATGCGCGATCTTCGGCTCCGCTGTCGTTATCAGAAGAAAGAAATAAGGACTACGATCCATACATAAACCCGTCCCCCGGCGCGACAGCGCCGGGGGACCTTTTGGCTTCACCGGGTTTGGGTCTGCCCCTTGACCTTCACACGGTTTTACGCTATAATATATATGTAAAACAAATCGCAAAAGGACGGTACACGGCATGTTTTCGGAGATCATACATGAGATCGAACAGCACACAAGAATAATCATTCACCGCCACACCAAGCCCGACGGCGATGCTATCGGCAGTCAGGTCGGTCTTGCGGAGCTGATACGTGAGAACTTTCCAGAAAAAGAGGTATATATAACCGGCGACGCGCCCGGGCGCTACGGCTTTATAGCCGGCTCGACGCCGGATGCGGTCCCCGACTCCGCATACGACGGGGCGCTTGCCATCATTCTTGACACGTCCGCGCCCGCGCTGATATCCGACGACCGCTGGCGCACCGCCGCGCGCACCGCGCGGATAGACCACCACATCTTCATTGAAAAAATAGCGGACGTTGAGGCGGTCGATAATACCTATGAAAGCTGCTGCGGACTCATTGCGGAAATGGCGCGCAGTTGCGGCTGGCGGCTCACCCCTGCGGCTGCAAGCGCGATATACACGGGCATGGTGACGGATTCGGGGCGCTTTCGCTATTCCTCGACAAACGCGCGCACCTTTGAGCTGGCGGCTTACCTTATGAGCCAGCCCATCGACACCTCCGCCATCTACTCCGAACTTTACACCGACGACTGGCGCATGATACGCGCGCGCGCCTCGTTCGTCATGAAGGTCCGCTTTACCGAGCACGGCGCGGGCTATATCTACACGACGCGTGAGGAACTTGCCGCCTCGGGTCTTGACTCGTTTACCGTTTCCCGCGGCATGGTGGGCGTCATGTCCGACGTGCGCGGCGTGAACGTGTGGGTCAACTTTACCGAGACCGACGCAGGCGTGCTTGCCGAAATTCGCTCAAACAGATACAATATAAATCCCATTGCGGTAAAATACGGCGGCGGCGGTCACGCCATGGCGAGCGGAGCAACGCTCCCCGACCGCGAAACAGCCATGGCTATGCTTGGCGATCTTGACGCTGTGGCAAAAGGAGACGGCAATGAATAATTACGAAGTCAAAAAGGCGATCCTTGAAAAGATCAGAGAATACAAAAGCATTATCATCTCGCGCCATGTGCGTCCGGACGGCGATGCGGTAGGCTCCACGCTGGGACTGGCGCGCATTCTCCGGCTGACATTCCCGGAAAAACAGGTATACGTGGTGAACGGCGACTACGCGGAATACACCGCGTTCCTCGGCAACGAGGACGCGCAGCCCGACGCAGCCTGCTACGCGGGAAGTCTTGCCATCGTAATAGACACGGCAACGCCCGACCGCATATCGAACAAAAGCTGGCAGTCGGCGCGCGAGGTGATAAAGATAGACCACCACATAGACGTTGCCCCGTACGGGGACATCGCATGGGTGGAGGAGCACCGTTCATCGGCGTGCGAAATGATAGCGGACTTTTACATGACCTTCCGCGAGGAGCTGAAGATAGACCGAGAGGCGGCGACCTGCATTTATGCGGGAATGGTGACAGACTCGGGGCGCTTCCGCTTCCGCAGCGTCTCGGGCGAAACGCTGCGCTGCGCCGCGGCACTGCTTGATCTCGGCGTGGATACCGACACGCTGTTCGCTCACCTCTACCTTGAAAAGCTCGATGCCTTCCGCTTCCGCGCTTACGTCTACGAAAACATAAAAATGACCCCTCACGGCGTGGCGTACATCTATGTTGACCGCGCAATGAAGGAACGCTTTTCGCTTACCGACGAGGAGGCGTCAAACGTCGTCTCCTGCCTTGACTCGATAAAAGGCAGCATAATCTGGCTCGCCTTTATCGACAACGCCGACGGCGCGACCATCCGCGTGCGTTTGCGCTCGCGCTTTGTGACGGTGGACAAGCTCGCCAACAAATACCGCGGCGGCGGTCATGATTGCGCCAGCGGAGCCACGCTCATGTCGCCGGACGAGATACCCCTGCTGCTTGCAGACGCCGACGCGCTGATAGCGGACTACAAGGAAAACAACGGAGGCTGGATGTGAGAATACTTGTTACGAACGACGACGGGATAGGCGCGCCCGGTATCGCGGCTCTTGCACGCTTTGCCGTGCGCCTTGGCGAGGTCACCGTGATAGCGCCCCGGAGCGAGCAGAGCGGAAAAAGTCATTCCATTGACCTTGTTTCGCCGTTTGAAATAAAAAAAGTGCCGTTTCCGGCAGTTCCCGAGGTTTTTGAGGCATACTCGGTGGCATCTACCCCCGCCGACTGCGTGCGCTACGGAGTTCTGGCGCTCGGCGGCGAGTTTGACCTTGTACTTTCGGGCATAAACCGCGGCTTTAACCTCGGCGTGGACATAGTTTATTCCGGCACGGTGGGCGCAGCGTTTGAGGCGGCGTATTTCGGCATCCGCTCGCTTGCGCTTTCCACCGACTGGCTGGCATTCGGCGACAGCACACGCGAGCCTGTCTCGCTTGCCACGCTTGAGCGCATATGGGACTACGTGACCGCGAACGATCTTTTCGCGCACGATTCCATCTACAATATAAATATCCCCATGGATCCGGGCACGATACTTCCCACGCGCCAGGGCGGTCCGTACTACCGCGACGTTTTCAACGATCTCGGCGACGGGACCTTCAAGCCGCACGGCGTGTGCGTGTTCAAAAACGGGCATGACCTTGAGGTGGATGCCGACGCCGTGACCGACGGATATATTTCGGTAACTCCGCTCACCATCGACCGCACGGACAGAAAAACGCTGGAAGTGCTGCGGTCCGCAGGTAAATAAATATCACAAGGGGCTGTTAAAAACATCGAGTTTTTAACAGCCCCTTGTTGAATGCGTGACTGCGCACTCCGGCTTTAATCAGTCGGAAAGCGGGACGCCGTTTGCGTCGGTGGTGTAACCGTCCTTCCCGATGATGTAGAATATGCCCTCAACAAGTCCCCATATCTGCATGGGAACAGCGCCGATGCCGCATGTGCATACGGACAGAAGCAGCTGAAGAAGGCCGCGCTTGTTGAAGCCGAGGTAGAAGTTGTGTATGCCGAGAGAGCCAAGGAATATTCCCAGCAGACCGGCGGCAATTTTGGACTTGCTGTTGGCAGCGGGAGGTGTGGGCTGTGCAGGCTGCTGAATCGGCTGAGCCGGCTCCCCGGCAGTCTTGGGGGCATCCGCTCCGGCAGGTGTGCCGCAGGAAGGGCAGAATCCGGCGTCATCCGGAAGCTCGGTACCGCAGTTTTTACAGAACATGATAATTTCCTCCTTGTGAGGCGGGATATATTATGACTCGCCTCTCTTTGATGTCATTATATCACAAAAGAATATGACTGTCAACAGAAATTATTCAAGAACATCCAGCGGAGTGCCCTGTGCGTCGGGCAGCGTTACTCCGAGCAGCTTTGCATATGTGGGCGCTTCATTCACGATGCTACCGCCCTCAACGACGGCGCCCGCGCGGATGTGCGGTCCCTTGGCGCAGAACACAGGCCGGGGACCCTTTTCGGGCAGATAGCCGTGCGTTGCATGACCGAAACGGAAGTCGGTAAGATCCAACGGAGCCAGAAGCGGCTCGCGGCAGCTGTCGGAGTAGGAGGTGTAGCCGTCGCTTTCGATGCAGAATGCGAAATCGCCGTCAAGATGCTCCTTTTCGCGCGTCTCCTCGCGTGTAAAGACCTCGGAGATGCCGTAGATTCCTTCGTCACGCAGCTTTTTCAGCTCGCTGTAAAGGTAGTCGTAGGTCTCCTTGTCGTTCGGATCGTGCAGATAAATGAGCGAGGACATTGCGTTGGAGCGGCAGTATGCCTTCCACTCGGTCACATTGCCCTTGGCATCAGCCTTGAGAAGTCCCATACGGGCAAGAAGAAGGTTCGGCTTGATGGTGCGCTTTATATCGAGCTGACCATGGTCGCTGACAAGAATGAAATCGGTGTTTTCAAGCTCGCCGATCGCCTCAAGAGCCTCGCCGAGGTCGCCGATGGAGCGGTCAACGATGTCGAGCGCGGGCTTGAGCCAGTCGCCGAATACGCCGTTGGTATGGCGGCCGCTGTCAATATTGCCGTTGTGGACGAAGGTCACCTCGGGCTTGAATTTGCGGATGATGTCGCAGCAGCACTTTACAAGGAAGTCGTCCACCTGCGGGTGGATGCAGAAGTTCTTGCGCCCGGTCTTTACGTATGAAGGCGGGAGCAGGTAGCTGTTGGCTTCGATTATGTCGATGACCTCGGGCTTGGAGCCTGCACGCTCAAAGGATGAGCGCAGGGTGTCGCCCGCCTTGGGCATCCAGTATTCGTCTATCAGCCAGTCGATGTCGGGATGGCAGCCGGTAACGGGCCAGAAAACCGACGCCGTGGTGTAGCCCGCCTCGTGCGCCGCGGTAAAGATGTCCTTTACGCGGATAACATCGGAAAACCACTGCCAGCTGTCCTCCTTGCTGTCAAGCGAGAAGGAATAGTTGCTCACCACGCCCGTTTTTTCGGGGTAGCAACCGGTCATCATAGAGACGTGTGCGGGGTATGTAACGCTGGGGTAGATCGATTTCATCTTTTTTGCGCGCGCGCCGCCGGCAAGATACTTTTGAAAGTTGGGGCAGGTGGCGAGATATTCAAGGTCTTCGCAGACAAGTGCATCAACCGAAAAGACCAACAGACGTCTTTTTTTGTTTTCTTGCATGGATATTCTCCTTAAATTCAGAAATTACATATTGATTTCCGGGTAATTTCATGATACAATACATGTAATATCACCGCGGAGGTTTGAGAATGAGTCTTACAATGTCGGAAATAGCAGAGAAGATAGGTGTTTCGACAGCCACGATATCGCGCGTGCTGAACGGCGACCGCAGCGTGACTCCCGAAATGCGCGAGCGTGTAATGTCGGCGCTTGAGGAGAGCGGCTATCATAAGCGCCCGCGGCGCTCGTCGGCGCGTTCGCGCAACGACCGCACGGTAATGATAATCGTAGCTCAGCTGCACAATCCCATAACGCTCGGATTTATTGACGGTATACGCCGCCGCCTTGCCGACGCCGGCATGAGAACGGTGATAACACTCAGCGATTACAGCCCGGAGACCGAGTGCGACATGCTCGAATATGCCGGTCGCGGCGGTTATTCCGGTATATTTATGCTGAATGCGGTGGAATGTGCCCGCCTGCTCTCACTGCTCGATACCATGGCGGCGCCCGTGATATTCGTCAACCGCTACCCGCGCTCACGCGACTGCGACGTGGTGACGGTGGACAACTACCGCACAGGCTATCTTGCCACAAAATATCTGACCGACCGCGGTCACCGCACGATAGCCCATATTGCCGGTCCGCGCACCTCGATGACCTGCCGTGACCGCGAACGCGGTTTTGGCGACGCCATGCGCGACGCAGGGCTTGAATGCGACCCGTCGCATTGCGTATTTTACGGCGACCGTAGTTACAAAAGCGGCTGCGAGGTGGGCGAGAGGATAGCAGCCATGCCGCCCGAGGAGCGTTTTACGGCTGTTTTTTCGGCGACCGGCGTAATGGCGGCGGGCATGGTGGACCGTCTGCGCGCACACGGCGTGCGCGTGCCGGAAGATGTTTCGGTAATATGCAGCGATGATTACAGCCGCGATTACATGCCCTGTCCGATAGATTTTACGACCTACGAGCAGGACCCCGGAATGATGGGGGAGACTGCCGCGGAGCTTATGCTCGAACGTGCGGCGCATCCCGCGCGACCGCCGAAATGCATTGTTTTTCCGCCCGTGCTCACCGAGCACGACAGCGTAAGGAACAAGGGCTGAGCCGGCGCCGCCGAGACCAATGTCGTCGGGATGTTAAAAAACTCATATTGAGTTTTTTAACATCCCTTTTATTACTTCATATAAAGTCCGCCGTTTACATCCACAACATCACCGGTGATGTAGGAAGAAAGGTCGGAGGCAAGGAAGAGCACGGCGTTTGCGATATCATCGGGGGTGCCGAAGCGTCCCACGGGGATAGTGAGCTTAGGATCATCCTTGGGATCGGTGAGCCATGAAAGCCCCTTTGCCATTGCCGTGAGCGTTCTGCCGGGGCAGACGCAGTTGGATGTGATGCCGTACTGTCCGCCCGAGAGCGCAAAGCACTTGGACATATTGAGGACCGCCGCCTTTGCGGAGCTGTATGCGCAGGAGGAGGACCTTCCGCCGCGCTCGCCCGCCATGGACGAGATATGTACGAGCCTGCCGTAGTTCTGCTCTTTCATTATTTCATACACTGCCTGAGTGCAGAAGAACACGCTCTTTATATCAAGCGTCTGCATTCTGTCCCAGTCCTCAAGCGTGATCTCGTCAACGCGCGCGGTGCCGGTGATGCCGGCATTGTTGACCCAGATGTCAATCCTGCCGTAAACCTCGCGCAGAGCAAAAATATTGTCGCGCAGGTGGTCAAAATCGGTAACGTCAAGGCGGCGGAACTCGGCGTTCTGCCCCTCGGCTCTGATAGAAGCGGCGACCGCTTCGCCCTTTTCGGCATTTATGTCGGTGATTATGACCGATGCGCCGAAATCGGCAAGACGGCGTGCTATCGCCTCGCCGATGCCCTGACCGGCGCCCGTTACGACCGCTGTGCGGCCTTCAAGAAGAATTTTGTTCATCGGATAACTCCTTTTTTCATTCAAAGGGCGCGAAAGCCCTCAAAATAATGCGCTCCCTCAACGTCTGCGACGGTATATTTCGCCGTAAACGAGGTGTTGTGTATGCCCGCGATCTTTACATTCGGATTTTTAAGCTCCTCGGGCAGGTGTGAATCGTCAGCCCAGCGCTCTACGCTGAAATGACCGTCCGGATGCACGTGCATGGTGGTGATGGAGGTGTTCTCCAGGCGCACCATCTGCCACACGTCGCGTATCGGCACATTCAGCAGTTTTGCCATGATGAGCTGTATCGTAAGCATGTGCGACACAACGGCAATCTTTTTGCCGTCCTCCTCGCGCGCGATGCGGCAGAAGGACTCGACCGCGCGGTTCTGGACCTCAAGAAACGTCTCGCCGTCCTCCATGTGAAGCAGGTCGGGCTTGTGCTCCCAAAGATCGATCTGACCGGGCCAGCGTGCTTCTATCTCCTCCTTGCCGAGACCCTCCCACTTGCCGCAGTGGATCTCGCAAAGCCCACGGTCGGTAAGAAGCGGGATATCACGTCCGCCGCGCACGCACTCGGCGGTCATCATGGTGCGCTTGTAGGGGCTTGACCATATGCGGTCAAGCGCCACGTGCGACATCGGTTCGGTCAGCGAGCGTGCCTGAGCCATGCCGCGGTCGTTGAGCGGCTGGTCGGTGCTGCCGACGAATTTGTAAAGGCGATTGTTTTCGGTCTCGCCGTGCCGTATAAGATAAATTTCAGTCATTTTTGTGACAATAGCCTTTCTTGCGGCTCCACCGCCGACCATTTACACAGCCTTCGGTGAAGAATATCGATTTCGAGGTCCGGCTTTTTCCGGACCTTACAGAACCTTTTGCGCCGCAGACAGCGCCGCATCCCTCAGCGTTTCGGAAAGCGTGGGATGAGCCACGATGACATCGCGCCAGTCTGAAGCCTTCATGCCCGAGCGCACCGCGAGGGCGGCGGCATTGATGATCTCACAGGAGGCTGCCCCGACCGCGAAAACGCCGAGCATGGCGCCGCTCTTTTTGTCGGCAACGACATAAACACAGCCGGAAGCATTCTCGGCAAGCGCCATTCCGTTTGCGGCGTAGTCGGCTTTGCCGACGACAGTCTCGATGCCGCGCTTCTCAGCCGCGGCAGGAGTGATCCCAACAGCGGATATCGACGGTGCGGAGTAAATGCAGCGCGGAAGCGCGGAAAGGTCAAGCTCCTGCGCGTCGTCGCCGGCAAGTATCGCTTCGGCGGCGACCTCCGCCTCGGCATACGCCGCGTGAGCGAGCATTGCGCGCCCGGTCACGTCGCCGATCGCGTAAATATGCGGCGCCGAAGTGCGCATGCGGCTGTCGGTAACGATAGCGCCGCGCTCGGTCCTGAGTCCCAGCGCTTCAACGTCAATCCCGGCAAGGCGCGGTCTTCTGCCGACTGCCGCAAGCACGGCGTCCGCATCGGCGGTCCCTACTGAGGTGATCACACGCAGACCGTCGCCTGCGCGCTCAACGCGCTCGACGGGCGAGCCGCAGAGAAAGCGTATCCCGCGCTCCTCAAGTCCGCGGCGCACGCGCGCGGCGGCTTCCGGCAGCTCGCTGCCCAGAATATCCGGCATCGCCTCGATAACTGTGACCTCCGCCCCGAACGAGCGGTAAGCCGAGCCAAGCTCAAGCCCTATAACACCGCCGCCGATGACGGCAAGGCGGCGCGGAAAGCGCCCCGCATCGGTCATTTTGTTCGGAGTGAGCGCTGCCGTGCTGTCGCGGCAAAGCTCCGCGCCGGGGAAGGGCGGGCACCACGGGTCGGAACCGGTGGCTATTATAATATCGTCGGCGCGGTATTTTTCCGTGCCGTCGGACACCTCGGCGCCCGCGCCGACGGTGGCTTTTTTGTTTATAACGGTCACGCCTGCGGCGCGGAGCAGTCCTGTCACGCCGGAGCGGAGGCGCTCTGTCACGCCGTCGCGCCCGCGGACTATCGCATTCATCGAATATTCGCCCGCGCCGCGCAGAATGCCCGCCTCGGTCAGCTCGCGCAGGCGGTCAAGCGCCGCCGCTTTGTCAAGCAGATACTTCGTCGGGATGCACCCTACGTTGAGGCATGTCCCACCGAGGTTTTCAGCCTCGAAAAGGCAGACCGACCTCCCGGCACGCGCAAGCCTTGCGGCGGCGGTGTACCCTCCGGGGCCGCCGCCTATAACGATCACATCAATTTTTTTCATTCTGTCCCTCAGATGAGCATGAGAGCGGGGTCACCCAGACGCGCCTTAAGCTCGCTCATGAGCGAGAGTGCGGTCCTGCTCTCCCATACGCGCACGTCAAAGGCGGCGCTTACGGTTATCCTTTTGCCGTCGCCATCGACCGCAACGCCGAACGCGGCGGTCTCGGGTGTGCGCAGGGGCGGGGTAAAGCTGTCAACTCCCCAGCCGGAGGCATCGAAAACGGTAAACGCAGCGCCGTCCACGGAGGACATATCCCCGCCGAGTATCGCCGCAGCGTTTGCCGCCGCAGTGCGGGCTATCGCGCCGAGTCCGAGCGCCGATGCGTTTGCCACGGCAGAGGAAACGGTCCCGTTATCGCCGCAGACCGCTATTGCGGCTGCGCCTGCGGGAAGGACCTTCTGCACGCCGCCTGCATAAACGACACCGAGCAGAGGATATCTTTCGGCAAGGCGGGGCAGCGCCATCATAACGAAGTGAGCGGGAGTAGCCTCTGCCGCATCACAAAGAGACATGACCGCCGCGGCGTCGGCAGACACCGAGACAGAGAAGACGGGCGCGGCTGCGGAGCTTTCCCAACGGCGGGCGAGCGAATCGCGCATACGTCCGGTGGGGATGGTATCGGCGGGAGCCTCTGCAGGCTCCGCTTTGACCTCCTTTGCCGCCGCCTCTGCGGCTGCGCGCACATCCGATGCCTTTATAAAGCTGCCGTTTGACGCCGCCACATGCTCAAGCTCCACGCCCAGCTCCACCGCCAGCTTTTTGGCGTTCGGCATTGCGGGGAAGCTGACCATTACGGGTCTGCCCTTGGGCATGGAAAGCGTAACGGGCTTTGACTCCTCGGCTTTTTTATCAGCCATAACGGGAACAAAATCATCCCCGTCGTCCTCCTCGACAGGAGCCGCAGCGGGTGCGGGAGCTGCTTCGGGTGCGGGAGCCGCTTCGGTCGCAGCGCCCGATTTTGCCGCTTCAAGGTCGGCGGCATCGCCTATGGTGAGCAGGAGCGTTCCCGCATCCACCTTTTCGAATTCGCTTACAAATATTTCGGTGATGAATCCCTTGGCAAAGCTCTCGATGGGAAGCACCGCCTTGTCGGTCTCCACCTCCATAAGCACGTCGCCCTTGCGGACGGCATCGCCTACGGCAACGCAGAGCTTTGTTACCGTTGCAACGTCGGTGGTTTGTCCCGCCGACGGCATTACGACTTTCTTTACCATCTTGTACCTCTTATCAGAGCCGCGCCAGCTTGCGGGCTTCCTCCATTATCCGCTCTTTGGAGGGGATAACGTAATTTTCAAGCACCGGGGAGAAGGGCGCGGGAGTGTCATACGCCGCAACGCGCACTACCGGCGCGTCAAGCAGGAATATCTCATGCTCGGCAAAGTAGGAGGCGACCTGCGCGCCCCAGCCGCAGTTGTATGTATCCTCGTGGACTATCATCAGCTTGCCCGTTTTGCGCACCGACTCGACGACCGTCTCATAGTCGAAGGGAAGCAGGGTGCGGGGGTCGATTATCTCGCAGGAGATACCCTCCTTTTCAAGCTCGGCGGCAGCCTCCTGCGCGCGGTAGCTCATAAGAAGGTTCGCAACTATGGTGATATCCTTACCCTCGCGGCGGATAGCGGCTTTTCCGAACGGCACGGTGTAATCTCCGTCCGGCACCTCTCCGGCAGAGTTGAGCGCGCCCGCCTCCTTACGCTTTGAGCCGTAAAGGAGCTTGTGCTCGAATACGATAACGGGGTTATCGTCACGGATAGCTGTTTTCATCATGCCCTTGGCATCGTATGCCGTGGAGGGGCAGATAACCTTGAGTCCCGGCACATGTGCAAAATATGTCTCGGGGCTTTGTGCGTGCTGTGCGCCGCGGTTGGTGGCTCCGGACGGGCAGCGCATGACCATAGGCACCTTGAGCGCGCCGCCGGACATATATCTCATTTTGGCAGCCTGGTTCACAAGCTGGTCCATCATGCAGAAAAGGAAGTCGCAGTACTGCAGGTCGGCGACGGGACGCATACCGTACATTGCCGAGCCTACGCACACGCCCGCTATCATGATCTCGGAGATAGGCGTGTTTATGCAGCGGCCCTCGCTGACTACACCGCCGCGGTTCTCCATTCTTCCGAACTCGTCGCCGATACCCTTTGTAACGGTAAAGGCTCCGCCCATACCGCCGGGGATATCCTCATCCTCACCCATTACATATACCGCCGGGTCGCGGCGCATTTCCTCTGCTATTGCGGACTTCAGAGCGTCCGCTATCGACATCATTGCCATTTATATTGATTTCCTTTCATTCATTTGACTGGTGCACTCAGTCCGCGTAAACATCTTCAAGCGCGCTTTCAAGTGTCGGATAGGGCGCCGCCTTGGCGTATTCGACAGCCTCGTCTATCGCATTGTCCACTTCATCCTCCATCGCCGTCAGCTCCTCGTCGGTGGCAACGCCCTCGGCGATGAGCTTCTCGCGGAAGCATTTGACCGGGTCGCGTGCAAACCACGCCGCCTCCTCGTCCTTGGGACGGTAGCCGCAGGCGTCGTTGCGCGAATGACCGTATTTGCGGTAGGTCTTGAGTTCAAGTATCGTCGGACCCTCGCCGGCTCTCGCACGGGCAACGGCTCTCGCCATAGCCTCGTTCACGGCAAGCACGTCCTCGCCGTCAACGACCTCGGAGGGGATACCGTAAGCCGAGCCGCGGTCGGCTGCGGGGTTTTCAAGAAGCGTGGTAAGGTGGATGGACGTGGTGGCGGAGTAAAGGTTGTTCTCGCAGACATACACCACGGGCAGCTTCCACACTGCGGCAAAGTTGAGGCCCTCGTGGAAGGAGCCTTCGTTTGTCGCGCCGTCGCCCATAAAGGATACGGCAACATTGTCCTTGTGCTGCATTTTAAACGCCAGCGCCGCGCCTGCGGCGATCGGGATATTTCCGCCGACAATGGCGTTTGCGGGGGGCGCGCCTATCGAGAAATCGCCCGTGTGCATTGCGCCGCCCTTGCCCTTGCAGCAGCCGTCGGCTTTACCGAACATCTCGCACATCATCGCGCGGAGCGACACGCCCTTTGCAAGGTCGTGTCCCGCAGGACGGTGCGTTGAAAAAATAACATCCTCGCGGCGCAGGTCGTATATCGTACCGACCGCAGTCGCCTCCTCGCCCGCACTCTGGTGGATGGTGCCGGGCATTATTCCCTCGAAGAACAGGTACTTGACCGTTTCCTCGTACTGACGGATCTCGTACATCTTACGGTACATTCCCGTCGCCTTGTCTTTTGACGGCATTACGCTCATGTTTGTGTTTTCCTTTCGTGTTTGTGTAATTACATGGCACTGTTACATTCATTGCTTTGAGTATAGCATATATCCTTCGCCGTGTCAAGCATTTTAATTGATTTTGCATTATATTTTTTTGTTTCAATGTAATTACATAAAAATTATTTTGATTTTTTCTGCCGGAGTGGTTGACAACCGCTCCGCTGTCGTGTATAATCTTCTTATCATGGAAAACGCAAAAAAATATTTTATCTGCGAGTCGCGCTCGGTATCCCCGTACCGCAACCTCGCCGCCGAGGAATATCTCATGCGCACGCTGCCCGACGAGGCATCGCTTTTGTTCCTCTGGCAGAACGACGACACAATAGTTATCGGTAAAAATCAGAACTGCTACGCCGAATGCCGCGTAGCCGAGCTTACAGCCGACGGCGGCCATCTTGCGCGCCGCATGTCCGGCGGCGGCGCCGTGCGGCACGATATGGGCAATCTCTGCTTCAGCTTTATCGCGCGCGGCGAAGACTACGACGTTCCCCGCCAGCTTGGAATAATTGCGGCGGCGTGCCGCGATTTCGGTATTGATGCCGAGCCGACCGGACGCAACGACATCACCGCCGCGGGTGCAAAATTCTCCGGCAATGCGTTCTTTTCGGTCGGCGACGTTCACTGTCATCACGGCACGGTGCTCATCGACTGCGATTTTGACGCGATGGCGCGGTATCTGACCGTCAAAAAAAGCAAGCTGCAGGCAAAGGGGATCGGATCAGTACGCTCGCGCGTGGTGAATCTCTCCTCGCTGGCTCCCGGGCTGACCGTTCCCGCCTTTTCGGAGGCGCTGCGGCGCGCGTATGCGCGCGCGGCGGGGACCGGACCGGTAGAAACGGCGTTTCCCGATCCCGCGCTTTACGCGGAAACCGAAAAGCGTCTCGCCTCCCCCGAGTGGCTGTACGGCAACAATCCGCCTATGAGCGACGAGCTTTCCGGCAGATTCCCCTGGGGCGGCATAACTCTGCGCTTTTCCGCCGCCGGCGGCGTAATAACCGACTGCATTGCGGATTCCGACTCGCTCGACCCCGAAATGCCGACTCTTGCGGCGCGCGCTCTTATCGGCGTACCGCTAAGGCTCGCCGACATCACCGCGGCGCTTTCCGATATCCCCTGCGGCGCCGACATTGCCACGGTCTTTGCGGACCTCCCACACAATACATAATTTAAGGAAGAAAACAAGTATGGACGACTTCAGAAACATAACCGAATTTGTTGATTCGCTCCCCTCGCGGGGCTTTCCCGGCATGGATGTTACCGTGGCGCGCGACCACAAAATACTCTACCGCCACAGTGCGGGATATACCGACATGGAAGCCGGAGTCCCCGTAAGCGGTAACGAGCTTTACTACATGTACTCCTGCACAAAGGTCGTCACCTGTGCGGCGGCGCTCCGCCTCATGGAACGCGGCGGATTCATCATGTCCGACCCCGTAAGCGACTATCTGCCCGAATTTGCGGGCGTTCGTGTACGTTCCGCCTCCGGCGCGTATTCCGAGCCGGCAAAAAGCCCCATTCTCATGCGCCATCTGTTCAACATGACCTCGGGCTACGCCTACGACCTTACCAATCCCTGCATTCAGGAGGTCCAGACACGCACCGGCGGCAGGTGTCCCACCCGTGAGACTGTGGCTGCCATGGCTCGCATGCCCATTGACTTTGAGCCGGGAACGCACTTCCGCTACGGTCTTTCGCACGACATTCTTGCCGCGGTCGTTGAAGTCATATCCGGCGAACGTTTTTCCGATTTCGTCAAAAAGAACATTCTCGATCCCTGCGGCATGACCGAAAGCGGCTTCCGCATGACCGATGCGGTGCGTGCGCGCATGGCAAAGTTGTACAGCTACAATGTCAAGACCGGGCATGCCGTGCCCGCCACCGGCGGCAACGTTTATATTCTCGGCGCCGACTATGACAGCGGCGGAGCCGGGCTTATCTCCTCTGTCTCCGACTACATCAAATTCGCCGATGCGCTCGCCTCCGACGGCGTTGCGGCGACCGGCGAACGCATTCTTTCCTCCCGCTCGATAGACCTCATGCGCCGCAACTGTCTCACGCCCTCTCAGCTCACCGAATTCGAGGACCGTTGGCACGGGCTTATCGGCTACGGCTACGGCTACGGCGTGCGGACGTATCTCGGCGGCGAGGGCGGATCGCTCTCCCCGGTCGGGCAGTTCGGCTGGCAGGGTGCGGCGGGTTCCTATGTCATTATCGATCCTTCGACCCGCACCTCGCTCTTCTTTGCCATGCACATGCTCCACAATCAGGAAAACTTCGTCTTCCCCCGCCTCTGCAACGCTTTTTTTAGTATCGGGTGACGTTTCTGCGGATTCTGATCTTCATACCCCGATAGTGAAATGAGTGCTAATTCTTATCTACTTCCTGTCTTTAGTTACATCTGAACATGTTTTTTTGAACTCGGGTGACGTTTGAGCAGATTTGTATCCGCATACCTAGATGGCGAAATGAGTGCTAATTCTTATCTACTTCCTGTCTTTTTTATGCTCGGGTGACGTTTTTGCGGATTCTGATCTTCATACCCCGACCATGAAGTTAGTACAAATTCTTATCTACTACACGCCCATAGTTATATCAGAACATGAAGTAACTTTCCGGTGAAGTTGGAGCAGATTTATATCATAATTCACGTCCTGAGTTTCTTATGAACATGGTTTTTATGCTCGGGTGACGTTTTTGCGGATTCTGATCTTCATACCCCGACCATGA
>ERZ827186.1260-NODE-1260-length-22004-cov-4.178231_pt1 | contig 22004 bp, 18 predicted proteins | sample MGYA00519918_ERZ827186 | MGnify/ENA primary metagenome ERZ827186 (study PRJEB31778, sample SAMEA3449275) | human gut metagenome | biome: human gut; feature: human-associated habitat; material: faeces | place: United Kingdom | collected 2010/2012 ...
TTTGTGACGCTATCTGCAATCTTCTGGATCTGTTGATCCTGAGTAGAGTATATTTTCAATCCGCCACTGTAAATAGCATTATAAGCTTTTGTTTCGTCATACCCCAGTTGCTTTTTTAAATCTTTTACAACTTGAAGGATTAATGCGTCCTCAAAATAAGAATTTGTTGTTTTTTTTGCAGGTGCAGCAGCAGCATTTTTTTGAATTCTTGTGTATACATCATCACTAAGTGCTTCTCGATATTCTTTTTTTGTGATATAATGTTGTTCTAACATATTTTGTAAAACAAGTGATCTTCTGGAAGCGTTGTTTTCCGGATGAGTTACAGGATTTAAACGTGTCGGATTCTTAGTAATACTTGCAAGTACAGCACATTCGGACAATGTGAGTTCAGAAACATCTTTATTAAAATATTTTTGTGATGCTGTCTGAACACCAAGTGTTCCTTCTCCAAGATTGATCGCATTTAGATATTCTTCTAAGATATATTGCTTAGAAGCAATCTTTTCTAGTTCAAGAGCAAGAGATTGTTCTTTGATCTTTCGTTCCAGACGTTCCATTGTGGTTTTTTCCGGCTGAATTCCAAGTACATTGTTCTTGATCAACTGTTGCGTGATAGTACTTCCCCCTTGGCTTAGAGATTGGTTTCTGATACCAAGGAAGGTTGCTCGAATAATTCCATACAGATCAATTCCATTATGGCTGTAATAACGTTCATCTTCAATCGCAATAAAAGCATGCTGAAGATTCTTTGGAACGGAAGAAAGAGGAGTGTAGATCCTGTTGGAATCATGGTTTGAAAGTGTTTTGATCGTTGATCCTTTGTTATCATAAATAGTTGTGATATATCCTTTGGAATGGACGGAATCTTTTGTAATCTGTGGGGTTGTTTTTAAAATCCCACGTACGAAACCAACCCCGAGGCCGAGCCCAGTAACGATCAAGGCAATGGAGATGATAAAAGCATATTTAAAAAGAAAGAGAGAAATATTAGAATTTCTACGAATTTTTTCTGAAGATAAGATCTGTCTCTTTTTCTGAATGTTTTGTTTGGTATATTTCATAAAAAACCTCCTGTTACGTATTATACCAAATAAAAAAGTTCAAGTAAACCGACCGTGTAACTATAAACGATACAATCAACAATATGATGATGTAAGGGGCAAAAGTATAAAGTATAAAGGAGAAGAATATGAAAAAACAATTAAAGGGGAAGCAGTCATTTTATGATGACAAACAAAGGGAAAATGTAGTATCCTACTATTTGATGGAAGATCAGGAACACACGATGTATGGAGTCGAACTGGAAAAATATCAGGAAGAAACGAATGTGATCGAGTGGGATGCAGTTCCAAGTATATCAGAATCTATGGAATTAGTAGATCGTGTGATCCATAACCTGATAAAATATAAAGTAACACCGATCTCACTGGCAGAGTCCTTAGATGAGATCATGACCAGGGAGGAAGAAGATGGACGTTCAAAAATATAAAATCTTATATAAAGAGGGAGAAGCAGAGATTTCAGAAAAGAAATCAAGATTTATTGCGCATATTGCTCCAGCGCAGACAGAAGAAGAAGCACAGGCATTCATAGAGAAGATAAAAAAACAATACTGGGATGCAAGGCATAATTGCTGGGCATACAGTATCGGAGAAAAGCAACCAGCCTTGCGTTGTAGTGATGATGGGGAACCAAGTGGAACTGCTGGGAAGCCAATGCTTGAGGTGCTGACAGGGCAGGAACTACATAATGTGGTAGCAGTTGTAACAAGATATTTTGGTGGAACACTTCTTGGAACGGGAGGATTGATTCGTGCGTACACAAAAAGTACGCAAGAAGGGATCAAGGAAAGTATGGTGATCGAGAAATGTCTTGGGGTAATGCTCAGCCTCACTTGTGATTACACGACATCTGGAAAGATTCAGTATTTAACAGCAACAGAGCATATCCCAGTGCTTGATACAGTGTATACGGATAATGTAACATTTGAAATGATCGTACCAGTGGAAGAAGTTGGAAGTGTTGAGAAAAAGTTTATGGAAGCATCTATGGGGAAAGCAGTTCTTAAAAAAGGAGAAGAAACTTATTACGCTGAAATCGATGGTAAGATCAGTTACGATCTATAGACGAAGAATGATATGATTTCGTTCCTTTACAGTGATAAAATATCATGTTAAAATTTATCATAGTTAATTAGTCAGAAATAATGAAAAGGAGCAAAATTCTATGAAAATATCAGAAATTTTAAAAAATAAGTCAACAATTTCGTTTGAGGTATTTCCTCCAAAGAATAAAGAAGGAGATATTTCTTCCATTTATAGTACGATTGAGGGATTAGCAAAATTATCCCCGGATTTTATTAGTGTTACATATGGTGCAGGTGGATCTACAAAAGGTAAGACAGTAGAAATCGCATCAGTCATTAAGCATGAATATGGAATTGAATCTGTAGCACATTTAAGCTGTATTTCATCTACAAAAGAGGATATCAAATACGAATGTGAACGTCTGAAAGAAGCAGGAATCGATAATATCTTAGCATTAAGGGGAGATTATCCTGCAGATGCAACAAACTTTGATCCTGAGAATCTGGAATTTCACTATGCAAGTGAATTAAATGAATTTATCGGAGAACATTTTAAAGGACAATTTTGCTTATCAGGAGCATGTTATCCAGAGACACATCAGGAAGCTGATGGGTTTAAGAAAGATTTAGAAGCATTAAAGAAGAAAGTAGATGCAGGAGCAGAATATTTAGTAACACAGATTTTCTTTGACAATGATTATTATTACAGATTAGTCAGAGAAGCAAGAAAGATCGGTATCACAGTACCAATTCTTGCAGGAATCATGCCAATTACGAATGCGAAATCTCTGATCCGTACAACAAAGATGTGTGGATGTACGATCCCATATCAGTTATCTACAATGATCGAGGCACATTATGATAATCCAGAAGCTATGAAAGAAATCGGAATCAACTACGCAGCACAACAGATCATTGATCTGATCACAAATGGAGTTGATGGGATTCATATTTACACAATGAATCGTGCAGAAACAGCGCAGCGTGTATTTGACAGTATTCCAGCTGTATTGAAAGAATTAAACTAAGATGGATTTTCAGGTTGTAAGAGAAAATGCCTTGAAATATCTTGGATATCAGGCACCAATGTTTGAAGGTTTGACTCTAGGGATTTCAAGTCTTTTGGGTGAATGTATAGAAGAGATCAAACAGATAGCACAGCCCAAAGTGATAGTGAAGAGATTTAAACTGGCGAAAGATCCATTGAGATTAGAGGAATCAGGGGATGAGATTTTAGGGCAGCAGATGGAAGATATGCTGGAAGATTGTGAAGAATGTATATTGATCGGATGTACTCTTGGGATTGTTATGGAGCGTAAAATCAAGTTTTATGCAAAGGTTAACATGACAAAATCTACGGTTATGGATGCTGCGGCAAGTGCTTATCTGGAAGAATATTGTGACAGATATGAAGAAACACTTGGGTTTGATAACCGAACATATCGTGCATGTCCCGGATATGGAGATTTTCCACTTGAATTCAACAAAAGAATTGCTATATTACTAGATATACCAAGGAAGATCGGAGTCACGATCACGCCAAATAATCTTTTGATCCCACAGAAGTCTATGTTAGGATTGATTGGTATCGGAAGTGATAAACGAAAGAAATCATGTGGAAATTGTGTGATGAAAGAAGATTGCCCGTTTAGAAAGAGAGGACAAAGATGTTACAGAACCGATTAGGAAAAGAACTTTTAATATTTGATGGAGCGATGGGAACACAGCTCCAGAATGCAGGATTAAGTGCAGGGGATATCCCAGAAGAATTAAATATTGACCGCCCGGATTTATTAAGATCGATTCATAAAAACTATCTGAAAGCGGGAGCAGACTTTATTACAACAAATACATTTGGGTGTAACCGATTAAAGATGGAAGAAGCAAAATACGAGGCGAAAGATATGCTGTTAGCAGCAGTAGAGAATGCAAGAGTAGCAAGAACAGAAGCTGGAAGAGAAGATGACTCTTATATTGTTCTTGATATTGGACCAATCGGTCAGCTGTTAGAGCCAATGGGAACATTGACATTCGATGAAGCATATGACATCATCCTCGAGCAGGTAGAAACAGTAAAAGATCAAGTAGATCTTGTACTGTTTGAGACAATGAGTGATCTATATGAGGTGAAAGCTGGAGTTCTGGCGGTCAAAGAACACACAGACCTTCCAGTGTTTGTTACAATGACCTTCGAGCAAAATGGAAGAACATTATCTGGAAATGATCCGGAAACATTTATTAATGTTGCAGAGGGCTTAGGAGTTGATGCATTGGGAGTCAATTGTTCTTTAGGACCCGATGAATTAAAACCGATCATTGACGAAATCTTAGAAAAAGCAAGTATTCCAGTGATGTTACAGCCCAATGCCGGACTTCCATGTTTAGAACATGGAGAAACACACTATCATGTGACACCAGAAGAATATGTGGAATCTATGAAAGATTATATGGCAAGAGGTGCAGCAATCGTTGGTGGATGCTGTGGAACAACACCAGAATTTATAGGAAAACTTGCAGAAGCTGCGCCTAAAGCAGTTGCAGAGAGAACAGTTGAGAAGAAAACAAGAGTATCCAGTCAGACACAGACAGTTACGTTTGGAGATCATGTGATCGTCTGCGGAGAACGTCTAAACCCAACGGGTAAGAAAAAGATGAAAAAAGCGTTGTTAGAAGAGCGCTATGATGAACTTGTGGTGGAAGCAGTTAAACAGGTAGAAGCTGGAGCGGAAGTACTAGATGTTAATGTTGGACTTCCTGGAATTGACGAGCCAGAGACAATGAAACGGGTTGTACGTCTGTTGCAGGAAGTTGTCACACTTCCATTACAGATTGACAGTTCCGAAGCAGATGCGATTGAGAATGCCTGCCGTTATTATAATGGAAAACCATTGATCAACTCTGTAAATGGTAAAGACGAAGTCATGGAAAAAATCTTCCCAATTGCTAAGAAATATGGAGGAGTTGTGATCGGACTGACTCTGGAAGACGGAATTCCGCTGAAAGCAGAAGAACGATTTGAAATCGCCAAGAAGATTGTCAATAAAGCAGCTGAATACGGAATCGGTAAAGAGAATATCATCATCGACTGTCTGACATTAACAGCATCTGCACAGCAAAAAGAAGTAAAAGAAACACTCCGAGCGATCAAGATGGTAAAAAAAGAATTAGGTGTCCATACCGTATTAGGGGTATCGAATGTATCCTTTGGATTGCCAAACCGTCCGTTATTAAATAGAACATTTTTAGCATTAGCAATGGAAGCAGGATTGGATTTACCGATCATCAATCCGTTAGATGCAGAATTGATGGGAACTATAGATGCATTTCATGTGCTGTTCTACAAAGACGTGGATAGTCAGAATTATATTAAAAACCAGTCCAAAGATAAAGAAACAAAACCAGCCGCAGCGGCGGCAACAACAAACTTCACATTAAAAGATGTGATCATTCACGGATTAAAAGATGAAGTAGAGAAAGTCACAAAAGAAGAACTGAAAGATAAAGAAGCACTGACAGTAATTAATGAAGTGATCATACCAGCGTTAAATATCGTAGGAAAAGACTATGAGACAGGAAAGATCTTCCTGCCACAGTTAATTCAGTCAGCAGAGACAACGAAGAAAGCATTTGAAGTTGTTAAAGAAACATTTTCAGCAAATGATGGAGAAGAAAAAGGACCGATCATCATAGCAACCGTAGAAGGTGATATTCATGATATTGGAAAGAACATCGTGAAAGTTGTACTGGAAAGTTATGGATATAAGATCATCGACCTTGGAAAAGACGTTAAAGTTGAAAAGGTAGTAGAAGCTTATAAGAAATACAAGCCAAAAGCGATTGGGCTAAGTGCATTAATGACAACAACCGTTGCATCAATGGAAAGAACGATCAAAGCACTTCACGAAGCAGGATGCAGTGAACCAATCTGGGTTGGGGGAGCTGTTGTGACGGAAGATATCGCACACAATATCGGAGCAGATTATTATACAGAAGATGCGATGGCAGCGGTGAATCTGCTGGAAAATGAAATTTTAGATTTGTAGTTGGCCAACTTTAGATTTCTCATATACCAGAAGTCTAAAGTGTGGACAATTACAAGAATTGAAAAATTTAAGTGGTGTGTATGTTGAATGTAGTGGTTTCAATAACTGAAATTATTGAATATTATAAAAATGGTTATATGTCGGCGACCGTAGGAACACGCCTGCACTTAGCGAGTGGATGATCGTAAGATCATTCAGGAGCTTAGTACAGCTGCGTAGTGAGTCGAGCGAGAGCGCGTCGCAGACATATAACCATTTTTATAATATTCCACCAATAATTTCCGTCATCAAACTACAATTTACTCCCCAAAACTTATACCAATCGTCTTAGCGTCCTTAATCATCTGGCACTTCGGATCAACATATTTTAATTTTCCGGCAACTTCAGATAATGGAACCTTTTTTGTATCTTCATCAACGATACCAACCATATAGCCATACTCTTTATTAAGGATTAATTCAGCGGCATATGCTCCAACTCTTGTAGCAAGTACACGGTCGTAAGCACAAGGAGCACCACCACGCTGTGTATGTCCTGGAACGGTGACTCTGATCTCACGATTTGTTTTTTCTTCTAGTGCAGCTGCAATCTCATAAGCAACAGAAGGATATCTTCTTTCTGCAAGTTTTGCCTTATACTGTTTCTTCTTTAACTTCGCATCTTCTTTTGAAATAGCACCTTCAGCAACTGCGATAATCGAGAATTTCTTTCCAGCTGCAAAGCGGTTTTCAACAACTTCGGCTACTTTATCAATATCATAAGGAATTTCAGGCAGCAGGATTACGTCAGCTCCACCAGCAATTCCTGATTGCAGGGTAACATGTCCGACTTTATGCCCCATAACCTCGATGATAAATACACGGCTGTGAGAAGAAGCTGTTGTATGGATTCGGTCGATCGTATCAGTTGCAATATCAACGGCACTCTGGAATCCGAATGTCATTTCAGTTCCCCAAAGATCATTGTCAATTGTCTTTGGAAGTGTTACAACATTTAAACCTTCTTCACGAAGCATATTTGCAGTTTTGTGAGTTCCGTTACCGCCAAGAACTACAAGACAGTCTAATTTATATTTGCGGTAATTACTTTTCATTGCCTCGACTTTATCAAGACCGTTTTCATCAGGGATGCGCATCTTTTTGAATGGCTGTCTGGAAGTTCCAAGAATTGTACCTCCACGGTTTAAGATTCCAGAAAAATCATCTGGTGTCATACGGTCAGCAATATCGTAGATCAGACCTTTATATCCATCGCGGAAACCATAGATCTCCAGATCATTTCTCTTTACACTTAAACCTTTTACTACACCACGCATGGCAGCATTCAATGCCTGACAGTCGCCGCCACTGGTTAAAATTCCAATTCTTAACATGAATCTATCTCCCTTCGGGTTTTATATTTGCATTTAAATCATCTAACATTAGTTAACTACTATTTTAACATATAATTATATACAAAAATTATAAAATTTAGTAAATAAAACGTTAAGAAAGCGTAAAATCTGATAAAAAGATAAGATCATGATCTTTGTTTTCGTACAATCAAAATATCCGATAAAACAGATTAAGAAAATATAAAAATGTGCATTGAAAATAAATAAAAAACCAGATAATATAAATATAGAAAGTCACATATGAAATGTGGCATATTCACGACGGAGGAAGCCAGATGAAAAGTGATCGTTTTTTAATAAAAGCAGCAGAACTTTATTACCGTGATGGATTATCGCAACAAGAGATTGCGAAAAAATTACATACATCAAGAACCAGTATTTCCAGAGCATTGATCCAGGCGAGAAATGAAGGGTATGTTCAGATCAGGATTCAATATCCTGAACAAAGTGATCTTGCATTGGAACGGAAATTAGAAGAAAAATATGGATTGACAGAAGCATTGATCGCTGTTCCGGCATATGAACAGTCATCGGATCAAGAAGTAGCGTTTCAAGCGGTAGACTATATTCTAAGAGTTTTGAAAAAAAACATGGTATTTGGAATGACATGGGGAAGAGCCATGCATGAATTTGTGGAGCAGTTGGCGAAAGATGAACGTCTTAGATCTCTTTCATTTCAGAATGTAAAAGTTGTTCCATTTCTTGGAACACCGGGAGCGATACAGTCAGATTCATGGAATACAACAACATATTCCAATACACTTGCAACGAAAGTCGGAAATTTATTACACTGTGCAAGTTATAACTTGTCTGCACCAATGTATGTGGAAGGTACAAAAGAAAAAGAGTTGATCGAAAGTATTGATGAAATCGCTAAAGTTCTTCATATGGCAGAAACAGCGGACATTGCATTGATCGGAATCGGATCGATGCAGGACGATTCTTCGATTATCAAGGCAGAAATACGGACAAAGGAAGAATACAAGGAACTAGTGAGAAAAGGTGCCGTTGGAGAAATCGTTGGAAGGATTTATGACAAGAATGGCCAGACGGTTGATGAGGATCTGAAAAGAAAAATGGTTGGAATTTCATTGGATAAGATCGCAAAGATACCAGTCAGAGTCGGAATGTCTTATGGAAAAGATAAGATCGAAGCAATCAAAGGTGCGATCGCAGGTGGATTAGTGAATGTGTTGGTAACAGATGTGCCGACGGCAGAGTTATTATTAAAATAATATAGAGATAAGAATATGAAGCTGATATGCAAATAAAAGTAAGCATATCAGCTTCTTTTTTATTGTAAAAATCTTGTAAATCAGCACTTTTTGTGTGATGGAAAAATAAAAAATTGTATTGACAAATAAAAACGTTGAATCTATAATAAAAAATATCAAATGACAATGTACATGGTCATATGACCACACGACGCAAACAGAAAGGAAAAGGGATAAGCTATGAAGACAAGAGCAGTCAGACTTTATGGGGAATCAGATTTAAGATTAGAAGAATTTGATATGGGAGAACTGAAAGACGATGAGATCTTAATGGAACTGATCACTGACAGTGTCTGCATGTCTACTTACAAAGAATCTATTCAGGGAGCAAAACATCAGAGAGTCAACGATGATATCAGCGAACATCCGATCATCGTAGGACATGAATTTGCAGGAATCATTCGTGAAGTTGGGGCGAAGTGGAAAGATAAATATCAAGTTGGAACAAAATATACCATGCAGCCAGCGATCAATATCAAAGGTTCTATGGCAGCCATCGGATATTCTTATGAATACTGCGGAGGAGCAGCAACCTTTATCAAAGTTCCGCCAATTGTAATGGAAAAAGACTGCTTATTACCTTTTGATGAAAACAGTGCATTTTTTGAGGCATCACTGGCGGAGCCTATGAGCTGTATCATTGGAGCATTCCATTCTATGTACCACAGTGAACGTGGTGTTTATGAACATAAGATGGGAATTGTAGAAGGTGGAAAGAGTGCACTTCTTGCAAGCTGCGGTCCAATGGGATTAGGAGCAATCAGTTATATGTTAAATTGTAATCGTAAACCTTCTTTACTGGTGATCACAGACATTGATGAAGTAAGATTAAAAAGAGCTAGTGAATTATTTACAGAAGAATATGCCAAAGAACGAGGTGTTGAAATCCATTTTGTCAATACTGCGAAAGTCGATGACCCAGTGAAGACATTAAGAGATTTAACTGGTGGAACAGGATTTGATGATGTATCTGTATATGCACCAGTCAGACCAGTGATCGAGATGGCAGATGAGATTTTAGGATTTGACGGATGCTTAAACTTCTTTGCAGGACCAGTGGATCCAAAATTATCTGCGATGTTTAATTTCTTTGACGTACATTATAAGATGCACCATCTGGTAGGATCAAGCGGTGGGAATACCGATGATATGAAAGAATGTTTAAAACTTGCAGGAGAAGGAAGATTAGATCCAGCTGTTATGATCACACATATCGGGGGAATTGATGCACAGATCGATACGATATTGAATCTTCCAAAGATTCCAGGAGGAAAGAAACTGATGTATCTTGGAAAGAATCTTGAACTAACAGCAATTGAAGATTTTGAAGAAAAAGGAAAAACAGATGATAGATTTAAAGAATTAGCTAAGATTACAAAAGAACATAATGGATTATGGTCCAAAGAAGCAGAAGATTATCTGTTAGCTAATTTTTAAAAATGATACAAGTGGAACTTATAAAGTAAAATTTTAGAATGAATTTTCGGGAGGATGAAACAGATGTTAGTAAACAGTAAAAAGATGTTAGAAGAAGCCAAAGCAGGACATTACGCAGTCCCAGCAGCCAACATTGTAAACCTTGAGAATATCAAAGGAGTGATCGAGGCGGCAGAAGAAACAAAACACCCATTGATGGTGTGTCTGGCGGAGGTACATACACCGACATTAGGTATTGAAGAAGCAGCAGCGATCGTAAAATATTACGCAGAAAAAAGTAACCAAGATATCGCGCTTCATTATGATCATGGATTTACGATCGAGTTGGTTAAGAAAGCTATTGATGTCGGATTTACCTCCGTTATGATTGATGGATCAAGCCTTCCATTTGAAGAAAATGTGGCAAAGACAAAAGAAATTGTAGCATATGCACATGAAAGAAATGTTACGGTAGAAGCTGAAATCGGACACGTAGGAGAAGGAGACAGCTATCATGTTGAAGGAAATACAATGTTAACAACACCAGAAGAAGCAAAGAAATTTGTAGAACAAACAGGAGTTGATTCCCTTGCAGTATCTATTGGAACAGCTCATGGAGAATACAAAGGAATTCCACATCTGAATTTTGAAAGATTACAAGAAATTGCAACCGAGGTTTCTATTCCACTAGTACTTCATGGAGGATCTGGTTCTGGAGATGAAAACTTATCCAAAGCAGTAGAACTTGGAATTGCGAAAGTAAATATCTGTACAGACTTATTAAATGCAGCAAGAGATAATACAAAAGATGGATATGCCGAAAGAAGTTACTATGATAGTGTAACACTTGCAAAAGATGGATTTAAAGATTGCCTGAAACATTATTACGAAGTATTCCATACAAAATAAACAAAAAGAAATGCGAAAACATACAATTCAATATTGACGAATCGCCATTTTAAGTGTTAAGATAACTTAGTATGATAAAAGCGAAGAAGGAGACAGTACTTCTATCATGAACGCATGAGCGAGTCCGGGGCGGTGGAAGCCGGGTGTTAGTAAGATAAGAAGGAAGATCACTCCCAAGCTGCAGGCTGAATGAAGTAAGCTGTGCCGGTATCCTCCGTTAACGGGATAACATATGATAGTATGTGAAATAGGTGGTTTAGAAGCAACAGCGTTGTCCTATTTTGGACAGCGCTTTTTCTTATTTTTTCCTATTTCATTAGATTTTCTAAGAAGTAAAAGGAGAGATGAAGATGTACAAGAAAGTATCATCTGACATGAACTTTGTTGATCGCGAGAAAGAGACCGTAAAGTTCTGGAAAGAAAACGAAATTTTTGAAAAGAGTATCGAAGAAAGAAAAGACGATCCGACATATACATTCTATGACGGACCACCAACAGCTAATGGTAAACCACATATCGGACACGTTTTAACTCGTGTTATCAAAGATATGATTCCTCGTTACCAGACAATGAAAGGTCATAAGATCATTCGTAAAGCTGGATGGGATACACACGGACTTCCAGTCGAACTTGAAGTTGAAAAGATGTTAGGTCTTGATGGAAAAGAACAGATCGAAGAATACGGTATGGAACCATTCATCAAGAAATGTAAAGAAAGCGTTTGGAAATACAAAGGTATGTGGGAAGACTTCTCAGATACAGTAGGTTTCTGGGCTGATATGGAGAACCCATACATCACATACGATAATAACTTTATCGAATCTGTATGGTGGGCATTAAAACAGATCTGGGATAAAGGATTACTTTACAAAGGATTTAAGATCGTACCTTACTGCCCACGTTGCGGAACACCATTATCCGCACAGGAAGTGGCACAGGGATACAAAGATGTCAAAGAACGTTCAGCGATCGTTCGCTTTAAATTAGTAGATGAAGATGCATATTTCCTTGCATGGACAACAACACCATGGACACTTCCATCTAATATCGGTCTTTGCGTAAACCCAGAAGAAACATACGCAAAAGTAAAAGCCGCAGATGGATATGTATACTATATGGCAGAAGCACTGCTTGATACAGTTCTTGGAAGATTAGCAGACGAAGAAGCAGGAACACCTGCATATGAAGTCTTAGAAACATACAAAGGAAAAGACTTAGAATACAAAGAATACGAACCATTATATGACTGTGCAGCAAAAGTTGCAGAGAAACAGCACAAGAAAGCATTCTATGTAACATGTGATGGATATGTAACATTAACAGATGGTACAGGTATCGTTCATATCGCACCAGCATTTGGTGAAGACGATGCGAAAGTCGGACGCAAATATGAGATGCCTTTTGTACAGTTAGTAGACGAACGCGGTAATATGTCAGAAGAAACACCATTTGCCGGATTATTCGTTAAGAAAGCAGATCCAGAAGTATTAAAAGACTTAGATGCTCGTGGATTATTATACGATGCACCTAAATTCGAGCATAGCTATCCACATTGCTGGCGTTGTGATACACCACTGATCTACTATGCAAGAGAATCTTGGTTCATCAAGATGACAGACGTAAAAGATCAGCTGATCGCAAATAACAATACAGTTAACTGGGTACCAAAGAGCATCGGTAAAGGACGTTTTGGAGACTGGTTAGAGAACGTACAGGATTGGGGAATCTCAAGAAACCGTTATTGGGGAACTCCATTAAATATCTGGGAATGTGAATGTGGACATCAGCATTCAATCGGTTCTATCGAAGAATTAAAGAGTATGTCTGATAACTGTCCAGACGATATTGAACTTCACCGTCCATATATCGACCAGGTAACAATTAAGTGTCCACATTGTGGAAAACCAATGCATCGTGTAGAAGAAGTAATCGACTGCTGGTTCGATTCAGGATCTATGCCTTTCGCACAGTGGCATTACCCATTTGAGAATAAAGAAATCTTCGAAGATAACTTCCCAGCAAACTTTATCTCAGAAGCTGTAGACCAGACTCGTGGATGGTTCTACTCCTTAATGGCAATTTCAACTTTATTATTTAATAAAGCACCATATAAAAACGTTGTTGTATTAGGACACGTTCAGGATGAAAACGGACAGAAGATGAGTAAGTCCAAAGGAAATGCAGTTGATCCATTCGATGCATTAGAAGAGCATGGAGCAGATGCGATCCGTTGGTATTTCTATACAAATAGTGCTCCATGGCTGCCAAACCGTTTCCATGCAAAAGCCGTTACAGAAGGACAGCGTAAATTCATGGGAACATTATGGAATACTTATGCATTCTACACATTATACGCTGAGATCGACCAGTTTGATCCAACAAAACATGCGTTAGAATATGACAAGTTATCTGTAATGGATAAATGGCTGTTATCTAAGATGAACACAATGGTCAAATCTGTGGATGATAACTTAGGAAACTACAGAATCCCAGAAGCTGCAAGAGCATTACAGGAATTTGTAGATGATATGAGTAACTGGTATGTAAGACGTTGCCGTGACCGTTTCTGGGCAAAAGGAATGGAACAGGATAAGGTAAATGCATATATGACTTTATACACAGCATTAGTTACTGTATGTAAAGCAGCAGCCCCAATGATCCCATTCATGACAGAAGAGATTTACCAGAACATCGTAAGAAGTGTTGATGCATCTGCAAAAGAAAGTATCCACTTATGTGATTTCCCTGTATACAATGCAGAACAGGTAGATGAGAAATTAGAAGCAGATATGGATCTCGTCTTAAAGATCGTCGTATTAGGACGTGCATGCCGTAATGGAGCAGCGATCAAGAACCGTCAGCCAATCGGACAGATGTATGTAAAAGCAGAAGCATCTCTGCCAGATTATGACGAAGCGATCATCTTAGACGAGTTAAATGTGAAGAACATCACATTTACAGATGACGTATCAAACTTCACAACATACAACTTCAAACCACAGTTAAAGACTGTAGGACCAAAATACGGCAAATTAGTTGGAGGAATCAGAAACTACTTAGCAGCAGTTGATGGAAATGAAGCGAAAGCTCAGTTAGACTCTAAGGGACTATTAACATTTGAAGTTGATGGAACACCAGTAGAATTAGCAGAAGAAGATCTGTTGATCGAAATGGTAAAACAGGAAGGATTCGTAACAGAAGCAGACAACGGAGTGACAGTTGTACTTGATACAAACTTATCCGAAGAACTGTTAGAAGAAGGATTCGTCCGTGAAGTAGTCAGCAAGATCCAGTCTATGAGAAAAGAAGCAGGATTCGAAGTAACAGATCATATCACATTCTCTTACAAAGGATCAGACAAAGCCGCAGACATCATCGGAAGAAACGAAGCAGCGATTGCTGGAGATGTTTTAGCAGATGAAGTGAAAGCCGGAGAAGTTGCCGGATATGAAAAAGAATGGAACATCAATGGTGAGAAAGTTACTTTAGGTGTTGAAAAAAGATAATTTCATATAATGATGAGAGTGTCAATAAGTATAAATTGCTTATTTGTGCAAGCACAAACGCAATTTATACTTTTGACACTTACATCATTTTATAGTATCCTTAAAAATAAAAGATACAAAACAGGAGGAAGATCAATGGGACGTGTATTTAAATTCCATAACGACGTAGATACAGATCAGATCATCGCGTCACAATATTTGTTATTGCCAAATATTGAAGAGATGAAAGTATATACTTTTGAATCAATTGATAAAGATTTTGCCAAGAAGGTAAAAGAAGGAGATATTGTTGTAGCAGGAGAGAACTTTGGATGTGGGTCATCCAGAGAACAGGCGCCAAGTGTACTGAAAGCGTTAGGTGTCAAAGCAGTGGTTGCTAAATCATTTGCGAGAATCTTCTATAGAAACTCTATCAATATCGGATTACCAGTGATCATCAGCAAAGACTTATATGACAAAGTGGAAGACGGAGCTGACATTGATATCAACCTGTCTGAAGGATGGATCAAAACAGAGGATGAAACCCTTCCATGTACCAAGCTGCCACCATATATGCAGAATATCTTAGATCATGGCGGATTGATCAATTTCTTGAATGAAGGGGAGGAATAGGAACATGGGAATGACCATCGGAGAAAAGATTATTGCAAGAGCTGCGAAAGTAGATCAGGTAAAAGCAGGAGAGATCCATACGATTGAAGTTGACCGTTTAATGAGTAATGACGGAACGACACATTTAACAATCGATATGTATCATAACCAGTTAAAACATCCAAAGATCGCGGACAAAGACAAACTGGTATTTATCATGGACCACAATGTGCCTGCGGAGAATCCAAAAACAGCAGCAGCACATAGAAAGATGCGTAATTTTGCAAAAGAGCATGAGATCAAATTATATGAAGGAAAAGGTGTCTGCCATCAGATCATGGTAGAGAATCATGTATGTCCAGGAGAATTTATCATGGGTGCAGACTCCCATACGTGTACATATGGAGCTTTAGGAGCATTTGGTACAGGGATCGGATGTACTGATTTCTTATACGCTATGGTAACGGGACAGTCTTGGGTATTAGTTCCAGACACGATCCGTTTTAACCTGCATGGTAAATTAAGAGAAGGTGTATACGCCAGAGATTTAATGCTTTCTATCATCGGAATGGTTGGAGCAAATGGATGTAACTACAAGATCATGGAATTTGCTGGAGAAGGTGCTCATAACCTTGATATTGATGAACGTTTAGTTCTTTGCAACCTTGCTGTTGAAGCAGGAGCTAAGACTGGAATCGTTGAGCCAGATGAGAAAGTTGTAGAATACGTAGAAAGTCGTGGAAGAAAAGCTGAGAACTTATTCAAGAGCGATGATGATGCGGTATTTGAGAAAGTTTATGATATCAACTTAGACGAGATCAAACCAGTTGTTGCAAGACCTCATCAGATCGATGATGTTGTGGATGCCAAAGAAGTCAAGGATGTGAAGATCGATGAAGCATTCTTAGGATCATGTAACAATGGACGTATCGAAGAATTAAGAATCGCTGCTGAAATCTTAAAAGGTAAGAAAGTAAGTGACAGCGTAAGATTTTTGATCGCACCAGCTTCCAATGAAGTTTATATGCAGGCATTAGATGAAGGTCTGATCGATATTTTCATGGAATCCGGAGCAATGGTTATGAACTGTAACTGCAGCGTTTGCTGGGGAAGCTGTCAGGGTGTCATCGGGAAAGATGAAGTTTTGATTTCTACAGGAACAAGAAATTTCAAAGGACGTGCCGGACATCCAGATTCTTATGTGTATTTAGGATCCGCAGCGACAGTTACAGCATCAGCGATCGAAGGTAAGATCACAACAGCAGACCAGATTTAAGGAAGAAGGATAGAATAGATATGGAACAGTTTAAAGGAAAGGTTTGGGTGCTTGGAGATGATATTGATACAGATATCATCATCCCAACAGAATATCTGGCACTTCCAACCGTAGAAGATATGAAACAGTATGGATTTTCTCCACTTCGTCCAGAACTAGCAGGACAGATCGGTGAAGGAGATATTATCGTAGCAGGAAGCAACTTTGGATGCGGTTCTTCAAGAGAACAGGCACCAGAGATCATCAAAGCATTAAAAGTTAAATGCGTCATTGCCAAATCATTTGCACGTATTTTCTTTCGTAATTCCATCAATAATGGATTACTGTTAATTGAGAATGACAAGATTCAGGATGCAGTTAAAGAAGGCGATGAGATTGAAGTTACTTTAGGAGAGAAGATCACATATAATGGTACAGATTATGAGATCCATTCCCTTCCAGATAACTTGATGGAGATCATCAACGCCGGTGGATTAGTAGAAGCCATGAAGAAAAGAAATGGGGTGAAATAAAGATATGGGACAGACAATGATTGAAAAGATCATCAGCAGAAACGTTGGTGTTGACAGTGTAAAACCAGGACAGATCCAGACAGTAAATGTAGACCGTGTTATGATCCATGATATCTTTATTCCGTTTGTAGCGGACAAATTTGAGGAGATGGGCTTTCAGAAGCTGTGGGATCCGGACAAGGTTGTTCTGATCTATGACCATCTTGTACCGGCAAGTCAGCAGGATGATACCAGACATTTCCATGTGGGAGATGCTTTTGCAGCCAAATATGGTATGAAAAACGTGCACAGAAGTGACGGTATCTGCCACCAGTTGATGACAGAGGCCGGTTACGTAAAACCTGGCAATATCGTATTTGGTACAGATAGCCACACTACCACTTACGGATGTGTCGGTGCATTTTCTTCCGGTATCGGATATACAGAGATGGCCAGCATCCTGGGAACAGGAACCATGTGGATCAAAGTTCCGGAAACCATTAAAGTTGTGATCGACGGAGAACTTCCGGAGAATGTGATGTCCAAGGATATCATCCTCCGCCTGATTGGCGACCTTCGTGCAGATGGTGCAACTTATCGTGCACTGGAATTTTCCGGAAGCACCATTGAGAACATGTCTGTGGCAAGTCGTATGACCATGGCAAACATGGCGATCGAGGCAGGTGCAAAATGTGCACTTTTCACACCGGATGAGAAGACTGCCGCTTACTGTGAGACAGAGCTTGATGAGTTCCAGAAGAGTCTTGTAGGCGATGAGGATGCCGTTTATATGAAGACCATGACTTATAAGGCAGAGGATTTTGTACCGGTTATGGCTTGTCCGTCACAGGTGGACAAGATCCGTGATGTCAGCGAGCTTCAGGGTGAGACCATCGATCAGGTATTTATCGGTTCCTGTACAAACGGACGTCTGGAAGATCTGATGGCAGCAGCAGAAGTCCTGAAGGGCAAAAAAGTTGCAGACTTTGTAAAACTGATCGTAACTCCTGCAAGCCGCAAGATCTACCGTCAGGCCATTGAACTTGGTATTCTGGATACGCTTGCTGAGGCAGGTGCCATCATCACACATCCGGGATGCGGACTTTGCTGTGGAAGAACCGGCGGAATCCTGACAGACGGGGAGAAGGTTGTGGCAACCAACAACCGTAATTTCCTGGGACGTATGGGAACTTCCAAGGTTCAGATCTATCTGGCATCTCCGAAAACTGCAGCAGCCTGTGCGATCGCAGGTAAGATCGTAATGCCGGAATAAGCAGCAGAAGATCCGTTCGGAAATACTGCTGACAGAAACATAAAAAAGAAACGTATGAAAGGACAGATTTTCGCGAGGAGTGGCAGTCTGTCTTTTTTTACCGGTTCAGGCGGATCCTGGATAAATCATTTTTACAGAAGAGGGGGATTCGTTGTATTATAATAACAGCCAATGTGACAATATAACATATAATACATAAGACTCGAGGGATAAGGGTATGGAGAAAAAATCAACCATCAGTAAAAAGACACTGAAGATCATACTTGGGATCTGTATTGCCGCAGCAATCCTGGCTGTGGCCGGGTTATTTGGCTACACATACATGGCAGATCACAACACACTGGGCCGGAAAATTTCCGTGTGGGGAGTGGAGGTTTCCAGGCTGGACGCAAAGCAGGCAGAAGAAAAAATTGCTGCGGAATTTGAAAACCGGCCGGTATCTTTTCAGGAAAATGACAAGGAGGTTTACAGCATGACGCTCAAAGATCTGGGGTACAGCCTCAATGAGGAAGATCTTCTGAATAAGCTTACAGACCTTCAGAAACAGAGAGAAGAGAACCGGAAGATTTTTCCAAAGGAAGAAAACGTAAATCTGGAATGCCAGATCGAGGAAGATGAGGAGCAGGAAAAACAGGCTCTGGATCTTTCCAATTTCGGAACGGAAGAAAGAAAATCTTCCACCGATGCATCCATTCAGTACAATGAGGAGAAAAAAGAATTCATCCTTGTGAAACAGGTACAGGGCACGGAGATTGATCCGGATAAACTGGAGACCACCGTGGACACAAATCTGAATGCGGCATTTGATACAGCTCTTCTTGGAGATACAATCACAATCCCGTTGAACAAACATGTATATATCAGCCCGGCAGTGACAGCAACAGAAGATATGGAAAATAAAGTTACAAGTCTGAACAGTCAGCTGAAAAAATACCGGAGTACTACAGTTACATACACATTTGGAAGTGAAACGGTTGTGCTGGATGCAGACACCATCAGTTCCTGGCTGAAAGCGGAAGGTGAGACCCTGACTCTGGATGAAGATGCCATCAAAACCTATATCAGCGATCTTGCCAACAAATACAATACCATTTATGTTCCCCGTACTTTCCATACCTCAACGGGAACGGACGTGACCATTGAGGGGAATGAGTATGGATACCGGATCGACCAGGACGGAGAGTACGCACAGCTTGTGGAAGATCTGAAAAGTGGTACTGCAGTTACCCGTGATCCCGTTTACAGCAAAACCGGTTATCAGAGAAACGGAACTGACGATCTTGCAGGCAGCTACATAGAAGTCAGCCTGGATGCCCAGCATCTGTGGCTTTATAAAGATGGAAACCTTGTGACAGAAACGGATATTGTCAGCGGAAAACCGGTGAAGGGCCGGGAAACATACCGTGGTGCATGGCCCATTGCTTATAAGGCAAGTCCTTTTAATCTGACCAGCGCGGAATATGGATATGATGTAAAAGTCAATTACTGGATGCCTTTTGTCTACGGACAGGGACTTCATGATGCTTCCTGGCAGTCCTCTTTTGGTGGAAACCGGTATAAGACCAACGGAAGCCACGGATGTATCAAACTGCCAAAGGATCAGGCGGCACTGATCTATGAGACGATTGATGCGGGATACCCGATCATTATTTACTGATTGAAAAAGAAAACAGTCACCTGGTCTAAAGCCGGGTAATCTGGCCGGATGAGTCAGATAGACTGAGATTATATTAAAAAAGCTTCGGAGAAATCCGGAGCTTTTTTATGCCACAGGAAATTACAACACCGTGTCAGTAATGAGAAGAATTTTCAAAAGTGTGTTAAAAAAAACACAAGAAATTACTGGAAATGACTTGTAGAAATAAGAATATCGTGTTATGATGGTTTAAGAAATCGAGCTAATACACTTCTTAATTGCGGAGGAAGAGTGTTTTACCTCTTTTATTTGAGCACTTTTAAGAAAAATTCTCAAGTAAGTGTTAGTCAGGTTTCCTTTTTTTATGTATATATTGTTAAAAAATAAACAATATTTAGATAAAAAAGATGCATTTAAACCGTCAGATTTTAGACTAAGAAAGGATAATGAAAAGTATGAAGTACAGTTATTATCCGGGTTGCACCCTGAGAACAAAGGCCAAAGATCTGGATGAGTATGCCAGAGCCAGTGCCGCAGCCCTTGGGTTTGAGCTTGAGGAGATCGAGGACTGGCAGTGTTGTGGTGGTGTTTATCCGCTTGGCACAGACGAGATCGCCACAAAGCTTTCTTCCGTCCGTGCGTTAAACCAGGCAAAAGAAAAAGGCCAGGATCTGGTGACGATCTGTTCAGCCTGTCATCATGTGATCAAGCGTGTCAATGATGATATGAAAAATGTGGAAGATATCCGGACCAGAGCCAACAATTATATGCAGTTGGAAGCTCCCTATGAAGGAGAGACAACCGTTCTCCATTATCTGGAGGTTCTCCGGGACAGAGTCGGTTTTGATAAACTGAAAGAAAAAGTAGTAAATCCTTTTACCGGAAAGAAGATCGGAGCCTATTACGGATGTCTGCTTCTGAGACCTGGAAAGATCATGGCATTTGATGATCCGGAAAATCCAAGGATCATGGAGGATTTTATCCGTGCCCTTGGCGCTGAGCCTGTGATCTATCCTTACAGAAATGAATGCTGTGGAGGATATATATCCCTGAAAGAAAAAGAAATGTCACAGAATATGTGTGAAAAGATCGAAGAAAGTGCAGCCGGATTTGGCGCAGATATGCTGATCACTGCCTGTCCACTGTGCAAATATAATCTGAATAAAAATGCCGGAAACAGACTGCCGGTTTACTATTTTACAGAGCTTCTGGCAGAAGCCCTTGGCGTCAAAGAGGAGGTGGCAAAATGAGAGATAACCATTCTGCTGCGGAAAAAATAAAGGAGATCAGTGGAACCAATCCTTTAAAATGCATGAAATGCGGCAAATGTTCCGCAACCTGCCCTTCTTTTGACGAGATGGATATCAAACCTCATCAGTTTGTATCCTATGTGATCAATGAAAATATCGAAGCACTTGTAAATTCAGCATCCCTTTGGAAATGCCTTTCCTGTTTTGCCTGTGTGGAGCGCTGTCCGAGAGACGTAAAACCCGGAAAGATCATTGACGGGGCAAGACAGTTGGTTGTTCGGGAAAAAGGCGGAGACTATCTTTCACCAAATGAAATTCCGGAGCTTCTTGATCCGGAGCTTCCTCAGCAGCTGCTTGTAAGTGCGTTCAGAAGATACAGGAGGTGAGAAAGTGCAGAGAATCGGTGTATTTGTCTGTCATTGCGGAAGTAATATTGCCGCTACGGTAGATGTAAAAAAGGTTGTGGAGATCATTGCAAAAGAGCCTGGAGTTGTCCATGCAGAAGATTATCAGTATATGTGTTCCGAAACAGGTCAGCAGAAAGTGATCGATGCCATTCAGAACGAGCATCTGACCGGCGTTGTGATCTGTTCCTGCTCTCCGCGTATGCATGAAGGAACGTTCCGCAAAGCAGCAGAAAAAGCGGGTCTGAACCCGTATCAGCTGGAGATTGCAAACATTCGTGAGCAGTGTTCCTGGATTCATAAAGATATGGAAGAGGCTACCGAGAAGGCCGTAATTCTGGCCCGTGCAGCCGTTGCTAAAGTTATGCTGGATACCCCGCTTACCCCGGGCGAGAGCCGCGTTGTAAAACGTGCGCTGGTGATCGGAGGCGGTATCGCAGGTATTCAGACAG
>ERZ827186.1263-NODE-1263-length-21987-cov-5.615995_pt1 | contig 21987 bp, 18 predicted proteins | sample MGYA00519918_ERZ827186 | MGnify/ENA primary metagenome ERZ827186 (study PRJEB31778, sample SAMEA3449275) | human gut metagenome | biome: human gut; feature: human-associated habitat; material: faeces | place: United Kingdom | collected 2010/2012 ...
GCAACTACTCGCAGTGCGATTCGCTGCTGATCGGCGACAAGTGCGGGGCGCACACTTTCCCGGTGATTGACGTGCGCAACCGCACGGGCGTCGTGGAGCACGAGGCCACGACCTCGAAGATTTCCGACGACCAGCTCTTCTACTGCAACCAGCGCGGGCTTTCGACGGAGGACGCCGTGGGGCTGATCGTCAACGGCTATGCCCGCGAGGTGTTGTCGAAACTGCCGATGGAATTCGCCGTCGAGGCGCAGAAACTGCTGGCCTTGCAGCTGGAGGGATCGGTGGGATAGGCTGAAGGATGAAAGTCGTCGTCATAAACGGAAGTCCCCGCCGCGACGGGCTGGTTTCGCAGATGCTCGGCCATGTGGCCGGCGCTCTGCCCGAAGGGTGCGAAGTCGAGATGCTGTTCGTCCGCGACATGCAGGTCCGGCCCTGCACCGGGTGTATGAAATGCCGTTCGCTGGGGCGTTGCGTGCTGCCGGAGGACGACGCCCACCGCGCGGCGGAGGCGATTCGTGGGGCCGACGCCCTGATCGTCGGGTCGCCCTGCTATTGGGGCAACATGAGCGGGACGTTGAAGGTGCTGTTCGACCGGATGGTCTATGCGATGATGGGCGAGCGGGAGAACGGCATGCCGATTCCGCTGCACAAGGGCAAGCGGGCCGTGTTGGTCGCCACGTGCAATACGGTCTATCCGTTCAGCGTGTGGTTCCGCCAGACGACCGGCGTGTTCCGCGCATTGCGCGAGATATTGAAATGGAGCGGTTTCCAGATCGCCGGGACTTTGGGCCGGGGCGGATGCCGCAAACACGGGGAGCTGACGCCCCGGGAGATTGGGAAATGTAAAAAACTGGCAAAAAGGATATGTTAAAGGTAAAAAATCTGCATGCCTCGGTCGATGGCAAGGAGATTCTCCGGGGCATCGACCTGGAGGTGAAGGCCGGCGAGGTGCACGCCATCATGGGGCCCAACGGCTCGGGCAAATCGACGCTGGCGTCGGTGCTCGCGGGCAACGAGAAATTCACCGTTACGGAGGGTTCAGCCGAGTTTCTGGGCCGCGATCTGCTGTCGATGTCCATCGAGGACCGCGCGAGACTGGGACTGTTCCTGGGTTTCCAGTATCCGGTGGAGATTCCGGGCGTCACGATGGCCAATTTCATGAAACTCGCTGTCAACGAACAGCGTAAGTTCCGCGGCGAAGAGCCGCTGACGGCCGCCGAGTTCCTGCGCCTGATGCGCGAGAAGAGCGCCGTGGTGGAGCTTTCGTCGAAACTCACCTCGCGGGCTGTGAACGAGGGTTTCTCGGGCGGCGAGAAGAAGAAGAACGAGATTTTCCAGATGGCGATGCTCGACCCGAAGCTGGCGATCCTCGACGAGACCGATTCGGGGCTCGACATCGACGCCCTGCGGATCGTTGCCACGGGCGTCACCAAGCTCCACCGGGCGGATAACGCCACGGTGGTCATCACCCACTACCAGCGTCTGCTGGATTATATCGTCCCCGACGTGGTGCACGTGCTCTACAAGGGGCGCATCATCTACTCCGGGGACAAGTCGCTGGCGCTCAAGCTCGAAAAGGAGGGTTACGACTGGCTCATCAACGAATACGACAAGTGATGGAGACGATTCTCGACATAATCCGCGGGTTCCGTCCGGCGGACGGCGGGGTGCTCCGGATCGACAGCACCGCGGGCGAACCGTTCGCGGCGGTCGATCCCCGAAGCCTGCGCGTCGAGGTGTCTGTGGGGGCTTCGGCGCATCTGGTCGTGCTGCACACCGCTCCCGACCTCTCGTCGCTGACGCTGGAGCTGGCCGAAGGGGCGCAGTTAGTGCTGACCGAACTGTTCGTCGCGGAGACTTTCGCCGAGGTCGCGGTGAAGCAGGCCGCCCGTAGCCGCTGCCGCCTGACGACGGTGCAGCTGTCGAGCGCTAACGCCTCGTACCGCATCGACCTCGACGGTGCGGATGCCGAAAACGAGTTGGGAGGGGTGTTCCTCGCCGCCGACAGCGAACATTGCGTCGTGAAACTCCGCACGGCGCACAATGCCGCCGACTGCCGCAGCGACTCCTATGTCAAGGGCGTTGCCGGAGGACAGGCCGTCGGGGAGTTCTGCGGACTGGTCTACGTCGCTCCCGGCGCCCAGCGCACCGACGCCCGCCAGCAGAGCCGCAACATCCTGCTCAGCGAGACGGCGCGCATCACCACCCAGCCGCAGCTGGAGATCTATGCCGACGACGTGAAGTGTTCGCACGGCGCGACGGTGGGGCAGATGGATGCCGATGCGGTTCTGTACATGCGCCAGCGGGGGTTGAGCGAGGCGCAGGCCCGGCGATTGCAGATCGAGGGATTCGTCGGCGACGTCGTGACTCGCTGCGGCATCGAGCCGCTGTGCGGGGCCGTCATGGAGCTGGCTTCGGCGAAAATGGAAAAACTGTGAATATGCTCGACATCGAAAAAATACGGGAGGAGTTCCCGATCCTGCACCGCGAGGTCTACGGCCGGCCGCTGGTTTACCTCGACAGCGGAGCCACGGCGCAAAAGCCTCGTCAGGTGATAGATACGATCGACGACCTCTACCGGGGCCTGAACTCGAACATCCATCGCGGGGTGCATTATCTCTCGGAGCAGGCCACGGAGTTGTACGAGGCGGCCCGGGAGCGGATCGCCGCGTTCGTCGGGGCGGCCGAGAAGGAGGAGATCGTCTTCACGGCGGGCGCCACGGCGTCGCTCAACACGGTGGCCTATGCCTGGGGCGACGCTTTCGTCGGGGCCGGGGACAACATCCTCGTCAGCGAGATGGAACACCACTCGAACATCGTGCCGTGGCAGCTGCTGGCCCGGCGCAAGGGGGCCGAGATCCGCGTGCTGCCGTTCGACGATGCGGGAGCGCTGCGCACGGAGCTGCTACCGGAACTCGTGGACGAACGGACCCGTGTGGTGGCCGTGACGCAGGCGTCGAACACGCTCGGCACGCGGCCCGACCTGCGGCCCGTTATCGAAGCGGCGCATGCCGTCGGGGCCGTCGTCGTCGTGGACGGCTGTCAGGGCGTGGTCCACGGCGGGGTGAACGTCCGGGAGATGGACTGCGATTTCTACGCCTTTTCGGGCCACAAGCTCTACGGTCCGACGGGCATCGGCGTGCTGTACGGCAAGCGGGAGCTGTTGGAGCGGATGCCGCCGTTCCTCGGGGGCGGCGACATGGTCGATACGGTGACTTTCGAGGAGACCACCTATGCCCCTGTGCCGCTGAAATTCGAGGCCGGAACGGCCAATTTCGTGGGCGCCATCGGATTGGGCGAGGCGGTGAAGTTCGTGCAGCGGTTCGATCCGGCGGAGATCGAGGCGCACGAAGAGTCGCTGCTGCGCCGCGCCACGGAGCGGCTGTCGGCCATCGACGGACTGCGGATCTACGGCACGGCGCCCGGCAAGTGCGCCATCGTGTCGTTCAACGTCGAGGGGGTGCATCCCTACGATATGGGGATGATCCTCGACAAACTGGGCATTGCGGTCCGCACGGGCCAGCACTGCGCCGAACCCGTGATGGACCACTACGCCACGACGGGCATGTGCCGGGCCTCGTTCGCGCTGTACAATACGCTTGCGGAGGCCGATGCGCTGGCCGCCGGGGTCGAACGGGCCGTGCGGATGCTGCGCAATTGAATATTGGCAATTGAAAATGAAAAATTGAGAATTGAAAATTGGGATTCATATCGAAAATCCGTGTCGTAGGATGTCGGACGGGAAAATGGAATTTTTAATTTTTCATTCTTAATTTTTAATTATAAACAAGACTACTACCTATGTTCATCGTACTCGAAGGCTTGGACGGGGCGGGCAAATCGACCCAGGTCCGCATGTTGCGACAACTCCTCTCGGAACGGGGCGTGGAGAGCGAGTATGTGCATTTTCCGCGCTTCGACGCTCCGGTCTACGGCGAGTTGATCGCCCGTTTTCTCCGGGGGGAGTTCGGCGGCGTGAACGAGGTCGATCCCTATCTCGTGGCCCTGCTCTTCGCGGGCGACCGCGCCGCGGCGGCTTCGCAGATCCGGGCGTGGATCGCCGCGGGCAAAGCCGTGATCCTCGACCGCTATGTCTACTCGAACGTAGGCTTCCAGTGTGCGAAACTTCCCGCCGGGGAGCCGCGCGACCGACTCGCACAATGGATTCTCGACCTCGAATTCGGTTACAACGGACTGCCGCGCCCCGATATGTCGCTCTTCCTCGACGTGCCCTTCGCCTTCACCGAGCGCAAGCTCTCGGAGGCGCGCGAGGGCGACGACCGCACCTATCTGCAAGGCGGGCAGGACATCCATGAGGGGGCTCTCGACTTGCAGCGGCGTGTCCGCGAAGTCTATCTGGCCGCCGCCGCGAAGGACGATTCGCTGCGCGTGGTCGATTGCTGCGATGCGAACGGGGCGATGGAGAGCCCCGGGCGGATTTTCGATAAGATACGGGCCGTGCTGGCCCCGATACTCGACGCACGATGAGGAGGACCCGGGCTTTCAAGATTCTGGCGAACGTCTGCCGGCTGATCCTCGCCTGCACGTTCATCCTTTCGGGCTTCTCGAAGGTGATCGACCCGTGGGGCACGGCGTTGAAGGTCAACGAATACCTCTCGATCTACGGCATGGAGTACCTGCAACCTGCGTCGATGACCTTCTCGATCTGGCTGTGCGGCGCCGAGTTGATGATGGGGTGCATGCTGCTGCTCAAGGTCCGCATCCGTCTGATTTCGATCTTCGCGCTGGTTTCGATGATCTTCTTCACGCTGCTGACGCTGCTCAGCGCCACGCTGATCCCCGTCGAGGACTGCGGATGCTTCGGCGAGGCGCTGAAACTCACCCCTTGGGAGACTTTCGCCAAGAATGTCGCCCTGTTGCCGATGGCCTTCGTGGTGTGGTGGCGCTACCGTCCCGACAAGATCTTCGCGTTCAAACCTCTGGAGATTGTGCTCACCTGCACGTTCTTCTTCCTCTCGATGTATCTGGGCTACTACTGCTATATCCACCTGCCGCTGATCGACTTCCTGCCTTATAAGGTCGGGGTCAACATCCACGAGGCGATGCAGGAGCCTGCCGTCGAGTCCGGCGAATCGGAAACCGTGCTGGTCTACCGCAACCGGAAGACAGGCCGCGAGCGGGAGTTTTCGTTGGACGACACCGAGTGGCAGGACGCCGAGAAGTGGGAATGGGTGGACACCCGCACCGTGAGCGAGCTGCCGTCGGTGCGGCCGCTGGTGAGCGAATTCGCCCTGCGCGACGCCGAGGGCGACGCCACGGAGGAGGTGTTGACCATGCCCGGACGGGTTTACATGCTCTGCGTCACGGAGTTCGACCGCCTGCCGCGTCCTTGCGCCCGGCGTATGGCCCGGCTGGTGGAACACGCCCGGGAGGAGGGCGCCCATGTGGTCTGCCTGACGCCCGATCCGCTGTACGGGGTCACGTGGCACGATTTCGGTTCGGGGGAGGTGCGCTGCTACAACATCGACGCCTCGACGATGAAAACCATGCTTCGGGCCGACAACGGACTGGTGGTGCTGGACGACGGAACCATCACGGCTAAAAAGAACTGTCGCGATATTCGTCCGTAGGGGCGTTCGGCGGGATGTGGTATAAAAGTTGACACGGAGAAATCTGTGTCAACTTTTTCGTTTAGCGAGGGCAGAGCCGAAACCCGGTTTCGGACTATGCCGAGCATAGAAAAAGAAGAGTGTCAACTTTTTTCATATGCGTATTTTACCTCTTTTGACGATCGCCCTGCTTGCCGGGGCGTGCGGCCGCAAAACCCCGGCTCCCGAGACGGTGCGTCCCGTGAAGGTCACGACGGCCGCGGGCGCAGGCATCATCGACAAGGATTTTGCCGGTATGGCCACTCCCGACGATGCCGTGAACCTCGCTTTCAAGGTGGCGGGGCAGGTCCTCGACGTTCCCGTCGCGCAGGGGCAGAGCGTGAAGAAAGGGGCGCTGCTCGCCGAACTGGACCCCCGGGACATCGAGTTGCAGGTGGCGGCGACGCGCTCGGCCTTCGAGGAGGCCCGCTCGCAGCAGCAGCGCATGCAGCGTCTCGTGGAGCACGAGGCCGTGTCGCGGCAGGAGGCCGAGGCCGCCTCGACGCGCTATGCGCAGGCGCGCTCCACCTATGAAAACACCCTCGATCTGCTGAAAGACACGCGCCTGAGGGCTCCGTTCGCCGGGGTCGTCGAGCGCAAATACGTCGATAATTTCGAACGGGTGCAGGCCGGACAGTCGATTCTCCGGCTGGTCAACCCCGTCACCACCACTGTCCAGTTCACCCTTCCCGAAACCGGGCTGTCGCTGTTGCGGGACAGTTCGACGCGTTTCACCGTCGAGTTCGACAATTACCGGGGCGCGGCGATTCCGGCCCGCCTGAAGGAGTATGTCGAAACCTCGTCCGACGCTTCGGGATTCCCCGTGTCGCTGACTCTCGAAAATCCCGATCCGGCGCGTTACCGCATTTCGCCCGGCATGTCGTGCACGATCACCATGCAGAGCGCCGATCCGGTTCCCGACGCCGTGTCGCTGCCCGTGTCGGCCGTCTACGCTCCGGCCGAGGGCGGCACCTATGTCTGGATCGTGGGCGCCGACGACCGCGTCACGCGCCGCGAGGTGAAGCCCGGGGAGTTGTTCGGCCGCGACCGCGTGGTCATCGACAGCGGCGTCGCGCCGGGCGACAGGGTCGTCACGGCCGGCGTCTACCAGCTGCGCGAAGGGGAGCGGGTCCGGATTTTAAGATGACGCTGCGATGAACCTGCCCGAATATTCCCTGCGAAACGCCAAAGTGATTTGGTTTTTCCTCTTCGTCCTGCTGGCCGGCGGGGCGCTGGGCTTCTCGACGCTGGGCAAGAAAGAGGATTCGGTCTTCGTCATCAAATCGGCGTCGCTCGTTTGCTCCTACCCGGGAGCCACGCCCCCGGAGGTCGAGGAGCTCATTACCGAGCCCATCGAACGCGAGGTGCAGTCGATGCGCCTCGTGCACAAGATCACTTCCGAATCCTATTACGGCGTTTCGAAGATCCAGGTCGAACTGGACCCCGCCACGCCTGCCCGCGAGATTCCCCAGCTGTGGGACGAACTGCGCCGCAAGGTGCTCAACGTCCAGCCGAAACTGCCCGCCGGGGCGTCGCAGATCACCGTCGCCGACGATTTCGGCGATGTTTACGGCATCTATTACGGACTCTCCGTCGATGGGGGATTCTCGTGGTCGGAGCTGCGCGACTGGGCCCAGCGGCTGAAAACGGCCCTCGTGACGATCGACGGCGTGCAGAAAGTGACCCTTTACGGCGAACAGACGCCCGTGGTCAACGTCTACGTCAGCCTCGCGGCGCTGGCCAACTTCTCCATCCGCCCCGAAACCATCGTCTCGACCATCGGCCAGCAGAACTCCATCGTCGATAGCGGGGAGAAGCAGGCCGGGAAGCTCCGCATACAGATTCTCGAAGACGGGACCTACAAGACGCTCGACGACCTGGCGGACCAGCTGCTGTTCGCCACCTCGGGCAAGCAGTACCGCTTGGGAGACATCGCCCGCGTCGAGCGGGGTTACGCCGAGCCGCCGCAGACGATGATGCGCGTCGATGGCCGCCGGGCCGTGGGCATCGGCATCTCGACCGAAGCGGGCGTCGATGTGGTGAAGGCCGGGGCGAAGATCGACGGCGTGCTGGCCTCGCTCACGCGCCAGATGCCCGTGGGCATGGAGCTGACGGTGCTCTATCCCGAAAACCGCATCGCCCGCGAGGCCAACTCCACGTTCATCCTCAATCTGGCCGAGTCGGTGGCGATCGTCATCCTGATCATCATGCTCGTCATGGGTTTCCGCGCGGGGGTGCTGATCGGCAGTTCGCTGTTGTTCTCGATCGGCGGCACGCTGCTGCTGATGCAGTTTCTGGGCGAGGGGCTGAACCGCACTTCGCTGGCGGGATTCATCATCGCTATGGGCATGCTCGTCGATAACGCCATCGTCGTCACCGACAATGCGCAGCAGGCCATGCTGCGGGGCGCGGGGCGAAGCAAGGCCGTCGTCGATGGAGCCAACGCCCCGCGGTGGAGCCTGCTGGGCGCCACGCTGATCGCCATATTCTCGTTCCTGCCGCTGTATCTGGCCCCTTCGTCGGTGGCCGAGATCGTGAAGCCGCTGTTCGTCGTGCTGGCCCTCTCGCTGCTGCTGAGCTGGGTGCTGGCCCTGACGCAGACGCCGTTGTTCGGGAATTTCATGCTGCGGGTGAAACCCCTCGGCCGCGATCCCTACGACACGAAATTCTACCGCGCTTTCGACCGCTTTCTGGCCGTCCTGCTGCGCCGGCGATGGGCGGTCGTGGCCGTTGTCGTCGGACTGTTCGCCCTTTCGCTGGTCGTCATGGGGCTGATGCCTCAGAACTTCTTCCCGTCGCTCGACAAACCCTATTTCCGTGCCGACGTGCTCCTGCCCGAGGGGTACGACATCCGCGATACGGAGCGCAACCTGCTTTCGATGGAGGAGTGGCTCCGCGAACAGCCCGAGGTGAAGACCGTCTCGATGACGCTCGGCTCCACGCCGCCGCGCTACTATCTGGCCAGCAGCAGCGTTTCGATGCGTCCCAATTTCGGCAACGTCCTCGTCGAACTGCACGACAAACGGCAGACCGAATCCGTCGAGGCGCGGTTCAATGCCTGGGTCACCGCGAATCTCCCCGACGTATGGCTGCGCTCGTCGCTCTTCAAGCTCTCGCCCGTGCCCGATGCGGCCATCGAATTCGGTTTCATCGGCGAGAACGCCGATACGCTGCGCCGCCTGACAGCCGCCGCCGAGGAGGTGATGTGGCGCACGCCGGGGGCGGTGAACATCCGCAACGGCTGGGGCAACCGCGTGCCGATGTGGCAGCCGGTCTACTCGCAGATGAAGGGCCAGCGCATCGGCATCACCCGCAGCCAGATGGCCCGGGGCATCACCATCGCCACGCAGGGGTACGCGCTGGGCGAATACCGCGAGGGCGACCAGTTCATGCCGATCCTGCTGAAAGACGAGAACATCGGTTCCTACAACCTCACCAACTTGCAGGCCCTGCCGATCTTCAGCCCTTCGGGCAAGGTGTTTTCGATCGAGCAGGCCACCGACGGCTTCCGCTTCGACTTCCGGCCGGGCGTCATCAAGCGCTTCAACCGCCAGCGGGTGATGAAAGCGCAGTGCGATCCCGCCCGCGGGGTCAACACCATGCAGCTGTTCGCCGCGCTGCGCGACTCGATCGACCGCGCCGTGGTGCTTCCCGAGGGCTATTCGATGAAGATCTTCGGCGAGCAGGAGAGTCAGCAGGAGTCCAACGAGGCGCTGGCCGAATACATGCCGCTGACGCTGGTGTTGATCCTGATCGTCCTGCTGCTGCTGTTCCGCAACTACCGCGAACCGGTCGTCATCCTGCTGATGATACCGCTCATCTTCATCGGCGTGGTGCTCGGACTGGCCGTCACGGGCAAGGTGTTCAACTTTTTCTCGTTGTTGGGGCTGCTGGGACTGGTCGGCATGAACATCAAGAACGCCGTGGTGCTCGTCGAGCAGATCGGCGTGCTCCGGGCCGCCGGCAAGGACCCCTACGAGGCGCTGACATCGGCCACGCGCAGCCGCATCGTCCCCGTGGCGATGGCTTCGGGAACGACCATTCTGGGCCTGCTGCCGCTGTTGTTCGACTCGATGTTCGGGGCTATGGCCGCCACGATCATGGGCGGACTGCTCGTGGCTACGCTGCTGACGGTCTGCGTGCTCCCGGTGGTCTACGCCCTGTTCTATAACATTCGCAAACCATGAAAAACGCAGTTTCGATACTCCTTTTGTGCCTCTCCCTGCCGGCGTTCGGACAAACCTCGCTCGACGGCTACCGGGCGGCGGTCGCCGATTACAGCTGGCAGCTGAAGATCGCCGCCTCGCAGAGCGACGCTGCGGCCGAAACGCTGGGGCAGGCCCGCACGGGCTATCTTCCGCGGCTGGCGATGGACGGGAGTTTCACCAAGACCTTCCACCGTTACGAAGGCATCGAGCCGTGGACCTTCGGCGTACTGCCGCAGGTGGTCCAGACCGTTTACGGAGGCGGTGCGGTGCGGGCTTCGGCCCGGCAGGCCGAACTGGGCTACGACATCGCCCTGTGCGACGAGGAGTTTTCGCGCCTCGACGTGCGCTATGCCGCCGACTATGCCTACTGGAACCTTTCGGCCGTGGAGCTCTATGCCGCGTCCATGCGCCAGTACGTTTCGATCATCCGTTCGCTCAAAGAGGTCGTGGACCGCCGTTTCGCCGAGGGGTATATCGCCAAGGGCGACGTGCTGATGATCGACGCCCGGCTGAGCGAGGCCGAATATTCGCTCGTGAGCGCCGAACAGAGTTACGAAGTGGCTTTGCACAACTTCAACATCCTGCGCGGAACCGACGCCGCACTCGACGTGCGGCTGGCGCAGAGCATCCGCGATTCGCTTCCGATGCCCGGGCGGGTCGTGGCCGCCGAGGCCCTGGCGCGCCGTCCCGACTATGCCGCCGCACGGCTGCGTGCGGAGCAGGCCGATTGGGGCGTCCGTTCGGCCCGGGCGCCCTTCAATCCGCAGCTGAGCGTCGGGGTAGGGGGATCGTGGCAGCCTTTCTCGCCCAACCGGACCGGGGCCACGACGGTGGACGGATCGGTTTTCGTGAAGCTCTCGGTGCCGATCTTTCATTGGGGCGAACGCCGCCGGGCCGTGGGGATCGCGCGCGCCGTGCAGCGGCAGCAGGAGTGGACCGCCGCGCTGCGCCACGACGACATCGTGCGCGAGGAGATGAACGGCTGGACGGCGCTGGTGCAGAGCCGGGCGCAGGTCGATGCCACGGAGGAGAGCCTCCGCATCGCGGCTGAAAACCTCTCGATCAGCACCTATTCCTACGGCGAGGGGCTTGCGACGATCCTCGATGTCCTGCAAGCCCAGCTGAGCTGGATTCAGCTCTATTCCAACGCCATCCGGGCGCACTACAACTATGCCGTGGCGGTTTCCGACTACCAGCGCATCACGGCGCAGTAAAAAACGGCGGAGAATATTCTCCGCCGTTTTTTATTACCGCCGGGTGTTTCACGCTTTCGCAGGTTCGGTACTCACCACCGCGACTTCGTGCGAAACGGGAGCGATCATCCGCAGCATCCGCACCAGACCGCAGTGTTTCTCGTGCGTGAGGACAATGGCGCGGCTGACCTTCGCCTGGTCGTCCTCGGAACCGCACTCGACGTTGTAAACGACATGGAACGAGGTGAATACGCTCTCCGATCGGAGCTCCTGGGTGGACAGCTCTCCCGAGAAGCCGATTTCGAACCGCTTGGGCGCGATGCGCTCTTTCCGCATGATCATCAGCGCCGTCTGTGCGGCGCATTGCGCGGCGGCGTAGAGCAGCAGGGCCTTGGGGTTCATCGTGTCGCATCCGGCGCCGTCTGCGGTCCGGAATTTTCCGTTTTCGGACATCTGTAAAGTTACTTTCTCAATCATGGTTTTCGGTTTTTTCGTTCAACGATAATCCGAGGGCAAATTCCGTTCCTCAGGTAGTGTGCGGATGGGTAAAAATTCGTATATTTGCCCGTATTTAGTGAAAATATGCGTATGCGAAAATTCCGGATATTGTTGCTGATCCTTGCCTCGGCGGCGTGCACCCTCGGTGCGCAGGCCGCCGGGCCCGAAATAGGGACGCTCATGGAGCGCGCCCGCGACCTGTTCGACTACGGCCGCTGGAGCGACGCGCGGCATGAGTTCCTGCGTGCGAAGGCCGCCCTGACCCCTTCGGACCGCCTGCTGGCCCAGGAGGTTGAGTTCTATCTGGCCGCCTGCGCCGTGGAGCTGGGCAGCGCCGATGCCGAAGGGGCCCTGCGTGAATTCGACGAGCGTTATCCCGGGTCGGTCTACGCCAACGACGTGCGTTTCGCCCTCGGGTCGTTCTACTGTTCGGCCGGGAACATGAAGAAGGCCCGCGAAGCCTTCGAAAAGACCGATTACAGGGCCCTGAGCGCGCCGCGCCGCGAGCAGTACGACATCCGCATGGGATACGTCGAGTTCGGTGACGGCAATTATGCGAAGGCATACGGCTATTTCGACCGCATCGGCAGCCGCAGCGAGTATGTCGATCACGCCCGTTATTACAAAGCCTATATCGACTATGCCGAGGGACGCTACGGCCGGGCGAAGCAGGGCTTCGAGACGCTCGCGCGCAGCGACGCCTACGGCGACGTGGTGCCGTACTACCTGTTGCAGATCGAGTTCCGCGAGGGCAACTACCGCTACGTGGTCGAGAACGGCGAGGCGCTGGCCCGCCGGGCGGTTCCCGAACGCCGCGCCGAACTGGAGCGCGTGATGGCCGAATCGTGGTTCCGGCTGGAGGATTTCAACAAGACGCTGGAGCACCTCGCGGCTTTCCGGAGCGCCGGCGGCGAGATGGACCGCGACGCCGCCTATCTCGAAGGCTTCTCGCTCTACCGCACGGCCCGCTATCCCGAGGCCGCGGAGTGGCTGCGCAAGGCGTGCGGCGCCGAGGACGCCCTGACGCAGAACGCCTCCTACCACCTGGCCGACTGCTACCTGCGCGCCGGGGACAAGGAGTCGGCGATGCAGGCTTTTGCGATGGCTTCGGACGAGTCGCTGGATGCCGCGATCGCCGAAGATGCGCTGTTCAACTATGCCAAACTGCAATACGAGCTGGGCGGTGGAGCCTTCAACGGCGCGATCAACGTGCTGACGCGCTATGTCGAACGCTATCCCTCGTCGCCGCGCGCGGAGGAGGCCCGGACGCTGCTGATCGCCGCCTACTACAACTCCCGCGACTACGATGCCGCCTACCGCGCCATCAAGGCGATGCCTTCGGGCGATGCCGACATCCGCGCGGCGTTGCAGAAAATAGCCTATTTCCGCGGGCTGGAGGCTTACTCCTCCGGCGATCTGAAAGCTGCGCAAAGCTACCTCGCGGAGTCCGCGGCGGTGAACGTCAGTCCGAAATACTCGGCTCTGACCTCTTTCTGGCAGGGCGAGATCGCCTTTGCGCAGGGCGATTACGCCGTTGCCGCCGCCAAATACAACGCCTACCTGAAACGGGCGCCCCGCACCGAGCGCGAATATGCCCTGGCGTGGTACAACTTAGGTTACTGCGCTTTCGACCGCAACGATCTCCAGCAGGCGCAGGAGGCTTTCGGCAAGTTCCTCGCCGCATGGTTGCCGCGCGACAGCTACCGCGCCGACGCGCTGAACCGATTGGGCGACGCGGCCTATTCCGACCGGCGGTTCGAAGCGGCCGTGGGGGAGTACGACAAGGCCATCGCGCTGGGAACGCCCGAAAAGCGATATGCTCAGTACAAACGGGCCATCACGTTCGGCATTCTGGGCCATACGGACCAAAAGCAGCAGGCCCTGCGGCAGATCGCCGCTGCGGGCGGGGACTATGCCGACGAAGCCTCTTACGAGCTGGGACGCAGCTACATCGCGCAGGAAAAATATGCCGAGGGCGCCGCGCAGCTCGAAAAGTTCGTCGCTGCCTATCCCGCTTCGCCGCGCTGTATGCAGGCTTATTCCGATCTGGGGCTGGCTTACCTGAATCTCGGCGACAAGCAGAAGTCGCTGGCCTGCTACGACCGGGTGGTCGGGGCGTCGCCCCAGTCGGCCGAGGCCAAGGGCGCGATGCAGTCGATCCGCGAGATCTACGTTTCGGAGGGCGATGTGGACGCCTATTTCGACTATGCCGCCAAGGCGGGCGTGGAAAGCGACCTGACGGCTCTGTCGCGCGATTCGCTGTCGTTCGCCGCGGCGCAGAAGCTCTACCTCGGCGGGCAGCGGGATGCCGCCGCCAAGTCGCTGCGCAGCTATGTGGCGAGCTATCCCAAAGGCTATTACCTGACCGATGCGCTCTACTACCTGAGCGACTGCTATCTGCTTGCGGGTGACCGCGAGAACGCTATCGGGACGCTGACCCGGCTGGCCGGGCAGGGTACGAACCAGTATACCGTGGCCGTGCTGGAGAAACTCTCCGGGATGACGTTCGAGGACAAGCGCTGGGACGAGGCCGCATCGGCCTACCGGCGGCTTTACGACGTGGCGCCGACCAAGACGGGCCGCGAGGATGCCATGACGGGTTATGTGCGCGCCACCGTGGCCGGGGGCGACGGGGCGAAGATCGCCGAAATGGCCGCCGATGTCTGCGGGCACGACGACGCGGGGGCCGTGGCGCTGCGCGAAGCGAAATATGCCTGGGCCGGGCAGCTGCGGGCCGAGGGCCGGAGCGCCGAGGCGGTGAAGCTCTACAAGGAGCTTGCGAAGGAGGTGCGCACGAAGGAGGGCTCCGAAGCCGCCTATTACGTGATCGAATCGACGTTCGAAAGCGGCGACATGGACAAGACCGAAGCCGCCGTGTTCGCCTTCTCGGAGCGGGAGCCGCAGGCTTACTGGCTGGCGCGGGCTTTCATTCTGCTGGGCGACGTTTACGTCCGCAAGGGGGACACGTTCCAGGCCCGGGCGACGTGGCAGAGTGTCGCCGACGGTTATTCGCCCGCCGACGACGGCATTGTGGAGGAGGCGAAGGCACGAATCGCAAAATTGAATTGACGATGAAGAGAGTCTTGATAGCCGCGGTGTTCGCGGCGGTTCTGCCGCAGCTGGCTGCGGCGCAGGTCGAAAAACAGGTCGAGGTGACCAAGGCGTATGTCCCGAAGGTGGAGAGCGCTTCGAAGCTGGCCGTCCGGCCCGATATGACCGACACGACGCGCCTGCGTCCCGAAATCGACTATACCATCACGCCGCTGTCGCTGCGCACGACGCTCTCGACGCGCCCGATACGCCCGGCGACGGTGACCTACTGGGAGTTCAACCGCCCGCTGCCCTTTTACGTGAAGGCCGGAGCGGGGTATCCGCTCAATTCGGTGCTGGATTTCTACGCCTCGTCGCAGAATCCTTCGACGGGTTATGTCATAGGCTACGTCAACCACGAGGGACAGTATGCCAAGATCCGGAACGATTTCGGCGTGAAGAACCCCTCGACGCGGATGTTCAACCGCATCGGGGCCGCCGCGGGCAAATATTTCGGGAAGCATATCCTCGAAGGCGATCTTTACTACGACAACCGGATGTACCACCGCTACGGGGCTTATGCCCCTGCCGGGCTCGAACAGGAATTCGGAGTAGGCGACAGAAACGACTACGGCGATGCGCATGTCGCCGTGCGTTTCGGGGACGATTTCCAGGACCTCGGCCGCACGAACTTCGAAATCGCGCTGGGCGGCGGCATGTTCTTCGACCACTCCGACTGGCCCGGTTACGGCGAGAAGGCCCGCCAGACATCGCTGGAGGCCCGGGCGAAGATCGCCCGCGGGTTCGGCCGCAGCAGCTTTTCGCTCGAAGCGGGCTACGAGCGGCTGGCCGGGCAGAAATCTATCTCGGAGAACACCCAGCAGCTGATCCATGCCGCCCTGCGCTACGGCTTCGCAGGCGGGGTGGTGCGCCTCGATGTCGGGGCCGACTACTACCACGACAAGATCGAGGGGGCGGATGCCGAAAATTACGTGATTCCCTATGCCCGGCTCGATTTCAACCTCGGGACGCCGGGGCTGCGGCCCTTCTTCGAGGCCGACGGCGCCGTGAAACCGAACGATTTCCGGTCGCTGACGCTCCAAAATCCCTATGTGACGGTTTCGACGTGGCTCGATAAGAGCTCGGTCGATTACGATTTCCGCCTCGGGGTGGGCGGCAGCCTGTGGCGCAGCCGCTTCAGTTACCGCCTCTATGCGGGCGTCTCGATTCACGACAACCGGCTCTTCTGGACGGCCCTCTGGTCCGACGATCCCGAAAACGCCGGGTTCTTCGGTGCTTTCGTTCCCGTGACGGCGCGCCAGACCGTGACATCGTTCAACGGCGAGATCGAATACCGGCCCGTGAGCGTGCTGAAATTCGACCTGGCGGTGCACGGCTGCCTCTACAACGACGAAACGGACCTGAAAAACGGAGCGCCTTCGATCGCCGGAAACGTCGGTGTCGCCTACGAGGGCCGCAAGATCTCGTTCGGGGTGAAGGCGCTGATGCAGGGCGTCCGCCGCTGGTCCGCCTATGCGTATGATCCCGCCGGCATCCGCGCGCTGCCCGTCGTGCTGAATTCCTTCAAGGCGCCTTTCGCCGTCGATCTGCGGGTGAATTTCGACTGGAAGGTTTCGGGGCGCGTGACGCTCTTCGCCGAGGGGCGCAACCTCGCCGACCGCGACCTTTACGAGTATCCGTGGTATCCCGAGCAGGGAGCCGGTTTCACGGTCGGCGTCAAGGCCAACTTCTGAGGGCTGAATTCGTTTTAATGATGATCATTTTCGGCTCGGCGTGACGGGCCGACGGAAATTATTGCTAACTTCGGACAAGTTTAATTCATTAACGCACACGACTATGAAACACACGATGCCTGAGCTTCCCTACGCATTGGAAGCGCTTGCTCCGAAGATGAGCAAAGAGACGCTCGACTACCACTACGGCAAGCACCTGCAAACCTATGTGGACAACCTGAACAAGCTGATCCCCGGTACGCCTTACGAGGAGATGCCGCTCGACGAGATCGTCCGCAAGGCCGACGGCGGCATATTCAACAACGCCGCCCAGACCTGGAACCATACTTTCTTTTTCCGGATGCTGACTCCTGCCCAGAAGCCCATGCCTGCGAAGCTGGCCGCGAAGCTCGCCGAGGCGTTCGGTTCGGTGGAGGCTTTCAAGGAGGAGTTCACCAAGGCTGCCGTGGGGCTTTTCGGTTCGGGATGGGCTTGGCTGGCGATGGACAAGGCCGGCAAGCTGTCGATCGTCGCCAAGTCGAACGCCGGCAATCCGATGACCGACGGTCTGCGTCCGGTGATGACGGCCGACGTTTGGGAGCACGCCTACTATATCGACTACCGCAACCGCCGGGCCGAGTTCATGGCCGCTTTCTGGGAGCTGATCGACTGGCAGAAGGTCGCCGACCGCTGCATCCCGAAGCGGTACAAGTGTACGGCCTGCGATTACGTCTACGACCCCGCCAAGGGCGATCCCGAGACCGGCATCGCTCCCGGAACGCCGTTCGACGAGATTCCCGACGACTGGACCTGCCCGATCTGTGGGCTCTACAAGTCCGATTTCGAGGCGATCGAGGAGTAAACGAAAAACCTTATGACTGAATTAGGGCGCATATTGCGCCCTAATTTATTTCCATGAAAAATTTATTTGGTATGTTCCGGGTGCGTCATTGTAAATCTTTACTTTGACCACAATATTACCATACCAATATCTGACCACTCTGCAAGAAAAACTTCGTCCGAAAAGCATTTCAGTTTCTATTCGATCGCTGAACTTTTTGTAACCCAATTGACTTAATTCTTTATTTACTGCCTCGAAGGTCGTTTCACCTACTGTAACTGAAACAGACTTCAAATTATTGCTACCGATAGCATTACTCTTTACGACGAACACTGTACCACCTTTCATTCCTACCATTTGATCATACGACGTTCCATCGTGTTGATCGTAATCAATGGTCTTAACGTAGAAATTACATTTGTTAGCGTAAAGTATTGTGTACGCTTCCTGAAAATTGTTCGTCTTAAAAATTTTATTCCAAAAATTAATTTGAGCGAACGCATCTACGCATAGCATTACAGCGCAAGCAACTAAGATAAAAATCTTTTTCATAATGGCGAATTTTAACGATTTTTCCACGTACAGCCGATAGGAAAATTTTACAATGTTTAATTAAACGGAAAGTGGGCTGTCGTCCTCGTGTACTCGTTAGGTATCGCCAAACACCTGTATATACACAGACAAACAGCCCACGAGTATGGACGTTTGCTGTGCCTTGTATATACGTTCGGTGAGATTGGCGATTTCAACGAGTATAAGGCACATTCCTTAATATTGGCAAAGATACGGAATTTTTATTTTTTTTGTAAAAAAATTGCACAATATGGGGATTATACAAGGCTGTTTTGTTAAGTTAAAATCTAATAGTGAAGAGATTTTTAGAGTTTGCGATATAACTTCGACTATGATGGTAGATACGTTAAAAAGTGATGGGCGTAGGGAAGTGCATCAATTAGCCGAATTAGAAGAAATCGAAGACCCGGCTTTACTTCAAGAATTAGAGGGAATATTTAATGACTCCATATAAATCCAAGGGCCATCTTTTTCGAGTTTATGGGCTATCCATTTCCATTATCATCTCGTAAAACTCCTAACTTTGTGGATAAAATGACGCTGATTTTAGCGGTAAGGGTATTGTTGTATAGTTACCTAAACGAAAAACCTCCGCAACCGAAGTTGCGGAGGTTTTTTCATGCCCGGATGAGCGGATCAGAAGACGAATTTTTCGAGCTTCATCTCGCCCAGCTGCTGCATGCGCGGCACGAGGGTCGTGAAATGCGACGCCTGTTCATGGGCCGCAAGGGCCTTGGCATCGCTCCAGGTCTCGCAGATCATCAGAACGTCGTTGCGCGTGGCGCTTTCGAACAGGTCGTAAGCCACGCATCCTTCGTCTTTGAGCGAGGCGGCTGCCAGCTCCTTGGCCGTGCGCACCAGTTCCTCGCGGTTGCTCTCCGTCGTGCGGATAAATACATTGAGTCGTATCATTGCTTTCTCGTTTTTGATTTTGGCTGTCTACAAATATACGGAATTTTTTCGGATATTGAAACCCGCGGCCGCAACTTCATGCTCCGTTCGGGCCGTTTTTTCGGCGCGGATGTTCCGCGGGCGGAAATAATTCGTTAATTTTGCGAAAAACGCAAGCAGACAGACTATGAAACGCATTTTCAATCCGTGGGAGGGCATGGAGGGCTACCATTGCTACGGCTGCGATCCGCACAGTCCGCAGGGGCTGCGGATGGAGTTTTACGAGGACGGGGACGACATCGTGAGCGTGTGGAACCCCCGCCCGGAGTTCCAGGGATGGGTGGACACGCTGCACGGCGGCATCCAGGCGACGCTGGCCGACGAGATCAGCAGCTGGGTCGTTTTCCGGAAATTCCAGACCAGCGGGGTGACCTCCCGGATGGAGGTCCGCTATCACAAGCCGATCCGTACGACCGGCGGGCGCATCGTCCTGCGGGCCCGCGTCGAGGAGCAGCGGCGCAATATCGTCCGTATCGCCGTGGAAATCCGCGACGTGCGCGGCGAGTTGTGCACCGAGGCCGTCTGCGTCTATTTCCTGTTTCCTAAGGAAAAGGCCCGCCGGGAGTTTCATTTCTGCGATTGCAGCGTCGGGGAGGACGACCGGAACCCGTTGGAAGAGGCGGAAAGTTGATCCTTCCGGGATTTTTTCGTATCTTACACCATTAATTGAACCTGTATGGAACTGAACGACAAAAAATTCGCCGTGCTGATCGACGCCGACAACATCTCGCACCGCAAGATAAAGGATATTCTGGATGAGATCGCCAACTACGGCACGCCGACGATAAAACGGATTTACGGGGATTTCACCAACCCGAAATTCGCCGCCTGGAAAGAGGTGCTGTTGGAGAACTCCATCACGCCGATCCAGCAGTACGCCTATACGACGGGCAAGAACGCCACGGATTCGGCGCTGATCATCGACGCCATGGACATCCTGCACAAGGAGGGCGTGAACGGATTCTGCATCGTGTCGAGCGACAGCGACTACACGCGTCTGGCCAGCCGCATCCGCGAATCGGGCAAGGAGGTGCTGGGGTTCGGCGAGAAGAAGACGCCGAAGCCGTTCATCAAATCGTGCGACAAATTCATCTACGTCGAGATTCTCGGGCTGACGCCTCCGCCGGAGAAGGCGGCCCCCGCGAAGAAGAGGGCAGGGACGAAGAAGCCCGCCGAAACCGAGACGCCGGCCGGACCCGCTGCGGAGTCGGCCGGGGAGAAGAGACCGGCACAGGATGCGGGGCACGCCTCGACGATCATCCGGCCGTTCGACGACGAGTTCCGCACGTTGCTGGAGAACACCATCGACGACGCTGCCGACGACAGCGGCTGGGCTTCGCTGGGCGACGTGGGCAGCGTGCTGTCGAAGAAGATGCCCGATTTCGACCCCCGCAACTACGGTTACAAGAAACTGTCGCTGCTGATCCGGGCGCTCTCCGACGCGGTGGACATGAAGACCGAGCAGCAGCGGATTTACGTCCGCAACCGGCTGGGATAGCGGTCAGAGCGGGCGGAGGTTTCCGCGCGCGGTTTCATATTCGGCGACGAGACGGCGGAGTATGTCGCCGGCCGAAGGCAGGTCGTCGATAAGCGCGGCGATCTGTCCGATTTCCAGCTCCCCTTCGTCGAGGTCTCCCTCGAAAATACCCCGTTTCGGGCGTCCGCGGCCTATCAGCGCGAGCAGTTCCTCCGCCGTGGCGCCGCGGCTCTCGGCCTCCTCGACCGTGCGGCAGAAGCCGTTGCGGACGAGGCGTGTCGGTATGGCCTTTTTGAGCGTCAGGATCGTGTCGCCCTCCTGCACCTCCACGCACCGCCGCTTGAACGCCTCGCAGGCCGAGCTCTCCTGCGTCAGCGCGAAGCGGGTTCCCAGCTGGCACCCTTCGGCGCCCAGGGCGAAGGCGGCCAGCATGCCGGCCCCTGTGGCGATGCCTCCCGCGGCGATGAGCGGCAGATCGACGGCTTGCCGCACCTGCGGAACGAGCGCCATCGTCGTCGTTTCCTCACGGCCGTTGTGGCCTCCCGCCTCGAAACCTTCGGCCACTACGGCATCGACCCCCGCATCGCGGCTTTTGAGTGCGAATTTCGAACTCGACACCACGTGCGCCACGCGGCAGCCCGCGTCGTGCAGGCGTCCGGTCCAGGTCGCGGGACTGCCCGCCGAGGTGAAGACCGCCGGAACGCGCTCTTCCACGATGACCTCCATCAGCTGAGGCGTATAGCGATAGGCCAGCGGCACGTTGACTCCGAAGGGGCGGGAGGTGGCCGCGCGGCATTTGCGGATGTGTTCGCGCAGCAGTTCGGGGGTCATCGAGCCGGAGCCGATCAGCCCCAGTCCGCCGGCTTCGCTGACGGCGGCGGCCAGCCGCCAGCCGCTGCACCACACCATCCCGCCCGCGATGACGGGGTAGCGGATGCCGAAAAGGGTCGTGATTCTGTTTTCCATCGTTTGTTCGGTTTTCTGCGGGGCAAGATACAATTATTTTTCCAAAGCGGGGATATTCAAAGAAAAGCGGTGCCCCGACCCGTCGGATCGAGGCACCGTTATAGAAAAAAGGGTGAGCTACTTACATCGCACCGCTACGACCACATACCCTTGCTCGATTCCTCGCCTGGGGGATTCTGTGGGAGCTGGTCGTATAAGACTCACCCGGGCACAAAAGTAGGAATTTTTTATATCTTTGCAAAAAAAATTGCGGAATGTCTAAAAAAACATTGCTCCGGATCTCTCTGGGGGTGTTCGTCGTCGTCGTTGCGGCCGGTGTCGCCGTGCGGCAGCAGTTTTATGGAAATGCCGTGGCCGCGGAGCACGACCTTTACGTGAGCGGCCGGGCCGAATACGGAGAGGCGCTGGATTCGCTGCTGCCCCATATCCGGCATCGCCGCGCCTTCGGGGCCTATGCCCGGCGGATCGGTCTGGAACGGACGTTCAAGCCCGGGCACTATGTGCTGAAACCCGGTATGAGCGTCATCGAGGTGGCGCGCATGCTCAAACTGGGGATGCAGACGCCCGTGCGGGTGACGATCAATAACGTGCGCATCCCCGCGCAGCTGGCGCAGAAGCTCGCCCGGCAGATCGACGCCGATTCCGCGGCGATCATGCGGGCGCTGACCTCGAAGGAGCTGGCCGCCGAGGTCGGGTTCGACAGCGTGACGCTCTTTTCGATGTTCATTCCCGACAGCTACGAGTTTTACTGGACGGTGACGCCCGAGGAGTTCGTGAAGCGCATGAAGCGCGAATACGACCGTTTCTGGACCCCGGAGCGCGACGCCGAACGCAAGCGCAGCGGATTGAGCCGGCTGGAGGTGATGACGCTGGCGTCGATCGTCTACGAGGAGACCCACAAGACCGAC